>Ga0335397_10005612_pt1 | contig 16390 bp, 7 predicted proteins | sample MAT04_FD_205740 | JGI IMG/M metagenome (GOLD analysis project Ga0335397, IMG submission 205740) | Freshwater microbial communities from Lake Fryxell liftoff mats and glacier meltwater in Antarctica - MAT-04 (spades assembly) (version 2) ... | reverse complement strand
ATCCGAAATCGCAACCGGTAGCTGCGCCATCCGCAGGCGCAGTTTCACCGTCTGTATCAGCTCTCGCTGCAACAACACGCGCACGAAATCAGATCCTTGTCGCGGTATGCAGCGAGTCTGCTCGCTGCAAGATCATGCGCCTCAACCCACCACCCAATGTTGTCACAAGTATTGCTCGAGGAACGTGGTCTTCTCAACTGCGTATTTCGGCATCATGTCCGCTGCGGCTGATCGGCGCAATTTTTGGGGGGCATCAGGAAACTGTCCAAGCATTGCCTGTAAGCCAAACACAATCACCGTCATCCGCCGAATGCCCAACGATGTCGGCCTTTGTTGACCCAATCACCTCAACGGAAACATTAGCGTTTTTTCGGGCACTGACAGCAACTTTCGCAATCGCCTCGAGAACGAGTGCCCTCGAAAGTCGGACCGATGTCTCTGTCCCGAGAATGTCCCTCAGCGGAGTTTGCAGGTCGCTCTGTTGTCGAACCCGTTCCTGCGCCGCTGACCTCCTACTGTGCTCGACAGTGGTTGGACAGTCGTTTGGTTCGGTAAGTCGCGCCAAGCGGGTTGTCCCGCAACCTCACCGACACGCTAAACACCTGCGTATTCGGCGGAAGTTTTGCCAACATCGCGTCATGGTTGACGCCCAAAATGCGTCCGTATTTCCGAAACTCCTCGATATCAAGAAAGGACATGTCCAGATACTCGAGCCGAGTTCCGTCCGGACCTCGCAGCTCCACCTCGCTCAACACTCGGCCGATGTCGAGCATCGTCCGCCCGTACGGCCTCGATTTGACGAACGTGTCCGCCTCTTCCGGCGTCATGCTCTCTGCTGATTTGCCGAGCGCCTCGAAATCACGCATGAGCGCATGATCTGCGGTGAGGCCACACGTGACCCTTGGCATCAACGTCAGCCCGTACGTCGTTGGATGAAAGACGTCACCCCGCGGCCCGTGGGCTGAGGATGTATGCGCAAGGGCCGACTCGCCCATGAGGACGCCGCGATGCCAGAATGTGTAGGTCATGGAGACACGATATGTCGATCGGCGCTGTCAGCATCACCGAAACACAGCGCACCGTACCGATACAACGCGCGCACTGCCAATGAAATGAAGCGGCCTGCGGTCGAATGACGAGGGCCTTGGACGGTCGCCCATCCGTCGCACCTGGACCCTCCGCCACAATCTCTCGGCGTACGACGCCACGTATGTGGCACTCGCGGAGGGATTGGATGCCACGCTCTACACGCGCGATGCGCCACTCTTTGCTTCATCGGGGCATGTCGCGCGTGTTGAGTTGATCTGACTGTGCATCGGGCCTCATAACGCCGCAGGGTCTGCGCACAAGACGGTTTTCCGTCACTTTTGTTCAGCGCGCGGGGCCTGAGCGCCGCGCTCGTACTCGAATGATCGCGAAGTGGTAACGATACGGTCCTCAGGCTTTCGGCAGTTCGCTCTGCCGCGAATCGTTCTGTCATGTGCTTCTCTCTCCGTAACTGCGCCATTTTTGCGGCTTGCGCAGCCGTGTCTGCGTGCGACTCTGCACCATCCGATCCACTGCCGGTATCGACGTGCGCGACGCCGCTCTCCTTTCGCGTCGGAGAGGTACGAGAATTCAGCGGCGGATCATCGTTGTCATGTCTTGTCGTTGGCAGTGCGGATGTTGCGACCGAATATCTGTTTACGACTGCCAACGCGACACCGGTACAAGATGACCTGCGCGAGTATCTGATTCGCGCGAGCGTGCGTCCAGAGCGCACAGCAACAGTCGCTGCGGTGCGCTCGACCCCTGTTGCCGCACTTGATGCGATCGGCAATCGCCAGTCTTTGACTTCCGAGTTTGGTATCGGGTTGGAAGGTGCGCTTCGTCGTCACGAGCAGGAAGCGCTGCGCAACCGTTCGCTTTCCGCCCTCGCGGTCAATGCAGGGCGCAAGTCTGCCCTCGCAGGTATCAATTCCCAAAGTGCGATTGCACCAGCCGTCGGCGACTCGATCCTCTACCGAGTCGGTAATGCCGCAGGCCCGGATCTGTGCGCCAATTTCAACACTGTTCGTGCTGTCGTAAAATCGTTGGGGCGACGCGCGACAGTCGTGCAGGACGTAACAGCGCCAGCAAGTGGCTTTACCAGCGACGATTTTCGGGACCTCGCACAGGAATTCGACGCTGTCACGTTCCCCACCGTGTCCGACTGGTTCGGTGCGCCGTCCGACATTAACGGCGATGGTCGGATCACGATCCTGATCACCCCCGAGATCAATCGCTTGACGCCAACCGGTTCCCTCGGATTTGCCGGTGGATTCTTCTACATGCATGACCTGCTCGCGCGAGATGTCCCATCGCAGAATTACCGCTGCGCGGCGAGCAACGAGCAGGAAATCGTGTATTTGCTGGCGGCGGATCCCAACGGGCAAGTGAATGGAAATCGGTTCTCCGTCGAGACGGCTCGCGAGTCAGCGAGAGGTACCATCGCGCACGAAATGCAACACATGATCAATCAGAGTGTCCGCCAGTCCAGGGGTGTCAGCGCGCTGGAAGTGACCTGGCTCAATGAAGCGCTATCGCACTTCGCGGAGGAAGCGGTGGGACGCGCTTCGGGTGGATACGGCGATATGCAACAGCTGGACTGGAACAAGATTCTCTCCGATCTCGACGACTTCGATTCATTCTTCCGGCAAAATTTGCTGCGACTCCGGCTCTGGATGGATCGCCCTGATCTTTCCTCACCGATCAGTTCACGGGCCGCAACGGAATTGGCACCGCGTGGCGCCTCGTGGGCGCTTCTACGGTTCGCGATCGATCAGTACGGCACATCAAATCCACGGGCGTTCACGCGAGCGCTCGTTGCGGGTCCACAAGTGGATGTGGCGAATCTATCCGCACGAGCGGGCGTTCCCTTTGACAAGTTGCTGCCGGGATTTCTCGTCGCGAGTTATGGCGAGGTGGCGTCCGCAAACATTGGTGCAGGTTTTCGCTTTTCCAGCTGGAATCTTCGCAATGTCATGGAGTCGATGAACGGCGGCGTTTACCCCCTTCGCTTTCTGACCTTTCCGACTGATGGGGTTACGCGCTCGCTGTCGGGATCGGGCAACTACTTTTTGGTTTCGCTTGGCTCAAAGGCCGATCCCGCGACGTTCCGCATGCTTGGTCTCGACGGCGCGCCAGTCGGCTTCCCTGGCGCACGGGTGTACCTCACGCGGATGCGCTAAGCCCCTCGTTCCGGTGATTGTGCGCGTGAGCGGCGCTATCGGAAGAGGTCCATGTCGGTAACGCGCGTGAAGTTTCCTTCGGCGTCGACGAAGTACACAATTGCGCCGATGTAATCATTCCACGCACCGAATCCGATACCGACCGCCAACTCGGTTGTAACGAAGCCAATGATTCCTGCAGGCTGCCCCAGCACGCGATCAGGTTGGCCGTCAGGCGCGGACAACACGCCGTCACGCAGGAGATACACGAGGAATGCACCAACGTAGTCGTTATTCGGATCTGTCGCCGACGCGTTTACAAGAATGCTTCGAGTGCCGTTGAGCAATGCATTAAAACCTGCCACGATGGGCGCGCGCGACGCCACACGGGGAAGCAGCGGAATCTCAACGATTGGAGAAACATTACCTCTCTCATCGTCTACCCAGACGCTGAGACACCGATTCACCAATTGCGCATCGGTGATTCCGAGATCGTATGCGCCGATGATGACAGCTGTATCTCGACGCGCGACGTTTGGAGCCGCCGAGTAACCGCCGCGCAGCTGCCCGCCATTTGGAAGAATGCTTCGGTGGTTGCAATCGGTGACGTCTACGAAAGATCGGGCGATGTCGCCGTTCGGGTCAGTCGCGCGAATCACGTAGCCGATCGAGCCCTGATAATAACTCCCGACCAGTCGCACAATACGCGGCCGTCGCGCCACCTCGGCGCAAACAATGCGGAATCGAACCGACGTGCTGCCCCCGGCCTTGATCGACACACGTACGCTCTCGCCGCCATCACTGGTAACCACACAATTGTCGGCGACCAATCGGAGCGTAACATCGTACGAACCAGCAGTAATGCCGGCGAACCGCACCGTGTCGTTCGACGTGACGACCTTCGAGAGCGCGGGGCCGTCGGTTCCGGTCACTGTCACCAGGTAATCCGGATCGGCTGTCGCTCCATCCGTTCCGGTAATCACAGTGAGACCTGGCTCACACGTGATGAAGAATTGGATCAGTGTTGTGTTGGTATTTGGCGGCACAACAACCGCCTGCGCCGTTCCGTTGCGTACGCCGCACGTGGCAGGTACATCCGAGATATCCACCCGGTATGAGGCAGCGACGACACTCATAATGGTGGTGTCCGTTGGTGAGGCACGAAAACTCGTGTCGACGCCCAGCGTACCAGAAAGTTCCCGAACCCGAAATGTGAAGGGTCCGCGTGTCGTAACCTCGGGCGGGGCATCGACAAACACCAAAACCGCCAGATACGGCGGCTTACGACCGCTCACGCCAGTGGCATTCTCCACACATCCGATGTGCGCGATGGCTGCAATCGCCACGAAAAGAAATCGAAACAGGATGCGCAAGGCACTCATGAAAAAACGGAGCGGGGATGCGCCATGATGGCGCATCCCCGGAACTTCGGCGAATACTCTGGTCTGCAATGAGGACGTAAGGGACCGTTGCAGGCAAGAGAGAGAGCGCGAACGTGACCGCGAAGTTACGGCGTGGTCGCGTTCTGCCAACCGCGCGTCCAGCCTGAATACCAGGGCGCGTTGTTCTTCGTTGCAGTGGAGGGCGCCACGGCGCCGACGTACGTCGCGGCGATGTCAAAGAACCCATCATTCGGCGGCGTTGCACCGGTGACCGCCGCGGTCGAACTCGGGCGGAAGTCGGGAACCAACAAGCTCAGCGGTGAAAGCAGAGGTGATGCCGCAAGCCTGGTATTGCCTGATCCGGCAGCGTCGATGATAGCTGTTGCCGAAGCGCCGCAGGCAGCCGGGGGAGCCGTGGCTTCGCCATCATTCTGGTTGAGCGTGAACGTGGAATTCTTCAGCTCAAATCCTGTGGCTGTGCCGAAGTTGACGCACGTCGAGGCGTCGCGGACGTTGATCGCCTGGGTCAACCCTTCAACGTGGAAGTTGAAGTAGTGTGGCCGGGTGCCACGACGAATCAACAGACCGCGATTCTGGCTCTCCGTCACGCCCACTCGGTTGTTGCGCATCCCGATGCAGGACACGTTGTAGACGGTCGGCGTGGCGCGCGGCAGCGCGTCGAAATTCGTCGTCGCGTTGTCGTTCTCGAAGCAGTTGTCGCTGTCGAGCGCGTCGAACTGGACCAGCACGTACTGCGCCTTACCGTCCCATCCAAACGTGTAGTCAAATCCGTCGTCGGACGTGGCCGTGGCGTAGATGTACTTCATGTTGACAGTACCGCCGAACATTTCAAGGGCATCGTCCAGACCGCCATGGATCTGCACGTGGTCAATCGCGGTTCCACGGCCAACCCCGTAGAGCGCCAGACCATTCAGTTCGTTTTCGGCGTTGAAACGGAAGCCGGCGTACTCAACGCGGATGTAGCGCATGATTCCGCTGTTGTCGTCATCGTTACAGCCGCCGTAGAGGCCAGCGCTACCTTCCGCTGCGCCTTCGCGGCAACCGCCAGTGGCCGCACGACCCGCGATGATGGGGCTTGTCAAAGTCCCCGTTTCGTTGAGGTGCGCGTTGCCGAGTACCGAGATACCACCCCAGCAGCCCTTCGCGCGCGCAGTCTCACCGGCGTTGAGCGTGCACGTGAAGATGATCGGCTGCAGCGGCGTTCCCTGAGCGTCGATTTTGCCATCGCGCGCGATTGCCAGGTAGCCACCGGCTCCACCGACGACGCCGCGCTGGCCTTCAACGCGAGTTCCCGCTTGAATGGTTAGCGTGGCGCCGTTCGTAACGGTGATGCGACCGGACAGCTCATAGATCGTGCTGGCCGCCCAGGTCGTATTGGTCGTAATGTTTGCGCTGACAACAGTACGGCCGGACACCGGCGTTGTCGGCCGGCCTGGAATGATTTCACCAACGACCGGCTGCAGCGAGCCCACTGATTCGTTGACGATTGCCAACGCGTCAGCGAGCGAAAGCAAACGCCGCCCGTCCGCTTCGAGGCCGGGAGGAGTCGGGTCGGCTGCTTCGCCGAGGTCGCTCGGTGTGCCGTCGATGTTCGCGGGGATTACGTTGCCTGCGACCACGCCGTCTACGACGCCGGTAATACCAGTGCCGTCCGTTCCGATGATCAGTTCATTGGCACCAACCGATACGTTGACGACGTATAGGGCGTCCGAGAGCGTAATGGTACCATTCCCGTTGGTATCACCGAACTTGAGGCCGTTGACAATCATGCCGGGCTCGCGCGCAGGCTGGAGAGCGTCCAGCGCTTCGGACCAGTCGGCAATGGACATGCGCTTTGCGTCGGCTGAAGCTTCCAACGTGTGGTTCACGATCAACGCACTCGCGACGTCCGCTTTGATTAATCTGATCGGTGAACCATTGGTGGCCACTTCCTGCGGCACAAACGAGATGGACGACGCATATCCCTGACCAAGCACGTCGAATACCAACTCGTCCGAATGCTTGAGATTGGCCGGGTCGAGAATTGCAACGGTAAGCGTGCCCGATGCCGCATCGTCAGCGTTCACGATCATCATTGCATTGCTGCTTCCGTCGCGGACTTGGCCGCGATACGCCATTTGCGACGGATTAAAGCGGAGTTTGCCCTGCACGCCGCCAATCGGCGAAGCGGAAACGTTCGCGATTGCAACGGCGACCCGCTGGCCGAACGTTGCCGACAGCGAGGAAACCTCGACTGCGAGTTCGCCCGCTTTATTGAACACTGGTGCTGGAGCAGTCGGAACGTCGCTCCGGTCGCACGCAGCGAGCACACCGAGTGACGCCAGTGCGGCGTTTCGGATGGTTCGTTTGTAAAACTGCATGGTCACTACTCTCCTGAAGTCTGATAATGGGGCACCGTCACTCATGAGGCCCGGCAATTCCGGGCTCATGAGGACGAAGGGAGTGCTGAGTTACGGAATGACGATCGCGGCCGGAGCAACCACGATGGCTTGCGCTGTAACCGCAGGACCGCCGTTGCGAAGAGCTTCGGTAACCGCAAGCGTCGGCGTCACGCTGCCCGAGAATCCATTGGCGATGTTGAACGTGAACGCGACGACCTGAAAACTGCCGGTTTCGAACGCCGGCGAAACTGCACCGTAGGCAGCGGAGAGCACTGCACCCGCAGTACCAGCGCCAGCGACAGACTGCGCGCCGAAGTCGAAGGTTGACGTGAACTGACGGCTTTGGAATGCGAGCGCCAAGCCGTTGAAGCCGATGTTCACCGAGAGACCTGTCGCCTGAAGCGCGCCTACGTCCCACCGCACGCGGATTTGCACCTGGCGGCCAGTCGGACCACCGGTGGTGATGGGTCCGTATTCAAGGCTGACCGGGTACGTCGTCGGTGGCGCCGTGCAGGTCACAACGATGTTCTGGCCAGTGAGGCCGGCCGTCGTGAAACCAGCGTACGCGCTCGGTCCCGGGTTGGTGCAGTTGGCCGGGAGGTTCGTAAGCGTCAGCGCACCCGTGGCGACGAGGGCCGGAACGTTCGCAATCGAGAACGCGCCCGTGGTGGCTGCAGTGAGAACTGCGGCAGTCGCCGAGCCGCCAGTCGGGGTCGCTACGACGCCAACTCCGGCGAGTCCGCCGCCGAGGCTGCTCGTAACGGCACCAGCGATGCTGCCCGTCGGAACCGTGCACGTAACCGTAAAGTTCACGGTCGACGCGGTGCTGGTGGCAACCGTGATGTTCTGGTTGGCCGGCGCTGTGCAGCCGCTGGGCAAGTTGGTCACCGAGACAGTGCGCGAACCCGTCGCGACGCCTGCAATCGTGTAGGCACCCGTGGCCGAAGTCGTGCCGGTAAAGCCGCCCGTGACGTTGATCGTGGCAGCCGAGATCGCACCAAGCTGCGGCGACGTGACCGTTCCCGTTACGCTACCAGGCGTCGGCGCGACACCGTTCTGAAGATCGGCCGCGAGGATGACTTTCACGCGGAAGTCACCAACCGTCGGATCGATCACAAAGCCGACCTGCTGGGTGCTCGACGAGCCGAGCGGCTCGATCGCACCAAACGACTCGTAACGGAAGCAATCGTTCGCCGTGACCGAGCAGCCTACGTCGTTAAAGAAGTTGTGAAAGTTGCCATTCCAGTTATCGCTGGGCACCACTGCGCCGAAGCGCGGTGTGGTGATGACGACTTCATTACCGCCAGAAGTCACTCCACCGGCAGTCGTGCTTACAGAAATTTCGAACGGGAACGCCTGCACTCCTGTCACTCCAGCCGGTGGAGTCGGAAACGTGGGCGTGATGAGGCGGATACCGCTGAGACGGTTGTTGATCGTCAGGTCGAACGTAACGAGAATCTTGCCCGGAATCGACGCGCCAACTGCGCCCGCCTGGAAGTTCGATGACGACAAGTCAATAACGTCGCCGCCGAGCAATGAGTACTGCGGTCCTGAGTTCACACCAGCGCTAAGTCGCGCAGCCGAGATGGGGCCGGAGATGCCCGTGCTCGGAGCCGAAATTTTCACCGTTTTCTTGACAGCGTTGACATCCATGATGAAGGCGGCGCCACGGTACTGCACCGGAATCGCCGGGGTTCCTGGCAATACCGGGTTTTCTGTCGATGGTGTTGCGTCGGCGCAAGCGCCTAACGCGAGCACTGTCGCAGCGGTCGTTACCGCGGCGACACGCCGGACAAGCGTGCTGATACTGAACATCGTGGAGACCTCTCGGGAGATTGGGAACAGGTCATCGTCCCTTCTGTCCGTTCGGCGACCCGACCGGCGTGACTCGCTACGCGAACTGCCCTGAGGGCGTGCGACCGTTGCAGAGTGATTCGAGAACCAAGCGCTGCAGGTGGTCACTGGCGAAAGTCGAGTGGTAGCCTCGTGGTTTTGCGTCGCTGGTTTTCACCAGGTTTGCCGTTGTCGACCGTAGCGGGGTGAGATGGTGCTTCGTGGAATGCGCACCATCACAATTCGTGGTCACAAATAGTTGATCGTTATGTACCGAAAATCGGGAAAACTGCAGCAAGGTTGTTGCACAATTTCATGTAACATCATTTGCATACCACTGTCGCGAATCCGAGAGCGCTCACCATTGCCCGAAAATACAGTGCGCTCGAAGCAAATCGGTTCGAGCGCACCGTTGCGTGATTCGAATTACGGGTGCGCAAGACGTCCGTGTCACAATGTACGTATCGATCGTGTGATCGAATCGTGAAGAATGCGGAGTGAATTCCGATTGCGACCGTTGCAATTTGCAAACGTCAGCAGGTCGAACCCACTATTTGTTACAGAAGTGCGCGCATGAAATGCGAGGTAGTCCGTGTGCTGCGAGTGGCTGATGTGTTGTGCGGTGGTGTTCGACGCCAACGCGTCCGGCTACACGTCGTGCACGACCGAACGCTTCGCTACGGAACGACGAGTGCTGACGGCGGTGTCACTGTAGTTTGCGCAGTGATAACGGCTGTTAAAGTGGCCCCTACTGCTTCGGTTACTACAAGTGTTGGTGTGATGCTACCAGTGAAGCCGGTCGCAATATTGAAGGTGAATGCAACCACCGTGAACGTGCCGGTTTCGAATGATGGAGCGACAGAGCCATAAGCTGCGGACAGGAGAGCGCCGGTAGTGGCAGCGCCAGCAACCGAGTGTGCACCGAAGTCAAAACCCGATGTGAACTGACGACTTTGCAGTGCCAGCTTCGTACCGTCATAACCGAGGTTGAATGAGAGGCCAGTGGCGTGAACCGCTGCCACGTTCCATATGACGCGAATCTGCACCTGTCGGCCGGTAGGTCCGCCGGTAGTGATGGGTCCGTATTCGAGACTGACGGGGTATCCAACTGGAGCCACTGTACACGTCACCGTGATGTTCCGAGTGACCGAGGCGCCAGCAGTTACACCGGTGTACGCTTGCGCGCCTGGATTCGTGCATCCAGTGGGGAGCGTTCCTACCGCAATGTTTCCGCCACCCACCGAAACGTTGCTGACAGTGAATGCGCCAGAAGCGCTCGTTGTTACGGCAGGAAGCGCCACTCCTCCGGTAGGAGTAAGCGTCACCGTGGCGCCTGCAATTGCGCTCCCGTCTGTGCTGCGCGTAACCACGCCGGTGACAGAACCGGTCGTGATGGTCGTGCACGTGACTGACGCGTCGACCGTAACGCTGCCGCCAGCAGTAAGGCCGGTATACGGCAACGAACTTGGCGTCGCACATCCGACTGGCAAATTGGTAACGGAGACCGAACCAGTCCCGGCGCCAATCGGTACGTTCGCGACGGAATAGGAACCATCGATGGATGTTGTGACCGCTCCGAGTGCGACCCCATTGGTCGGCTGTAGCAAGACGGTTGCGCCAGCAATACCAGCGCCACCGCTGCCGCGAGTCACTTTTCCAGTCACGGTGCCGGTTGTCCCACCCACCGCGGTGCAGACAACGCTGAAGTTCGCGGTCGCGACTGCACCCTCTGCAACAGTCACCGTCTGTGGGGACGGTGTGGTACATCCCGAAGGCAATCCGCTGAGCGTCAACGAACGCAAGCCTGCCGCAACCCCCGTTATGGTGAATGCTCCAGACACGCTCGACTGCGCCGTGCCTCCTCCGGCCACCGTCACAGTCACGGACGCCAGCGGCCCTCGCGTTGGTGAACTTACCACACCAGACACCGTACCCACGGAGGCGCTTGGGGCGGTCACCGTGAACGGCAAATCGCGCGTCGCGGTTGCGCCGCCGTTATCGGTAACAGTGAGTCGCACGGTGAACGAGCCGACGCTTGCGTACGTGTGCGAAACAGTTGCACCGGTACCTGTTCCGTTGTCGCCGAAACTCCACGCATACGAAGCGATCGTTCCGTCTGCATCGGTCGAATTTGCGCCGGAGAACGAGACGGACGTTCCGGTTGTCGCAGCGGAAGGGCCGGTGATGACGGCCGTCGGAGACTGATTCGTTGTCCCACCGGCAACAATGTTGAGTGTGCCTTCCGACACGCGGGTCTTGCTATTGAGGAAGGTCACCTGCGGCGTTAGGACATCCCCTAGTCGGGTTGAGGTTGACACGATGGCGCCTGGGGATCCCACGACTGTGTACCATGTACGAACGACGTCGATGTTTCCCACCAAACCCGTGGCACCACTCGTAAACGCCGAAAAGGAAATCGCGCCCGCAGTAAGCTTATTAACTATCGTGACATCAAACGCTCGCGTCGTGCGTGCACTGTCGTACCGCACCACAGCCGGATCGAAATTGATGTCTCCCGATACACCACCGATTTGCTGTGTCGGTTGCGACGAAAGATCGATGGAGGTGAGGAGAGCGATGCGATCACCTGGACGAGCCGTTGCTGAGGCCCATCGATGCCTCAGAACAAATGGCTTGCCAACTGTGTCTTCTGGCACGATTGGTTTGCGACAGGTCAGCGCGAAGCGCACCGTGTCCACCGACAGCGCTTTTGGCTGCAGTGTGAATTTTTGGGCTCCGTCGGCAACGCACGGCGACTCCACGTCACCCATGGTGATCTCATAGTCACCGGGACGCAAATTGTCGAAGCGAACACTGCCCGTTGCGCCCTTGAGCACGAGCGTTCTGAAGTAGCTGCGCTCGCTCGCCGGTGTGTCTGGGGCGCGAATAATACCGGAGGCGGTGATCGTCACTCCATCAGCGTCGAGCGTGTCGCCAGTGATGCGCATTGTTGTCACGATGCTCGCCTTTTTCGGGTCGCGACAGCTCACAAGAAACATCGCTTCCTTTACTGTCGCAACACCCTCGTTGGTGATCGTGACGGCCGTCAATGTGTCGGAAGCAACCGTCGTTGCGCAGTTGGCGGCCAGCCCTCGCAAAACCACCGTATACGGCCCCGCGGCCAATGGCGAGATGAGTCTCGTACTGTTGAGACCAATCGCATATGAGCTCGTATCGCTACGTCCCCTCACCACCACCTGAAATCCGTCGACATCCACCGCGTCCGGAGTCGCAACTTCCGTCGCCGTGCGAATGCTCAGCCCGGGCAACGATGAAGTCTTGCTCCCACTGACATTCGACACGTCCGACCGGCCACCGAGCTGCGTCAGCGCTCGCACTCGGTAGCCATAGTATCGATCGGGCTCGACCTTGGTGTCGAAGTACACCACCCGTCCAGCGCCGGAGGTCGCCACTGAAGTCTCCAGCGTCTCGAAGTTGCCGGTCAGATCTGCGCGACGTTGCAGTTCATAACCCGTGACAGCCGGATCTTCCGACGGGCGCCAGGAAACCCGAATCGTCGAAATTCCAACGCCCTCGGCCGTCAACTCCGATGGAGCAGACGGGTGGCCTCCAATCGGGTCATCTCCTTCGCTGCAGCCCGCGGCGAGTAGTAATAACGCCAAGGCTGCCAGGCGTCGGAAGGATGCATGTTTAGCGCGCAATGGACACCCCGAGATCAACGGAAACTCCGGGGGTGGCACGACCTGTCGATTCCTCGCCGGTAGATACCACCTGGTAAAACTGCACACGCTGATTCGTCAGGTTTTTCCCGGAGAGCGACACCGAAATGCGCCGGCCAATCGCCTGTTGAATCTTTGCGTCGAGCGAGCTGCGACCGCGCTCGATGATGTTGGGCCCCTGTACAGTGTTGGCTCCGCCTGAGCTCGCGAAACCGTATCGAACAATGCGGTCGTCGAACACGTTGAACAGGACGGACGCTTGCAACGCGTCTCTCTTGCTACGGTAAGACACACTCGCGTTGACGACATACGGCGATTGGCCCTCAAGATCGAGACCTTGATCGTACTTCCCGAACGAAGGCGAAATGACCACGCTCGTGCGCACGACGGTGAGGTTCACCCCAGCGGTCAGCCTCTCCAGCGGGCCGGGCAAAAATCGCAACTCTTTCCGCAGGTCCAATTCGCCACCGAAATTCTCGGCCGTTTCTGCGTTCGCGAAGCCGTAGGTGCAGTTGTTCCGACCGGTAACCACGCGGATGATCGGTTTGTCGAATTGCTTGAAAAAGCCGCTGATTGATACGATCTCGCCGGCGTTCGGATACCACTCCAAACGTGCGTCGGCGTTCAGGACTTTCGCACGCTGGAGGACCGGGTTGCCAATGGTGGAACAGGTACCAGCAATCTCGGTGTACTCGTCGCGCGAAAGCTCGCGAGTATCGGGGCGCGACACGCTCTGGAATGCGGCTAACCGTAGATTCGCCTTTTGTGTGAGCGCGAGGGTCGCGTTCGCCGACAGCAGCAGATCGTTGTCGCGTCGGCGGGTGGGGCGAAGCGATGTATCCGCAGTGGTGAAAAGCTTCCGTCCGCCATCGAACAGGTCCATGTGCCACTGTTCAGATCTCGCGCCTGCCACCACGCGAAGGCTGGAGCCGAAGAACAAATCCAACATGCCGTAAGCGGCCGTGACATTGTCGTCGGCGTCATATGGCTGTGACACGGTACCTGGGAACGTCAGCACTATGAGCGTCCCCAGATTTTCGGGCTGGAAGAGCTTTTCTGGTGGCAGATACAACAGGTCGTTCGGCAGAGGAACACTGAACGACGGGTTGAATGAGTACAACTTTCCCACAAACTCACGCTTCTTCGAGCGCGCTAACCCACCCATCTTGAGCGAGAAGTCAGTCCATAGCAGTCGCATCGGAATCGAAAGATCTGCCTGCAGCGATTGAGATCGATCGTCGAGTGTGCGCTCCCAAACGTCATTGTTCCTGAGGAGCTGAAATGGACTGCCAGAACCTTCCTGGCGACTGTATCGAACCTGCCGGTTGTCCGGCTCGTTACGACCTGACTGGCTTAGTGTGGCTTTCCATTCCAGGCGCGACGAATTCAGAAATCGAAACAGATGTTCGCCAGCAAACTGAGTCTGCAACAGGCTGCGTTCGACGTACTGAAATTGATAGAGGCGAAGGTCACCGGTGAGGTCGGTGTTAAATCCTCCACTTAGGCTGTACAGTTCTTCGGCATTTCGTGTGTACAAATTCTTCCAGCTGAGCTTTGAATTCTGACCGAGCCGAAGCGACAGGTTTCCCACCGCGCCCCAGTCGATGGAGTTCCGGTAGTCCTGATAGACGAAGCCACGCTCAGCTCCCGCCTTGGGATTTGAGTAGAAGCCGAAAAATCGATCGGCCTGGCGTTCTGATGCCGAGGAATAGGTCAGCGAAAACACGTAACCAAGCGGCGCGTGTTCCGAAGGTCGCTGTCCACCAAGCGTGAGGCCGAGGCCCAACTTCGGAAGTACGCGTGTGGCCGGCGGATTCCAGGTATTGCGAAGCCCCTCGGCAAATCTCTCGACGACAAACGGGTTCGACGCGAGCGCCGAGTCGCTAGGGTGAAACGAGGGCGCGCGCCTGCCGTTGTCAAAGCCGACGAAATCAAGTCCAGTTCGTGTCGGGAACGTCAGATTCTGGAACGTTGCCTGCGAGTTATACCCTTGGGAAATGCTGAACTGATGAATGGTGTTCTCGGGAAATTCCTTGGTCTTGATTTCAACGGCACCCCCGGAAAAATCGCCTGGCTTGTCGGGCGTTGCCGACTTGATGACCACAATCGACTCCAGCAGACTTGACGGGAATACGTCAAGCGGTACGAGCTTACGCGTCGGTTCCGGACTCGCGACCTCGGCGCCATTCAAGAGGGTGGTGCTGTATCGCTCGGATAAGCCGCGTGCCACCAGAAACTTGCCGTCGACAATTGAAACGCCGCTCACGCGCGCTGCGGCTTCGCCGGCGTTCCCGTCGGGAGTGCGCTTGATTTGCTCGGAGCTCACACCATCGGAGGCCGATGCGGCGCTTTTCTGCGAGGCCAGCAGGCTGGCTTCGGTCGCGGAGCGGTCCGTCGCGGTGGCAACCACGACAACACCCTGCAGTTGAACGCTCTGCTCGCTGAGGCTGAAGTTGACAATGACGGCTTCGTTGACCGGAACGACGATCCCATCAAATCTCTTTGGCTGGCGACCGATCTGCCGCGCCAGGACTGACCTCGCACCCGAAGGCACCCGGACGATGGTGTATCGACCATCGAGATCGGACCTTCCGATGAGCGTCGTGCCGACAACCGTCACCTCAACATTGGAAAGTGGTTGTCCGGTCGCGGCGTCAGCCACTCGCCCCGTGATGCGCCCCGACTGCTGCGCGACTGCTGTTGCAGCGGGCTGTTGCATCGCGTGAATTGGAAACGCAGGAACCACGACGGCTATCACCGCAAATACACAGGCAACGCGAAGCCGCCGATCAAGTTTCGGCGATCCGCGAACACTGGAACGACACATAGTTACTCCGTGGAGGTCCGATGACAGGCAACGTCTGGGGGAAGAGCCTGAGGCGCAGGAAACCGAGGTCGGCCTGACTTAGGGCACTTCGATCTTCGTGGTGATGGCGTCGCCGGATGCAGAAATACCGATGGCGACGTATTCACCGGCCGATAGAGAGCCGAAGTTGTAGGTCCATGTTCGACGAAGGCCGTTGTCCGTGCCCAACGGCGAAGTCAGCTCGCTAATCACCTGCCACACCGATGGATTGACCAGCAGACCGCTGGGAGTCAGGCGCGCCAGAAGCACACGGTTAAATGGCGACACGGTCTGACCGGATGGGCCGACCGCTTCGAACTGCAGTCCCTGAACACCCACGACTCGGCGCCATTTCTGAAGCTCTCGGTTCGTGCCGACACCGGCGAGGAAGCCGGGGTTCGAACCCGCCGATTGGACCGACCCACCGAGGATTGGCACATTCTCGGCAAGCGTCGCTGGCGCACCTCCGAAAGCGAAGTCGGTGACCCACGCATTCGCGGCGGTTGGTTTGGCAGTTGTCAGTGGATAGTTCTGGGGAGCGTCGTCAGCGCCCACGACTTCCAACCCTCGAATGAAGGTCGGTATGACGAAAGCCGGATGCGCCCCACCAATCGGTGTGTGCAGCAGTGTGTCGAACTTTACGCCGATCGCGCGTCCGCCCAGCAACGGCGTTCCGTAGGCGAGAATGCGAGACGTACCAGGGAGGTTGGGATAGGCAATCACAATGCCGCCCTGGGCCAGCTCGACGTTGTCGGTGGCCAGTGCGAGAAAACGCGCGGTATCGCCTCCGATGAGCACTCCCGACACACCAAGCCCGGTGATGAACGGCGCGGATAGCCCGGTGCCAGCATCAATGAGTGCGCGCTTGCTCCGCACCTCGCTCAGATTCCCGGCCCGGTCCTGCGCCTGAGCCGAAAACGTGAAGTAACCCTCGAGACCAGATCCGCCGTCAATGAAGATGGTTGACTGGCGGAAATTGTCCGGCAGCACATTCGCAAAGGTTCCCAGCAGCGGCGTGCAAGCAGCCCCGGTTCCAATGATGCAGGTGGTCGTACCGAGG
>Ga0335397_10005611_pt1 | contig 16390 bp, 13 predicted proteins | sample MAT04_FD_205740 | JGI IMG/M metagenome (GOLD analysis project Ga0335397, IMG submission 205740) | Freshwater microbial communities from Lake Fryxell liftoff mats and glacier meltwater in Antarctica - MAT-04 (spades assembly) (version 2) ... | reverse complement strand
ATCTGCACGCTCTTCAAAATATCAAGGAGGCGTTTATAACCAGCACTACTAAGAATGTGTTACCCGTTTTAAAAATTGATGGCAATACAATCGGAAATGGAATGCCCGGAGAAATTACAACTAAAATTTATAACCGGCTTCTTTCTGTCAAAGGCATTGCAGGTTAGCGTTTACAAAATAATAGCGGGATACGCTGGAAGCAAAACTGGAACTGTCAGACACCAAAAAACATCAACTGAATGCCGTGGTGAATATATACCGGAATCTGGGAAGCGGATGGAAATAAGCCGCCCTGTTTTTATTGGCCATGCAATCCTTGAAAGTTTGCTTGGCCAATTGTTTTGTATTACTGATGGTAGCGAAGTACATAAAGGATAGCGTTCCCATTTGACATTGTAGTTTAAAATAGTTTTTGAGTTGTATAAATTTTTTACAAAATAAAAATAGAGAACAAAAAGGCAGCTGTTCTTCGTAAAAATCAAGAAATTTATTTACTTGTTATACTTCTTTTGTTTAAATAAATAGCCAACAATTTTATTAGGACTTTTTACTTCGCTTCAGCGCAATTCAGAAATTATTTCTTCACTGGTGGTGGTATTTTCACTGAGTTCAGAATCAGTAATAGCTACTCTTTTTTCCCATTCAATATGTCCGGCAAAAATGGAGAGGAATTCCGGGACATTAGGCAAACCGATCTCATCAGCACTTTGCATCAATAATTCTACCCGCCATTTTCGTTCTTGTTCGGTTAGTTTTTACCTTGAGGGTTTTTACCATACGAATGGAGTTGTTAAAAATTTTCGTTCTTGTTCGGTTAGTTTTTACCTGTATGCTTTCCAACTATTCTGCGTAATAAATCATCGCCAAATTCATTTGATGCATACATTACACACAATTTGTGTAGACCTATTTCAGGACAAGACAAATAAAAATGAAGAATGGGTCTTGAGTAACTGAATCAGGGCTGAGATTTTGCACATTAACGAGCTCCTTGTCTAATATGACATTGTTAAAAGCCTGGCTCTTCTTAAACAAAACAATTTTTACATAACTACTTTATATTCTTGTAATAATTAGCTAACATTTCTATAACATTGCCCCGGTATTTTCACTTTAAAATTAAAACATGATAAAATTACTGCTGGCATTTGTAGCAACTTCGCTATTCGTTTTTGGTTGTAACAAAGATGATGACCAATCACCTGCAACGGAGAAACCGGAATTTAAAAACCGTTCTAATGCAGAATCTTTCTTAACTATTGATCCTGCTTTTGCCGGGATAAGTGCCTACACACTTATCAGCAGCAGCGACACTATTCCCGGGTATCCAAATTTTGTTTTTGGCGGCGCACCTGACGGGCAGGGCTTTTTGAAGAACCCTGATGGCAGTGGTTATATCATGGTAACCAATCATGAAAATACTTGGGCTCTTTCAAGGGTTTATCTTGATAGTAAATTAAATCCTACCAAAGGAGAATACATCGTAAATTCCGATGGAGGTATGTTCAGGTTGTGTTCGGGTACATTGGCTACGCCTGAGGAACATGGGTTTCCGAAACCAATGTTTTTAACAACAGGTGAAAGTAACGTTAATGCTATGACGCATGCGATTGATCCGATTGCAACAGCAGATCCTTCCAATCAATCAAGGGTTAAACCAGCTTTGGGAAAATTCAGTGGCGAAAATTCGGTACCGCTTCCTAAAGATGCATATACCGGAAAAACAGTGATCATTTTGGGTGAGGATGCCGGTAATGGCCAGGTATACCTATACATTTCAAACACGGTCGGAGATCTTGATAATGGTAAATTATATGTACTGAGAAGAACCAATCTTGATCAGATTGAAAAGAATATGACCAAAGGGAATATATATGATGTAGAATTTGTGGAAGTGCCTAATGCAAAAAGTCTTACTGGTACTGAAATTGAGAACCTCAACAGTTCTCTTAAATCGCTTCAGCTTGCCAGGGTAGAAGATCTGGATTACAGAAAGGGAGGTGGCGCTAACAGCAGAGAGGTTTATTTTGTAGCAACAGGAGTAAGCGGACAACCGGATAAAACCTATTGGGGCAGGGTATACCGCTTAAAAATGGATGCAGCTAATCCACTACTGGGTAAACTTGAAGTTGTAGAAGATGGCGACTTGAATCCCGGTATTGACATCATCAACCCTGATAATCTTTGTGTAACCAATAATTTTGTATATATACAGGAAGATGGTGATTCTTTTTTTCCTGGTGCTTCACATAATTCATTGATATGGCAATATGATATAGCAACTGGCACCAAGAAAAGGATGATAGACCTGAGAAACAAAATAGCGGCATCAAAGTATAACCCTGCCAACGACCAGCGTTTTGCAACATGGGAATGGGGAGCTATGGTCGATATATCAGACATAATTGCAGAGCCTAATACATTTTTGGTAAACATACATTCACATACCTGGGTAGAGGGCGACAGATTTTTAAATCCCAGTAAAGCAACTTCTGTACAACCTTATAAATCAGGAGGACAGACGCTGATATTAAAAGGAGTACCACGTTAATCAATTAAATATACAAAATGGATCCCCTTATTTACAAATGAGGGGATCGTTGTATTTACCTACCAGCATGTGTTTTATGATGAAAATGAAACTGATTTTGGGCGTGTTTACAGCTGTTTTACTTGCTCAATTTTTGATTAATGGATGCTCTGGCATAAAAAAAGAAGCTGGGGAAACTGCAGCAAAGGAATATGTTAATAACCAAACCGATTCTTTAATTTATAAACTTGGCCTGCTTGACAGTTTTGTCGTTCAGAACAGGGACAAATCTATTTTGCAAACTGAATTTGCCGAAACCCGTTTTGCATACAAAAAAATTGAAGCTGTTGTTGAATATTATTTCCAGGGATTAACCCGGCGGATAAATGGACCAGCGTTACCGGATATAAAAACTGAAGACGGACAAGTGTGGCCGCCACATGGGTTCCAGGTAATTGAACAGTTTTTGTATGGGGGTTACCATGATTCACTTCAAAAAGACCTGAGCAATGAAATAAAAATTTTACAAACAGACCTGCGTTTTGTAAAATCCAATATGCAGCATAATGCCATATTGCCCCATCATGCCGCTGAAATTATTCAACATCAACTTATCAGGATCGCAGCATTGGGCATTACCGGATTTGATGCACCCTTAAGCCAGCTTTCATTGCCAGAAACCATCAGCAGTCTGCAGGGGTTGAATGATTTTTTTATAGCTTATTATGGAAATGCCAGATTCTCTGGCCACTTAAAACAACAACTTAGCCGTAGTGTTGATTTTATAAATGTAAACAGTGACTTTGAAAGTTTTGACCGGCTTACTTTTCTTACGAATAATTTAATGCCACTTAGTGAATCCTTTATAATTAAATCCCCAGAAGATCAATATGAAGACAGCCTGATGCTGAAACCTTTCAGGGGTACACTTTCAGGCTTACTCCAGGGCAGGGGTTTTGATGGCGACTATTATGCAACATACGCCAATGCCAAAACGAATGCTGCTAAACTTGAATTGGGCAAACAACTTTTTTTTGATAAAAATCTTTCACAATCGGGTACTATAAGTTGTGGAAGTTGTCACCAGCCCGGACTGTATTTTACTGATGGTAAAGCAAAGGCAGGAAATTTTGTGCATGGAGGTTCTTTACAGCGGAATACACCTACCCTTTATTATGCCGCATTACAAAGCAACCAGTTTTTTGACTTGCGATCGGTAACATTGGAAGACCAGGCTGATGAAGTGATGAAAAACAGCAATGAATTTAACTTTACATCTTCGGGCATAGCCCAAAAATTATTCGCGGATGAAAATTACAAAGCACTTTTTACAAAGGCATTTGATATGAAGGATTCGGTAAGCAGTTACGAAGTCCGCAATGCATTGGCCGCATTTGTCCGGTCACTCAGCCCCTTCACCTCCAGGTTTGATGATTATATGAAAGGAAATAAAAAGGCATTGAACACGGCAGAAGCATCAGGGTTTAATTTATTTATGGGTAAGGCAAAATGTGGCACCTGTCATTTTATACCGTTGTTCAATGGAAATATACCACCGTGGTATAGCAAATCAGAGTCGGAGATCATTGGTGTGCCTGCAGCTGTAATTTGGAATAAAGCTACGATTGATGCAGATTCAGGGAGGTTTAAAATAAACAGGATGAAAGAACTGATGTTTGCTTTTAAGACCCCCACTGTAAGGAACGTGGAAAAGACCGGTCCATATATGCATAATGGTATTTATAAAACCTTAGATGAAATAGTTGAGTTTTATCACAAAGGAGGGGGAGTAGGTATTGGTATTGAACTGCCTTTTCAATCACTCCCTTTTGATTCTCTTTCCTTGAATAAGCAGGAAAAGCAGGCTATTGTGGCTTTTATGAGGTCACTTACCGATAACCGGGTTGACCATTAAGACCATTTTTATGAGTAGCAAAAAAAAAGTATGTCCGATTTTTATTTATGCTATCATTTTAAGCCTGTTGATGGCGGCATGCAAAAAAAATAATGTTGCAATAAATTGCGAAAACATTAATATCAGTTTTACACTTATTGGATCCAACCCATGCACAAGCCAGGGGAAAATAATAATTGCATCGCCTATCGGAGCTTCATGGCAATACAAGGTTAATAATTCAGTTTATCAAACTTCCCCTTCCATTGAATTTTTGTTACCTGGTACCTATATCATCACTGCAAAAAATGCAAATGGTTGTACTGATACAGCAACCGCAGTTGTTAATGAAACAGCGCCGGGGCCATTATTTACAATTGTAAAAAATCTTTTGGCAAATAATTGCACTCCCTGTCATACCGGTACTAATCCACAGGCTGGGCTTAACTGGACAAAGAGTTGCGATATAATCAACCATTGGGACAGGATAAAAGCCAGGGCTGTTGATGGTAATCCAACGCCAATGCCGCAGGCGGGTTTAATGCCCCTTATCGAACGTACAAAAATAATGGACTGGATCAATGCGGGGCACCTGCATTCAAATTGATTGCTTAAGTTAACTCCGTAGAAAAATTTTAAATAAATCGTATAATTGTCTGTTGATTCCCATTCGGCGGCTGCTTTCGGTTTGTAAGGTGAGTTCAACCATAGTACTAAAAGTCAGCAATAAACTTAGCCGGTTGGCTTACATTTTCGTTATCTTATTTTTTACTCCCCAGCTATAAATACTTTCCAAAATAGGTACGAAAGAATTTCCGAGCCTTGTAAGGCTGTAATCCGTTCTTGGCGGTATTTCATTATAGTTTTTCTTTACCAGCCAGCCATCTTTCTCCAGGTCTTTCAATTGTTGTATCAGCATTTTTTCTGAAACGTTTGGAATGGCTTTTCGTATTTCGTTATACCTCAAGGCAGGAATTTGTTGCTGATTCCCAGGAACTAATGCTAAATTGTAAATATAAAGTACAATTTAAGAATTAGAGCCAAATTGAAACCGTACAGCCCGAACCACTGACAGCGATTTGAAATTCAAGATCCAATGTCCAGCCCTAACCTTTTGCAATGCATTTTGTGCGATAAAAGCAGGCCTCTCGATGGAAGCGAGTAACCTTCTCCGCCGCAGCGGATTGCATGCTGCGTGGCCCTAAGGTTTTGGGTGGTGAATCCCGATAGCCACCGGAACAATAGGTGGGTCTGTAAGAGTAGACATTACAGAGTAGCGTTTATGTGGTCTCGAAAATTGTTACCGATGTAGAAAGAAACATCGCACTTCTATAATTTTAGCACTTTTCACACCTGTTGTTAGTTAAAATTTGGGTATTCATTTTATTTAATTTTTTTTGTCAACCAGGAACTGAAGAACTTCAATTTTTATTTTTTCAATTTATCAGGCAAACGTAATATTTAAATAAATTGTTCTTTCCTTTTGAGATGTTGAATTCATGTATTCAAAGTTGTTCATGCCCAATTTGTTTCGCAGGTCGTCGTACAACTCATCGATTTTGAATTCCTTAATTTCAATTACCATACTTAAAGAAATATCGGAGAAGAATTTAAAATCAATAACGTCTCCGTATGTAGAAACTACATTTTGTATTTCGCTGATCGCTTTGTGTCTTTCGTAATTGCAATATCCTGTTAAAAAAATATTACTCATTTAGTTTATCCTTGATGTATAATTCTTAGTTTAATATTCGTTACAGCCTGACCGCTGTTAGCGACTCGTTGTTTTTACTTCTGTATTTATCAATTTCTTTCATTTTGTAATGTCCAAGTTGAATCAACCCATTTAAGTTGTCATACTCAACTCAGGTTTCTTTTATTTTTCCCCCGGTCAAACGGAAGAAGCAGTTGAAGTTGGCGGTTAGGTTTTTACCTGTTTAGAAACATTCCCATCTGTCCCAATTGTGTCCCTTAAATTTAATTCTTGCTGCAACTAAATCATTTTCTTCAATAATGAAGACAATTGTTTCTTGTAAGTCCGGGAAGGTGTCCAATTCTCTTTTGTGAAAATTCACTAAACCAATATTAGTTTTGATTTCATACGGCTTGGATGAAATATGTTTTACAAAATCAGTATGAACAAGGCTTAAAACTTTATCCCAGTCTTTTTAAGCTAGTCGCATTGATAAATTCAATTATTATATTTTTATTTGTTTTCAATTTTTTCTTTGGTTATTGTTTTTATATCCATGGATCTTAATATGTACTTTTCGTCAGTTTGTGCAAAAAGCTCTTTTGCTAAACTCAGGTCAGTTTGGCTGTCATTTTTAATTGTCACAAAATAATTTGTCTGCCAATGTTGAGTTTTCTTTGATTGCTTGTTGGTCGGAATGTCCCAGGGTGGATAAACTCTAATTCCACGTTTTCCTTCTTTACCATTTCTTGTTATTATTCCATTGTCCGCCAAAACAGATTTTGGGAAAATAAACTGACCAAAGTTATCGCCACTTTTTGATGTGATTATTATAAAATCTATGTTATCTAAAATATTAAACGGTTCCGTTATTCCTCTTTTGTTTCTTTTCCAAATTGTTACAAACTGTCCCGTTTTTGTCGGCGTAATTTTAGATACACGATGTTGAATTGTTCGTCCGTCGAGTTCAAATGAACAAGCCCCATATTCTACACTTTCTGAATGCAGTTGGAAGTTTGTCAAGTGAAAACCACATTGATCATAAACTAATTCTTTCACAACTTTTAAGTCGTTATGAAATGAGTTTAGTGTTGTTAAAGTGTTTTGAGTTGTCATATTTTGCTTAAATCCTTGCTGGTTCCTTTTTTGTTTTGGCGGTCGTCTACAAAGACCGTTAACGTTCGGGTTTTGCTGCAGGTGGGATACTCACTGAACGTCCTGGAAAAAAAAGATTTGAAAAACTTTTGATGAAGATAACAACTAAAATCAAAATTATTAACATCCAGCCCGAACAACTGCTGATTGGGTACTTGGCTGAAATTTGTTAATTCAGCCCCACTTGCAGCAATAATTTTGCAAGCAGTTAGTTGTTATTTCTGCCCTATATCAAATTCTTCTTTTACCCATTTAGTAATTTCAGTGGCTTTTATTTTTGGATTTGTTTACCCTTGTGAATGAAACTTTTTTTTACAGAAGTTTTTTAAAGTCATCAGTCGTTTGCCTTTCTTTGTTTTGATGTTGGTTATACTGACACAAAAGCATTTCGTGTTGTGTTTAAAAAAATTACTGGTTTAACTCCGATGGAAAATCGGAATAAGTATAAAAAAATTTCATTGAAAGTTTAATTTTTATTTTGGGGCATCAAACCCCGGATGAAGCAAATGCTTTACAATGAAGGCCCATTTAATACAAAGAATTATTCATTTGCCTTCACTTAAAAAGGACAAAAAAATACCACTAACCCAGGGGTGCATAGACTGGTCTTCTTGCCATATCTGAAAGTACGAAGAAATAAAAACTGTTTCCTATGTTGTGCTACAGTTGGGAGATTAACGGCCCTCAAGGGCTACCTCAGAATAGAGGCAGTCTTTAAGGGCATTCAAAAGGTGTAACCTATGTTATGCTATACGACAACTAATGCTTAGCAAAATTCCGCTTTGATGGTTATTTCCACAATGCTCCCGCCATAAAGACTCATGAAAAAGCCGGATTCTCGCAGCATCTTGTAAAATTGGTCTATAGCCTTAAAGAATAAATAATTAGCAACCCGGGAACCTTGACACCACAAAATAGCTGGCTTGTGTTTTGTCTGTTTGATACCACCATGCACATCTCAACACGGAAAATTTTCTTACTTATTTTATGCGGTTTACTTTTTGCAAAAAGCCCTATGGCACAAACAAGCGAAACAGCCGGTTGGTTTTTTTTATCGCATTCGCAGAAGCTGGCTAAAAAATGGAGTTACATGACGGATGTACAACTTCGCAGCAGCCCTGAATTTAAATTTTTTCAAAATATTTTATTAAGGCCTGGTTTATTGTATCACATCACAGATAAACAGTCAGTAGGAATTGGTTACACGTATTTCGCCACCTGGGATCATAATGAATCGCCCCGTACTTTTGAACCCGAAAACAGAATTTTCGAGCAATATACCCTGGAACTGGAATTTGGCCGTTTGAAGTTGAATAATCGCTTCAGGCTGGAGCAGCGCTTTATTCAAAAAACCGATGAAAATGTTTTTGCTCAAAGATTCAGGCACCAGGTGCAGGCAAAATTTCGTCTCAACGCTGACACGGCCTTCAAAAAAGGCTGGTACCTGAATTTGCAAAATGAGATTTTCCTAAACATTCAAAACAAGGAAAAACTAAATAATAACTTTTTTGATCAGAACCGGCCGTATGCAGGAATCGGCTATCGCTTTACCAAAAAAATAGAAACAGAACTTGGATACTATCATCGTTACCAGTTAGAAAAAGATTCCAGGAAAAGAGAACCAATTGTTCAGCTTATGTTTATTACAAATTTATAAACAGTATCGTTTAGGTAAGCTTGGTGGAGATACCAACTTTGGCCGTCAGCCGTGTACAGTTCCCACCCGCCACATGAGATTTTATTGATTAAACGACAATGGATTTGTAAAATAATAAAAAGGCCTTTCCGCAGAAAAGCCTTTTGAAAAATTTTATTTTAAAGCAGTTACCTGCCATATCACATTGCTGGCATCATCTGCCACCAGCAAAGATCCATCAGCAATAACAGTTACACCTACCGGGCGACCACTAACCCTGCTTTTTTCTGCATCATCTATAAAGCCCGTTAAAAAATCTTCGGGTTTGCCGCTGGGCATTTCATTTTTAAAAGGAACAAAAACTACTTTGTACCCGGAGAGTTTCGATCTGTTCCACGAGCCATGCTGCCCTACAAATGCACCGTTTTTATATTTTTCAGGAAAAGTATTTTGATTGTAAAAAGCCATGCCGAGAGAAGCTGTATGTGGACCCAGGTCTACATCAGGTACGAGTGTCTTTTTAACAAGGTCTGCTCTTTGGCCCTTCATACGGGGGTCGGGGTTAGCACCAAAATAGGCATAAGGCCAGCCATAAAAACCATCCCTTTTTACACTGGTCATGTAATCTGGTACGAGGTTATCACCCAAACCGTCACGCTCATTCACGGCAGTCCACAAAGTAGTAGTGCCAGGGTAAAATTGCATTCCTACAGGGTTTCTTAACCCGGCGGCATAAATTTTTTCTCCCGTACCATCGGGGTTAATTTCTAAAACGTTTGCCCTCCTTATTTCTTTATCCATTCCATTTTCCCCATTGTTACTACCAGAACCCACAGATATCAAAATCTTTTTTCCATCCGGACTTGCAATAATATTCCTTGTCCAATGATTGTTATAACCTCCGGCCGGCAGATCAAGAATTTTTGTTCCCGTTTCGGATATGTGTTTCTGTCCAGGCCTGTAAGGATAACGCATCAGGGCATCTGTATTAGCCACATAAAAAAAACTATCTAAGACAAGCATACCGAACGGGCTGTTTTGGTCAGACAAAAAGATTTCTCTTGAGTCATATTTTCCGTCTTTATCACTGTCCTGTAAAATGGTGATTCTATTGGCACTTGAGGGTTGAGTAGACGACTCACAAATAAAAAGATCTCCATTGGGCGAGGCATATATCCAGCGGGGACTCTCAAAACCGTCTGCAAACCTGGTTACTTTAAAACCGGCTGGTGCAGAGGGTTGTTTGCCATCTGCCCAACCCACAACATGACTATTGTTCACAGCAGAGGGAGTAGCATAAGGTTTAGGAAGAATTGTTTTTTTAGAGCGGTTAGAATCTATGCGCATTTTCGTTTGTGCCGATACAAAAATATTGACCCCGTTTAAAACCGTCATTAACACGAGTATCTTAAAAAAATGTCTTGTCATTGTTGTTGATTTAAAAAGATGAATAAGATACGTCTTCGTTTCAAAAACTTATCCAAGTAGAGTTATCATGAAATTATTTAGTTGTAAATATCAAGATGGAATGCTTAGTTTGGCAATATTATTGAACAATCTCTTTGTAAAAAAACGCTCATGAATATTTTAAAACAATTAATGCTTCCCGGTATTTTGCTGGGTAGTCTCAACATGGCAGGTCAAAATGCAAGCCTGGTAAAAACATGGGAATCTGACTCTACATTTAAAGTGCCTGAATGTGTACTTTATTCCCCTGCCGAAAACATGCTGTATGTTTCTAATATTGATGGAAAGCCTTCTGAGAAAGATTTAAAAGGCTCTATCAGCAAAGTAAGCCGCGATGGAAAAACCATTACGCACAACTGGGCTATTAATCTCAGTGCTCCCAAGGGTATGGGTATTTTTAAAAAGAAATTGTTTGTTGCAGATTTACAGGAATTAGTGGTGATAGACATAAACAGCGGCGACATACTGGAAAGAATAGTGGTACCCGGTTCCGTATTTTTAAATGATGTAACAATTGCTCCAGATGGAACTGTATATGTGTCAGACTCGCACACCGGGAAAGTACACCAGGTAAAAAAATCTGAGGTAAGCACATACCTGGAAAATAAGGTTAGCATCAATGGCTTATTTGCCGATGGAAATGATTTATACCTTGCTGTAAAGGATACCCTTTATAAAGCAGACAAGAATAAAAAACTCTCCGTAATTGCAACCGGTATGGATGAAAGCAGTGACGGTATTGAACTGACCAGTAACAAAGATTTTATTGTATCCTGCTGGAATGGTATTGTTTATCACATTAAAAAAGACGGTAGCAAAACAGTGTTGCTGGATACCAGGGAGCAAAAGATAAACACAGCAGATATTGGCTTTGACAGGGCAAAGAATATCATGTATGTACCTACTTTTTTCAATAATAAAGTAGCAGCTTACCAGTTGAAATAATATCTACAGCGTAAATAATTTTTCTTTTTTTTTAACCGTTGAGAAAAATTTCTACTATCCACTTTTACAATAAACAGGTAAGTTCGCTTCTCATTTCTCACTAATTGTTCACAGAAAGTTGCATCTGCTAGGAGCACATTAGATAATTTTTGGCAAAGCCATTTTAGTGGCTGGTGTTTCTTTTCTATTCATTAGGTCAAGGTAATTATTACATTACCAGTTTTTAATCCTGTTTCCACAAACTTGTATGCCTCAACAATTTGTTCTAATGTGTATCTTCTGTCAATAACAGGTTTATACTTATTACTTTCCACTAGTTCTTTTAAAAAAACAACATCTTTTTTACTGACTGTTGGAATAGGGAATAATACTTTTTTGCCGCCAAATAGTGGGGTTATAAGTGCTAAAAATATATTTTCAGCGTTTTTGCCAAGTTCTGTTGACATGTATATTCCGCCTTTATTGAGTAATGGTTTGCATTGCCGGAATGAACTTTTACCAACAGCATCAAACACTACATCAAACGTCTGGCTAATTTTTGTAAAGTCTTGTTGAGTGTAATCAATTACCGCGTCAGCTCCCAATGACTTTACAAGTGCTACATTTTTAGTATCGCATACTGCTGTCACCTCTGCACCAAAGTATTTTACCAGTTGCACTGCTGCTGAACCAATAGCACCTGTTGCACCATTAATCAGAATTTTTTGACCACTCTTAATTTTTGCAGCTCTTATATTGCCCAGGGCGTAGTGACCACCTTCAGTTATTGCTGCTGCCTCCTCGTAAGTTAAATTACCTGGCATTGTTGTTATGGCTTCATCCTCTGCCATAGTCATAAATTCGGCATGGGCTCCAAACTTTGTGTCGTTATAACCAAATACCTTATTTCCAATCTTAAATGATGTTACGTTTTTGCCAACTGTTTCAATTTCCCCGGCAAACTCGTTTCCAAGCGTTTTATTTTTTGGTCTGAATAGTCCACTGAAAAATCTGCTTATAAAATACTCAGCACTGCGAAATCCACAGTCGGTGCGGTTTACAGTAGTGGCATACACTTTTATTAGCACCTCGTTGTCTTTTGGTAAAGGTTTGTCAACCTCCATTAATTTAACAACTTCTGGTGGTCCGTATGCTGTATTTATAATTGCTCTCATTTTTATATTGCCAATTTTGAAGTTTGATGTTGGCCGGTTTTCTACACTTGGCATTCACGTTTTGCATTGCCGAAGGTTAGGGAATTTGTTGCTGGTACTGCCCGACCCCAAGCCAAATCCGATAGCTCGGATGAAAATATAAAGCACAAGATATCAACAAAAGCTAAATTGAAATTGTTATGCCGGAACCAAAGCTGATAGCGAACAGCAGCCTATGTTCCAATATCCCGCCCTAACTTTTGGCAAAGCAGTGTCGGCGGTAGTGTATTTTATCTGATGCCAAGTTTTTTGAAATAATAGCTTTTATCGTCTTCTGTGATATTTCTTACTATTCTGCATGGATTCCCAAATGCGATAACGTTGTTTGGAATATTTTTGGTTACAATACTTCCTGCACCTATAACAGAATTGTCGCCGATTGTAATGCCTGGGTTTATGACAACGTTTCCACCAATCCAAACATTGTTTCCAATTGAAATAGGAAATGCGTGTTCAAATTCTTGGTTTCTTGGTTCAAAATGTAATGGGTGTCCTGCTGTAAATAAACTCACATTCGGGGCAATAAAAACATTGGTACCAATAGTTACTTTTGCACAATCTAAAATTGTCAAATTGTAGTTTGAATAAAAGTTGGTACCTATAGAAATGTTATAACCATAATCACATCTAAAAGGTGGCTCGATGAAAAATGGTTCTAGTGCTTGTCCAAATAATTGCTTAATGATATTATTTCGTTTCTCTATCTCTGATGGACGAAGTGCATTAAAATCAAAAATTAATTCTTTTGCATACTGTCTTTCTGCAAAAAGTTCCATTCCAAATGCTTGGTAAGGTTTCCCCGAAAGCATTTTCTCTTTTTCAGTCTCCATATTTACTTATTATTTTCGAGCCATTTTAATCTTCTTGAATCTGGAAGGTGTGTAATTTTAAAATTTTCAAAAACGGCATTGAACCCTTCCCCATCGGGTGAAGCTGCAACCATTCCTGTCATTACTGGTTTATTATCGGGAAAATAAGCTAAACGCATCATCGTATAAAATTTGTCATCAAAAGAGTAAAAAATTTCTACTGCATCTAATTTGCGTGTTGCTTTAAGCCAAATAAAATTTGGTTTATTTTGTAATTCAATTACGCTCCAATCGCTTTTATCATTGGTTACAACTGTACTGATATTGATTTTGTCATTAACAAATTCAACACCTGTTTTAATCCAAATTTTTTCATCAATCCTCAACATAACTCCCATTTGGTCAAAACGGGTTTTATAGTCACCCGTTATTTTCACTTTCACTTCAAATTCTCCTCCTAACATTTCATAATAGAATGGACCATCATCAACTGTAAATCCATAGTGTGTTAAACGCCAATAGTCTGTATGTGGTGTAACAAACATTGTTAGCTTTTGATTCTCTACACTCCATTTTTTTGGCTGATTAAACCACTGCATTTTTTCCATATTTTGAGCTTGTAAATTTTCGGCGCTGAAAATTAAAAACATTGAAAGTGTCCCGAAGGAAATAATTTTTTTCATAACTATAATTTGTGTTTTTTTACATTACCTGCAACGATTTGCATTTATGCAATCAGCCGCAACACTCAAACCTTATAACTAAATAGCTTTCAAGGATGATCATTATCCATTTTTGTATTGTTGAGTTGCCTAAAGCCGGTATGCAACCCAATTTAAACGTTTTATTCAGCCAATCCAAAACATCAATAATTAAATAAGCATTTTTTATTCCCTGGAAATATAATTATTATAGAGGCGCAGTCCCGTAGGTTGCCTATATTGTGTGCTGTGCTTTTTTACTTTGCGAAAAGAGTCGTCCAATCTTCGATTATGATATTGTTAATCTTGTTTGAATGGGAAGCATTGTTTGTTACCATAATCATATCGTTTGCCACAGCAGTGGCCGCAATCAAAATGTCAAAGTCAGATTCATCTGCGTCTAAATTGCAATTAACATCAACCTCCAGCCACCTTCGCTGCTTCTTCACCTGTAACCAATGCACCTTCCATAAAGCCCTGCCAGTCTGCCAAATGTTCACCGGCAAAATGCGTATGCAAGAATGGCTTTTTTAACACAGGCATAATGGTAAACCACTGCCCTGGCTGGTACAGCGCATAGGCGCCTCTCGAAAATTCATCATTACCCCAATAATAATTTGTATGACTCAGAATTTTATTTTGAACATCTCCAAAAGCAGGTTGCAGTGCCTGTTTGATGATGGAAGTATGAAAAGCATCATCCTGGTTGGCGATCACCGCAGCTTTATCTCCAATAGTATACGACATTAAAACCCCTTTTGCTCCTGGTTGATTTTTGGCGGCATTGTAAAAATAATGTGCGGGCAAATCTGTTACCATATCAAAATCTTCAGGCCAAAACTTTTCATTGAACAACACCGGATGCTTATTGATCCTGGCATACTGTAAAGATTTGATTGCACTATCTTTTTCCGGGGGCAAAGCAGGTAACCATTCCACCTTGTTAATAGAAAAAGCAGGTAATGTACAGATCACTTTATCTGCGGTAAATGTGGCGCCGTTTTTACAAAATACTTTTACCGTGGCGCCTCTTTGATCTATCTTGCTTACAAAATGATTGAGCAAAATATTTTTTTCTCCCACTGCTTCCGCCATTTTTTCGGCCAACTTCGCATTGCCGCCTTTTATCTTAAAATCCATTTCATTTTTCTCGCTGCTTTCTGCATATTCTGCCAGCGCAGCATAGGCTGATACATGACGGATACTTTCTCCAAAATCAGTACTGTCTAATAACTCCCTAATATCAAGATCACGTCCGTCGCAGCCATTGTTTACCAGGTAATGCCACCAATCATAGCTATCTATTTGTCTTTTTTGCGTCCCTGTCATGCCCTCATATTTCCCCAAAATAGTTTTCCATTTTGTATTCCAGTCATCAGAATAATTCCACTGGCCCTTAGCCGAATATTTTCCTTTATAAACCAGGTGTGTTTCAAATTGATTGTTCATCAATTCTAATTTATACTCCTGGCACAGTTCTTTTATCCGGGTATGTGAGTCACCCACCCATTCGGCGCCCAATTCTACTACTAAATCTTCACCAGGAACATTGTAAGAATACACCCTGCCACCAATGCGATTTCGGGCTTCCAACACAGTTACTTTAATGCCTTTCTTTACGAATGCATTGGCAGCAGCCAAACCAGCAAAACCGGCACCCAGGATTATAACATGCTTAGGCTTGAATGTAAAAAAGGAGTGCGCAGTTTTTGCACTTAGTAAAGTGCCTGCCAATACTATGGAACTTTCTTTTAAGAACGACCTACGTGATGTCATAAGGATTATTTTTAATTCTGAAATCTACTATATAGTTTTGGTAGTTAAAATAGGTTTGTATTAAAAGGAGCAAATGCTGCAGTAATTGGCTGGTTTGGCAAAGTCTGTACTAACTTTCGCTGCATTCGTCTATTTCTACATTATTATCAAAAGGGTTTGTTAAATGGATACAATGTTTGCCTGATGAAATCTTTTATTTTAGAATGATTGCATTTGAGTTTTGCAATCCGTTTGTTCAAGGAAATTAGCATGCGCCCTTTTTGTAATCCATCTGCCCTTGTAAGGCCTTTCAATTTTTTCCTTATCCAATAACAGTGTTAATAATTTTTGCTTCTTTTGAAAGTTTTTATTGCCAGCAGCCATTGAAGCATTGACGAAATTCATTATTTTACTTTGCTGCTGCAACAATCATCTTTTCCAGGATTTTTATATCAACATCCTCCAGTTAATTGATGTAAAGACATCCGGCACCTGTCTTGAATTTACCCAATTCTTTCATCGTGTCATCATGTTGCCGAAGATCCATCAGGTGTAGTGATAACTTGGCTGTACGAGGCGAAAAACCCAATTTTAAACCAATCAACTTCTCTG
>Ga0335397_10005608_pt1 | contig 16393 bp, 12 predicted proteins | sample MAT04_FD_205740 | JGI IMG/M metagenome (GOLD analysis project Ga0335397, IMG submission 205740) | Freshwater microbial communities from Lake Fryxell liftoff mats and glacier meltwater in Antarctica - MAT-04 (spades assembly) (version 2) ... | reverse complement strand
ACGGAAGTCGGAAGACGGAAGTCGGAAGACGGAAGTCGGAAGACGGATGTCGGAAGACGGAAGTCGGAAGACGGAAGTCGGAAGACGGAAGACGGAAGTCGGAAGACGGAAGTCGGAAGACGGAAGTCGGAAGACGGAAGTCGGAAGTCGGAAGACGGAAGACGGAAGTCGGAAGACGGAAGTCGGAAGTCGGAAGTCGGGAGAAGGGCATTGGGAAACGGAAGTCGGGTGTTTGAAGTTCGTAGGCAGGTAGTCGAAAAATACAGTTAAAGACGTATTAGTAAAAAAGCATCACAACCATATTATACCGCAATGCTATTCCTGGCAGAGTTTATTTTGTCGGATTAGTGGTGAAGTTTATAAATAGGCGTATTGCACACGCTGCAGGCATGCTATTGAGGTTTAATACTACTTGTCCAACTGTTCCCGGAACATCGGTTAATACTATTTTTTTCTTGTTTCCAAAGCCTGATTTTTAATTTGATAACTCAGTGGTATTATACTTCTGTATTTATTGCCTGGTATGATTTACAGAAGATTTTAAATATGAAAAAACGTGATTCCTTTTCACGTTTTTAAAAAGATAAACCATAAAGCCTCAAAACTTTGAAGCTTTATGGTTTCTTAATTATCCATTAATTAAATGACCAACGAACTAGTCCGATTTCACCAACCTGAAGTTCAATTTCGAGTTTAGAAATACTATTTTCAATTACCTTATAAGCAGTGGCGTCGTCCACTGTGAGGGTTTTTCCATCCTCAGCCAATTTCCAGGTTCCTGTTTGTGTATTGTTACAATTGTCTTTGATAACATAGGTTCCATCAGATTTAAAATTCCATGTTGAATTCTTTTCGCAATCTGTTGCAACATTTACACCCAATACAGTCTTCGACACTAAATTCCAATTCCTTACAACCATGTTAACTTCCGTTTTTTCTTTTTCGCAGGATGTAAAAAGAAATGCAGATAGTACGCAAAAAGCTACTGTTAGCAAACCAAGTTTTGTTTTCATTTTTTTTCTGTTTTAATTGTTATTAATATGAGTGCAAATTAAAGCCTATTTTTACATACACATGTTACACAATTCAATTTAAGAGTTACAATATTCACACGTTTTCAAAGTGGGTTGAAGGTTGGACTTGTAAATGTTGAAAACGGAATAATTACTGGTGGACAAAATTATCTGGTTTAGCCAACTGGAATACTATATATTCAATAATTTATTTAACGCAAAAATGGCTGCCATCGCTGGCAGCCATTCCATTTATATTCGGGCATTGAAATTTACGAAAGCCCAATCGTTTCGCCATCGGTAACTGACCATTCATAATTATACAGCCCTTCAATCAGTCGTTTGTGCTTTTCTTCATCTGTAAGAACGTTGTATTTTTCTTTTTCTGCTTCTATTTTCCTGCGTTTTACTTCCTCTACAGCGTGTATTTCATTAATGTATTTGTCCTCCATGCGTTTCTTAAGGAAATCGCTTGCTACCGAAGGGAAAAGTTCGAGCAGAAGCTCATCCCTTTCGGTAAGTGCCAGTTTAACACCTCCGTATTCCTCAAAAACCGGGTTATCCTGTTTCTTGTAAAATTTGGTGTCGTAAGGCATTTCTTCTTTCACGCCGGCAATCTTAAATCTGAATTCGGGATCTACAGGTACTGGAGTGTGACCGTATGAGCCTTTTACAAGATTAACATACTGAATAGACTTTGTCGTGTACATGGGAAGTCCTTTCGACTCGTCGATAGCACAGTTAACAGCCTGCGCACCTACAATCTGACTGGTAGGAGTTACCAGCGGCGGACAGCCTGATGCAAGCCTGACCATTGGTATAAGTTCCATGGCACGTGGCAGCAGTTTTTCAACCTTAAGTTGTTTGAGCTGTGCAGTCATATTCGAATACATTCCGCCCGGAACTTCGGCCAGGCGTATTTTATCGTCGGGTTCAGGAAAGCCAAACCAGCTTTCGATACGCTGACAAACATCCAGGAGTTCTTGTTCCTTATCGGATTTTGCGAAGGCAATAGCCATTTCCAACATCTGGTCGATATCGCGTGGCAATTTATCTGTAATGATATTGAATTCGCGTGGGGCTTTGTAGTTATCGAAATCTTTGAGTTCTTCGCGGATTTCACGAAGATCCTTATCAAGAGCAACAACCGATTCAAGGTTAACACCGGTTTTAATATTCATTTTATTGCAAAGCAACTGGATAATTTCAAAAGCAGGAGCTGCACTGCCACCGGCAAAACTCATCAGAGCAGTGTCGAGAATATCAATTCCACTTACAATTGCCATTAGTGATGATGCAAGCCCATAGCCTGGTGTGCAATGCGTATGAAAATCAACAGGTACTGTAACATTTGCTTTCACCATACGAACCAGATCGCCGATAGCTGAAGGGGTAATAAGCCCTGACATATCCTTTATCGTGATCATATCAGCACCCATTTCCTGGAGCGTAAGTACTTTTTCGAGGAAATACTCCTGTGTAAATATTTTGGATGGCAATGGCTTGGCATGAAGCAATGCCTTTATCTTATTGCGTCTCGAAAATTTAGGATCGACGGTATAAACCAGCACACAATCGGCAATTCCTCCGTGAGCTTTTACTGCTTTTACGGTCGAACGGATATTATCAAGGTCATTCAACGCATCAAATATGCGCATTATGGTAAGTCCTGATTCGATTGAGTTTTTCACAAAACCGTCTATAACTTCATCGGGATAAGGATTGTATCCGAATAAATTCCGTCCGCGCGATAAGGCTGTTAAAGGTATATCCGGACCCAATGCTTTACGGATACTTTCGAGCCTGTACCATGGATCTTCATTTAAATAACGCATAATTGAATCGGGTACGGCGCCTCCCCATACTTCAAGGGCGTAAAAACCAGCATCTTTATATGCCGGCAAGGTGCGTTCCACTTGCTTTTGGTTCATACGGGTTGCGAAAAGCGATTGTTGCCCGTCGCGGAGCGTAACATCACGTATCAGAAGTTTTTTTTTCATGGCAATAAGGATTTACAATTTCAATATTTCCGAGCCGATTACTGATTTATGCAACTGACTAAGAATGTCTTAACTATGTTATTGTTATTCAAATAACAATTAAACCTGTTATTAAAATAACAGTGCAAAATTACCATATTATCTGGTTACCACAGACAAAAAAAAATAAAATAAATATCCCGGCAATCAATGTGTTGAAATTCGTGTGTGTTCTTCTTACAGCTACTTGATTTTAAGTAATTTCGCCGGGTGATTTTAACCTTTAAATAATAATCCTATGTCAAAAAAACTACTTTCATTCATCCTTGCATTTTGCCTGATCATAACTTTTTCGAGTAGTTGCAAGCAAAAGCCGGGCAGTAACAACGCAGCTAACGACACAACCGCTATGAGCGAAATGCAGAAAAAAGTTAACGAGTATGCTGTGGTTAAGCTTACTACCGACCTTACTAAGCTTACTGAAAAAGAAAAACAGATGATTCCTGTTCTTCTTGAAGTTGCTCAGATTATGGATGACATTTTCTGGGAACAGACCTGGGGAAACAAAAATACCTTGCTTGATACCATTAAAGATCCGCACGCAAAACAATTTGCAGCCATAAATTATGGGCCATGGGACAGGCTCGACGAAAACAAACCTTTTATATCCGGCATTGGCGAAAAGCCTAAAGGCGCAAATTTCTATCCTACGGATATGACGAAGGAAGAATTTGAAAAATGGAATGACAAGAATAAAACAAGTCAGTACACCAAAGTTGTTCGCAATGCGGATAAAAGCCTGAAGATCGTTTGGTTTCATGAAGCTTATGCAGAAAAAGTTAAAAAAGCTTCTGACCTGCTGCTCAAAGCTGCCAACCTTGCTGAGGATGCCGGTTTAAAGAAATACCTTAGCCTTCGCGCCAAAGCCCTGCTTACCGACAACTATTTCGAAAGCGATATGGCCTGGATGGATATGAAAACCAATACACTGGATATTGTTGCAGGACCTATCGAAAATTATGAGGATGAGTTGTTCGGATACAAGGCAGCGCACGAAGCTGCAATATTGGTTAAAGATAAAGAATGGAGCGCAAAGCTGGCAAAATATGCTGCCATGTTGCCAGAGCTTCAAAAGGAATTGCCTTGTGATCCAAAATACAAAAAAGAAGTGCCTGGTACAGATTCAGATTTGAACGCGTATGACATTTTGTATTATGCCGGCCACACCAACAGCGGAGGCAAAACCATTGCTATCAATCTGCCTAATGACGAAAAAGTACAGTTAGCGAAAGGCAGCCGCCGCCTGCAATTGAAAAATGCCATGCAGGCTAAATTCGACAAGATTTTAGTTCCCATTGCCAATGTTCTTATTGAACCGGAACAACGCAAGAATATACAATTTGATGCTTTCTTCGGCAATGTAATGTTTCACGAAGTAGCTCATGGTTTAGGGATTAAAAACACTATAACAAGCAAAGGAAATCTCCGCCAGGCTCTTAAAGAACAATACTCAGGATGGGAAGAAGCCAAAGCCGATGTGGTTGGTTTATGGATGGTAAGCTGGCTGATCCAAAAAGGCGAACTAACCGGAATTACTGTCGAGGATGCTTATGTAACGTATATGGCAGGCTTGATCCGCTCGGTGCGTTTTGGTGCTGCTGAAGCTCATGGCAAAGCCAATATGATGTGTTTCAATTTCTTTGAAGATAAAAAAGCATTTTCGCGTAATGCGGATGGCACTTTTAAAGTTGATATTGATAAAACCCGCCAGGCAATAAATGAATGGAGCGCATTTATACTGAGTGTTGAAGGAGAAGGCGATTACGATAAGGCAGTTAGTTATATGAAAGAAAATGGCAAGGTTCGTCCGGAACTTCAGGCTGGTATAGATAAGCTGAAGACCGCCAATATCCCGAAAGACGTGGTTTTTGATCAAGGGAAAGTGGCACTGGGACTTTAGAGGAGAAATGGGGATTGAGGGATTGAGGGACGGAGGGATTGAGGGACTGAGAGAATTAAGGAAAGTTATGCCTTTTATTACAAGAAAGAAAAACTCAGCAGGATTAAACCTTTGCTGAGTTTTGTTTTATACCGAATTGTTTTACCATTTCACAGAATAATTCCAGCAACTTGCATAGGAATGGCCAATAGCTGCCTGCAATGATTATAATCTGAAAAGTTAAAAACTACCTTTGCCCGTCAAACCATCTTAATAATCATAGAAAAATGAAAAAATTCGTTCTTGCTTTATGCTTGCTTTCAGCGGTTTTCGCCAAAGCAGTTAATGTACCCGACGAAGGCATGTGGCTTCCCATGTTTGTTGAAAGGTTAAATTATGTGGATATGCAAAAAATGGGGCTTCACCTAACGGCTGAAGAACTATACAGCATCAACAATTCGAGTTTGAAGGATGCAATTGTAAGCCTTGGCGGATTTTGTACAGCCGAAGTTGTGTCGCCCGAAGGATTACTCTTCACCAATCACCATTGCGGTTACGACGCCATACAGAATCACAGCAACACCACGGATCGCAGGTATGTTGAGAATGGTTTCTGGGCTATGAACAAAGCAGAGGAACTACCTAACGAAGGACTTTTTGTTATGTTCCTGAATCGTATGGAAGATAAGACCAGCGATGTATTAGGAGTGGTTACTACCAATATGGACGAGACTGCACGTAACGCCGCTATCAATAAAAAAGTAGAGGAACTAAGAAAAGAAGCAACGGAAAATGGAAAATATACCGTGGAATTGAAGAGTTTCTTTAACGGCAACGAATATTATATGTTTGTATATCAGAAGTTTAATGACATCCGTCTGGTTGGAGCACCACCTTCATCCATCGGAAAATTCGGCGGCGATACCGATAACTGGATGTGGCCACGTCATACAGGCGATTTTAGCATTTTCCGTATTTATACTGCTCCCGATGGGTCACCGGCTGAATATTCGAAAAATAATATTCCTATGGCTGCGAAAAAATTTCTACCTATTTCGGTGAAAGGTTACAAGAAGAATGATTTTGCCATGATTTGGGGCTATCCCGGAAGAACGGATCGCTATATGAACTCATGGGCAGTTGAAGCTACATTGAATGATATTAATCCTGCAGTTGTAAAAGGACTTGGAATTGTTCTTGAAAAGCAGAAAGAGGTTATGGATAGAATTGATAGCGTAAATTTAGAATATACAAGCACGTATGCCGGCCTGGCAAACTTCTGGAAAAATAAACTCGGTGAAGCCCGCGATCTGAAAAGACTTGATGTTATTAAGAAAAAGCAGGATGTTGAAGCTCAGTTGCAGCAATGGATAAATGCCGACGAACAACGCAAAGCCAAATATGGTGATGTGTTGAATTCCTATGCTGATATCTACAAACAATATAAAGATCAGAACCTGAATCAGCAGATGTGGTACACACAAATCTGTTTCTTCGGATCCAAAGCATTTTCATTTCCAGGCCAGGCAACAGCCATTGAAACTGTTTTGAAAACAAATGCTAAAGGTAACGATCTGAAAAAACAGATGGAAAAATACAAGGAAACCTCCAAAGAGCATTTCAAGGAATATAACAACGAAATTGAGCAAAACGTTTATGCAGCTTTGGTTTCCCTTTACCGTGCCAATATTCCAGCGGCTCAGCAACCGGCAATATTCCAGGTTATTGATAAAAAATACAAGGGCGATATCAATAAATATGTAGCTGAGATGTTCGAAAAATCAATTTTCTGCACTGAGGCAAAATTCAATGCTTTTCTCGAAAAGCCAAATCTGAAGAAACTTCAGAATGATCCGGCTTTTGTTACCTACAATTCTTTTATGGTAGGATTTAAAGCCTTACAGAAAACCAATCAAGAACTAAGTGTCCGCAACAAGAAAGCACAACGCCTTTTCGTTGCAGCACTTCGCGAAATGGAGCCAACCCGCAGTTTCTATCCCGATGCCAACAGCACCATGCGTATGACCTATGGCAAAGTACTCGATTATTACCCTGCCGATGCGGTGCATTACAACTATTTTACAACCCTCGACGGGGTGATGGCTAAAGAAGACCCTACCAATCAGGAATTTATTGTTCCTGCCAAACTGAAGGAATTGTACAACAATAAAGACTATGGCATTTATGGTGAAGAGGGTAAACTTTACACCTGTTTCCTTACCGATAATGATATTACCGGTGGCAACTCGGGAAGCCCGGTTATAAATGGTAACGGACAACTGATAGGGATTGCATTCGATGGAAACTGGGAAGCTATGAGCGGGAACATCCTTTTTGAGCCTGAACTTCAGCGTACTATTAATGTAGATGTGCGGTATGTGCTTTTCGTAATCGACAAGTATGCCGGTGCAAGCAACCTTATTAATGAACTCAAGATTGTTCAATAATTTTTTTTGGTGAATGGTTAGTGTTAAAAGGGGCTTTTTTAAAAGAGTCCCTTTTTTTTGAGTTCATCCGCACTTCGGGTACTTTCTCACCTCATCCGCCTTCGGCACCTTCTCCTCAAGGAGAAGGAACTCAAACTACACGATTTTCCAAAGAAGGAAACAAGCTTTATTTACTTTTCCGGAGAGACATGATTCGCTTTTAATGATTTAAATATGAATTGAGTTTATCCCAATTTAAAATACCAGTTCTGTTGAACTGACCTCAAATATAGTTTAATTGCCACTTCATCCTTCCAAAATGGCTATTCCTGCAAAATCAATCAACGAAGTTATATCTGAGCTTGACAAGATAATTGGCTCAACCGTAGCTGAGAACAATTTACTGGGCATTTTCACTTGTATATCGCAGAACGACGGCGCAGATATAACAGGCCGTTATTGAACAGCGGTTTGAGGATAATGAGCGGATGGATCAACCTCGACCTGGGAATTGTGACTGCCAGTTTTCAATCTGGTATGGAAATATTGGAAATGAAAAATGATTTCCTGAAAGTTAACCTGATCCTCAATAGCCTGATAAATGAAATGCAGGAGAGAATTGCAAAAGTTTCAAGGCTTATGTTAGTTTTGGATTGGCTTGGCGAAAACACTGATAAGCAAATTATTAATTTCAGTATGGTGAGGGCAAGGGAACAGGCTTGAAATTCTGCCTGCTATTTACCTGGCCTTGATAAAGTTTAAGTACAATCAGATATAGCTAATAAGGATAGCAGAATCGCGGCGTTCGGAGAGATTCTTAAAAATCCGCCCGGAATTCTATTGAACATAGTAGTAAAAATTGTTGCCCGTTTTGAAGAAAAAGATGTAGCAATCATTATCAGCAAGCTAAGGGACGACCGGAAATAAACTTACATCCAACCGTTGTATTTTTAGTTGTTTTGAGGATTCATCCACTATCTTTGCGGCACTAAAATAATCTGGTTTTACAGTAAGCAATGGAAGAGCAAAAGAATAATCCGTTACATGGCATAAGCCTTGAAACAATACTGAACCGTTTGGTTGATCATTTTGGATGGTCAATACTCGGCAAACTCATTCAGATTAATTGCTTTATCGAAAACCCAAGCATACAATCGAGCCTGAAATTCCTGCGAAAAACGCCTTGGGCACGAAAAAAGGTGGAGGATCTTTACCTTGAAATTCATAACTCTGAAAAGAATTAATGAAGCAGAAAACAGATTAAACAATTTCGATCTTTCAATTTATCGGATTACAAATCCGGAACTCCATACAGCGGGATTGCAAATCCCGCTGAGCATCCACTGAGCATCCACTGTGCCAGCCCATATTATAACTAAAAATAAAAATCCCCTCACCGGAATTGCGATGAGGGGATTTTTTAAGTTACGAATAAAACTGTTTACATCTGTGTAAGCATCTTTGCATTTTCCACAATTACTTCATAATAGTAACCGGCACCGAAATCTTTTTTCAGTGCAACAGTGCCTTCGAAAGTAACCACGTCACCAACTTTGGTAACATCATTGGTTGTAATGGCAAGATCAAAAGCATAGCCACTCCTGGTACCATCCTGGATATGCACCCAGTTTTTACCCATAATTTCAGACGCGTATTTTACAACCTCGCCACGAATTTTGACAGTTTTTCCGGCATATTTATCCCTATTGGCAAAAAGCTCAGCAATGGTGATGCCGCCTTTGGCAGGATCCACCTTAATTCCCTCCTTTGCCACCGGTGCCTGCTTGCCCTTTGCCGAATCGGCAAGAGGAACATTTGCAACAGCAGGCTTGGCAGTAATAGGCTGATCGCTAAATTTGTCAACAAACAAAATGGAAGGAAATGTCCTTTTTAATTCCTTGCTCACGAAATTATTCATTTCCATTCCAGGAATGTAGTAATATGCTTTGCCCTTTTCAACCTCCGCTTTGGTGATTGCAATCCAATTTTCATTGCCGTTTTCCGAAACACGCAGATAGGTGTAATTGCTGGTCTGTATTACTTCTTCAGCAGTAACTTTGTGAACATTAGGAGCAAGATTTTCGTCAGCAGTATTTGTTGGCTTGCATGATGCAGCAACTATGACCATTGCAGCCAGCAGAATAAATAAACTCAATTTCATTTTCATGATTTAGACTTTCGTTAACGTGATGGTATGATTTTTACGTTTTATGGTGCAAAAGTATTCATATTTGTGCATATTTGCATGATTACCTTTAAAAACAATTATTTGTTTTATAAAGTAAATATGGAAGGAAGGATGATTTTCGATCCATCTATCTTAAAATAAGCTAAGTTTACACATCCATTGAACCGCTGATTATGAACTGGATTTATGTATTATTTACTAAAGAATCAGTCGCTCAGACTATTATAATTTACAGTTTTGTAATAGCCATAGGAGTTGTATTAGGGAGGATTAAAGTTATGAAAATCTCTCTAGGAATAACTTTTGTCCTGTTTGCTGGTATTGCTGTAGGGCATTTTAGTTTTTCCATCAATCACCATGTACTCGATTTCGCCAAAGATTTCGGATTGATTTTATTTGTTTTTGCGGTCGGATTGCAAGTGGGTCCCGGTTTTTTCTCTTCCTTTCGCAAAGGTGGAGTTACACTAAATCTGCTCGCTATGGGAATTGTGATTTTAGGATCGGCAACATCTGTTATCCTGCATTTTGTTACCGGTACTCCTATGCATATGATGGTCGGAATTTTGTCGGGTGCTGTTACCAATACTCCCGGACTTGGTGCTGCACAACAGGCACTCAATGAGGTAACTTCAGGCACTGCGGTATCCGGAATTCCTGATATCAGCCTGGGGTATGCCGTTGCATATCCATTTGGCGTTCTGGGGATTATCATCACTATGCTTGCTATTCGCCGACTTACCCGTACCAATATTGAACAGGAACTTAAGAAATATAATGAGCTTCAGAATCCCGAAGAAGCCCTGCCCGAAAAAATCAGTATAGTTGTAACCAACCCGGTTATTAGCGGTAAAAAAGTGGAAGAGTTGAAAGAATTGCTTTTAAGCGATACGGTTATTTCACGAATTTATCATAATGGTGAAGTTACAGGTGCTCACTCTGCATCGGTATTGCATACCGGCGATATTGTACTTTTTGTTGCTCAAAAGGGGGAAATAGACAACCTGATCAGTCAATTCGGTAAAAAAAGTGAAATTGATCTGGCTACACATCCGGGTAAGCTTATGTCGAAACAGGTATTGGTTACACATATTTCGGCTTCGGGCAAATCGCTCGAATCGTTGAATCTAAGGGTGCTTTTCGGTATTAATATCACCCGGATTTACAGGGCTGGTATTGAGTTGGTTGCTTCGCCAAAGCTAAAACTTCAGATAGGAGACAAAATTACGATCGTAGGTGAGGAAAGTGCTATCGAAAACGTGGGCATGTTATTGGGTAACTCTATCAAACGTTTGAATGAACCCAATCTATTCCCCATCTTTATCGGAATTTTACTGGGTGTTTTGTTTGGCAGCATCCCGATTGTTATTCCCGGAATTCCCACTCCTATTAAACTAGGATTAGCGGGCGGGCCACTGATTGTTGCAATTTTATTAAGCAAATTCGGATATAAAATATCATTGGCATCATATACAACACCAAGCGCAAATCTTATGCTGCGCGAGGTCGGGATTGTACTTTTCCTTGCCAGTGTCGGTATTAAAGCCGGCGAACGGTTTCTCCCTACCCTAATTTCGGGCGATGGTTTTATCTGGATGGGTTATGGAGCATTTATAACATTGGTGCCGCTTATTATTATAGGACTTTTTTCAAAACTGGTATTAAAAATCAGTTTTTTTGAAGTAAGCGGATTGCTATCTGGAAGCATGACTGATCCTCCCGCACTGGCCTTTGCCAATTCAATTGCCCAGTGCGAAGCACCTGCAGTTGCCTATGCCACGGTTTATCCGCTGGTAATGTTCCTTAGGATTCTTGCGGCGCAGTTGCTGGTGATGTTGTTTGCTTAAGTTCGGTAAATTATTTTTGGGAGAATCAATAAAGTCATTATAAATCTTAACCGACAACCGAAGTGGATACTTTACAGTACCTTTGAAAAAGATTTTTAACAGAAAAGAATAGACACTTGAGCTTGTTTTAATCTATCCGACCTGTGAAGTATATCCATAAATTTCTTTTCGCTGTTTCCTTCTTCAACCTTTTCTTGGTTTGTACAGTGATTGCGCAACCCTGGAATTTTATTTAAGAAAAGGACGGAATAAAAATATACACAAGTACCGATAAAAACAGTTCCCTCAAGTCATATAAAGGAAAAGCCATTTTCATAGCTCCGATGGAGAAAGTCTGCGCCTTGCTTGGTACAGCCAAAAATTTTGACTGGCGGGACAAGGGATTTACCAAAATAGAAGTACTCAAAAATGAGGATCAGAAGTTTATACAGTATTACCTTATCTATGATATGCCCTAGGCGGTTGTTTACAGGGATCTTGCAGTAGAATCCAAAATAAAAATGGATAAGGCAAGCGGCATATACATAGTTTCATCTCGACCTCTGTTAATAACAGTTCCTGAAAAACCCGGACTTGCCAGGATTAACAAATACTGGCAAAAGTGGACTGTAGTGCCCATGGAAAAAGGCAATCTACATGTTACCATCGAATGATCAATAGATTCGGGAGGTAGTATACCTTACTGGGTTTACAACATGCTTGTTACCGAAATGCCTTTGAATACGGTTCGCTCACTCCACGACAGGGCATTATCACCCAAGTCGCCAAACAAATGATAAAAAAACATATTAGCCCAAAAAAATATCTCTCTAACTTTCAGCATTTTAAATGAACCATATAATTATAAGCAGAAAAATTTTAAAGATATTGAAACTACTTGTATCTTTGGAAAGCCAATTAGTTTTTATCGCTAATAATTAAATAAAATAGCAAAATGGATTATACTTTACTTACATTTACCACACTAATGTGGATGGGACTATTTGGCCTTTATTCTTTAAGGAATCAAACTGTTCAAAGAAACGAGGCTATTTATGGGCCAATAGTTGGTTTTGCAACTATAATTCAAAAAATTGCTCCACTCCCGCTATTGGTATTCATTATTTTATCGATTATAAAGAATACATACTATTATCCATTTCTCTATTTAGGAATAGGTATAATGGTTTCAGTAATCATAGGTCGAATATTTATTGTTTTAAAAATTACTAGTAGATCTAATGAAAAATCAAAATTTGGAATGTTGCTATCAGCAATAATTACTTGTATTGCTTTATTTTTAATGATATTTCACTTGTATTAGTTTTCTTAAAAAAGAATGCGGATTTTTTCAATTGATGTTTCCTTATTAATCTAAATTCAATTTTCTGAAAAAAATATACTTAACCATTAAACAGAAAAAGGATCAACAGCTTACAATTGCTTTCACCCTTCGATCTGATTGCCATGCTGTTCCGCAATGATGTTACAGTTTATGCGCCAAATAACAACGGAGCTTGGTATGCCTTCGGCTTTCTGATTGGAAGCGGCGGATGGGGATTCTTTGGAGGAAACAGGAGTTCGAGGAAAAAAGGATAGAAGGGATTTCAGATTTGCAATTTCGGATGTCGGATGTCGGATTTTGAGACTCCGACTAGGTCGTTTTGCAGATGTCATTTCTAATTCCTGACTCCTATTCCAGTGTCAGACACCTTTTGGGGTTTGCATACACCAATGCGGATATCGGATTGTTGACTCGCCCGCAGAATCTACTTCTTTATCTGCCCTCTATTTCTAGTCGGCACATTATCATTTTCTTCAAAAGAAAGATTCAGAATAAAATTCCCAGCCTATCCTGATTTAAGATGCCAAAATCATAGCGTATTCCATAGGTAAGAGCAGGTTTTCAGGCAGACATATGCCGAAGATATATGATAAGATAATTAGTTTTGTACCTTTGCATTGTTACCATGGCACTCGGAATTTAAAAGCCCCTTAACAATTCATCCACAATTACTATTCCCGAAAATCTTCAAACATAGCATCCTGACTCACCACTCTTTACTCACAACTCAGCTCTCACTACTATTCAACGCTCTACCCAAATTAAAACTGACAAGTTTTTAAAACCTCTCAGTTTTAGTAAAACCCTTCTGCGATGCCTGATTCCCAACTTACACTTAAGCAAGGAAAGTTTTACCATATTTATAATCGTGGGATAAACAGTTGTAATTTATTTTGCGAGTCCGATAACTATGCGTATTTCTTAAGATTATATGATAAACATATTTCGCCTGTTGCTGATACATATGCATGGGTGCTGATGCCGAATCATTTTCATTTTCTAATCAGATTAAAAGATAACGCTGAAGTATCGGACAATTTAAACCTGACAGGTTTTGAAAACCTGTCAGGTTTAAACAAACCGCCCCACCAATATTTTTCTAATTTATTTAACGCCTATACAAAAGCTTTTAATAAACGATTTTCCAGGCACGGTAGTCTTTTTGAAAGACCATTTAAAAGAAAACCAGTTGATGAAGAGGAGTATTTCAAACAATTAATCCTTTACATCCATAACAATCCGGTTCATCTTGGATTCAGCATTCATCCTGTTGAATACCCGTGGAGCAGCTATCTAACCTGTATTTCTTCTAAAGACTCTAAGCTTAAAAGGAATAAGGTAATTGGATGGTTTGAAAATAAAGATAATTTCGTTGCACAACACAGACAACCCTTTAACATCAGGCAGTTGGAAAGATGGTTAGGATCAGATAAATATTCATCTTTCGAAAATGACAGTTTTGGTATAGTTTAAAGTGAAATCTAATTATTGATTCAAAATAATTCAGGCATGGAGGCAGAAAGATTCAACACCAGGAAAACACGCCCAAAACGAAAAGTTTTAATTTGGATATTGGCAATATTATTTACTATAATGGGCATTACAACCTATTATGTTTCGCGCCATTTCAATCAGCTTCTGGCTGATGCACTTGTAAAGAGTTTCGAGTCCAATATAATTTCGGATGTATATGAACTGAAATTCGACAAACTGAAAGTAAATTTCTTTCAGGGGAACATTCAGGTTTTAAACGTGGTATTACAGCCACGCGAAAAACAGTCGGGTGAGTATCCATATATTAACAGTTCGTTCCGGCTTACAACAGGCAAAATACTGCTTAAAAATGTCAAAATTCTAACATTATTAGAATCCAGCAAGCTGGTTCTTGCGCGTATTGTAATAGTCAATCCTGATATACAGGTAAGTTTATCCGGAGACAATAATATACTGCTGCCATACCAGGACTCGGCTGTGGCTTTACGCCAAAAAATAAAGAATATTAAGAAAATCAAGAAATTCATGAATTCCTATTTTCTTGAAAATTTTGAATTGGTAAATGCTTCGTTTCATGTTATAAATATAGGCAGGCAGCGCGAATTCAGAATTCAGAAATTAAACATTTCGCTAAATAACCTGATGATCGATCAGCTTTTCCGAAAAGATGTTTTAACCTTTAAAAATGTGGAACTTAGTATTGATGGAATTTCGTGTGACCTGCCTAAAGATGACATCAGTTTCGTTGGAATAAAGGATTACAAACTGACTATGGGGGAACTCAAAATCCAGAAATCGATTGATACGCTGATCTATAGTTTCAAAGAACTAAACACAAGCATGAAAAACCTGAATATTCAGACTGCTGACAGTATTTTTGAAATTTCGGCACAATCCATCGCTGTTTCCTACCGCGACAAATCCGTTAATCTGGTCAACCTTGCATTTAAGCCTAACATCGGTCATGCTTCGATGCAGAAAAAGTATAAATACCAGACAACGCAAATATCGGGTACCATAGGCATTGCAAAGCTTATGAATTTTAATTTCGACACCCTGGTTTATTACCATAAAATATTTGTGGATAAAGTTGAGCTGGATAAAGTTGAGATTTCTGTTTTCAAGGATAAGACAAAACCGCTGGATAAAAACAGGATTCCGGAATACCTGGCACAGCAATTGTCATCGATTCCTGTTCCCATGATAATAAACCAACTGAAAGCCACAAACGTAATTGTAGTCAGTAAGGAAATTAAGCCTGATGGCAATCACGCAACAGTTAATATTTCGAATGGGACATTTGAAGCAAAAAATATAAGTAGTTTGCCTTCTGACAATTTGCTGACAATTAATGCCGCAGCATCTATCGAAAACAAGGCTCAGGTTAGTCTGGATTTGTTTTTCAGTTACCTGAAACCCGAGTTCAACATGAGTGGAACTGTTGGGAAATTCAACCTGACAGACTTAAATCCCCTTTTTCAAGCGTACGCACCGCTTAATATTAAGAAAGGGATAGCCGATAAAATTACATTTTCGGCTACTGTCGCCCGCACTAATGCAAAAGGCAGCATGAAATTTTTATACCATGACCTAGATGTAGATTTGCAGCTTAAGGATCGTGCCAAATGGATTAATTCCATCATAACCTTTGCTGCCAATACTTACATTGATGCATCAAATCCTTCGCAAACCGGAATGCCTCCGCGCACCGTTAAATTCAAGGTTGACAGGGATATGAACAAGGGCTTTATCAATATCGTTATCCGCTCCTTTCTTTCGGGGCTGAAAGAAACCATGATTTCGTCGAAGGAGAACAGGCAGGCTTACAAAGATAAGAAGAAGAGGTGGAAGTTGAGGAAGGAAGAAAAATGAAATTAAACCTCTGGTGTCGGATTGCGGAAGTCGGATATTACACTTCTTCCATTTATTCAATGAATTATTCGTTTGAGAATAATATGGTCGTTGGGTTTAGTTATAGCGACTCATGAATAAGAAGGTAAGCTATTATTGAAATGAACTTTATTCTGGAAAAGTTTCCGTAGCTTTCTTTTTTTGAAAACCATTTGCAATAAAACTACCTACTGTTTGTAATATCTCCGGATTATTAACAATATACCTGCCAAGACTTTCAATAACAATAATTCCTGCCTTCTTGAAGGCTTGTCCGCGACGGGTTCCACCGGATA
>Ga0335397_10005605_pt1 | contig 16398 bp, 16 predicted proteins | sample MAT04_FD_205740 | JGI IMG/M metagenome (GOLD analysis project Ga0335397, IMG submission 205740) | Freshwater microbial communities from Lake Fryxell liftoff mats and glacier meltwater in Antarctica - MAT-04 (spades assembly) (version 2) ... | reverse complement strand
CGGCACAGCCGGATCGAACGCTGCTGGAAAAGCGCCCGCCATTTCGCGCGTGTATTGGTCGATCAACGCCGCGAGCAGCGACTCTTTACTCGGAAAAAACTGATACAGCGAGCCAATCGGTATCGACGCATGTTCCGCGATGTGATTGGTGCTGACGACATCGATTCCGTGTTTGGCAAACAGCACGGCGGCGCTTTCGAGCAGTTGATCGAAGCGGCGAAGGCTGCGTTCTTGTTTGGGTGCATTCCATGATGCGGTCATAGATAAGTACTCGATGAGTGTCTAAACACGAGCAATAACTCATGTTATACACTAAACACGAATTTTTACCCGCATTATAATCACAATCCGTTGATAAGTGCAGCCACTATGGAAAAAGTTATCATGATGAAAAGCAGCACGCCACCCCTTCACGCAGCGCTCGCCCCTGTCACAGCGATCACGCCGTCCGGTCTCAGGATTCATAACTCAGGCCGGGGATTTATGCTGAAACGGAGTAAAATACGCTTAACTCAATCGAGGAGCAGGCGACATACTCCCCACGCCTAAAGGCGTGGGCTTCTACCCTCAGCGCGACTGCGAAGGCGAACCTTCGTCTTATCGTCACTCCGGTAGCACAGCGATGCCCCGCTGTGTTTGACGTTAACTACGGTATTGCGATATTACGGGATTATGATCGAGGTCGGATTTTTACGTCTCGTACCGCGCACGTCAACCTTCCCGTATTATACGCTATTTCAGCAGAAAAAACACAAGACCGACGCCTTATATCCCCATGCCTGAAGGCAGGGATTTTACGGCGCTTTTCTGATAAGATGACTTCGGACACAAATCCGCCTGATTCATATTCTCCAGCCTCGCCAGCGATGTTTGCCACAGCGCTTCATCATTTGTGGCGGCGTGAAGCCGTTCTAACAGCATCTCATCGATCACTGCATCCACAATCGAGGCTTTGATGTTCCAGATATTCGAGCGGTAGGAATACTGCGACCGTTGATACTTGTAGTGTTTGGCTTCCGTTCTCCATATACACGCCAGCCGCCCGTATGGGTACTCCGGCAGGTCATTGGTGTTATTAATCTGTCATATCTGTCAGCTTTTTTTATATCGTAGCGGTATTTTGGAGAACTTGCGCTGTGAATATCTTTGTTTGTCGGCGGGTGTATTTTTACTGGATCGTGATCTGTGGGTTGGCAATTATCCTATTGTTTCACTATGGTTTCGCATCGCGTTACAGCCTAAATGAGTATGGTGCGCGCCCACGCCAATCAATCGGTACGCTCACAGATTTCTCCAACGAGGGTGCGTACTGGTATATCGGTAGTATGGCACTGTTGTTTGTACTCTACGGGCTGGGTTACAGTAAAGGGATTCAACCAATCAGGCGTTGCAGTCCATCTCAGCAGCGGTGGGCATTGGGGCTGGTTATTGTAGGCGGGGCCGCCTTCAGCTTGATCCTCATATCGATGTACCCGGTAGATGGGTCAGATGTTTATGATTACATTATCCGGGGGCGAATGTCCGCATTGTATGGACTCAATCCATTAGAAAATGTCCCGAATCAAATAGTCACAGACCCCTTTTATCGGTTCGCGTCATGGCACAGAACGCCCTCTGCTTATGGTCCAGCATGGGAATTGCTGGCACATACGGTGAGCACGCTGACCGCAACCAGCAGCCGTAATCAGCAAGTGATCGCTTACAAACTCATGGCTATCGCTGGATACGGATTGACAGCGCTGTTCGTTGGTTTGACACTGCGACGCGTTGCGCCCCGACGATTACTTATCGGTTTATATCTGTTCATGTGGAATCCGCTGGTTGTCTATATGACTGCCGGTACAGGACACAACGACGCACTCATGGCTGCCTGTATTGCGCTTGCACTTTACTGCCTGAGCCGCCGCTGGTATGTTGCGGCAACATTGGGAGCGACAATCGGTCTGTTGACTAAATTCATTCCTGTGCTGCTCATCCCAATCATCGCACTGGTGGCATTACGTGACCTCGGCACGCGTCGCTGGCTGCGTTATATGTTGTTTTCAGTGCTTCTGAGTGGAGCGCTGATAGTAATTATGTATGCTCCCTACTGGCATGGTTGGGACACACTGCGAACTGAGCGCCGGGCGTTGCTGTATACCGGATCTGTGGCGACTGTTGCACGCCAATGGTTAATGCCCATTCTTGATGGCACCAGTGACCTGACGACATCCGCCCGTAACACCCCTAACAGCCGGGCGCTGCTGGCGAATGGCACGGTAATATTATTCGGAATAGCGTATCTATCTCAGTTAGTCATACTGCTACAAAATCGGCAGCCTGTGACAACGCTACGCACCGCCGCCCGGATCATGCTCGCGTATTTGTTGATTGCGTCAATCTGGTTTCATGCCTGGTATGTTATATGGCTCATTGCGCTGGTTGCTTTGCTGGAAGACACGCCGCTGCGTCGTCTGGCGTTGGTCTTCAGTTACCTCGTAACCTGGCAGGCATTCTTGTACAACTATATGAGCATTCAAACCCGCTCAGACCAATTGCTGCCCTGGCTCGACCTCGTTCCTGTCACAATTTATATGGGCTGCACCTGGGGGTATATCGTCTGGTATCAAATCAGTAGGAGATTGCGGGGACAGCAAAGTCATCCAGCAGATCGTGCAATCGGAGAACGTCTCCAGGCTGCGCGCGGCACCGTTGGTCTAACCCTCAGTGACTTGAGCGACGAACTGGCAATACGTTACGATTATTTAGAACAATACGAACGAGGCGAACGCTCGTTACGACTTGATCACGGGCGGGCACTGGCTCAACGTTTGAACTTGTCGCTCGATGATCTGCTGAGCGTGAAAGCATAACGCAGCGTGACGCCGAGGATAAAATAGGTTGCCAGTAGTGTCCCGCGTAGAGTACCACTCACTTTTGACTGCCCCGACCAACGCTTACGATAATGGACTGGCACTTCGACCATACGGCTGCCAGCACGGGCGGTCTTAACCATCATCTCTGTGGGCCAACCGAAGGTCATCTCGCACATATTCAGCGATAATAAGAGGTCGCGCCGGATCGCCCGGTATGGACCCAAATCTGTCACCTGTAAGCCATAGAGCAGTCCCATCAACCGTGAGACTAAGCGATTGCCGAAGCGCTGGTGGGGTGGCATGGCTCCCAATTCAATATGTGCGACACGCGACCCGAAAACAAGATCGGCGCGATCTTCCACGATTGGACGGATGAGCAGCTCCATTTCCGCCGGGTCAAAACTGCCATCTCCATCCATAAACAGCACGATATCTGCTTCTACCGCTGCGACCAACCCAGCCGCACAGGCATATCCGTAACCTCGACGAGGTTCATAAACAACTTTCGCGCCTGCTTCATGAGCTTCCACTGCTGTAGCATCTGTCGAGCCGTTATCAACAACGATTACGCCGAGGGCACTCACCAGCGGCAGTGTGGACGGAATTTCTCCGACCAGTCGGCGAATGTTACCTGCCTCATTCAGCGCTGGAATAATGACGGTCACATGCATCAGAAATTCATCCCATCGATATGAGCCTTTATGAAAGAACGAGTATGCTGCGCGACGGTATCTGGCAAGTCTTTTAATTCCTCCGATAGCCGTTTCACATCAGCACTATAGTCAATATCATAACAAAGTGGCAGCGTTTTCACGGTTAGCCCTGACTGCTCGGCTCGATCTAAGGTGTCAGCGACGACCTGACTGGTACTCATAGTGACAGTTAGGAAAAGCGAGGGGGCGGGTTGTTTCAGACCAATCAGATAATAGCCGCCATCTTCACAGGGTCCCAACGAGACATCAGCAGCCTCTAGTGCCTGGAACGATTCGATCAGGTATCTGGCTGGCAGCGTTGGGCTGTCACTGTCCATAATAACTGCCTGTTCATACCCATTCACCAGGCAATGCGTCGTCGCATTGTTCAATCGCTCAGAAAGATCACTGCCTTCCTGTAAGAGAAGCTGAAAATCTGGGGCGATATGCTGGAAATAGTTTTTACTTTCAGAGGGCAAGTACGCAATGATCGGTGTCAAATCCAAATGCTTGCGCGCTTCACGAATAATCTCCAGTGTGTCGAGCAGGAAACACTCATAAAGCGCAGCAGCCTGTTCCCCACTAAACGCCGGGGTCAGGCGGGTTTTAGTTTGTCCGGGTACAGGTTGTTTGGCAACGACCATTAAAGCCCGCTTTGGAATGCTAAAGTTTGAGAGTTGAGGGTTCATGTTCACTGTGTAACTCATCATCTAATGGGATAGAAAACTGAGGTGTAGATAACCACTGGCGAATTCGAGTGATGGCAGCCGCAACAAGCAGAATGTACAGCGGCCAGAATTGTAACTGTACAGCCCATTGTTCTTCTCTCCAGCGGATAAAAAAGGTATACGACAGCGCGACAGTGCCGGTAAAGACCCACCAGGCTAGCGCCATATTAAACCGACTATGACGGGAGACAAAAAGGTCAAGCGCGATCAAAGGGAGCAGCCATAGGGCATACCACGAAAATAAATTGTGATTGATAAGCAGATAAATGCCAATCGGCCAGAAGCAGCGCAAAATAGTCTGCCGCCCTTCACGGGCAGGACTAATCACCATCCATAAACTTATGATAGCAACGAGAAAAGGCATTCCTATGTTACCGGGGGTGTACCATTGGATACGATGCGCCATTGCCAGATCTGTCAACCAGTGCATCAACGGCGACACATTAAAAAACTCCCGCCCATAGGTTGGCAAGAAGCCAAGTGCGTTAACGCCCGGCTGAATGTAAAACGCATATCCAATCAGCACCGTCAGCACCGTGGCAATCGGCAGCGCCAGTCGCCAGCGTCGCTTACCTGACTCATCACACAGACTCCAGAGCGGGATGACGAGCATTGCCGGATACAATTTTATCAGTGTCGCCAATCCCAGCAGGATGCCAATTCCAGCCTCGTGCCGCCAACTTACACGGTCAGATGGGGAATGCGCCCGCAATAAAAATGCACCGACTATCAAGGGTAGATAAAGCGCGTCGGCGTGAGCAGCATGGGCGACCTCGAACACCAGGAGCGGGTTCCACAAAAAAATCAGGACACGCTCTGGCGGCTGGTTGAGCGCTCGCAGGAGTTTGACAAGCAACCAGCCTGCCAGTAAGGTTGCGGCGACCATCACCAGCTTCATACCCACTACACTGTCCGGAAATACCCGCCAGGTTGCGGCGAATACGATCTGCGCCCCCGGCGGGTAAATCGTGACTGCTCTCGGACGGTTTATGTTCGACCAGATCAAATCATCGCGCAAGTAGGTTAGTTCCGCCGCATTTGAAGCATAGCGATAGGGGTTGATTCCCGCCGCCTGCACCCGTCCATCCCAGATATAGCGAAACATATCATCAGACAGCGTGGGCCACGAAGGTATAAGGAGTGCGTTGAAGCCAATGGCGAACAAAAAGATCGTGCTGAGTGACCCGCCCGCTCTGCGCTTTATGACAAGCCAGCAGGCAGCCCCGTAAAACGCGAACAAGCCCAAAAAGATGGGGAAGAACGACTCCATCCGACTGGGTCGGAAATCCCCATGAATGAGAACAGCCAAGTATAATGGCAGGGACATCAATCCGAGCGCGAAGAGTGGGTGTCTGGCAAGCCAGAGCAGCGGCAGCGATTGCTGTAAGGTGCGCCAGGATTGAGAGAATCTGTTTAAGCGGTTCATGATATCGTGAAGAGATGTCACAGGTTCTCTCTTGATGGAATTATTGTCCCGTTAGCAACAAACCAATGCGCCCAACCGGACTGCCATTTTCAGCCAGCTTTTTGAGACGGGGAATCAGAAGTGTATCGATACCGAAAAAGCGTCCTGGTGCGATGGCAATGACGAAAATCGAGAGAAAGAGCATATTTAGATAAATCCACTCCCATTCAAACGGGTTCGGAATGTTTGCCAGCCCAACCGCCAACTGCATCGAAACGCCAAGCGCAATCAAGCCGCCCAAACGACTGAACAAGCCCAACCCGACGAGGATCACAATCGAGAACTCCGCCAGCCAGATCAACCAACCGAACAACCCAATATTCGGAATGATGACGTTATCCACAATCCAACCGTTGAACTGCCGCAGCACAGTCAGGTTCAGGAAAATCTCTGGTCCGCCCGTGTTATCCAGGTTCGCTTCAAACACACGTAACTCACGGTTTGCTGCATAAAATGATTGGATACCGAGCCAATCGCACAAACCGCTCGTTCGGGTTAACCGTATGCGTCCCTCTTGAATAGCCCCTGTCGTGAACGAATAATCTGCCGGGCAGCCAAAAGTTGGCGGCATTTTCCACAATAACTGCGTGAAAAATAGATACGCGAGTGCTAAGCGTACGACGACAAGTGCTGCCTTTTGCCAGTTGTTCACAACGATGGTTTGACCGCCAGTATGGGGTCGTGTGGTTGTTTCGTCTGCATCTGTCTTGATATTCTGATCGGTAGCTGACAGCTCCGCCATGATTGTTCTCCTTTACCTAAGAATTGCCGCTTATTTACCAGAAAAGCGCCGAAGCGCCGCATGGAGTACCGCTGTAACGGTCATCCCATCGCGTATGTCGTTGTTGCGTACCATCTGCAAAACCTCGTCAAACGGAAATGTCTGTATTTCAAAAAACTCGGTATCGTCGGGAGGTAACTTGTGCTGAATCAGATCATAACCCAGATAGAGATAAGCCGTTTCGTCGCAGACACTCTTGGAGGTGTAGTAGATGCTCACGGGTAGCATCTGCCCCGCGCGATAGCCCGCTTCTTCACCCAGCTCACGCTGTGCAGCCTGCTCTGGTGTTTCCCCCGTTTTGATGCCGCCAGTGGGCATTTCCCAACGAAAATCCTCTTTCTGCACATAGCGATACTGCCGCACCAACACAACATGATCATCGTCAATGAACGGCAGCACACCGACGCACTGACCGAAGGAGCAAACACCATAAATAGTGGTGCGACCATCCGGCATTTCGGCGATGTCTTCGCGCAGACTCATCCACCTATTCTGGTAAATCTTACGACTGCTCTGGGTCTTCCAGGGTTTAGGTGGCATGCGGTTGCGCTTTCTGTATGATTAGTAACTCACCTTACGCAGATTGCCCTCATCCTAAGTCCTTCTCCCTCAGGGAGAAGGACTTTCCCTACCGCGATGGTTTTTCACCCCTCGCCCTGAGGGAGAGGAGCAGGGGGTGAGGGCTGAAAACGAAAGGCTTGCGTAAGGTGAGTTAGTAAGAAACACTGCCTGCACCCTGTGACAAAAATTCAACGACTTTTGCGCCACCGGCAAAAACGGCTCCGCTAATTAAGGTATCTTCCGTGACGGCGCGGATGTTGGCGCACGGCGGGCAAACCCAGACCATGCCGCCGCCAGCGATGAAGGTGTCTATCAGTTCTTTGAGCGGTTTGAAGCCCGCCGCATGAATATCATCTGCCAATCCCTGCTGTGCCAGTAGGACTGCCTCAATGGACAGGAAGATGGCTGTTTCCTGACCGCTTGCGATACCAGCATTGGCGACGACAAAACCGACTGTCGCCTTATCAATGTTATCTTTGCCTGAAGTCAGGTTAACAAGTAACTTTGCCATGCGATTACAAACCTTTCTGAATGTAAAAATGCGATAGTTGCTTCGGGTTTTGAGGGACATCTTGGTAACAGAGCGTATTGCCCGTCATGCGGCACCAAGCCGGAATATCCTGTGCAGCGCCACGATCATACCCGATCACATGCAGTACCTTGCCTGCTGCCAAGAGCTTCATGTGCTGGGCAATCAGCAGGAGCAGATCACCGCATCCGGTCACACCGGCGTCTAGCAGTTGGTCAACCTGGGGAACGATATGCACCATGAGGTTTCCTATCCACTCCACTACCAGATGACGACACTCGTCTCAATTCGACGGATGCCAACCGCATTAGCGATGCCCTGTGTGATACACTCGCCCATGTCTTGCAGGGTTGACGCTTCCACATATGCGATCAGGTTGAACTGTCCCGTCGTCGCGTGGATCGATTTGATCACGGAGTGATCCAACTTCATTCCCGCCAATTCTTCGACAAGTTCTTGGACACGCGCAGGTTCAGCTTCGATCAACAGGTAAGCATAGGTCATGGAACTCTCCTCGTAATTTAGTGGGAAATATAAATTCTACGAATCATCACACGAGTCGCAGTTCGTCTAGCCGCAGGTAAAGGCAACACGCGAGGCAGTGCCGGTGCGTGCCATTTCGTCCAGCAAAGTTCGCACAGTATCCATTGCAGGTTTGAGCGGCAGAAAATGCTTAGCAACTTGCATATCCGCATCGGTGGATAGTGGATGCCAGAAGACGCCATCGACGTTCACTGTCAGTTCTGGGGAAAGGTTATTCATACCCAGTTCCATACCCTCTTTGGAATAACCCCGTTTCGCCAATGGACGAATGAAGTGATGCTCCTGAGAAATACCCAGCGACTCGCGGAAACTGTGGAGGGCATCGAGATGGTTGGTGTTGGCAGGCGTTTCGGTCGTACTAAGGCGAACGCGGAAACCAGCATCTTGCAGCACACGAATGCCAGCGACAGTTTGTTCCCATGTTCCTTTGCCACGATAGGCATCATGATCTTCGGCTTGCCCACCATCAAGGCTCACTTGAAGTTCCAGGCGGTCGCTGTTGATTGCCTTGAGTTTTTCCAACCGCTTTGCGTTGAAAAGCATGGCATTGGTCAAGATGGTTGTTTCCACCCGTGCCGACGAATACGCCAGCATAGCGTAGATGTCGTTGAGCAGAAACGGTTCGCCCCCGGTGAAGAAGATATGACCAATGCCAAGTTCAACCGCTTCATCGACCAACTTTTTGACATTCTCAAATCCAATTGAGCGGCGGGGTGCATTTGGGCTGGATTTAGCAACGCAGTACGAACAGCGCAAGTTACAGTCGTAGTTTGTGTAAATCCATAATTTCCACTGAAGGGCTGGTGCAGCATTCGTGTCGCCAGGTAAATTAACGAGCATTGGCTCAAGTGTCATCAGTTTCTCTCCTATAAACTCCAATGTACTCCGCAACCAGCACAGGCTTCGTGCGGCTGGTCGCTCAACAACTGTGTGCGCCAATGCTGATAGCTTTCGCCATTCCAGATACTATCAAACGATTGTTCGAACACATTCCCCAGCTTGAGACTCTCATAATCTCGGGTAGCAAAAGGAGCGATGCAGCAAGGGAGGGCATTACCATTGGCGGTAATATAGGCTGTTGTCCAAGGGCGCATACAGGCTTTCCAGGGCTGCTGGTCACGCTGCTTGCTGGCTTCCAGGCTAGAATGTGGGTTGGTCGCGCCAGAGGCTTTGAACAGGATATGCAATTCTTTTGCCAATACCTCACATTCTACAATCAGTTGTTCAACCTGCTTATCAAAATCGTCGAATAAGCCATGTCCGGCATCCATCATGCCTGGCGCAGCCGACGTTTCATGATAATATACCATCCGCTGAAGGTATACTTCCGGCACGCCCATCTTCGCTGCCAACCGCAGCAAATCGGGTAGCTCTCCAACATTTTCTCTCATGCCGGTCATCCATAGTGATGCACGCGGTGTGCTTGCACCTGTTTCGCGTTGAATCTGCATAAATCCAGTAAGGTTGCTGACAATTTTGTGCAGCAGCGGCGCACCTCGGATGAGTGCGTAAGTCTTCGGGTTAGCACCATCGACTGAACACCGCAGTTCATCCAGCCCGCTCTCAATCAATTGGCGTGACCACTCGGCACTAAGCAGCGTCGCATTCGTGTTGAACAGGACGTACACACCACGCGCCTTGAGGTAGGCAATCATGCGCGGCAGGTCTTTATTGATAAGTGGCTCACCAATCCCATGCAGCACTGCCCGCTCCATTTTCGGGAACTGCTCGACAATCTTCAGAAAGTTGTCCCAGCTTAAGGTTTTCGGCTCTTCATATGTGACGAAGGTGCGCGGACAGGTTTCACAGAGCAGGTTACAGTGATTCGTGACTTCAATAAAAACGCAGTGGGGGTATTCTTCAGCAAAAGATGCGCGAGTCGCCGCATCGACGGAACGGTAAGCGGCAGGCAAATAGTCAGCTTTCGACTCAGTTGGATAGATGGCAACATTGGGTAAACGCAATGGATCAGTCATAAGGTCATCAAATCGGCGCGAGATACACCCGCCTTTAGGCGTGGGGAGGGATAGCGCCTTGTCCTTTCTTAATAGGTGTAACCGTCTGAGTGGTGTATCCCCGAAGGGAGACCGTTTTTTAAGTTACCTATAGGGAACGGTCAAACCTGCTCCGCTTGCGCGGGGTAAAGTTCACCTCGACAACGTTATGCGGTAGTTTAGTGTGAACGACACTGTTTGCGCCCAAGCATTCTGTTTAATCGTTCATCGCAGCGTTCGGAACTGGTGAGGTATTCCGAAGTGCCTATGTATTTACCGCTAACGTAGCCTTACGGCTGAGTCTGGTAAGCATTAGGGCTAAAAGCCCCCGCCTTTAGGCGTGGGGATGCTTACGATCACTCCAAGTTTTTCAAGTTACTATAACACCTTACGCAGATTGCCCTCATCCTAAATCCTTCTCCACCAGGGCGAAGAGTGAAAAACCTTCGCGGTAGGGGAAGTCCTTCTCCCTGAGGGAGAGGGGCAGGAGGCGAGAGATGAAAACGAGAGACATGCGTAAAGTGAGTTACTATAACACCCTATTGAGGAATTCTTGCCAATTTCTTACAATTTCGTTCCCTAACGCTAATCCGATCCAACGCGGAAGAGAATTGTACGCATTTTGTGTTATGTTCGATGCTTGTGCGATTATTTATATTTGTAAAAATATATATAAACGCAAAAGGAGCAGTAGGAATGCATCGAATGATTTCACGCTTAGTGATCGTGATTGTCTCGCTGATGCTGACTGTTTCGGTAACACAGGCACAGCGAGAGCGAATCCGGTTTGACGTTGACCGCTGCAACCCGCCCCGGCTAGTACAAGGGCCGCTTTTGAACCCTTTTTTGCCTGTTTAGCTGAGCATCTCGATGTCGATTACGAATTGACAGCTACCAATAGCTGGGCAGGCATCAGTATGGCGATGATTTCCGAGCAGATGGACGTAGCATGGATGGGTTCCTGGGGTTATGTTTGGGCAAACGATGCTTCTGAGGTGCTGACGGGAAGTACTGTCATGGCAATCGCAACCGTCAAGTACGATGAACGTCCGATTTATCAGAAAAGCGCCGTAAAACCCCTGCCTTCAGGCATGGGGTTTACGGCGTCGGTCTTGTGTTTTTTCTGCTGAAATAGCGTATAAGAGGGGGAGGTTGATGTGCGCGGTACGAGACGTAAAAAATCCGACCTCGATCATAATCCCGTAATATCGCAATACCGTAGTTAACGTCAAACATAGCGGGGCATCGCTGTGCTAGCGGAGCGACGATAAGACGAAGGGTCGCCTTCGCAGTCGCGGCGAGGGTAGAAGCCCCCGACTTTAGGCGTGGGGAGTATGTCACCCAGCGCCAGATGTATGGTCGTGCTAAATTCGATTTGCTTCGGCTTCGAGTTCTCGCTCCTGCTTAATTTCACACAAAGTGCGGATGAACCGCCAAACTGGGGTAAGGTCACTTTACATTAAGCGGGCGACAACAATTTGTAACGTATTAAACCGATACCATAAGCGAGTCCACTGTAGAAGAAATAAAACCAGTGCCAGGGAATCGCGCGCAGCATAAACAAAATGCCACGTTTGCGTGCCAGAAACCTATAAACCTGTCGATTCAAAATCAATAAGCCCGCCGCGCATACCAACGCCGCGATCAATGTGTAAGCGACGATAGTTGGCGCGAACAAAACGCCGATGACAGACACCGCAATCATGATGAGCAGCAGCCCGGTTAAACCGACGCTGAGTCGTTCCTGCGAACGCAAATTCAGGTCGTTGGTCAGCGCGCCGCGCTTCATGATCAACGCCGTCCAAGGCAGCGCACGGTCGAAAAAATCGGTTTTGAACAGATTACGTGGCGTCCAGCGCTTGAGATGTTTGATTTGAAAATCTTTCGCCAAACGGATGTGGGCGCCGCCCGCGCGCAAGCGGTAGCCGAGTTCGATATCTTCGATGCACGGGCGCATATAGCGTTCGTCAAAGCCATCGAATCTCATAAATAATGCGCGCTGAATCGCGCCGCACGCACCCCAAAATGTAAACGCTTCGGCGCTGCCCGTTTGATGGACGTAATGGTGCATCAGGTTTTTATACTGACTGAGAAAATTCGGTTCGCTCGGCGCGTCATCATAGCTGCCGATCAGCGCATCGATGGCATTGGTGGCGAACAAATGCCGTAAATGTGCTATCGCATCGGGCGGGACAGTGCAGTCGGCATCGAGAAAAAAGATCACATCGCCTGCCGCCGCGCGCGCGCCAAGATTGCGCGCTTTGGCGGGTCCCGCGTTGGGGTGCTGTACGATCACGTGTGCGCCTGCGGCACGCGCATGGTCGCGCGAACCGTCGGTATCATCATCGCATACGACGATAAATTCGTCGGGCGCGGGGTCGAGCGCACGCACACTGGCGAGACAGCGTAGAAATTTTTCGCCGCCATTGTAAACCGGGACAACCAGACTGATTTTCATAGATGTTGGCGCTTCGGCGTTGAATTTCGTAGACTTCAAGCCGTTATCATACTCATGAAACGCGGGTTCGCAAATCAGCATGACTTCAAAATCGGCGCGTTTTCGGTTCGATCTTTATGTATGGCTGCTGCTGGTCATCATTGCACTTGGCATCATTCTGCGACTGTTGTATTTATCGCGCGCGATGTTTTACGACGAAGCGCTGACGTATCTCGAATATGGCACGATCTCGCTGACTCGTGTTCTGGGGCGTTACAACACGCCCAACAATCATATTCTGCATTCGGTCGCGGTCTGGTTCAGCACGCGCGCGTTCGATTCGTTCGCACCGTATGCGGTGCGCGCGCCTGCCTTCCTGTTCGGCGTGCTGATGATCCCACTCACGTATATGGTCGGCACCCAGTTTTTCGTCAAACGGGCGGCACTGTTAGCGGCGGGGTTGGTGGCGGTACTGCTGCCGTTGATCGATTATTCGGTCAACGCGCGCGGCTATACGATTCAACTGTGCATTTTGTTGGCGATGTTCGGCGCAGCGCATCATCTTAAAACGCATAATCGGTGGTGGTTGTGGGCATTGTTTGCGGCGCTCGCCGCGCTTGGATTCTGGACGATTCCGGTAATGGTGTACCCGATGGGCGTCATCGTCGTCTGGTTAGCCATGTCGATCTGGGTTGAAAACAAGGGCAAGGCGCGGCGCAATCTGTTGATCGGGCTGATGGCGGCGCTGATCGGCGGGGGTGTGCTGACCCTGATTTTGTATCTACCCGTGTTCACTACGTTCGGCGTACGCGCACTGCTGGCGAACGATTTCGTCCGTTTCCGTGCTATCGATGACCCGACCGTGATTTCGACCGCCCCGCAAGTGACGAGCACACCGTTGGGCATCATCAAAACGCCACTTTTAATCTCGTTCGAGCGGCTGTGGGATTTGGTGAGCATCACGCTTCCTGTGCCGCTCGTGCTCGTACTGTCGGTGGGCGTGATCGTATCGACGCTGGCACATCGGCGGGTCGCGGTCGCGCATCGGGTGCCAATCATGCTTGCATTTTTCGCATGGGTGATTCCATTCCTGCTCGTGTACCCGGTCGTCGCACCGCAGCGGCAATGGTTATTCACGCTGCCGTTGTTATGTTGGCTATCGGCAGCGGGGATCGTCGTTTTGATCGACGCGGCGATTGCGCGCCTGCGACGACTCCCAGCAGCGCGTCCGTCCATCAGCGACCCAACCGATCGCTCCAGTCTCGCGGTCTGGTTATTGATATCGGTGATCGTCATCGGCGCGGCAGCGCTTGCAACGGTGAGCAATCGAGACACACTGTACAATTTCCAGACGGGTTCTTCACCGGACGCGCCCGCCGTCGCCGCGCAACTGCTCCGCGTAATGAGCGCCGACGACATGCTGCTGACCGAAGTCCCGCACAGCGCACCGATTGGTTATTACATGAAGTTGTATGCTGGATTGCGTGAACCGCGCAGCGAGGCGATTTACAATCATTTCGATAGTTACCCGTACTTCCTGCGCGATGCAGTCGGACGGCGCGTGTTTGCCTACGAGGATGCGGTCGAAGAAGTCAACTCGGTATTGAGTACGTTCTATCTCGACGGAACAGGCTTGAGTATCATGCTGCAACCGATCACAGATTACGGCATTATGTCGCTGATCGAAATTGAGTATGACGCGGAAATACCCGGCCTGATTTTGCTCGATGAACCCTTTGATACGCTGGCAAACACGCCAGACTCGTTTTTGTTCAATCAACGCTATACGTTCGTGCAAATCGTCGATGACGCGGGCGCTGTGGGGGGCGCGTTGCAAAATACGATCCGCGAACAAACCAGTATTTTCGGCGACGAACGCGGCGCCTATTGGACGGATGTGCACGTGGATGTGCGTTTGCAGGTGACGACGCACGCGAACGACAGCGCGCCTGATGTGATTATCGCTGGGCGCGGCGTACGCGGTGACGACGAGATTTACCGTGAAATCGGCGTGGCGCTGGATAGCGACGATAAAACAGCGGCGCTGGTCGTGTTGGAGAACGGTGTCATCACCGCGAATTTAACGAGCGTGCCGCTTGACATCACGCTCAATGCTTGGGTGACGGCGCGCGTCGATTTTATCGGCGAACGAGTCGCGTTATCCATCGACGACACATTGATCGTGAGCGCGAACGACGCGCGTTTTCCGCGTGGACAAGTCCGCGTGCTGATCCCGCCGAGCGGGCAGATCAACCTGGATCATCTGACGATCACAACCGCGTATGAGTGATGTGTGATCGGTAATTGAACAAGAGTCACGCTGCGTCGTATAGGGCTGTGTAGATAACACACCGGAAAGCGGGCGCGGCGTGATCAGCGAACACGAACGAGTTTTACTGGCATCGGCACAGGCGGGCGATCACGAAGCATTCGCAACGTTGTACGCCGTGCTGACGCCGGGCTTGACGCGCTTTGTGCGCCGCTTGATCGGCGATGCACAAGATGTCGATGATGTGACGCAGGATACGCTGTTCGCACTGTATACCCACCTGCCAACACTCGACCCGCCCGAAAAGCTGCGTCCATTTTTGTTCCGGGTAGCGCGCAACCGCTGCACGGATATTTTGCGGCGGCAGGGGCGTTATGAACTGGTGTCGGTCGATCTCGATGAGGATGACTACGGCACTGTGCGCGTCGGCTTCGAGATCGCAGAACTGCTCGGTGAATCGACGCCAGAAGACGCGACGGGCTGGCTGCTGCTCATGGTCGAAGTGCGCGACGCGATGGATCGGCTGTCAGAAAATCAGCGCCAAACGTTGATCCTGTTCTGTGAAGAAGGACTGGCTTACGACGAGATCGCGCTCGTTATGGACGTGAGCATTGGCACGGTCAAATCGCGCTTATTCCATGCGCGGCGCGGACTGCGGGGGTTGCTGCGATCAGGGACGCTCGATGCCATCGACGATATGTTGGAACTGGGTGAACCCGTCGCACAGGGCGGCGGTGTAGGATCAGAAAGTATTCAGCCCGCAAATAACGACGATATTGGAGAGAGAGAACCACATTATGACACAACAAGACACAGCGACGAAAATTCGCAATTACGCGAACGCGATGCGGGCGCTGCAAAAATCGACGGAACGGTCGTTGATGCAGGGCATGACGGACGGCGCGGGCGAACTGGCGGCGCGCGGGTATCAGGGGCTGCACGGCAAAATCGCAGAACTGCTCACCGATGATTATTATGTGACAGACGCACTCCGTCTTGAAAACAAGCTGGAAGACGAGGATCGGCGTGTGCTTTCACAGGTGCAGTTACTCGCCAGTCAGATGGTGATCTATCTGGAAAGTCTCGCCCGTGACCAGAATCCCGGCGTGTCTGGCTGGTCATGGAGCAGTACAGGCAGTCCGCCGTTTGGCGCACCGATTCCGCCAGTGCCACCGACACCGCCCAACCCACCCGATTGGCGCGGGTTTGGACGCGATATTCAGGATCAGATCATCAATATGACGCGCAGCACGCTGCGGCGGGCATTCTCGAACATCGATTTCGAAGCGGCGGGACCGATTCATGGCGCGGATATGCGCGGCGAAGATTTGACGCGGCGGAGTTTTCATGGGGTGCGTTTGCATGGGACGAATTTACAGGGCGCGAACGCGAGCGCGGGCGATTTTGCCGAGGCACGGCTGATCGGCTGCATCATGATCGGCGTCAATTTGTCGCGTGCCAACCTGACCGACGCCCGCTTGGAAGGGTGTCAACTGCACGACGCGAACTTTAACGCAGCGAACTGCGAACGGACGGTATTCGTC
>Ga0335397_10005601_pt1 | contig 16402 bp, 13 predicted proteins | sample MAT04_FD_205740 | JGI IMG/M metagenome (GOLD analysis project Ga0335397, IMG submission 205740) | Freshwater microbial communities from Lake Fryxell liftoff mats and glacier meltwater in Antarctica - MAT-04 (spades assembly) (version 2) ... | reverse complement strand
ATCAGTACTTAGTATTCTCCTGTTCCGTATAAAAGCCCAAATAACGTTCATGCCACATCAATATCGGTTGCCACATAGCCAGTAAATCAGGTAACCGCTATGCTCTTTAATCCCATGCAAAGAAATGGAAGTTTTGACAACGGGTTACTATCTCAATACGTCATCAGTGGTTTACTTACGTTCATCTCCGTTATTTATACCTGATGGATTAATCCACCTTTTCCTTGTCCGTTCAATACCATAGATTTTGGCTACAGCACCGCAAGGCGGTTTGCAATATCTGCCTGCACAGCGATTGCGAAGGATCATCCTCTTCCAAGAACCCCTTCATCTTTTATACAGCATGTAAAAGAACTCTCTTATCTCAAATTCGTACTTTTACTTCAGGACACACCGTTGCTAAGTTGGTACTTTCCCATCAAGGGAAAAAGACAAAGAAATAAATTCTGATTCAATTTTCGAATTAAGCATGGAACTAATATGATGACTTAACCTTTCCAGCACATCAAAATTTAATACAGCCCATTAAATTAAGATGCGTTCGTAAATATTTATGTTTTGATAACCGGAAATCATATAATAATCAAGCTTTCCGAAAGCAGGGATCAGCTATTTATATTGACTCGCACAAATAAAGATGGAGCAGAAAATATTTAGTGAAATTATCTCAACTAAAAATTAACGTTACAAAGAATTTTGCAAAATAAAACTAAAAATCCTGACACAAGAGAGTGCATCAGGATTTCTAATCAAAGTATAAAATGGCTTGAAAAGCCGGTAACCATGCTTAGATAATCTTTATCAGGAAATAGTTCTTCTTCCCTTTTTGAGTGAGGATATACTTGTTATTAAGGAGGTTGGCTGGTGTTAAAATCATTTCTTCAAGGGCTTTTTCCTTGTTTACCTGTACACCACCGTCTTTCAGCATTCGCCTGGCTTCGCCTTTGGAAGGGAAAATTCCTGTTTTCTCCGAAAGGAAATCCACCATACTGATTCCGGCTTCCAGTTCCATGCGGCTAATTTCGCTTTGGGGAACACCTTCGAAAACACCAATCAGGGTTTTTTCATCAAGTTGACGAAGGGTTTCGGTTGTTCCTTTTCCAAATAAAATTTCAGAAGCCTGAACAGCCTGATTGTATTCAGCTTCGCCATGTACACGAAGAGTAAGATCTTTGGCAAGTGCTTTCTGCATGGCACGAAGATGAGGTGCCTGCTCATGTTCAAGTTCCAGCACTCCTATTTCCTGTAGAGTGAAAAGCGTAAAAATGCGTATGTATTTCTTTGAATCTTCATCGCTGCAATTAAGCCAGAACTGGTAAAAAGCATACGGTGAAGTCTTTTCAGGATCGAGCCAGATATTGCCTTTTTCAGTTTTGCCGAATTTTCCGCCATCTGCTTTGGTAATCAGCGGACAGGTTACTGCAAAAGCCTCACCACTTGCTTTACGACGGATAAGTTCAGTGCCGGTAAGTATATTTCCCCACTGGTCGCTGCCACCCATCTGGATTTTGCAGTTTTTGTTTTCGTAAAGATGCAGGAAATCGTATCCCTGAACCAACTGGTAAGTGAATTCAGTAAACGAAAGACCGGTTTCGAGGCGTTTTTGTACCGAATCCTTGGCCATCATATAATTAACCGTAAGGTGCTTGCCTACTTCGCGAAGAAACCTGAGAAACGAAAATTCCTTCATCCAGTCGTAGTTGTTTACAATTTCGGCATGATTAGGCTTTGATGTGTCAAAATCAAGGAATTTAAGCAATTGTTCTTTTATACAATCCTGGTTATGTCTAAGCAGTTCCTCGCTTAACAGATTACGCTCCTCGCTCTTGCCCGAAGGATCGCCTATCATCCCGGTAGCACCGCCAACCAACGCCAGTGGTTTATGGCCTGCCAGTTGTAGATGTTTCAACATCATGATGGAAACAAGGTGGCCAATATGCAGTGAATCGGCTGTAGGATCGATACCTACATAAGCCGTGGTCATTTCTTTTTCAAGCTGCTCAGCAGTGCCGGGCGTTACATCATGTATCATCCCGCGCCAGCGCAGTTCGTCGACAAAACTCATAAAATTTGTATTTGTCGGCAAAGTTAAGAAAACTATTGATTGGCTGTGCCGGGAATGCAGTGGAGAAACTACCTGCCATATAATGAAGTATTTACTACAAAAAATACTTTTGAATCCATAATTTAAATATTGGATCGCTAATTTCAATCGTTCTGCCTGATACCTCAATTATTTCTTTGTTTTCAAGCGCAATCTGCATTTTTCTGATATTCCCGGGGGTTCCAAGGTTATACTTTTTTACTATTTCGAATGCACTCAGATTTTTTTCACCATTGGCAATAGCTTTCAGGTAATTCAACTGGAAATTAGTGAGATTATCAACTTCCCTCTGGTATAAAATAGTTTGCTGGTTCAGGATATCATTGCAGGCCTGATCTACTGTTTCCGAGGTACACTCATTATCAGTTAGGTTCCAGCATTGATATGAAAGAAATTGAACATAATAAGGATGATTTTCCATCCTTTCAGGTATTAAGGCTGCAACCTCAATGGCAATACTTTTTCCGGTGATCTGAAAACCTTCAATAATAAATGGCATCCAATATTCTTGTTCGATCTTTTTCAGCATCATCAAATCGCCAAACCTGTAAAAAGGCATTTTAGGACTTTGAAATAGCTCAGTCATCATATGCTTTTTGCTGCCGTAAATAATATAGCAAGCTTCCTTGTGATGCTGCCAATAGGATCTTAATTGCTTTTGAAATGCAAGAGGTTGATCGAAAAATGAAATATTCTGAAACTCATCAATACACACAACGATCCTTCGGCCTTTTTCTTTGGCAATTTTTTCAGGCAACTCCAGAATTTCTTCCGGCGACTTTTTCAATGCGGCAATATCGAACGAAATGTTAAAATCATGCATAGGGTCGTCGCCAATGCTAAACCGGGGAATCAGATTTTTAATAAACTTTTGACCTGTTTCAATCCATTCTTCCCACCGGCTTGATGTTGATTTGATAATCTGAATTGCTAATTTCTGATAAAATTCTTCTTCTGACCGAATATTGAACAAGTCCAGAAAACAAAGCACAGTTTTTTTGTCTATATTTTCCCTTGATAGCTGGGCAACAAGCGAAGTTTTACCCCACCTACGTGGTGAAATTAGTATTGTATTTACAGATGACTCAATATTTGAAGCCAACCGTTTCCTCTCGCCTTCGCGGTCAACAAATGATGCCCCGGAAATAACTTTTCCAAACTCAAACTGACTTCTCATTGATAAAACTTTATACAAAAGTAATGCATAATTCCAAAATATACTACTTTGTAATATACTACTTTGTAATATACTACTTTGTATAGTTTATATAATACTTATTACCAATTATATAGAATCATTTTTGTACCTTAGAAACTCTAATTATCATCCTTTATACCTATATAAAATTTGGTGTAAATCTAATTCTTCAGGCTCAAAAAGCATGATGCTCAGATCATCCGTATCAGGCTGCCAAAAAATTCATAATTTTGCAGCATGATACTTGTAACCGGGGGAACCGGGATGGTAGGCTCCTACCTTTTATTTGAACTGACACGCAAAGGCCACAAGGTACGTGCGTTGTTACGCCCCGGGAAAAAGCTATACGACACAAAAAAGTTAATCAAATGCCTTTCGGCTGAAAACGAGCACCTCATCGACCAGGTTGAGTGGGTTGAAGGCGATGTACTTGACCCGTTTTCGTTGCAGCAGGCCATGCAGGGCATCGATTATGTGTACCATTGCGCGGCTCTCATTTCTTTTAATCCGCACCAGATGAAAGAAATGCTTGCTGTGAATATTGAAGGAACTTCGAACGTTGTGAATGCCTGTCTTGCCTACGGAATTAAGAAACTTTGCCATGTGAGCTCCATTGCTTCGCTGGGCCAGGCCGAAAAAGGCGAAATGATTGATGAAAATGCTAAATGGAAGACCTCCCGGATCAACAGTGGTTACGCAATTAGCAAATACGGAGGCGAACGCGAAGTATGGCGAGGGATAGAAGAAGGCCTGAATGCAGTTATTGTAAATCCATCGGTTATTATCGGGGCAGGATGTCATCCAAGAGCCACTAACCAGCTTTTTCACAGCATAAAAAACTTTATTCCGTTCTATTCTTTGGGAGTAAACGGGTATGTGGATGTTCGCGATGTTGCAGGTGCTATGGTTTTACTGATGGAAAGCGATATCAGTGGCGAACGCTTTGTGCTGAACTCCGAAAACTTATCCCTTAAGGAATTCTTTATAAAAGTTGCTGATATTCTGGGCAAGCCTCATCCTCGTTTTGCAATAAATGCTTCGTTAATAACAGCAATAGCCTGGATAGACGAAATGCGCGCCCGCCTCACAAGGTCAAGGCCACTTTTAACCCGCGAAAATGTGCGTGCTGCTATGTCGAAGTCATACTACTCAGCCAATAAATTCAACTCTGCTTTCGACTATTCCTTTATTCCGATTGCTGAAAGCCTTAAACGGACACTAACCATTCTGGAAGAAACCAGAAGATAATTCCTTAAATATTTCTGAAACATTTTTAATCCTGCTCCAAACATCCGGTATGAGAGTTCATGTCCGGTTATCCTAAAATGAAGACTGCCGGATCTCTCCGGCAGTCTTTTTGCTGTGTAGTGGCAAAGGGAAGTAATACGAGCTGTATGAGTTCTTCTAAAAAACCTTTGACCTGTTCGTCAGAATCAAAAGTAATTTTAAAGCATTGCCGGTCGAAACCGGGTATTCATAATCCAAAGTTAACCAAAAACCACTTTACCAACTTTGTTCATTAGTTTATTGCCAACAAATGAAAAGGTAATAGACTTTAAACAAAAATAAATTAAACTTTCGCAGCACTATAATGTATATTGTTGTTTTACAGCAAAATGGGTTTAATATTAAGCATTTATTTTTCTGACGGGTTTTTTCAGCATCTACATTTTCCGTTTAACAACCAATTATATTTAGCCTTTTAAAGTTTAGTGTTATAGCTATCAATTACAAATTTCAATTTATGATTAATACGAAACACACAATTTTCATTGTTTGATAAAAAAAGCAATTCCCGCATCATGGCCTGATACCCGGCAAAATAGTCCTTTACATCATTTTATAAATGCAACAAACTGATGACGCTAATGATGTTAAAGTCAAATAGTGTAAGATGAACTTTTTGCTAAAATGTTCTACTTGAGTTCGATGGTTGTCTGTCCTATCTCACGGTCTTCGGTAAAAATATTAACAAAGTATTTGCCTTTAGAAAGTTCGGTACCATTAACCGGGCGTTCGAAATAAGTACACACATCGGCTGCATCACCTTCGTAATTAAGGGTTTCCATAGCTGAAAACTGAAGTGTTTGCCCAAGGAACTGGAATGTATATGCCGGCCCGCGTGTAAGGATTGAATTATCGGGACGGGCAATGCGTACGAAAAACCGTTTGTAGCCTGAACTCACGAGTTTATTTTCGCTTACCGTAAAGCAAATCTTTATTTTATCGGCTCTGGCTGCCTTATCGGTTTCCTTTTCTTTATCAACACCTTTTGATTTATATGCTACTGCGGTGATTTTATATGCTTTGAGAATGGCAGCACCCGTGATTTTTTCGTTTAGCACTTGCTTGTCCTTCGAGAGATCGTTAGTTTTTTGCTGTTCAAGATTATAGTCAATCTTTATTTTTTCGTTTTCGGCTTTCAGTTTTCGGTTCACTGTAAAAAGCGAATCTATCTGCTGTTCGTAAACACGCGTAATCTGCTGTAATTGTGCAAGTTTACGTTTTACAACTGCCAGTTCGGATTTGGAAACCAACAGTTTTTTAATTTCGATGGCTTTTACATTAATTATACTATCTCTCTCCGAAAGTGAATTGCTGAGTTCGCCATACGACATTTTTACACGTTCGTGCTCGGCCAGCAGCGAATCCAGTTGTGCCTGTAATTCTGTTTTCACGTTTTCGGAACTCTTTTCCTGGGTAACAAATACATTTTTCTGATTTACAAGCATCCAGGCCATAACTGCAATAACAGCCAATAAAATGCCGATAGAGATTTTATACGCCAATATGTTTACAGGTTTTGATTCCATAGTGATCAAGAGAATTTATTATTCAAAGGTAACGAAACATTATATTCAAAAACATGCTTTAGATTAATTTTATGCGGTTAATGAAAAGCGCCCCGGCATACAAGTTGCAGGGACGCTTTTTTAGGGATTAAAACTGAATATTAATGGCCTGACGGGCCGATCACTTTAAATTTATCCCCGGTTTCCTTAACCAGTTTGCGGTAGAAATCGTCCCCGTATCCGGGTTGTTTTATTGCCGGAGCAATGTATTTATATCCATCAGGAACAGGAACGTCTTCCTTAATATTTCCATCCATATATTTGGCAAACAGGAAGCCATAAAGTTTTTTCCATTCATAAACCGTATTGTTTCCTTGTGTAACCGAAAAATCAGTAAGGAACTGAATGGCTTTGGCAGGATTTGTACGGTACATTTCGAGTGCTATTTTATCAATGGCAGGAACCATGGCAATATAGTTACTTTCCAGTTCCGACTGCTTTTTCTGAATATCCATTATCATGTCGCTGTAGCGGGTATAGGCAAAGTTTGATACCTGGTTAAACACCCAGAATGCTGAATTATCATTGAATTCCATCATCGATCCGTTACCAACAGCAAAAGTTTCAGGCACTTTGGTCATGCAGGTGTACATGGGAGTAAATACGGTTGAATACGTATCGTCAACCCCAAACCAGATAATACCACCAAGCGGACTTGGAACATATGGCCGCGATTGAGCTACAAATACGAAGCCGGTTTGTTGTGTACTGATGGCGCGTTCGTTGAAATACTCTTTGCCATCCACCTTGAATGTGAGCGGACGCCAACGTACGATGCAACCGTATGGGCCTGCACCCAAATCTTTACTCATATCCAGTTCTGTACCCTGGTAATAATCGCGCATCAGGCCAATTACTTCCTGTAGGTTGAGCTTATGATCTGGTTTTATATACAAAGGCATGCGGTTTTTAAGATTTTCACCTTTTATATAATCGAGGTATTTGTCCATGTCCTTGTTCACTTTATTGAAACCGCTCCAAACGCGGGCTTCACAGAAACGGGCGCCACCAAAGTCAACAGGGGCATAAATATCAGAGAAACTGAAATCCTTATCTTCTCCTTTAAACAAGCCTTTTTCGCGGGCAAAGGAGATTAAATCAGAAGAATACAGGCAGTTTTCAGGATCGTTGAGCGAGAGAGTAGTAATACGAGCATGATTGGCATGACCCGAAATATATCCATCGGGGATGCGGATAGCAACCCAGGCAGCACCTTTGTTATATTTAACTGTAATACGTCCTTTTTTATCTTTTACCTGAACAGGTTTACCTTTTGCAACCATTTCCATAATCCAGACTTCGTTAGGGTCGCTGATCGAAAATGATTCACCTGAGCTTGCATAGCCATATTCAGCCATAAGCGAAGTTATAACCTGTATAGCTTCACGGGCAGTTTTGGAACGTTGCAATGCAATATAAATAAGACTGCCGTAATCCATAATAGCTGCGGTATCCATAAGTTCTTCCCGTCCGCCAAAAGTGGTTTCGCCAATGGCTACCTGGTGTTCGTTCATGTTGCCCACAACATTGTAGGTTTGAGCAGCCTGTTTTATTTTACCTAAAAATTTACCGGTATCCCATTCGTAAATATCAAGCATTGCACCGGCAGGATATTTGGCAGCTGGCCAATAATATAATTCGCCGAACAGGGTGTGCGAGTCGGCCGAGTAACTGATCATACTTGAACCATCAACCGTGGCTCCTTTGGTAACCAGGAAATTTGAACAGGCCAATACCCTGCTGCCCGAAAAGGTGAACAAAAGGCTAAGCGCAAGCAGAAAAACTGTTTTTTTCATAATGAAGTATGGATTGCTGTGTGAATAATTTCAGTTTGAAAACTATAATTTGTGGGGCCAAAAGTAGCGTAAAAGGATGATACAAAACCAACTTTTATCTTCAATTTTAAGAAAATCACTGAAAGAATTTTATCCCCTGAAAAGAGGGAAGTGAAATAATGCACGTAAAAGTAATTTAACTGGATAACCCGTATGGAATTGAAGAATAAATAATATTTGATCCAAGGCCTTTTCTTTTAAAACGCCCGATGCAGGAATATGATTGAATGTTTTTATTCAATCATCCCCACCCCTACCGTTTCGTTGGTTCCTTCGTCGATAAAAATAACAGCACCTGTAATACGGTTTTGGTTATAAGAATCAAAAAGAAGCGGTTTGGTGGTGCGGATAGTGATTCTGGCGATATCATTCATTTTTACGCTCAAGTCATCCGTTATTTGTCCGATTGTATTCACATTAACCTTGTAATGAACTTCTTTTACCAGGCAGCGCACATCGCGGGTGGTATGTTTGAGAGCATATTTGCCGTCAATTTGTAATGGCCGCGTGCTCATCCAGCAAACCATCATGGTAATGTCCTGGCTTACCTGCGGACGGTTGTCTTCTTTCACGATCATATCGCCACGGCTGATGTCGATATCATCGGTAAGCTGCATGGTTACCGACATAGGCGGGAAAGCCTCATCCAATTGTTTATCCTGAAGTTCGATGGACTTAATGGTTGAATGATATCCTCCCGGAAGTATCATTACTTTATCGCCGGGTTTGAAAATTCCGCCATCCACACGACCTGCATAGCCGCGGTAATCGTGGTAATCGTCGGAAATAGGCCTGATTACATACTGCACCGGGAAACGAGCGTCGGTCAGGTTATAATCGTGATCGATGGGAAGAGTTTCGAGAACTTCGAGTAAGGTGCCGTTGTTATACCAGCTCATGTTGGTTGAAGGTTCAACCACATTATCGCCATGCAAGGCACTTATGGGTACAAAACGAAAATCCTTTACCCCAAGTTTCAGAGCGAAAGCGACAAATTTTTCCCTTATTTCTTCAAAAACTTCCTCGCTGTAACCAACCAGGTCCATTTTGTTGATACAGATAACAATATGGGGAATCTGAAGAAGCGTTGAAATATAGGTATGCCTGTAGGTTTGCTCGGTTACACCATTGCGTGCATCGATCAGAATAAGCGCGGCATTGGCGGTGGAAGCACCGGTAACCATGTTGCGTGTATATTGAATATGACCGGGCGTATCGGCAATTATAAACTTACGTTTCGGGGTTGCAAAGTATCGGTAAGCAACGTCGATGGTAATACCCTGCTCACGCTCGGCACGTAAGCCATCCGTTACCAAAGCCAGGTTAATATGCTCATTCCCGCGCTGAATGCTTGCCCGCTTTACAGCTTCGAGCTGATCTTCAAAAATTGATTTACTGTCGTACAGAAGCCTTCCGATAAGCGTACTCTTACCATCGTCAACACTACCCGCTGTTGTAAATCGCAACAGCTCCATATTAAGGTATCCTTTGGATGAAAATTCAGTCATTGTTTCTATTATATTTTAATATTTTGCACTTCGTGTATGTTTTGTTTCAGGGTTTTAAAGTTTCAGGGTTTCAGTACTTCGACTATACTCATTTTGAGGGGTTTGAATTGTTTGAAGAGTTTGAAATGTTTGAAGGGTTTGCAGAATCTATGTGTATTTTTTGTACTTTGCATGTTGACAAACATCTCTCAGTCTCTTTGTCACTCAGTCTCTGAGTCTCCCCTTCTCCATTTCTCCCACTCTCCATTTTTCCCCTCTCCATTTCTCCATTTCTCCCCTTCTCCTACTCCCTGTCCCCTTGTCTCCCCGTCCCCTTGTCCTTCTAAAAATAACCTTCCTTCTTCCTGTCTTCCATCGCAGCCTCACTGCGCAGGTCGTCGGCCCTACTCCCACGTTCGGTAACACGGGTAGCGGCAATTTCGGAAATGATCTCTTCGATTGAGTTGGCATTTGAAAGGTTTAACCCGGTACAGGAAACATCGCCGATGGTACGGCAGCGAACGGTTTTTATTTCGAGTTTTTCGTTTGATTTCAACTTCATGAACGGGGCATTTGCCAGCCAAACGCCATCGCGAAGAAATGCTTCACGCTGATGTGTGTAATAAATGCTGGGCATTGGAAGATTTTCTTTCAGTATATATTGCCATACATCCATTTCGGTCCAGTTGCTGATAGGGAATACTCTGAAATGCTCGCCTATATGCTTACGCCCGTTGAAAATATTCCAGAGTTCCGGACGCTGGTTTTTAGGATCCCATTGCCCGAATTCGTCGCGGTGCGAGAAGAAACGTTCTTTTGCACGTGCTTTTTCCTCATCTCGGCGACCGCCACCCATACAGGCATCGAACTTATATTTTTCAATAGTATCGAGCAAGGTTACAGTCTGTAAAAGGTTACGGCTGGCACTGTAGCCCTTTTCTTCCACAACACGGCCGCTATCAATTGACTCCTGAACGGAACCCACAATAAGCTTAACACCAAGTTCCTTAACCAGGTTGTCGCGGTAGTCGATGGTTTCCTGAAAGTTGTGCCCGGTATCGACATGCAGCAGCGGGAAAGGAATTTTTGCAGGCCAGAAAGCCTTGCGGGCAAGGTATGTCATAACAATACTATCCTTGCCTCCCGAAAAAAGTATTGCAGGACGTTCGAATTGCGCTGCCACCTCGCGGATCACAAATATGGATTCGCTTTCGAGTTCATCAAGGTGTGAAAGATTGTAGTTGGTCATGCTTTTGTTATATAGGTGTTCAAATATGTATTACAATTTATTACTGCGAATTTCAATCCTTTGTTAATCAATGATTTTACAAATTTTAACTCAGGCTCGTACTGGCTGATTGAACTTGCGCGTGCTTCATTTATGTTAATCTGAAGCCAGAATTACCTGAACCAGGTAGTTAGATACATTTACAACGTCTTGCAAAAGTACGCTTTATCTTTTTACCTTCATACTTAAAGCGCCGATAAAGGTTCTCTAGTCGGCTTGTGGCAACAATCATTTTTGCCACTTATTACTGTATTCAAGAGCGGTGTTGGTAAAGTTCCCATAGCACTCATTAAAAAACAGAGAGAGGTGAAGATTGCAATATTTTAAAAAATCCTGAGATCCTACCGGAAATAATATCGTATTCCTATTTCCAATTTATAGTTTCGAACAAATGCTGAATATCCGATTTTACATAGTCGATAACCGGGGCGAGGGAATCGTTGTTGGGAATTGCATCAAAATAAAGTGAGCCTCGCAAAAAATGCCTGCTGCTGTCGGTAAGATAGAACTGGTAAGGTGAAGCGGCACCCATTCCGTTGATTTCGTAAACCAGTCCGTACATTTTTCGGCCCGGATCATTGATGGCAATATTCCGGATTCCGCTGGCTTTTGCCATATGCTTGAGTGCGAGAGTTCGGGTGTCCTCAGTATATTTAACAAGCAGATTATTTTCCGTTAAGGGTTTATAACTTATATGAATGCGTCCGTGAAAAACAGGCATTTCAATATTTATCCAGTTTTTTTCTAATGGCGAAAGCGGGTCGTTGGTAATCCGGGCATAAGCCGGATATTCGAATTTGTATGGATAAACAGAATCAAGCAGAATATACTTTTTTTCAGGAAGTGCAATGCGAAAATAGCCTCGGGGTTTAGGTGTGAAATCGTTGCTGCACGAAGGTGTAACCAAAATGCCGATAATTCCGGTTAAAAGCAGAATGACAACAGCAGATAATTTGTATCGTTTTAAAAAAGAGGAAGAAATTTGAGTGAAATGCATCATGAAATGGTTAGGCTATTTAAAACTATGCTGATAATTGTTTATTGCCTGACAAGGGGGGGGCATTTTAAAACTTAAATGTCTTCTTCCCTATGCTTTCGGCGGTTTCAACACTTTTAATATTACTTAATACGGATCACCATCCACTAAAGGGGTTGAGATTTTTACTTTTTTTATTCTGCGTTTATCGGCGGCTTCGATTCGGAAACTAAATTCGCCCAGACTATATGTTTCGCCCGTAGCAGGCATTTCCCCTGCAAGTTCGAGTATAAGGCCGGCAAGTGATTCACTCTCACCTTTTGCCTCATCGAAAATACGATCGTCGAGACCAAGTACACGGCACATATCGTTGATAGTGGTTTTGCCTTCGAAAACATAAGTGTGATTATCAATACGCGAATAAAATATATTTTCGGCTTCAACATCAAATTCATCGTTTATCTCACCCACAATTTCCTCTATAATATCTTCGAGGGTAATGATACCTGAAGTACCTCCATATTCATCCACCACTACGGCCATATGAATTTTTTTCTCCTGGAATTGCTGCATCAGATCGTTGATAGGTTTGTTTTCGGGGATAAAAAACGGTGGCCTTACCAGCGATTCCCAGTTGAAGTCCTCGGATTCCGAAAGATGAGGCAGCAAATCCTTGATATACAAAATACCGGTGATGCTATCGGGAGTATCCTTATAGACTGGGATCCGCGAATAGCCTGATTCAATAATAATTTTTTGGACCTGACTAAACGAAAGTGTGTTTTCAACTGCCGTGATATCAACGCGGGGACTCATTATTTCACGGGCATTAATATCGCCGAAGCGGGTAATACTTTTCATGATTTTTCTGTCCTCGTCATCCACTTTTCCATCGTTGGTAATATCAATGGCATTGGAAATATCGTCGAGTGTAATATGATGACTATGTGCCTGACGCTTATCAATAAAGCGGGTAGATTTTACGAGCAGCAGGCTGAACGGATATAATATCCGCTCCAATATTATTAACGGTGTTGCCAGTAAAGAAGCTATTTTTACAGGTTTGCGAGTGGCCACAACTTTGGGGAGGATTTCGCCAAGTAACAATAACAAGGAGGTAATTACTACTATCTGGAACAGAAAACCAAGCAGCGGGTTTGCAGAAAAATCGAGGTAGTGATTCACCAGGAATGTTGAGATAATAACAATACCTACATTTACCAGATTGTTGGCTATCAACATAGTAGCTAACAACAATTTAGTGTTTTCAAGTAATTTTACAATCCGTTTATTTACAGAAGTCTTCGATGAGCGTATCTCGTTGAGCTGTGATGGCGACAAGGAAAAGAATGCTGTTTCGGACGCTGAGGCAGCAGCCGAACACAAAAGAAGAATAAGTACGGTTATTAATCCTGCTATAAGACCAGCAGAAGAAGCCAGATCGGTAGAGGTAAAATTTAATAAAACAAATGCGCTTAACGCATCAGGAAGTGGGTCGGCCACGGTGTGAAGTAATTGATTTTAAGATGCAAAGATAGTAAAAGCATGAAAACAAAAGAGCGAACCTTGTCCGCTCCTTAGTTTTGTGTAAATTGTGTGGTTAGAATGGCAAATCATCATGGTCATTTTGCTGGGCTGTCGGCTCCGTGATTGGCGGAACAACAGGCTGAGCCGGATGACTATTTGAACTGAAGGATTGTGGCTGGCTATTGCTGTCGCCTCCATCTTTACGCCCACCTAATAAAACAAGGTTATCGGCCTGAATTTCAGTGATATATTTTTTCTGTCCTTCCTTGGTATCGTATGAGCGGGTGCGGATTTTTCCTTCAATATATACCTGACTGCCTTTGTGGAGAAACTGCTCAGCAATTTCGGCCAGGCCACGCCACATCACAATGTTGTGCCATTCGGTATGCTGAACTTCATTGCCTTCCTTGTCGCGCGAATGCTCGGTGGTAGCCAGCGAAAAAGTTGCTTTTTTATAGGTTTCAAATGTTTGAACTTCCGGATCTTTTCCCAGGTTCCCTACCAGAATTACTTTGTTGATTCCTCGTGCCATAATTATTGGATCTTAGATTTATTGTTTATACAAATGTACTTTAAATTGAAGTTTAAGAGGTAAGTGTTGATAAAATTTCGAAGTTATAATTTTTCCAGAGTTTAAAGTCTGACAATAGTATTGGAAATATTAACTTTTCCAAAATTTAAAACTTTGGAGAAGTTCTTGTTTATAGTAAATTAGCCAGGTACCGGTCAATCAGCCTGGGAATAGGCAATTCCGCGATCCGGTCTTTTCTGATTTCTATAAAATCTTTAGTTTGAACTGGTACTCCCTGAATTACATGTCGTATAAATTTAGCCAGCAGTTTGCAGGTTAACTTTTTCAAAGTTTAAAACTTTGGAAAAGTTCTTGTTTATAGTAAATTAGCCAGGTACCGGTCAATCAGCCTGGGAATAGGCAATTCGGCAATTCGGTCTTTTCTGATTTTTATAAAATCTTTAGTATGAACTGGCACTCCGTGAATTTCAACCCTTATAAACTTTGCCAGCAACCTGCGGTGCGAAAGAATATGGGTATATTCGTCCGAAACATTTTTTACAATATAAGGCAAGCCATCAAACATTTCCAGGCTTTCACAAAGATTAAGTACTTGGCTTGGTTCAGAAGCATTTTCAGTTTCCATGCAGGGAAAATCGTACAGGTTCTTCCAGATATCATTACCTGTGCGCTTTCGCATCAAAATAAACTCCTCTTTATTTTTTGTAAAACTGATCACCATGTAATTCAGGTGACGGATGGATGGCGATTTTTTAGGTGTTTTTACAGGGAAGCTTTCTGTTTCATTGCGCTTAAGTGCTTCACATCCGAAAGCCAAAGGGCATATATCGCAAGCCGGATTTTTAGGGATGCAAACCAATGCCCCAAGTTCCATAATTGCTTGATTAAATGTACCGGGATGATGATCGTCGAGCAGATTTGTTGCCAAAGTGGTTATCTGAGTCCGGCCAATTGTTGTATCAACAGGAGTATCGATAGCATATAGCCTCGTAATTACGCGCGCTACATTTCCATCAAGCACGGCAACAGGCTCATCAAAACATATGGAGGCGATGGCTGCAGCAGTATAATCTCCGATTCCTTTTAATTTTTTTAGTCCGGCTGAGGTTTGCGGGAAAATGCCATCGTGTTTTTCAACAATTTCCTTAGCTGTGTGGTGCATATTCCGTGCCCGAGAATAGTAACCAAGTCCCTGCCACAATTTAAGCACATCCTGCTCGTCAGCTTTCGCAAGACTTTGTACATCCGGAAAAGTAACCAGGAAACGGTGGTAATAGTCCATACCCTGGGCAACGCGGGTTTGCTGAAGGATAACTTCAGAAAGCCATATTTTATATGGATCGCGGGTTTCACGCCAAGGCAACGGGCGCTTGTTCTGGTTGTACCAGTGAAGAAGTGATTCAGGAAGGTTCATGAATGGGCAAAAGTACGAATAAGAAACAGGAAGCTTCCCGGAATAGTTCTATGGAAAATTTATTTTAATGAAAATCAGTAAAATCATTTAAGCTTTTGATTGGCTTTTGATTTCTAATACCCGGATTACAAATCCGAAACTCCCGGGTACGGATTACAAATCCGCACCAACCGAAGCGGTATGCTTCATGTTAACTTGCCTGAATAAAAATCACTGATAATCCGGCTCAATTTATCCACTTCTACCAGGAAGCCGTCGTGGCCGTAAATTGAATCAATTTCACTGAAAACGGCTCCAGGTATCTGTTTTGCTAAAAATTCCTGTTCCACTGGCGGAAACAATAAATCGGATGAAATGCCAATAACCAGTGTAATAGCCCGGATTATTGACAGCGCATTTTCACTGCTCTTCCTGCCCCTGGCAACATTGTGCGAATCAAACGTACCCAGGATCGAATAATATGAATGAGCGTGAAATCGGTTGGCCAATTTTTGTCCCTGGTAACGCTGGTATGAACTTGCTTTGAAGTCCTGCGTTTTTTCAATATCCTCTTCCGCCTGAGTTTTATTGTACGCCCCATAATTACGGTAACTGATAAGTGCTATGGATCTCGCTGCAATTAATCCTTGCTGACCAGCTTCGGGTGATTTATCCTGAAATGTGGAATCTGCCAACAAAGCCAGCCTTTGCGATTCATTAAAGGCAATGGCCCAAGGAGTTGTCCAGGCACCAGCCCCGATAATTATCAGGTTTTCAATTAAATCAGGACAAATAATAGCCCATTCCATGGCTTGTTGCGCTCCTATAGAACCACCTATGGCTGTATGGATTATATCAATTCCAAGATGAACACGAAGCAATTCATGAGCCGACACCAGATCACGAACCGTAATATCCGGAAAATCGAGCAAGTACGGTTTGCCTGTGTGTGGATTTACCGTAAGCGGACCCGTGGAGCCATAGCATGAGCCAAGTATATTTGCACATACAATAAAATATTTGTCTGGGTCAAAAAGACATCCTTCGCCAACTATTCCTTTCCACCAATCAGCCGCATCGGAATTTGCTGTAAAGGCATGGCAAATCCAAACCACATTATTGCGAGCCGGATTTAAAGTGCCGTAGCTATGATAGCCAATTACAACTTCAGGCAAACTGCCGCCGCTTTCAAGCTTTAATAATTTCCGGC
>Ga0335397_10005600_pt1 | contig 16402 bp, 12 predicted proteins | sample MAT04_FD_205740 | JGI IMG/M metagenome (GOLD analysis project Ga0335397, IMG submission 205740) | Freshwater microbial communities from Lake Fryxell liftoff mats and glacier meltwater in Antarctica - MAT-04 (spades assembly) (version 2) ... | reverse complement strand
GGGCGGCTCCTGGCACGCCCGGCTCGGCCGGACGCTGGTCCTCAACCCCGGCAAGCAGATGGGCGGGGTGCCGCCGCACGTGACGATCGACCTCGAGGCAGGGACGGCCCAGTGGTTCGGGGTGTTCGACACCCAGACGGTCAGCCTGGTCTGACGGCGCTCAGTGCGAGTGGTCGGGGTCCCGTGCGGACCCGGTCCGCACAGGCGCGGCGTGGTGGTGCAGGAGCGTGTCGAGGACCTGCCCGACCATCCCGAGGTGCCCCTCGGAGTCGGCGAGCTGGTGCTTGACGTCGGCCAGGTACTGCGTCATCCCGTCGAGCCGGGCTGCGGTCATGCGCAGCACGGCGAGCGCCGCGCCCGGGTTGTCGGACAGGAAGGCGACCGGGTCCTCGACGATGCTGAGCACGACGTCACCGGCCGCCCGGACGGTCGCCGTCGCAGGCTTGTCGAGCACGACCGACATCTCCCCGAACACGGCCCCAGGGGTGTCGATGCGGGCCAGGGCGACGCCGCCGCGCTCGATGATGACCTGGCCAGAGGCGAGCACCAGCATCCGGCCCGGCTCGGAGCCCTCGGCGATGAGCACCTCCCCGTCGGCGGCCCGCTGCACACGCAGCCCGTCGAGCAGGTCCAGCAGCCGGGGCACGGGGGCGCTCATCGCCACAGTGTGACGTGCCGGGCCGTGGGTCGCCGCCGACCGTCGTCGCTCGCCGGCACCCGGGGCCGAGCGGACCGGCAGTGACGACGCGGCAAGCCCCGCCACGTGTCCAGGTCGTTGCCCTGCGCCGACTGCGCGGAGCAGGGACTGCACCCACGGCCACGCGAGTCGCAGGTGGCTTGCCGGCTCACGATGCACCCCCGACAGCGGAGCACAGCGCCCACAGTCCGCCTGCAGGTGCCGGCGCGCGTGGACGGAGGCCCTTCGCCCGAGTGTGCCGCGCCGCTCGCGGCGAGGCGTCCTCCAAGGAGGACCGGACGCCGATCGGCTGGCGAGACGGACCCACCCGGGCGGGGCGCCGTGGGCGCTGTGCAGCAACCGCCCTTTGACGTCAGCGGTCCAGTTGGACCCGGATCATGGTGCGGCCGAGTCGGACCAGGTCCTGCCGGGTGATCTCGTGGCCCGGCGCCACCTTCATCGCCAGGCCACGCGGCCCGACCTTTGCCACGGCGTCCGCCAGCGCGTCGGCGACGGCCCCCGGGTCCTCCACCAGGACGCCGTGCCCAGGCCGCCGGTTGCTCCCGCGGTGCAGCGTCAGTTGTCGGCCGCCCTCGAAGTTGCGCCGCCACGGCGCCTCGGTGAACACGACCGACCCCTTGCCGCCCACCTCGTGCACGCCGACCGGGATCGCGAACCGCTTCCCGCTGCGCTGCCCCTCGTACTCGAGGACATGCATCGAGGATGGCAACCGGTGCGCCAGCGTTGACACCAACAGCCGCCGCATCACCGGGTTGATGACCCGCAGCACGGCCGGGGGCGGCGGTGACATCCGGACCGGGGCCTCGGGGTCCACCACGCTCCCTCCGACGGAGAACCGCCTGGGAAACAGTTTGTCGGCCGCGCCCGCGGCTGTCCAGAGCCCGCCGCGAGGGCCATGGTTCCGACCACCCGCTCATGCCGGCTCGGGGATCTGCCCCCAGGCGCCTCATCCTGCTGCCGCATCGGGCTCCACCTGCTTCAGAGGGCCGCCGACCTGGGATCCCAGGCCGGCGGCCCTTCGCGTTGCCGGCAGAACGGGTGGCCCACGCCAGCGGCGGGTCGCCCTCAGAGGGGGTCGAGGATGCGGCGCAGGAACTGCTGGGTGCGCTCGTGCCGGGGATGCGCCAGGACCTGCCGGGGCGGCCCGGACTCCAGGACCACACCGCCGTCGAGGAAGAGCACCTGGTCGGCGACCTGCTGCGCGAAGCGGATCTCGTGGGTGACCACGACCATCGTCCAGCCCTTGGAGGCGAGCTGCTTGAGGACCTGAAGCACCTCGCCGACCAGCTCCGGGTCGAGCGAGGACGTTGGCTCGTCGAAGAGCATGAGGCGGGGCCGGATCGCAAGCGCGCGGGCGATGCCAACGCGCTGCTGTTGGCCGCCGGAGAGCTCGAAGGGGTGCTGGTCGGCCTTGTCGGCGAGCCCGACCTGAGCAAGCAGCACGCGCGCCTCGGCCTCGACCTCGTCCCGCGGCCGCTTCTGAACGAGCTCCGGTCCGGCCGTGACGTTGCCCAGCACGCTCATGTGCGGGAACAGGTAGTGGCCCTGGAAGACCATCCCGCTCTGCGCCCGCAGCCGGGCCAGCCGCCGGGCGTCGGGGCGGGCCGCATAGTCGACCGTCACCTCGCCGACGCGCACCACCCCCGACTCCGGGACCTCGAGGGCGTTCAGGGCGCGCAGGACGGTCGTCTTGCCCGAGCCGGAGGGCCCGATCAGCACGGTCACCGAGCCGGGCTGCACGTCGAGGTCGACGCCGCGCAGGACGTGGTTGGTACCGAAGCGCTTCTGCAGCCCGCGCACGCTGAGCAGCGGGGATCCTGCCGGGTCGGTGCTCACGCCGCGACGTACCGGTCGAAGCGTCGCTCGAGGCGGGCCTGGGAGAACGACAGGACCAGGCAAACGACCCAGTAGTACCCGGCGGCGACCGTGTAGAGGGTGAAGAACTCGAACGTCGGCGCCGCGAGCTCCTGGGCCTTGCGCAGCAGCTCGGTCACCAGGATGGTCGAGGCCAGCGAGGTGTCCTTCACCAGGGAGATCAGCGTGTTGGACAGCGGCGGCACCGCCACCCGGGTGGCCTGCGGCAGCACCACGCGGCGCAGCGTCGTGGTGTAGCCCATGCCGACGGTGGAGGCCGCCTCCCACTGGCCGCGCGGGACGGCGAGGATCGCGGCGCGCACCACCTCCGAGGCGTAACCGCCGACGTTGAGGGTGAAGGCGATGACGGCGCTCGGGAAGGGGTCGATCGTCACCCCCAGCGAGGGCAGCCCGTAGAAGATGATGAACAGCTGCAGCAGCAGCGGCGTACCGCGCACGAGCGAGACGTACGTCCGCGCGATCACGGCCAGCGCGCGGACCCCCGACAGCCGCATGAGGGCCAGCAGCAGCGCCAGCACGACACCGAGCACGAAGCTGATGGCGGTGAGGGGGATCGTCCCCAGGACCAGGCCCTGCAGGAGCGGACCCGCCGCGTCGCCGACCAGCTCACCGGTGCCGGCGGGCATCAGCGGGAGACGTCCTGACCGAACCACTTCTGCGAGATCGCGCTGAGGGTGCCGTCAGCCCGCAGGCTGGCGAGGGCGGTGTCGACCGCCGCCGCCAACCCGGAGCCCTTGCGGAAGGCCAGCGCCGACTCGGTGCGGTCCTCGGTCTTCGCGGAGATCTTCACCGCGGTGTCGCCGGTGGTCTTGAGGTAGTCCAGGACCGCCAGGTCGTCGTTGATCGTGACGTCGACCCGGCCCTGCTTGAGCAGGGTGATGGCCTGCGTGAAGCCCTCCACGGCCTCGATCTCGGCACCTGCGGTAGTCGCGGTCTGCGCGAAGTTGCTGGTGACGGACTGGGCTGAGGTCTTGCCCTGGACGTCGGCGAGCGCGCTCACCGAGGAGTCGTCGGCGCGCGTCACGACGACACCGTTGGAGACGGTGTAGGGGGTAGAGAAGTCGTACTTGGCCGTCCGCTCCTCGGTGATGCTGACCTGGTTGGCCACCACGTCGAAGCGCTCTGCCTCGAGGCCAGCGAAGATCGCGTCGAAGGGCGTCTCGGAGAACTCTGCCTCCACGCCGAGCTCCTTCGCGACGGCCTGGACGACCTCCACGTCATAGCCGGTCAGCTCGTTGGTCTTCGGGTCGTGGAAGGTGAAGGGCGAGTAGGTGCCCTCGGTGCCGACCTGCAGGACCCCGTCGGCCTGGAGCTGGGCCAGCGGGTCGCCGGTACCGGACGCCTGCTCCGACGTGCCGCCGCCGCAGGCAGCGAGGGTCAGGGCGGCGAGTGCGGCGACAACGGCGGTACGGGTGCGCATGTGCGGGTCCTCTTCAGTGGCTGTCGCAGGCACGCCGCCCACGTCCCTTCTGCGAACGCCCCGGTCCCGGGCCGCAGTCCACGGCCGCGACGTGGTGATCGTCACGCGCACGCCCGGTCGTGTCGGCCAGCCGTGGCCGGCCACCCGGACCGTGCCGTGTGTCCATCGCGATGGCCGTCGCGCCCATCGGTCCGACCTGCATCGGCGGTACGACGACCGTGCCTCCTGCGGTGTCGATCCGGGCAGCCTTCGCCAGGGCATCAGCCGCCGCGAAGTAGGTTGTCCACCCCGTCGAGGACGGATCGTGCATGGTGGGCGCGAGCGGGCTGAGCGCCGGGGCATGAGGCGAACCGCATGGCTCGAATGGCCAACCGCAGAACAGCTTCAGATCGCGGCACGCTGGACCCGCGAAGTGCTCCAGCCGAACAGCCCGTCCTGCGGTGACCAGCTCGCGCCTCTCAGCCTGACCGCGCGTTCGCCCTGACACGCACGTCACCTCGCCTACCGCGCCAGTCCCCCCTCGGACGTTCCCGGCGCCGCCGCGGCCACGAGGCCACCACCGAGAACGACCATGGGCCGAACAACGCTCGGTTCGAGCACGCGGCCTCCGAAGAGGGCAGCCATGCCCCTTGACAGGCCACTCGCTCAGCCGAACGCGGCCCGCACGTCATCCGATGACGAACCCAGCGCGTCCGGGTCGGGCGCGGCGCCGTTCGCCGCAGCGACAGCCCCAGCCGGCGAGCCCTGCACCGCGACGACCGCCGGATCGAGTGTCATCACGGCGTAGCCCGCGACGGCGCCGGCGCCGAATCCGGGAGTGAACAGCCGCATCGGCCGATCGATGACACCGTCACGGACGGCGTCGTGGATGGCCAGCGGGATGCTGGCGGCCGAGGCGTTGCCGACCCGCTCGATGTTGAAGTAGAGCTGGTCGGGGGTCAGGCCCGCCTGCTCGGCGAGCTGGAGCACCATCGTCTTGTTCGCCTGATGCGGCACGATCAGGTCTATGCTGTCGAGCAGCGAGCCGACCTGGCCGTCAGGGTCCGGCAGCTGCGAGAGCTCGTCGATCATCTGAGCCAGGTAGCGCCCGGCGAGCGACTTCACGTGCGGCCCGAAGACGGTGATGTTGTTGTCGAAGACCGGGTTCGGCCAGATGATCGAGTTGACCTCCGTGGCAGGGCCACTGGCGTAGGTGTTCAGGAAGTGAAGGTCCGGGGGCGTGCCGTCAGGGGCGACCCCGACGACCATCGCCGCCGCCCCGTCGCCGAAGATCATCCGGGACGGCCGCACATTGCCGATCTTGTCGGAGAACTTCTCCGCGCAGACGACCAGTACCGGCCGCTCGACCTCCTGGAGGATGCGGGTCGCCTCGGCCAGACCGTACGACATCCCGGCGCAGGCCGCGACCAGGTCGCAGGCGGTGTGCGCCTGGTAGATCCCGAGCTGTCCGCACAGGTAGGTCGCCATCGACGGGATCAGCCGCGAGCTGGTGCAGGTGCAGACCAGCACCGCCCCGATCTCGCCGGCCTCTCGGCCGGCCTTGGCCAGCGCAGCCTGCGCCGCCTGCAAGGCGAGTTCCTCGAGGTTGACCGAGCTGTAGCGGCGCTGCTCGATGCCGGTCTTGTCACGGATCTCGTCGGCACCCATCGGCGACCAGTTGTAGGCCGAGTTGCGGATGACGTCCTCGTTGCTGCAGACCTGGTCGCCGTGCACCGCTGCGAGCGCCTCCAGCCGCGGCAGCACCGCGAACTGCTGCCGCACGTCGATCGCGCGGAACGGCCGGACCGGCTGCTGGGACTCGCGGGCCGGGGCCGCGGAAGGGGTCGTCACCCCACTGGTCAGCCGGCGCAGGAACGCTCGTACGTGCTTGTCCTTGGGGTGGAACACGACCACGTAGTCGTCGTCCTTGAGCTGACCCACCTCGGCCAGCTCCACCTCGGTGCGGTCCCACGGGTACTGGTTGTGCAGCACCATCGCCCAGCGGTGCAGGGCCTCGAGCTCGGGCACGTCTTCGGCGCAGTCGAGGATGTCGGTGTAGTCGTAGACGGGGAAGTCCGCGTCGTACGACCGCAACCGGAAGGTCAGGCTCTGCGGCTGCGCGAGCAGCTCGGCGACTGTCGGCTTGACCGCCGGCAGTGTCGTCGCGTGGTGCCGGCGCGAGCCGAAGACGTCGAACAGCACATCGAAGATCTGATCCTCGACCGCGTCGTCCCAGCGGGCCGGGAGCCCGGCGTAGGCCGACTGCACCGCGGCGACCTTGGTCTGTCCGTCGACCCACGGGGTGAGCACGGGCAGGAACACGTCGGAGCGGTTCCTCGGCACGTCCCCCCAGCGGGTCGGTCGCTTGTCGTACATCGTCATGGCGAAGCGGTTGGCCCAGAACAGGTTCAGCGCCAGATCGCGCATGAGCGCGTAACGGCTGTCGTAACCGCCCTTCTCGATGCGCTCCAGGATGTCGGTGCCGGTCGGCGCTTTGGTCTCGAAGTCCCGCCGGATGACCCGGTCGAGCTGGTCCAGGCTCTGCAGGGCGGAGAAGTCCAGCTCGGGGATGATGTTCGAGGGGAACACCATCCGGCCGTGCCGGTTGAGGACGAACGGCTCCATGACGGTCCTTCCGTAAGGGGGTTGTGGGTCCTAGCCGCCGGCGCGTGCGATGCCCCGCTCCACCGCCGCGATCAGCCGTGGACGTAGTTCGGCGGCCGGGATGATGGCGTGCACCGAGCCGACAGCCAGGGCCCGCTCGATGTTGTGGACGGCCTCGAACTCCGCCGCCACCTCGCCGAGCTTCTCCGACCGCACGGTGCCGCGCAGCGCAGCCAGCTCGACGCCCAGGCGGGCCTGCTCGACCTCGTCGGCGGCGGCCAGCGCCTCGTCCAGCGCGCGGACCCGGGGATCTACGCCGGTGCGCCTGTCGACTTCGCCAGCGAACACGACGGCCGCGGCGGGCGCCCCGCCGATGACCGAGGCGTAGGAGCCCTCGACGGCGAGCACCTCCATGTTGTCGTTCAGTACGCCGGAGAAGACGACGAAGGCGCCTCCGTGGTAGCGGGAGATGACGCAGAACACGATCGGGCCGTCGAAGTTGACGATGGCCCGGCCGATCTCGGCGCCGTACTCCAGCTGCAGGTTGCGCAGCGACTCCGGTGAGCCGTCGAAGCCCGACAGGTTGGCCAGCACGACCAGCGGCCTGTTGCCGCTGCAGGCGTTGATGGCGCGCGCGGTCTTCTTCGACGAGCGGGGGAACAGGGTTCCGGCGGTCCACTGGTCGGGGCCGTCGGTCGGGAACGAGCCGCGACGGGGCATCGGGCGCGACTCGATGCCGATCACGGTGACCGGCCGCCCGGCCAGGTGCGCGTCGTGCACGACCGTGGTGTCGGCGTCGGCCATCCCGGCCCAGCGCTCCAGGACCGGGTGGTCCAGGTCGGTGACCGCACGCATGACGGTCCGGATGTCGAACGGCTTCTTGCGCTCCGGGTTGGCGCTGGCGCTGAAGATGTCTCCGACGGAGGTGAACTCGCTGGACGGGTGGGCGTGCGGATAGCTGCGTACATCGCGGTCGTGCGGGTCGTCGCTGGCGGCAGGCCGGGCCCATCTCTGCCCGGGCGCAACGTAGGCGTGCTCGTAGTGCTGGAACAGCAGGTCGCAGGCCGCCGTGAGGTTCGGCGCCCAGTACTGCGCCTGGCCGTTCGGGCCCATCACCCGGTCGTAGCCGCCGAGCCCGAAGTTGTCCTCGGCCGAGACGCCGCCGGAGTAGTCGAGGGAGTGCTTGCCCGTCAGCACCATGGCGCTGTCCGGCGTCATGATCAGGATCCCCTTGGTGTGCAGGAGCATCGTGGCCTCGGCGTTCCAGTACGGCTGCGCGCCGACGTTGATGCCGGCGACGACGACGTTGACCTCGCCGCCGGCCTGGGTGAACGTGATCAGGCGGCGCAGGGCCCGCGCAACCCAGTCCATGTTCTCGGTGCCGCTGTCCATCGAGATGCGCGCCCCCGAGGACAGCGCGAACCACTCGACCGGCAGACCACGCTCCTGCGCGAGGTCGAGCGCGGCGATGATCAGGGCGCACTCGGGCTCGGCGACCGTGCCGAGCGCCTTGGTCGGGTCGCCGAACAGCGCGATCCTGGTCATCCCTTCGGGGTGCCGCGCGGTGGGGGTGCTGACCACGCCCGCGACGACGCCCGCGGTGTTGCGCCCCGGCGCGCGGTCGACCGGGACGAGCCGTCCGTCCTCGGACCGGTCGTGCTCGACGAAGCTGCCGCCCGGACCGGCCAGCCGGCTGACCAGCTCGTACGGGTAGACCGCTCCGCGGGCCCGGGAGCGCAGGACCTTCTGGGTGTAGTCGTCCAGCGGCCGCATCGGCTCGGTCGGCCGGTCGGTGACCGCCATGCTCACGCCCGCGCCCGGCCGGTAGGAGAAGCGCAGCGCCACCTCGCGCGGCTCGCGGCCGGGCTCCTCCTGCAGCCGGGCCAGCAGCATGATCTCGTCCAGGCCGGCGCCGACCGTCAACGGGGCCGAGGTGCGCACGAAGCTGGCGAGCTCCGACAGCGGGAGCTCGATGGAGGGCCAGGCGTAGAGGAAGACCCGGTTGTGGTCCAGCCGACGCCCTGCGCCGCGCTGGGCCTGTGCCCGGCGCAGCCCGTCCAGGCAGGCGGCCAGCAGGCGCTCGACGGTCGGGAAGCCGACGATGTCGCCGGCGGCGTCCCGCAGCGGGGTGAGGTCGCGGACCTCGGCCATCGCGATGAAGCGCTCGTCCTTGGGGTTGTCCTTGGCGGCGATGTGGAACAGGTAGGTGTCCTCCGCCGACGGCAGCCGCACACCGTCGAAGTGCTTGAGCCGCCACAGGTTCAGCCGCTGGGCGGTCAGCGGGTGCAGGCCGCGGATGACCCGCTCCTCAGCCGGCCCTTCTGGCGATGGACGGAACGTCACCGCCTCTGCCTGCCCGCCGGGCGTGCAGACCGTCACCGTCACCCGGCGCACCTGGCGCAGGGTCGCGACCTGGTCCAGGAAACCGCCCAGGGTCGCGGCCAGCTCGTCGCTGTCGGCCGGCCGGTCCGGCCAGGACAGGTAGAGGTCAGCGACGACGTTCGAGGGGTCCGGCAGGGTGGCCACGTAACCGTCGAGCGACACCAGCGCCGCCGGGAGGTCGGCGGACTCGGCCATCAGCGCGACAAGGCGCAGCTCGGTGCCGTTGAGGTCGTAGCGGCCGGTCACCCACGGCCGGTCGTCGAGCCGGGAGGACTGCAGGTCCTGCAGGCTGCGACGCCGGTAGTAGCGACGGGTCAGGACCTCGAGGATCGGATCCGGGTCCGGTCCTGAGGAGCCGAAGCGCTGCGTCAGCAGCCGGATCAGCGGTTCCGGGCTCGACACGAGCGCCTCGATGCGTTCCGTGGCGTCGCTGCTGCCGGCCGACCCGCCGAGCTCGCCGAGCAGCTGCTCGGCCTGGTCGTAGACGGCCTGCCGGGCCTGGAGCACCAGCGGCTGCTCGAAGTAGCGGAAGCGGACCGCTCGGGCCAGGTCGCCGACCGCCGGGTAGCGCAGCTGAGTCGCGACGATGAGCCGGTCGAGCACCTCGCCGATCTCCCAGCGGGACGGCCCGCTCGGCAGCCGGCCGGCCGCGAGCCACCGGTCGAGCAGCGCCGTGACCGCCGGCAGCTGGCTGGGCCCGCGCTGCTGGGCCAGGAAGATCCGGTGCACCGCCTCCTCGAGCGCGGGGCCGGACGCGAGGTCGCTGACGCCGTAGCGCAGCAGCACCCGGGCCAGCCGCTCGCGAAAGGTCTCGGGCAGCGCCTCCCGCTCGAGGTTCAGGGAGTGCAGGTAGCTGTGGAAGTGCTCGCGCGGGCTGTGGACCTGGGTGTCGGCCTCCTCCTCCGCGCTGGTCGGCCGGTTGCGCGAGAGCTCGCACAGGTCGGCGAAGGTCGTCAGCACTGCCAACTCGCCGTGCAGTAGGTCGGGGTCGTCGTCCGGTAGCTCGTTGCGGGCGGCGACGTAGGCGGCGACCAGCTCGTCGCCTCGGTCGGCGCTGACGTCGTAGCCGGTGATGAGCGACTGCAGCGAGGCCAGCAGCAAGCCGGCGGCGTCCCGGGCGTCGGTGCGGCGCCGGCCGCCGACGGGCAGCTCGACCGCCGGCTCGGTCGGAGCCTGGGCGTCCTCGCCGGCCCGGTCCAGCCGCAGCAGCGGGGCGCCGGCGTCGACCTGGCTGTTGACCGCGGCGAGCACCTCGCGGACCCGGCCGGCGTAGGGCGCCCGGACCGCGGTCTCCATCTTCATGCTCTCGAGCACCGCAACGGTCGCGCCGGCCTCGACGTCCTGGCCGACGGCGGCGCGGACCGCGACGACGACTGCGGGCGCCGGCGCGCGGACCAGTCCTGCCTCGTCACGGGTGATCCGGTGCGTGGCGCCGTCGACCTCGACCAGGTGAGTGCCGCCGGACTGGACCGCGACGACGTGGTAGCGCTGGCCCTCCACGTCGAGCCGCCTTTCCAGCGCGCTCAGCCGGTCGACGTCGACGTCGACGACCCGGCCGGTCAGCCCGACCCGGTAGCGGTCTCGGCCGACCTTGGCGACCTCCAGCCGGTAGGCCTGGTCGCGGTGGCTGAGCTCGACGGTGCGGCCGACCTGGTGGCTTGCGCGCGGACGCCCGCCTCGGGCCGAGGTGAGGAAGGCGGACCGCTCCAGCTCCTCCTCGGCTTCGGCGACGTCGATGGCCACCTGGAGGAAGGCGACGTGGGCATTCGGAGCCGGACCGGTCGCGGCGTGCGGCGAGCGGTCCAGCCAGGCGGTGTCGGCGGTGCCGGCGACGACCTCGGGCCGGTCGAGCAGGTCGAGCAGGAACGACTTGGTCGTCGTCCCGCCCCGCAGCACCACGGTTGTCTCGCGCAGCGCGCAGCGCAACCGGGCCAGCGCCTCGGGCCGGTCCCGTCCCCAGGCGATGACCTTGGCGACCATCGAGTCGTAGTCCGGCGGGATGACATCGCCGACCGAGATGCCCGTGTCCACCCGCACACCCGGGCCGGTCGGCAGGTGCAACAGCTCGACCGTGCCGGGCGCGGGCGCGAAGTCGCGTTCGGCGTCTTCGGCGTTGAGCCGGGCCTCGATGGCGTGCCCGTGCTCGGTCGGCGGTTCACCGACCAGCCGGCCGCCGTCGGCGACGTGCAGTTGCAGCTTGACGATGTCCAGCCCGGTCGTCGCCTCGGTCACCGGGTGCTCGACCTGCAGCCGGGTGTTGACCTCGAGGAAGGTGAACAGCTGCTCGGCCGGCTGGTAGAGGAACTCGACCGTGCCGGCGCCGACGTAGCCCGCGGCCTTGACCAGGGCGATCGCGGAGGCGCGCAGGCCGGTGTCCTGCTCGGGGGTGAGGGCGGGGGAGCTGGACTCCTCGATGAGCTTCTGGTTGCGCCGCTGCACCGAGCAGTCGCGCACCCCGGGCGCCCAGACCGCCCCGTGCGCGTCGGCGATCACCTGCACCTCGATGTGCCGGCCGTTCTCGACCAGCCGCTCCATGAAGACCACCGGGTCACCGAAGGACTTCAGCGCCTCGGACTGGGTCCGCTCGAGGGCCTCGGCGAGCCCGGCCTGCTCGCGCACGATCCGGATGCCGCGGCCGCCGCCGCCGCTGCGCGCCTTGACGATCAGAGGATAGCCAATCACGGCGGCGTGCCGGTGGCCGTCCTCGGCGCTCTCGACCGCCCCGCCGCTCCAGGGGGCGACCGGGACGCCGCTCTGCTCGGCCAGCAGCTTGGCCTCCACCTTGTCGCCGAGCCGGCGCATCGCGTCGGGGGGCGGGCCGATGAAGACCACGCCGAGCGAGGAGCAAAGCTCGGCGAAGGCCGGGTCCTCGGCCACGAAGCCCCAGCCGACCCAGGCCGCGTCGGCCCGGGCGGCCGTCAGTGCCCGGCCGAGCTCGGCGTGATCGAGGTAGGGGCTCCCGCTGCCACCGGTGGAGAGCACGACCGCCTCGTCGGCGGCCCGCACGAAGCTCGCCCGCCGCTCGGCCTCGGTGTGCAGGGCGATGACCCTGATGCCGTAGCCGTGCTGCTCGTTGAGCTCCCGGACCGCCCTCGTCAAGCGAAGGGCGGGCTCGCCCCGGTTGACCACCGCGATGCGTGTGAACACGACGGGCCTGCTCCTTGCCTCGGTCGGTGTGCGGCTGTCGGCTCACATGTCCAGCCCACCGTTGACCCCCCAGACCTGGCCGGTGATGTAGGAGGACGCGTCCGCGGCCAGGAAGTGCACGACGCGCGCGATCTCCTCCGGTCGGCCCAGGCGGCCGAGCGGCACCTTCGCGCGGATGCCGTCGAGCACCTTCTCCGGAACGGAGGCGAGCATCTCGGTCTCGATGAAGCCCGGCGTCACGGTGTTGACGGTGACCCCCACCTTGTCGGTGGCGCCGCTGCGCTGCAGCTGCATGGCCGCTTCGCGGGCGAGGGTCTTGGTCAGCCCGAACAGCCCGGACTTGGCGGCGGCGTAGTTGACCTGCCCGATGTTGCCCACCTCGCCGATGACCGAGGAGATCATGACGATCCGCCCGCTGCCCCGCTCGAGCATGTGCAGCAGCGCCGCCTGCGACAGGTAGAAGGCGCCGGAGAGGTTGACGTCGATGACCTGGCGCCAGTCCTCGTCCTTCATCTTCAGCACCGAGCGGTCGGCGGTGATGCCGGCGTTGTTGACCAGGATGTCGAGCCGGCCGTGCTGCTCGATGACCTCCGCGACGCTGCGTCGGCAGTCTTCCGCGGAGCTGATGTCACCGCGGTGGAGCGTGAGCGTGCGGTCCGGGTGCTCCTTGGCGAACTCCTCCGAGAAGGCCTGCGCTGCCTGCTGGTTGCCGCCGTAGCCTGCTGCCACGTTGGCGCCCTGAGCCGCCAGGCTGCGGCAGATCGCCGCGCCGATGCCGCGGGTGCCGCCGGTGACGAAGGCCGCCCTACCGAGCAGCTTCTCGCCGCCGCTTGCCGTACGAGTCTGCGTCGCCGTCATGCCGCTCTCCTCCGCTGGGCCGTGCGTCCGATCGGTCCGTGCCGTGCTGGTCGTACCCAAGGGCAGGACGCGTCGGGCGTTGGACTCCACGGTGCTCCTGCCGTGGATGGCGCCTGGGGGGCCAGCAGTCCACGACGACCCGATGTGCCGCCATGCCCATCACGTGACCCCAGTCCCGACATCTCGTCCGTCAGAAGCGACGGTGTCAGCGCCCGCGCTTCGTGTACAGGGCCCAACGTCCCATCCGGACGGGCCAGTTCGGCGTCTACTCCTGAGGGGGTGCAGTGCTCAGGTGGCGCCTCGGTGGCGGAGTACGACGTTGCAGGTGGACAAGCTCGATGACCGCGTCGTCGGTCACCTGCTCGACCGCGGCGGTGAAATCGGCCGGAGCTCGGCGTTGCGGACGCGTCGCGCGCTCTCTTGGACAGATCTTCCAAGTGAGCCGAGACTTTCCCTGCACCTCGATCACCTGCCGGGCGGTCGGCCGATGCAGCACCGGCGAGCGGGCCGAGCAGGGCGACCAAAGCGACAGGCGGCGCCAGCGCTGCCGCCACCACGCGCGCGTACCTGGTTCCAGTTCTCATGATGGTGTCCCCTCTTGTTCGTGCGGACCTTGCCACTCTGCTCGCCTGTCGGAGCACCCGTCCATGACTCGGAAGGGCTAGCCGTGAGATGGCTCGACGGGGGCGCTCACGCATGTCAGCGGGCTGGGCCTCAGCCGTGGCGGTCAAGTCGATGCGGAGCGACAGGACGCATCTTGCGCTGATCGGGTGGCCGCTGCGAATCCCTCCAGGTAGGAGGTGCAGGCGTAGCCGCGGCGTGGCTCTGAGTGATTCACCCGGTGCCGTGCACAGAAGTCCGTCCTGACCCCCGCCGGTGGGGCGTGCCGGTCTACGTTCCCTCTTCCAACTAGTGCAAGGTGGGGCCAGGGGGTCGTCCGTGGCTGCGGTCGACGCCGTCGAGGCCGAGGTCCGTGAGCTCGTCCGTCGTCGCGGGCTGGACCCGGTGGTGGATCGCTCGGCGATGCGCAGGCTGGTGGACGAGGTCGTCACCGACTACGACGAGCGGGCGCTGACCTCCGCGCTCCCGCCGCTGATGGACCTGCGCGGCGCAGCACGGGCCGTCTACGACTCCGCCGGGTTCGGGCCGCTGCAGCGCCTCCTCGACGACCCTTCGGTCGAAGAGATCTGGATCAACGAGCGACTGACTGCCGGGTGCAGAGTCGGCTCCGAGGCTCACTCAGGCGGTACGAGGAACTCGCAACGGGGGCCACTGGAACGGCTCAGTCGAAGGTCGAGCGTGGCCATCCTGCCGCCGAGGTTCTCGGCCAGGGCGACGTACCACCCGTCGTAGGTGGTGACGTTGGACCGCAGCTCCCACGCCCGGGCTGCGCAGGCGCCGTAGGGAAAGAGCTCGACGCGCAGTGCGAGCAGGTCTTCGTGGGCCAGCGACGCGGTGTCTGCGGTGATGTCGGCGGACAAGGCCGATCGGCGCAACACGTTCGCGACCTCGACGGGCATGAGGTGCGGGGCGGCGAGCGGGCCGGCGGTAAGCAGCCGTTCTGCCCACGTCCCTACCGGGCCGGTGTCCAGCAGGGCAGCGGCCACGACGGAGGCGTCGACGACGACGGTCAACGGCGGTCCGCGTCGCGATGGGCCAGAAGGCGCTCCGTGCTGATCGACCCCCCGGTTGCCGCCTTGCGGGCGCGGACCCTGGCCAGCCAGACCTCAGCGTCGGGGCTGTCCGCCAGTTCGACCAGGCGCGCCCGCAGGTACTCCTGGAGCGAACGGCCGGTCAGCGCTGCCCGAGCGGCCAGCTCGGCGCTGGTCTCGTCGGGCACGTCCCGGATAGTGATCGACTTCGCCATGATGGCATTCTGCTGCGACAAGCATCGAAACGCAAGTGTGGGCGCGGCAGGCGAACGTCCTGTCAGGTTGGCCCCCGCTGTCCCATCCATCACGGTGCCCCATCGGCGGCTGCCCCGAGCGCCCCTCGAGGGTGCCGGGCTGGACGTCGGCGTAGAGGGTGTCGAGGTGCGTGCAGTCCATGGTGGTCCCCGGGCAGCCGCGGCTAGCTAGGCCACGAGCGCCCGGGCGATGGCAAGAACTGCTGGCGCGCGCCGACGTGGACTTGCACCGGACAAGGATGAAGGCCGTCATCGGGTACGTCTGACGAACCGGGGGCCCTGAGGCGTCGAAAGTTGCACAAGTCGGTGTATCGGCGACGGCGGTGGGAGGTCGTCGCTTTCGTCCACGGCACCTTGTCGCGGGACGAGTTCGACCAACAAGAAGGTTTCTGAACGCTTCAGCGAGGACGTGTCGTAGCTGCCGACGCGCGACGGCGCCGCCGTAGACAATTCGGCACCTCGAGGTTGAGCACCTTCGAGCCGAGTGCGGTCGCCGCCATGGGCGGGGTGACGGCGCACAGAAGCAGGGTGGCTGCGCCGCTCGGCGATGCGCTGGGCGACAGTGCGCTCGCCCGCTCCACGACGAGAGCCGGCGGCTCGTCGGCAAGTCACCGGTCAGCCTAGGCAGGACAGTTCTTCCGGTCCGCGTGAGCGTAGAACGTCAACACGTCACCGGCACCGCCGTCCTGAGCAAGGCCACGGACGAACGCTGTGCCGAACGGATGATGCTGTTGCGCCAGCACCGGAACGTCCCGACCGACGCAACTTGGTTCGGCGCTGGCCGACACGGCTGGAAAGACCGCGAAGGTGACCCCGATGGAAGCGCAGACGGAAAGTACTCGACGAATCATGACGAATCCCTGTCTTCTTGAATGGTGTTGTCTTGGTGCTTCGCGTCGGCCTCGTCAGGTCGCGTCTCGCATCCCGTCGATGAGGCATGGACGGTGGCCCGACCGTCGGTCCTAGGCTTGGGCGTTCCGCCAAGCAATCGCTTCTGATTCCGCTGCGACGGCGTCCATGACGTCGAGCACGGGTTCGACCTGGAATTGGAAGATGGCGAACGCCGTGCTCAGGCGCTGGAGTGCGCCTGGGTCATCGGTCTCGACGACGGCGTACCCTCCGAACTCCCCGACGCGGACCAGGAACTGGTGGAAGAGCAGCGTCTCGGGCATCTGCCAGGCCGAGAAGACGTCGAGAACGCGCTGTTGCGCCTGTTCGTAGTCCTGCGCCGAACCGGTTGCGCGTTCGCGCCAAGTGACGACGTACTTCACGACAGTCTCCATTCCTTCGAGCCCTCTGGGCGTGCGCGCAGGTAACGCGACCTGTTGACGAGAGCGGTGGTCATCAGGGGCATTTGAGTGGACGGTGCAGGATGCGGCGCTGCCCGCAGGCAGTCAGTGCACCGCTGTGCGCTCGAGGCGGCGGAGGAGCTTTCCGGTGTCCTGGTACTCCCGTACGTGGGCGATCTTGCCGGCTCGCATCGTGACCATGTCGACGAAGCCGACCTCTAGGGACTCGGCGTTCAGGACGACCC
>Ga0335397_10005597_pt1 | contig 16406 bp, 14 predicted proteins | sample MAT04_FD_205740 | JGI IMG/M metagenome (GOLD analysis project Ga0335397, IMG submission 205740) | Freshwater microbial communities from Lake Fryxell liftoff mats and glacier meltwater in Antarctica - MAT-04 (spades assembly) (version 2) ... | reverse complement strand
AAGTCTTGTCGGAATAGTTTGCATTCAGTATCCAGTCGCTTTCCGAAGGCATTCCCAGGAATGAGGTATCAATACTGTTTCCCATAGCATCCCAGGATTCGAAACCATAGCTTTTTTTAGGAAACTCTTGGGAGCTTGATCCCCTTATCTCAATCCCTGAATAACCATCAAACTGAGGCGCATCGGTAAGATAATTCCGCTGACCGGTTCCTTTGTTATAAATCTTCAGATTGGCCGCAATTTTAGGATCATCAGGGATTGCGTTGCCATGGGTATCAATCACAACAATAGGCAGATCCGAGGATATAAGTTGAACGGACAGCTCGTTTTTAACTTCGTTTTTCTGTGCAAAAACCAGTGTTGAAAAAAATACAAGTAGAATTGTGAGGAGAAAAGTTCGCATTATAGTGTTGTGTAAAATTACTTTGACTTAAAGATAGCAAAGTTACAACAGAATGATGTTGGTTTTGAGGTAATCTCAAGCTAAATTACAAATTGCTAGCTGTACAAAAACCTTTTAATACTACGTTTCGGTGTTTTCTCAAATTCGCTCGAAACTACCTGGAAACGTGCTACCTGCATGTAGTTTGGAATTTCGCGGTTGAGATGTTTACGGTACAATTCCAGCAGAGCTTCCAGCGAATGTTCCTTCATCTTTTTTGCGTCAACCATTTCCATATCCGGATAAATAAGGGCAACAAGTCCTTCTTTGCGATCCACCACAATGGATTCCTGTACCAGCGGAAAGGCGTTGATACGGGCTTCAATTTCTTCGGGATAAATATTTTGACCCGATGATCCAAGTATCATACTTTTGCTCCGGCCTTTAATATAGAGAAAGCCATCGCTATCCATGGTTCCAAGATCGCCGGTATGCAGCCAGCCGTCTTTATCAAGAATTTCCTTTGTTGCTTTTTCGTTTTTGTAATATCCTTTCATCACGTTTTCGCCACGAACCATTATTTCGCCCACTACGTTTTCGGGATCGGGTGAATTAATTTTCATTTCAAGCTGATCCACAACACGGCCAGCAGAATTAAAGCGGTTTTCATTCCAGCTGGCATAACTGATCAACGGGCCGCATTCGGTCATGCCATACCCAATTGTAAAAGGGAATTCGGCCTTACGGAACACTTCCTGGACTTCTTCGTTTATGGCTGCACCCCCAACCACGATTTCATGAAAATTACCTCCAAAGCTATCGGTAAGTTTGGTTTTTATTTTTCCGAGAATTACGCTGTCGATAAATGGTATCTTCATCAGAAACTTCATCTTTGGCTGCTCCAGAACAGGCTTGATCTGTTTCTTAAATATTTTTTCAATAATAAGCGGAACCGAAAGAATAAGCCTTGGACGAATTTCGGCAAAAGCTTTCAGCAGCAACTGTGGCGTTGGCATTTTGCCCAGGAAAGTGATATGGCAACCGCAGGTAAACGGGTAAAGAAATTCGATGGCGCAACCATAAGCATGTGCAAGTGGCAGGAAACTCAGGATATGATCGCCCGATACCAGTGGCATATTGGTGCGCGAATACACCATGTTCCCGGTAATATTGTTATGTGTAAGCATTACGCCTTTCGAAAAACCGGTAGTGCCGGAAGTATAGATGATAGCAAAAAGTTCGGAATTTTTAATAATTTGCCTGGGCAGTTTGTCTTTAGAAAATGGCTTGGCAATCAGGGTTTTGAATTTTACAATGTGTTCATTTGCCTGTTTCGACCGGGTGTACAAAGGCGTAAAATCATCGAGTGAAATTACCGATTTAAGCTTTGGCATATTTTCCCCATCAAGTACATCCCAATTGGCTTTATTGGCAAAAAGCAGTACACTCTCGGAATGGTTGATGATATGCTGAACATCATTAGGCGTAAAATTAGGCAGAATAGGCACAACTACTCCCCCGCCTGTTACAATAGCCTGGTAAGCTATTGCCCATTCAGCACAGTTTTTGCCGATCAGGGCTATTTTATCCCCTTTTTTAAGGCCGCATTTGCCGAAAAGCTTTTGCATGTAATAGATCATTCGCCCAACCTCAGCATACCTGTAGCTTACCGATTGATAATTGGTGAAAGCAGTGCGATCCCAGTTTCCGAGAATACTGTCCCAGATAAAACGCGTATAGTTCTCTTTTAACATGATTCGGGTTTTAAAAACTTCCGAATTTAAAGCTAATTGTCTTATAATTTGTCCCCGGTAGTGAATAAATATTTTGTTTTGACAATTTCGTACTCATCATAAATCAATATCGTTTGATAATGGTTTAAATAAAGATTGAAAAGAGCCATACCGCGAAAGGGAAAACCATTAATTAATCCTACATTTATAGCCGTTCCGGATTTATTTGTAATTTAGGTTTTATTTTCAGGAACAATTCCCAGCCCGGTTAACATTAAATATCGTATTCCGCACATTTAAAAAATAAAGTCTTGTACAGAATTGAATCAAAAATCAACATTCATTCGCCCGAATACCTGGCGAATAACGAAGCTTACGGGTTAATACTCGAAAAATACCGCAACACGCTTTTGAGTGTGGTTAACGGCTCTCCAGCTACGCTTGTGAGCAGGCATAAAGAGCGGGGCAAACTGCTGGCCCGCGAACGTATTGATCAACTTATCGATCCACAAACTCCATTCCTCGAACTCTCGGCCATGGCGGCATTTGGCATGTACGAAAATGGATTTCCATCGGCCGGCATTATCACCGGGATAGGAGTAATTCATGGCCGCGAAGCCATGATTGTGGCAAACGATGCAACCGTGAAAGGCGGCACCTATGTGGCCGAAACTATTAAAAAACATGTGCGGGCGCAGGAAATTGCCATGGAAAATCATCTTCCCTGTGTCTATCTTGTCGATTCGGGGGGCGTTTTTCTTCCTGAGCAGGCCAATGTTTTCGCTGATAAATACGATTTCGGGCGTTTCTTTTTCAACCAGGCACGCATGTCGGCTGCGGGTATTCCACAAATTGCAGTAGTAATGGGGTCGTGCACGGCAGGTGGCGCCTATGTTCCGGCTATGAGCGATGAGGTGATCATAGTACGAAACCAGGGAACCATATTTATCGGTGGTCCGCCACTTGTAAAGGCCGCTACCGGCGAAGAAGTTACTGCCGAAGAACTGGGTGGTGCCGAAGTTCATACTTCCATTTCGGGTGTTGCCGATCATATGGCCGAAAGCGACAGTCATGCCCTGCAGATTTGCCGCGATATTTTCTCAACACTCGGGAAACCGGTAAAACAGTTGCTGGATATTATACCAATCGAAGAACCATTTTACGATCCTGCCGAATTGTATGGAATAGCACCTGTTGATTTACGAAAACCGGTTGATGCACACGAAATCATAGCGCGGATTGTTGACGGAAGCCGTTTTCATGAATTTAAGGCAAACTATGCCACTACCATTGTTACCGGATTTGCCCATATTATGGGAATGCCTGTTGGAATCCTGGCAAGCAATGGAGTACTGTTTTCCGAAACTGCTTTGAAAGGTACCCACTTTATTGAATTATGCACTTCGCGGAATGTGCCTATTCTTTTCCTGCAGAATATAACCGGTTTTATGGTCGGAAAGGAATACGAGCACCGCGGCATTGCCCGCGATGGTGCCAAACTGGTTCATGCTGTTGCCAATGCGAGAGTTCCGAAGTTTACGGTGGTTTTTGGTGGATCTTTTGGCGCCGGGAACTATGCTATGGCAGGCCGGGCGTATGAACCGCGGCTGCTTTTTATGTGGCCAAATTCGAAGATAAGTGTTATGGGAGGCGAACAGGCCGCCGGGGTGCTTGTTACCGTAAAGGAAGACCAACTTAAAGCAAAAGGCCTCACTCTGGGTGATGCCGAACGCGATGAAATGAGGAATTCAATCCTGAAAAAATATGAAGAAGAAGGTTCCGCTTATTTCAGTACCGCACGCCTTTGGGACGATGGCATCATCGATCCGGTCGATACACGAAAAGTACTGGCCATGGGTATCGCCGCCTCAATGAATAAACAGTGGGAAGAGACAAAATATGGGATATTCAGGATGTAATTTTGGAATTCGGATTGTGGATATTCATATCAATCCAATCAATCCCTTCAATCTCATCAATCTCATCAATCTCATCAATCTCATCAATCCCCTCAATCCCTCTCCTTGTCTTCACCTCCCCTTGTCTCCTTGTCCTCATCAATCTCATCAATCTCCTCAATCTCCTCAATCTCATCAATCTCATCAATCTAACATCAATCCCATCAATCCTTTTAAAAACCAAGATGAACAATTATACAACAATCAAGCTTGAGACGGGAAACGGCATAGCAACCATCCTGCTTAACCGTCCTGATATCCGGAATGCATTCAACGAGGTGATGATTTCGGAACTTACTGATGCATTCAAAACAGCCGGAAGTATGGACAATATCCGTGTCATCATACTGAAAGGGGAAGGAAAATCCTTTTGTGCCGGGGCCGATCTCAATTGGATGCGCAATGTTTCCAAATACAGCTACGAGGAAAATTATACCGAAAGTCTCCGTTTATCCGAATGCTTTTATTCTATTTATTCATCACCAAAGCCGACAATCGCTGTAGTTCACGGTGCTGCCATCGGTGGCGCAAATGGGTTGCTTGCAGCCTGCGATATTGCCGTTTGTGATAATGAAACAGTATTTTCGCTCAGCGAAGTAAAAATCGGCATTGTGCCTGCCTGCATCTCGCCTTACGTGATCAAAAGGGTTGGCGAATACGGGGCACGCGAACTTATGCTAACCGGCAGACGAATCAATGGACAGGAGGCTGAGAGATATAAACTGGTTACTAAATCACTGCCTGCTGACCAGGTTGAAAGTTATATTAACCAGATGATTCAGATGCTGCTTACAAGCGGCCCGGCTGCAATAACCCATTGTAAAAACCTGATTGATAAAGTAGTAAATCACATTGAACTGGCTGAAGCACTGACTTATACGGCAAAGATAATTGCCGAAATACGTGCTTCAGAGGAAGGTCAGGAAGGAATGGCTGCATTCCTGGAAAAGCGTAAACCCAAATGGGTGAAATAGATATCATTCGTTTCAATACTGGTTTTATTGATTTTTAGAAAATAGATTTAAAGTATGATTAAGAAATTACTTATCGCCAACCGCGGAGAGATAGCTGTCAGGATCATCCGAACGGCCAGAAAAATGGGCATTCGCACCGTAGCAATCTATTCCGAAATAGACAAAAGCAGCCTTCACCATAGTTTTGCTGACGAGGCGTATTGCGTTGGCAAATCGGAGCTTTCGGAAACCTATCTAAATATTCCGGCTATTATCCATATTGCCAAAATCAGTCATTGTGATGCTTTGCACCCTGGCTATGGCTTCCTTTCGGAAAATCCCGCGCTTGTAAAAGCTTGCATTGATGCAGGAATTATTTTCGTGGGGCCGGAAGCCGTAGTAATGGAAGTGATGGGTAACAAGGTGGAAGCGCGTAATTTTGTAACTTCCATAGGCGTTCCGGTATCGGTTGGTTTATCCGGCAATACCGCAACAATCCTTAGCCAGGTTGATAAAATAGGATTTCCGGTTTTGGTGAAAGCAGCCGGGGGAGGCGGAGGTAAGGGAATGCGGATTGTTAATGATAAGGAAAGTCTTGGCACTGCATTGGAAGCCGCGTCGCGCGAAGCGAAAAACTACTTTGCCGATGGAACTGTATATGTGGAGAAGTATCTTGAAGAACCTCGCCATATTGAGTTTCAGATTTTGGGTGATAATTATGGCAATGTTGTTCATCTTTTTGAAAGGGAATGCACCATACAGCGCCGTTACCAGAAAATTATTGAAGAAGCACCTTCGCTAACTCTTACAACCGAATTGCGTTCACACATGGGCGAAGCAGCCGTAGCAATCGGGAAAGCAATCAACTATTCAGGAGCCGGTACTATTGAGTTTCTGGTTGACAAAGATCTGAATTTCTTTTTCCTCGAAATGAATACCCGCATACAGGTTGAGCATCCGGTTACCGAACTAACTACTGGTATTGATATTGTAGAGGAACAGCTTTTTATCGCAGCTGGCGAAACGCTCAGGATGAAACAAAAGGATTTGGTTCAAACAGGTCATGCCATTGAATGTCGTATTTATGCCGAAGATCCTGCCAACAACTTTTTGCCTTCACCTGGCAATCTTTCGCTTTACCAGAAACCCTCAGGCAATTTTATCCGCGTGGATGATGCCATGAGCGAGCCATACCAGGTAAGCAGTTTCTTCGATCCTATGATCGCCAAACTTATCACACACGGAAAAACACGTGAGGAAGCCAGGTTTCATATGATTGATGCACTTCAGAATTATGGAATTCATGGAATTAAAAATAACATAAGTTACTTGAACGCTATATTGCATAACACAGAATTTATTAGCAATACAATTTCAACGCGTTTCTGTACTGAACATTCGCAGGCTTTGCTGTCAGCTATCAGCGATGACCGCAAAGAAATACCGGTTTCACTGCCACTGGCAATAGCTTTGGTTGGCAAATCGAGAAATTCTGTCAAAAATGATTCACCCCTGAACGAAACCAAAAGTGTGTGGAAGAGTATCGGATATTGGCGACTGATAATGCAGCCGGAACTGGAAATGGACGACAAGATATATCCCTGCCGGATTTCAGATCTGATGGCAAATCAACTATCAGCTGAATTTGCAGGTGCAAAATACCAGATTAGTTTTGAGCAATCAGAAAGCAGCCAACAGGTAGAAATACTACTTAATGGCGAGGCCTTCACCGCTTTTGTTTCTCATCCCGAACCGGGGAGGGTGATTGTTGGCTACAACACCCATACTTTTGAGGTAATCCGAAAGGATATACTTCCAGCCCAGACTGACTTTAGCCTTGTATCGGCTTCCATTGGCGAAAGTGGCAGCAGCATCTCTTCGCCCATGCCTGGCAAGGTGATTAAAATTTTAGTTAAACAGGGTGATGAGGTGGCAAAAGGAGATCTTTTGCTTGTGGTAGAGGCCATGAAGATGGAAAATAACATCCTTAGCCCGGCCGATGCCGTTGTGGATCGGATTACCGTTAAAGAAGGTGATCTGGTTACCAGCAATTCAATCCTCATTCATTTATCGGCACCCATGCAGAAACAGAGTGTGGTTTAGTTTGTTAGTTAAATGGGGAAAGTGAAATAGCCACTTATCCATCGCCAACCACACTTTGCCAACCACTCATCGCCACCTGTCGCCCATTCTATTTCTAATTTTGCTAAAATTTAAACCTGACTAAACATGGATTTCCAAATCTCCGAAGAACATCAGAATATACGTAAAGCTGTCCGCGATTTTGCTGAACGCGAAATAAAACCCCTTGCCCGCGAGCTTGATGATGAAGGACGTTTTTCGCCCGAACTAACGCTCGAAATGGGACGGCTCGGATTGTTCGGCATAAATACACCCGATGATTACGGCGGATTTGGTATGGACACTTTGGCTTATATCATTGCCGTGGAAGAGCTGGCCCGGGTCGACGGATCGCAGGCTGCCACGGTAGCTGCTCATAATTCACTGGGCATAGGACCATTATTTTATTATGGCACCGAAAAGCAGAAACAGAAATATATACCGCAGCTCTGCACGGGTGAGGCTTTATGGGCTTTTGGGCTTACTGAACCTGATGCCGGCAGCGACTCGCGTGGTACCCGAACCAGGGCATATGTTGAAAACGGTGAATGGGTCATCACAGGATCAAAGATTTTTATCACTAACGGTGCTTCCGATATTTCTGCCGGTGCCACGGTGCAGGCAGTTACCGGCGAAAAGGATGGCAAAAAGGAGTTTACGACCATCATAGTCGAAAAAGATACACCGGGTTTTACTCGCCGTGCCATGCATGGCAAAATGATGTGGCGTGCCAGCGATACAGCAGAACTTTTTTTCGACGGATGCCGCGTTCCCTACGAAAATGTTCTTGGCAAAGTAGGTGATGGCTCACGGATTATGTTAAGCACGCTCGACAATGGCCGCTTATCCATTGCAGCCATGGGTTTGGGATGTGCCCAGGGAGCTTTCGAAATGGCCCTCAGCTACGCACAAGAGCGCAAACAATTCGGGCAGGCCATTTCAAAATTCCAGGCCATCAGTTTCAAGCTAGCCGATATGGCAACAAAAATTGAACTCGCCCGCACCTTGCTTTACAAAGCCTGCTGGCTGAAAGACAATCACATGCCTTTTGCCAAAGAAGCCGCCATGTCGAAACTTTATTGCTCCGAAATTGCAAAGGAGGTAACCGATGAATCCGTTCAGATACACGGCGGATATGGACTGATGAAGGACTATCCCATCGAGCGCTTTTACCGCGATCAGCGTTTGCTTCAAATAGGAGAGGGGACATCGGAGATACAGAGGCTGGTTATTTCGAGGTATATTGGTTGTTGAGGGGGGATTGAGGGGATTGATAGGATTGATGGGATTGAATAGATTGATGGGATTGAAGATTGACGGGATTTACTGGATTGATGGGATTGAAGATTGATAAGACTGAAAGGATTGGTGGGATTGAATAGATTGATGGGATTGACGGGATTGATGGGATTGAAGATTGATAAGATTGATGTGATTGAAGATTGATAGGATTGAAAGGATTGATGGGATTGAAGATTGATAAGATTGAAAGGATTGGTGGGATTGAATAGATTGATGGGATTGATGGGATTGACGGGATTGAAGATTGATAAGACTGAAAGGATTGGTGGGATTGAATAGATTGATAGGATTGAATAGATTGATGAGATTGAAGATTGATAGGATTGAAAGGATTGGTGTGATTGAATAGATTGATGAGATTGAAAGGATTGATGGGATTGACCGAAGAGACTCAATTATCTGATTTTTTGTCCGGATATTATAAACAATCAAAAATGTAAGTAGCATTATGGAAAAAGATGACTGGATTAACTACAAAATTTTACTCAGGGACCGGTTAAAGGAGTTTGCATTGAAAATTCTTGAATTATCACTGGAGTTTCCTAATGATCCAAGATCACGTGTATTAAATTACCAGCTTACTAAAGCAGGGACGTCTGCTTATGCAAATTACCGTGCTGCATTACGAGGCAGATTAAAAGCAGAGTTTTTCAGCAAATTATCTATTTCGGTTGAAGAGGCAGATGAAGCCGAAATGTGGCTTGATTTAATTGTAACAAGCAAATTATTAAATTCTGAATCAGTTCACAAACTTCATTCCGAAAGTCTTGAGCTGCTTAAAATGCTTAGTAGCCTGCGAAGGAACATGACATAGTTTATCCAAGACTCAATCCCCTCAATCCTCTCAATCTCGTTAATCCCCTCAATCCCATCAATCCCATCAATCCCCTTCCCATTACCCCATGAACAAAACAAATCAAATCCACATCACCGAAACTCCCCGCGATGCCATGCAGGCCTGGCCGGTCACAATCCCTACATCGGTTAAAGCAAAGTATATCAATGCCTTGTTGAAAGTGGGTTTTAAAACGGTGGATGCCGGAAGTTTTGTCTCACCCAAAGCGGTTCCTCAAATGGCAGATACTACTGATGTGCTCAAACTGCTTGATACAGATAACACCATTTCAAATCTGATGGTGATTGTCGGAAATACAAGGGGCGGAGTTGCAGCGGCTTCGGAATCCAAAGTCAAAATCATTGGGTTTCCGTATTCTGTTTCCGGCACTTTTTTGAATCGGAATCTCAACACCAGCCTCGAAAAAGCCTGGCAAACGATCATGGACTTAAAGTGCACTTGTGAACAATCAAAGAAGGAATTAAGAGTTTATTTGACGTTGGCCTTTGGCAATCCATACGGTGATAAGTGGAATGATGAGGTTGTTGCCCGGGAAGTTGAAAAACTGTATGTCAGGGGTATCCGCGACCTGGTATTTTCGGACACCACCGGCGAGGGAATCCCTGAAGATATCGAAAGGCTTTGTTCCGAAACGATACGTTCATTTCCTGACGTTAAGCTGGGAATACATCTTCATACCAAACCGGATGAATGGCATGATAAAGTGGATGCTGCCTGGAGAGGAGGCATCCGGAATTTTGAAAGTGCACAGGGAGGCTATGGCGGATGTCCGATGACCGGTTATGAATTGATAGCTAATCTGGATACGCAAATGCTGGTTGAGTGGTGCAGGCAAAATAAAATTCCACACAACCTTGATGTCGAAGCATTATCTGGTTTAAAGCAATTGGCATTGGAAGTTTTTAAATAATATAAACCTTACTTCAATGAATTTTTTGAAAACCTTGTCTTTAGCTCTTTTTACACTTCTTGCTTCTGACTTCGTTATGGCTCAATCAGATGTTTCCGTTACCGCCCACTTCGGGAATAATGCGGCCGCAGGCTCATACATAACTGTAAATGGTATCAAATTATACTACGAAATTTATGGCGAAGGCGAGTCCTTGCTGTTAATTCATGGCAACGGAGGAGCCATCGATAATTTCATAAACCAGATCCCTTATTTCGCTACAAAATATAAAGTTATTGCCGTCGACAGCCGGGCACAGGGGAAGTCGGTTGATACGGGCGACTCACTAAGTTTCGAAATGATGGCTGATGATTTCAGCCTTTTGCTGGATAAACTCAAAGTCAAATCGTGTTATGTACTAGGCTGGAGCGACGGAGGCATAAATGGCTTGCTGCTTGCCATCCGTCATCCTGAAAAAGTGAAAAAACTGGCAATAACCGGTGCAAATTTATGGCCGGATAGCACTGCTATAGTCCCTGCCGAATATCTGGGAGGAAAGCGTTATTACGATACCCTGGGAAAAATGCCGCAAACGCCGGAAATAATCCATACACGCAAACTTGTGAAATTGGATCTGTTTGAACCTCATATCACACTGGAACAATTGAAGGAGATAAAATGTCCTACCCTTGTAATTGGTGGCGATCACGATATAATCCTTCCCCGTTATACCTTATTCATTGCCGAATCTATTCCTGGAGCTTATTTATGGATAGTGCCGAACTCAAACCATTCGACGCTTATTGATCATAAGGAAAAGTTCAATGCGTTGGTTGATGAGTTTTTCGGAAACCGGCTTAAGAGATAACAGGTTAAATTGATATTAAAACCAGAATTTACTATGAACAAAGTAGTTAAAAATGCCGCCGAAGCTATTGATGGCGTTAAAGATGGAATGACATTAATGGTAGGTGGTTTCGGACTTTGCGGAATACCCGAAAATGCGATCAGTGCTTTGTCGGCCAGTGGTGTTAAAGGCTTAACCTGCATCTCGAACAATGCCGGTGTTGATGATTTCGGACTTGGTATTTTGCTAAGGAACAAACAGATTCGTAAGATGATATCTTCCTATGTAGGCGAAAACTCCGAATTTGAAAGGCAATTGCTGACCGGTGAACTTGAAGTTGATCTTATTCCGCAGGGAACTTTAGCCGAGCGATGCCGTGCCGGTGGTGCCGGAATTCTTGCTTTCTATGTACCTGCCGGTGCGGGAACCGAAGTAGCAGAAGGAAAGGAGATACGAATGTTCAATGGGAAACCTCACCTTCTTGAAACAGCTCTGGAAGCTGATTTTGCTTTCGTAAAAGCATGGAAAGGCGATACCATGGGAAACCTTATTTATAAACAAACAGCTAACAATTTTAATCAATCCATGGCTATGGCAGGCAAAATAACGGTCGCTGAAGTGGAAGATCTTGTTCCTGCCGGCACGCTTGATCCTAATTTTATTCACACACCGGGGATTTTTGTGCAGCGCATTTTCCAGGGCACGAATTATGAAAAGAGGATTGAGCGGGTTACAGTTCGGGAATAATTTCGGATTGGCGATTTCGGAACTTGGATTGATAAACATCCCATACAAATTTTTAAAATCCGCGATCATCTCTTCTTTCCGCTTCATCCGCGTTCCATTATCACAACTAAAATCCGACATCCAAAATCTGAAATAGAAATGGCTTTATCTAAAGAACAAATCGCCCAACGCATCGCACAGGAACTCCACGACGGTTATTATGTTAACCTTGGCATCGGAATACCGACCCTGGTGGCAAATTATATCCCAGAAGGTATGCAGGTTGTGCTGCAATCGGAAAACGGCATACTTGGTATGGGATCTTTTCCCTACCCGGATGAAGTGGATGCTGACCTGATTAATGCCGGAAAACAAACCGTAACCGTGGTTTCTGGTGCGGCCTTTTTCGATTCTTCCACGAGCTTTGCCATGATACGCGGCGGACATGTGGATTTAACTGTACTTGGCGCTTTCGAAGTCTCTGAGCAAGGTGACATCGCAAGTTGGAAGATTCCCGGCAAAATGGTAAAAGGCATGGGAGGTGCTATGGACCTGGTTGCTTCAGCTAAAAATATTATAGTCGCTATGCAGCATTGCAGTAAAGATGGGGAATCTAAACTATTGAAGCATTGCACTTTGCCGTTAACCGGTATAAAATGTGTTAAGCGTATTGTTTCCGACATGGCAGTGATCGATATTACCGAAAATGGTTTTAAACTTATCGAAAGAGCACCAGGTGTTTCGGTGGATGAAATTAGCAAAGCTACTGAAGGCTGGCTGACGGTAGAAGGCGAGATTCCGGAAATGAAGTTTAGCAAAACCTGACACCCCGATTCTGAGTGGAAATTTTTCAACAGCCTGAGTTCCATAATTCCCATTATTACCTTTTTTACACGGGTCCACCTGTCGGCGGATTCTTAATTCCCGCCATATTTTACATAATTTCTCCTTATAACGGGCACATCTTATAAAATATCCCCGCTCATCATGAAAAGGTTACGGATTCTTCCTGAAATAAATCTGAAAAAAAAATTCCTGTTTTTTTGATGACCTTATTCCCTTCAGAATTTCATATTTACCTGGCATCGAAATAATTTCATTTTTAAAATGATGCCCAACATTGAACATTCCCATGTAAATCCCTGTTATTTTCTGTTATTTCCTTTAAATCATATTTAATATATGTCATATAATGATTTTGCGTTCAGCCAAAAATTAAAATCCATTACTTTTATGAAGAATCTTGTATTAATTGCCGCAATACTGATACTGTCCACCGAGGTTGTATTTTCGCAGAAACGTGAAACCCAGCGTATTCCGTTAATCGGTTCGACAGCGCCTTCATTTAAATCGCCTTCAACAAAAGGTATGATTTCGTTCCCCGGCGATTTTGGCAAAAACTGGAAAATTCTTTTCGCTCATCCACGCGATTTTACACCTGTGTGCTCATCCGAAATTCTTGAGCTGGCTTACCGGCAGGAGGAATTTAAAAGCCTGGGTACGCAAATCGTTATAGTTTCTGTTGACAAAATGGTTTCGCACCTGAGCTGGAAAGCGGATCTCGAAGATATCAGCTTTAAAGGCAGAAACAAGGTTAAGATAGATTTTCCTTTGGTTGTAGATAGTTCGAGTGTGATATCCGACAGTTACGGCATGCTCGACTCCAAATCAGGTGCTGGTCAGAGTATAAGGGGTGTATTTTTTGTTGATCCTGAAAATAAGATCAGGGCATTTTATTTCTACCCGAACCAGGTAGGCCGGAACATTGATGAAATAGTGAGGACACTTAAAGCATTGCAAGCCAACTTTCTTGAACCAAATATTGTACTCCCGGCCAACTGGCAACCCGGCGAGGATGTTATGATTCCTTTCCTTTCGAAAGAAGACAAGGAAGAGTTGAAAAAATCCGATTCAGGCATATACTACATCAACTGGTATATGATTTATAAAAAGGAGAAGTAAACAGTTCATACCTTACTCTCAAAATTTATCCTAACCATGACCAAAGTTAAGCATCATATATTGCTCATTTTTATTCTTTTATCTGTAAGCTTTATCAGCCTGGCTCAGGAGCATAAAGCACAGATAAAGGGCTATGTTTCTGATACGAAAAACGAACCGGCCATGTACGCCACAATTATTTTAATGAACAAGGATTCGGTTTTTATGAAAGGGTCGCTGAGTGCTGAAAACGGATCTTTTTTACTGGATAATATTGCTCCGGGTCGTTATTTGGTTATGATAAGGAATATCGGATTTAAAAATCATGTTTCGGCTCCGCTGGTAATCAGTAAAAATGAAATAGTTATTCTGGATAGTATTCGCCTTGCTGCAACTGTTAATGAGCTGAGCCAGGTAGTGATTACAGGTAAAAAAGCCCTGCTGGAAGTGCAACCCGACAAGATGGTTTATAATGTTGCCCAGAGTGTGAATGCTGCCGGAACCACAGGACTGGATTTACTCGCCAAATCGCCCGGAGTAGTTGTGGATATGGACAAAAATATCATTCTTCAGGGCAAGTCCGGCGTTCAGATTTTTATCAACGGGCGGCCAACCCGGCTTGGAGGAACCGATCTGGCTAATTTATTGGAAGGTATGCGATCGGATAATGTCGAATCCATCGAAATTATCACCAATCCTTCATCAAAATACGATGCTGAAGGCACAGGCGGAATCATCAATATCAAATTGAAAAAGAACATGAATTTAGGCTGGAACGGAAACCTGATTGCCAGTTTTTCGCAAGGAGAATATGCACGCAAAAGCCTTGGTACTTCCATAAATTACGTTGCCGAAAAGCTCAGTTTTAACACAAGTGTTAATGTTTCGGATGATCATTTTCAGCAGGATGTAATTGAAATTACAAAGCAAAATGACTTTATGCTGGATAAGAACGTTAAGAGTGATAACCACAGGAAGGGATTTAATATTACTTCAGGAATTGACTATAAATTCAGTCCAAAACATTCGGCTAGTATCGACGGAAGAGTATTTATCAGTAACAGTAATAAAATGCTCGAAAGCAATACAGGTATTTTTAATTCTGCTGACTTACTGCCTTTCGAGATTCTGAAAGCCGAAACCTATGACGATATTGGTACTGAGAATTATTTGCTAAACCTGAATTACCGCTATCTCCCTAACAGCAACTCAAACCTTTCAACCGACTTTAGTTTTGGCAAATATTCGAACAACAAGGCTACAGACCAGCCCAATGATTATTATGACCTGGGAATGGAGAATATTCTGCGATCGAGCTTCGCTCAGTATAATTCCGACACATATATCGATTTGTGGTCGGGTTTGCTGGACTATGAGAAAAAATTCAAGTCTTTTACACTTTCGTCGGGAACAAAGTTTTCAGCCATCAGCACAAATAATAATCTGGCTTTTTATAATGTCGAAAACGAAACTCCGGTTTTCGACAGTACCCGTAGCAATGATTTCACCTATACGGAAAAGGTTTTTGCGCTTTATCTCATCATAAATGCAAAACCTACAAAAAATATCTCATTTAATGCCGGACTCCGGATGGAAAATACGGCTTCGTTAGGACGACTGAATAGCGAAATCGCAATCGAAAACAGTGAAGTGCCACGAAATTACACCAATTTCTTTCCCAACCTGAGTGTTTCCTTTGATGATCAGAAAAACAGTGTTATCAGCGCGAGTTATGGCAAACGCATCACGAGGCCCAATTACCAGGATTTAAATCCCTTCGAATCCAGGAGCAGTGAACTTAACGCATGGAAAGGCAACCCTTTTCTGAAACCAAATTATATTACAAATTACCAGATCAACTATTCTTTTAAGCGCAAACTGGTAATTTCAAATACCTATAGCGTAACGAAAGATTTTTTTGCTAATATTTTTAGTATATCAGGCGATAAAGAGAATATTCTTTCACCCCGGAATATGCAGAAAGCTACAAACAACGGATTGTCAGCTAACTATACTCAAACGGTTTTTAAATGGTGGGAGCTGTCATCATTTCTGATTTACAGTTACTCCACATACAAGGGAGATGTGGAAGGCGCAAAAATCGATCTGAAATCAAACAATTTGAATTTCCGGCTTCAGAATAACCTGAAATTACCAAAAGATATAACTATGGAAGTTACTTATTTTGTGAGCAGTCCGTGGATATGGGGTGGCACTGTACAGGTAGATGCATATACAGGGCTTAATATTGGAGTAAAAAAATACTTTTTGAACCGCAAATTCCTGGTACAGCTAAATGGAAATGATATTTTCAGAGGCAGCAGCGATTATCATTACCATAGCAATTATGGCGGCATGGTTGTAAAAGGAGTTATTACCTTCGACAACCAAAGGTTTGGCATCAATGTAACATACAATTTCGGCAACCAACAGGCCAAAGCACGAAGCAAGAAGAAATCGGCAATAGATTCTGAAATGAATCGTATTTCGGACTAAATCCATGTGTTTATAGGTCTGTCGACCTGAAAATATTTTTGTAGGTTCAGCAATTCTTCACCAGCAGCCTCGGTTCCATCATATCCAAAATAGCATACTTTACACCTTCGCGCCCCAACCCTGAATCTTTAATCCCACCGTATGGCATATGATCGACACGGAAAGTGGGCACATCATTTATAATAACTCCGCCTACTTTCAG
>Ga0335397_10005594_pt1 | contig 16409 bp, 13 predicted proteins | sample MAT04_FD_205740 | JGI IMG/M metagenome (GOLD analysis project Ga0335397, IMG submission 205740) | Freshwater microbial communities from Lake Fryxell liftoff mats and glacier meltwater in Antarctica - MAT-04 (spades assembly) (version 2) ... | reverse complement strand
CGAGGTCATGGCCGAGCTGTTGTCGATGCACCTCTCCGACAGCCCGCAGTGCGTCGGTCACGAGCTCGAAGGAGCGCTCGCCGCAGTGCTCCCCTCCATGAAGGGCGCGTTCTCGCTGGTCGTCACCGACGCCCATCGGGTCATCGGGGTCCGCGATCCCAACGGCTTTCGGCCCCTGTGTCTCGGCCGTCTCGACGGTGGTTGGGTGCTGGCATCGGAGTCACCCGCCCTCGACATCGTCGGTGCCCACTTCGTGCGCGAGATCGACCCCGGCGAGATGGTCATTATCGATCGCGACGGCGTGCGCTCCGAGCGACCGTTCCCCGAGGAGCGCGTCGATCCCAAGCTGTGCCTGTTCGAGTTCGTCTACTTCGCCCGGCCCGACTCCACGCTGTACGGCCGCAACGTCCACCTGGCGCGGGTGCGCATGGGCGAGCAGCTGTACGAGCAGGCCCCCGTCGATGCCGACCTGGTCATGGGCGTACCCGAGTCCGGTCTGCCGGCGGCCGAGGGCTATGCCCGCCATAGCGGCATTCCCTACGGCCACGGCCTGGTGAAGAACCGCTACATCGGTCGCACCTTCATCGCCCCCACTCAGGACATGCGGGCCATGGCGGTGCGCATGAAGCTCAACCCGTTGCGCGAGAACATCGCCGGCAAACGCCTGGTCGTGGTCGACGACTCCATCGTGCGGGGCACTACCACCCGGGCCATGGTGCAGATGTTGCGTGAAGCCGGTGCCGTCGAGGTGCACATGCGGGTGTCGTCGCCGCCCTACCGCTGGCCGTGCTTCTACGGCATGGACACCGGATCGCGCTCCGAGCTGCTCGCCGCCAACATGGAGGTCGACGAGATCCGCGACTATCTCGGCGTCGACACGCTGTCGTACCTCGCTCTCGACCGGCTCGTCACCGCCACCGGTGCCCCGACTGCGGGGTACTGCACGGCGTGTCTCACCGGCGAGTATCCCGTCGCCATCCCCACCGACATCACGGCCACTCCGGTCGAGATGTCTCCCCGCCCCAACGGGGCCGTGCCGCTCGGTGAGGTCACCCAGGCCGGACTGCCCCTCGTCGATGCCGCACCGCCGGCCGGAGTCAATTGAGTGAGCGAGCAGGCAAACCCCACCGGCGCCACCTATGAGGCCGCCGGAGTCTCCATCGACGCCGGCGAGACCGCCGTCGCCCAGATCAAGGCCGAGGTCCGCTCGACGTTTCGCCCCGAGGTGCTGGGCGACATCGGCGGCTTCGGTGGGCTCTTCGCCCTCGGTTCGAAGTACCGCGATCCGGTGCTGGTCTCCACGACCGACGGCGTCGGCACGAAGGCGATGGTGGCCACTGCGGCGAATCGGTTCGACACCATCGGGCTCGATCTGGTGGCCATGTGCGTCGACGATCTGGTCTGCCAGGGCGCCGAGCCGCTGTTCTTCCTTGACTACATCAGCATCGGCAAGCTCGACCCCGATCACGTGACCCGGCTCGTCGCCGGTGTCGCCGACGGGTGTCGCCAGGCCGGTTGCGCGCTCATTGGTGGCGAGATGGCCGAACATCCTGGGGCCATGGCGCCCGGCGAGTTCGACCTCGTCGGCTTTGCCGTCGGTGTCGTCGAACGCACCGACATCATCGACGGCTCGCGGGTCACACCCGGCGACGCCCTCATCGGCATCGCCTCACCGGGCCTGCGGTCCAACGGCTACTCGCTGGCCCGTCACGTGCTGTTCGACATCGCCGGCCGATCGCTCGACGACCCGGCCTGGGACGAGGCCGGCGCCCCCACCGTGGCCGACGAGTTGCTGCGGCCGTCGGTCATCTACGCCCCGGCGATCATGGCGCTCATCGCCGAGGTCGCGGTGCATTCCATCGCCCACATCACCGGCGGCGGCATCGGTGGCAATCTCAACCGGGTCCTGTCGGCCACCACCGACGCGGTCGTCGACCGATCGTCGTGGGAAGCGCCGCGCATCTTCGACGAGATCCAGCGTCTCGGGTCCATCACCGATGACGAGATGGCCAAGGTGTTCAACCTCGGCATCGGCATGATTGTCGCCGTGCCCGGCGACGATGCCCAGCGCTGCGTCGAGGTGCTGGCTGCGGTCGGGCATCGCTCCACGGTCGTCGGCCACGTCGCCGAGGGCTCCGGGCTGGTGCAACTGCAATGAGTGCGGGTCCCCTCGCGAATGGCACCACGGTGAAGAAGCAGCTGGTGGCCCACCTGCTCGAACATTCGGTGCGCCACGGCGACTTCACGCTCAAGTCGGGGCGGAGGTCTGCCTACTTCCTTGACTCCAAGCAGACCGCTTGTGATCCCGACGGCGTGCTGCTCATGGCCGAGGCCGCGCTGGCCGTTATCCCCGACGATGCCACCGCCATTGGGGGCATTACGGTGGGTGCCGATCCGGTGTCGTACGGCATCGCCGCAGTGGCGGCCACCCGCGGTCGCCGTCTGTCGAGCTTCACGATCCGCAAGGAAGCCAAGGACCACGGCATGGGCGGGCGGGTGGCCGGGGCGCTGCAGGCCGGTGACCGCGTCGTCGTCACCGAGGACACCACCTCGCGTGGAGTCACTCTGGCCGACGCCATCGAGGTGGTGCGGTCGGTCGGCGCCGAGGTGGTGCTGGTGCTGGCCCTCGTCGATCGTGGTGGCACCGCAGCGGGCTACGCCGAGGCGGCCGGGGTTCCCTTCGTGGCGCTCACCACCGCTCCAGATCTCGGCTTCCCCTACGACAAGGATGTGGCGGAGTAACGCTTCGGCAACAGCCGGGCCGTGGCCCCGAACCAGTGTCGCTGCGGCTTCGTAGCGCGACGGGACCCCGAAGTAGGATCGCTCCTCATGGCTCTTACCCCCACTGCAGCGTTCTCGATTCGCATGCGCGTCCGCATGGTCAACGAACCCGGAATGCTCGGACGACTCACGCTGGCGATCGGTGAAGCCGGCGCCAACATCATCGGCCTCGAGGGATTCGAGGTGAAGACGTCGCACCTCGAAGAGGATGTGGTGGTCGACTGCGGAAGCGTTGTGCACCAGGATGTTGTGCGGGCCGCCATCGAGGAGATCGACGGCATCGACATCCTCGAGTGGGAGGATCGCACCTTCAAGATGCACGAGGGCGGCAAGATCGAGGTGCTGCCCCTGGCGCCCGTCGCCGACGCCGATGACCTGTCCATGGCCTACACCCCCGGTGTGGCTCGGATCTGCCTGGAGATCGCCCGGGACCCCGAGCGCTCCCACGACCTCACCATCCGCCGCAACACCGTCGCCATTGTGTCCGACGGCACGGCCGTGCTCGGGCTCGGAGACATCGGTCCCTATGCCGCCATGCCCGTCATGGAGGGCAAGGCCCTCCTCTTCAAGCACTTCGCCGGAGTCGACGCCTTCCCCATCTGCGTCAGGACCCAGTCGGTCGACGAAATCGTCGACCTGGTCATGAAGCTCGAGCCCACGTTCGGCGGCATCAATCTCGAGGACATCAAGGCCCCCGAAGCGTTCGAGGTCGAGGAGCGCCTGGTGGAGGCCCTCGACATCCCCGTCTTCCACGACGATCAGCACGGTACCGCCATCGTCACACTTGCGGCGCTCGACAACGCCCTCAAGATCGTCGACAAGCGCCACGCCGACATCAAGGTGGTGGTGGCCGGTGTTGGCGCTGCCGGTGTCGCCGTGTCCAAGATCCTCATGAATGCCGGCGTGGTCAACGTCATCGGTGTCGACCGCGTCGGTGCGGTGTACGACGGCCGCGGCGGGCTCAACTCGTCCAAGCAGTGGTTCGCCGAGAACACCAACCCCACGGGGCTGAAGGGTTCCATCAGCGACGTCATCGCCGGCGCCGATGTGTTCATCGGGCTGTCGGGCCCCGACCTCTTGAGCGTCGAGGACGTGAAGTCGATGGCGACAGACCCCATCGTGTTCGCCATGGCCAACCCCGATCCCGAGATCCGCCCCGAGCTGATCCAGGACATCGCCGCGGTCATCGCCACGGGCCGCAGCGATTTCCCCAACCAGATCAACAACGTGTTGGCCTTTCCCGGTATCTTTCGGGGCGCGTTCGACGCCGGGGCGCGGCGCATCACCGAGAACATGAAGGTGGCGGCCGCTCACGCCATCGCCGAGGTGGTGGGCGATCAGGTGCGTCCCGACTTCATCATCCCGTCGGTGTTCGACCCCCGCGTGGTCACCGCGGTGGCCGAGGCCTCTCGCGTTGCGGCCATCGCCGATGGCGTCTGCCGTCCGCCGCTGACCATCTGAGACGCCGACGGTCTGAGACCCCGGTGGTTTGAGACACAGGCCATCTGAGCTTTGATCCACCGATGGGCTGGGTGGTGTGAGGTGCGCGCGTCCGCGGAAAGTGCCTCCAGGACTGGGAAGATTACGGTTCTCTAGGCCATCAACATCCCGGATCCGGAAGGCACTTTCTGTGAGCACAGTCTCGCGGAACATCGACCGGTTCGACGTCACCTTCGATGACCCGAACCTGGTCGCGAACAGCGGGCTGATCCTGGTCGGAACGCTTCCGATCATCCCCTGGGTCTCCGCGCCGAGCACGTCGAGCGGAGCGTCCCGAGCGCTGGTGTACGCCGTCTCCTCGAGTGCGAGGAAGCCGATCTGAGGACCATTGCCGTGCGAGATCAGCAGTTCACGATCCTTCGCGATCGGAACCAGAGACTCACATGCCACACGAACATTCGCGCGTTGGTTCTCGATGGTCACCGCCTGACCACGACGCGCCGTCGCGTTCCCACCCAACACGACTGAACGTGCCGAGAAGTAATCCGGCCGGCAATCATGCGGGTTTCAAGCGTCCGGCGATATCGGCAGCGCCAGCTACTCGTGCCCCCCACGTGAGTTCAAGGGGTGACGGCCGCAGTTGAGGTCGAGGGTTCCATTGGTCAAAGCGTGGTGGCGGGCAGGATGCCCGCTGTTGCACACACGAGCCGGCCAGTGGAGTACCCAGCATGCCAGCCCAGATGATGCTGTTCTCCGCAACGCCCGACGGCGCCGTCGCATCGCTTGCCCGACGCATGACCGACCCAGCGGTCGGCGGGGTCGAAGAAGCTGAACCGGCCGTCGAGTCGATGACGCACCGCTTCAAGCAGACCCACCATCGCGACAAGGCTGCCATCGCCGAGCGCATCGCCGCCGACCAGGAACGCGCCATCGTGTTCTGCCGGACCGAACGTGGGTGTGACCGTCTCGTTCAGGACCTCACCGACTCGGAGTTGCCACATCGCCGCTCCACTGCGACTTGGTCCAGAGCCAGCGTGAGCGGACGCCCGCCCGGTTCTCCGACGGCTCCCGCCCGGTACTCGTCACCACCGACGTCGCCGCGCGCGGTATCCACATCGACCCCGTCTCACTCGTCGTGCACTTCAACCGCCCGAGGGCCAGAAGAAGTACCTGCACCGATCCGGGCGCACGGCCCGAGCCGGCGAAGACGGCCTCGTCGTCACCCTCATCGAGTGGGACGAAGAACTCGAAGTACGCCGCATCCAGCGGCGGCTCGAGCTCGGCGACATCCCCAGGTCGAGACGTTCTCGAACGACACCCGCCTGAGCGACCTCGCTGCGTGGGCCCCGACCATCGTCGCGTTACTTGACCCGGCGGGAGGCGTTCGTCAGGCGATGAGTACAACGACTGCGACATAGCCAGCGAGCAGCAGGGCGGCTTCGCCGCGGACGATGCGCCGACCTCGGGCCATCAGGAGGCAGGCCACGAGCGCGACGATGGTCATGCCTGCGGCGCCGACGGTGACGAGACGGAGGTCGTCGATCGGTCCCGGAGCGATCAGCGCGATCGCCCCGCCGACGAGCAACGAGTTAAAGACGTTGGAGCCCAGCACGTTACCGATGATGAGTTCGTCTTCGTGTCGGCGAGCTGCGTGGGCAGCGGTGACGAGTTCGGGCAGTGATGTGCCGACGGCGACGAGGGTGAATCCGACGAAGCCCTCGGACAGCCCGGCCTCGGTCGCCAGACCGGTGGCGCCGGTGACGAGCAGTTGCGCGCCCAGTGTCGTGCCGACGAGCCCGACGAGCGTGACGGCCGCGAGGCGGCACGTCCCCAGCGGCAGGAACTCCTCCTCGACGTCCTCGGCGAGCGCGTCGTTGCGCCCTCGGGAGGTGGCGCGGACCACGATCAGGATTGCGACGACGAGCCCGCCGAGCAGAAGTGCCCCGTCGAGTCGGGTGAGGCCGTTCTGGAGCGCGAGTGCGAATGCGCCGACGGCGAGGAACGACAGCGGAGCTTCACGACGCAGCACACTAGCGTTGATGACAAGCGGAACGAGGAGTGCAGCGACACCGAGGACGAGCGACAGGTTGGCGACGTTAGAACCGACGACGTTGCCGACCCCCAGCGCGGAGTCACCGCGAACGGCCGCGAGGACGGACACGAGGAGTTCGGGCACGCTCGTGCCGAGGCCGATCACCACGGCGCCGATGATCACCGGAGAGAAACCGAACTTCCGTGAGATCCCGACGGCACCGTCGACGAACATGGCAGCGGCTCGAGCGAGCACTACCAGACCGACGATGGCGAAGCCGAGGTTCGCGAGCAGTGACGTGGAGCTCATCTGTAGTGCGACGGTATCGGGCGCGGGCCAGCCGGGCAGACCGATGCTCTGACACTGGGGAACGCGCAGTCGTAGTTCTCCGAGGCGAGTCTCGGAACGGGCCAGCGTTCGTCTCGCGTGCCCTGCACGTCGGGTGGACGGCCGACGAACTTGGCCTTTCTTGGTCTCCGCGCGCTGAGCTGAGACGTTGACCGGCGGGCTACCGGCGGCGCTTGGCCGCCAGGTCGCAGAGCACGGTGACCAGATCGCCGCCGTCGGCTGCCCAGCCGTCGGAGCCGAACATCTCGGCGACGGTCGGGTTGGCGACCGCCTGTCCGCCGACCAGCACCGCGACGTCGGGCAGTTCGTCGGCCAGGCGGCGGCGGATGTCGAGAGCACCGTCGATGCCCGACGCCGTCGTCAGGCTGATACCCACCGCCACCAGCCGCGGCGTGCGCTGCGCCGCCGCGACGAAAGTGGCGGCCGGTACATCGGCACCGAGTTCGAGCACGTTAAAGCCGGCGAGGCGGATGAGATCGGCGGCGATGGCCACCGGCAGGGTATGGCGCTCGCCGACAGGAGCACCCAGCAGGACCGTGCCGCGGCGTCGGCCGGGGCGGCTGAAGCGGGCCCCGAGGCGGTGCACGAGTCGCAGCGCGGTTGCGGTTGCCAAACGCTCGTCGACCAGGTTGTCCTCGGTAGGCGTATCCCAATCGGTGCCGAGGCTGGCCATCGCCCCCGACAGCACGTCGAGGTAGCAGCCTCGAGCGTCGACGCCGGCGGCGAGGGCCGACTCGATGACGGACCAGGCCGCGGTCTCGTCGCCGCTCGTGAGGTGACCCAGCAGGCGCGAGGCCCAGTCGACGTCGGTCGATGATGTGCCGTCACCGCTTGGCGCCGGCGATATGGCAGGAGCGGCGGGCATGCCGCGCGAGCGGAAGGCGGCGAGGTCGACGTCGCTGATCAGCCAGGAGTTGTCGACCCAGGTGGCCGGTAGACGACCCTGGCGCACGTAGCGGTAGGCCGTCATGTAGTGCACGCCGAGGTCGCGGGCGACCTCTTTCAGGTTCAGACCACCACCGACGTCGCCCTCCATGGGTCCAACGGTAGATGGAGGGCGACGTCGGCGGCCAAAGACCGGACCTAGTTGGTCAGGGTGGCGAAGTCCGACGCGGTAGTGGGGGCCCCTGGGAACGTGGTCGAGAAGTTCCACGTGCCATAGACCCAACCGTCGACATCGCCCTGGTGCAGCACCCGGCTCGCAGCGCCGAACTGAGCCTCGGACCACGTCGTGCCGCCCAGGTTGTAGCTCCAGTAGCTGAAGCCATTGGGGCCGGCGGGGTCGGTGCCGCAGGCGGGACCGACCGGGTTGCCGTCGATGGCGCAGAGGAAGGCGCCGTTGAAGCGCAGCGCCGGTGCTCCGATGCGGGCCGCCCGGGCGTTGAGCGCAGCGAAGCCGTCGGCCCCGTCGGGGACCACGACACACACGACCTTGTTGACCGAGTTCTCGACGACGACGGCCACCTGGATCTGGCCACTGCCAGCGGCGGGGCAGGCGGTGTAGTCAACGGCCGGTGGGTTGGCGGGGCACGCAGTGGCCGCAAACATCAGCGCGACACAGGCAATCAGGATCTTCTTCACAGTTTCCTCCAAGAGTACGGACCATCGACACTACGAACCAGATCGTGGCGACGCCACGGAGGCCATTCAGTACTAATTGGTCGTCGCCGATGGTGCGGAGGCGCCTACCCCCGGCCGGTCGAGCCGGTCGGACCGGTCGGACCGGTCGGACGAGCCCAGATACCTGGTTCATCGAGTAGCAGCCCCAGTTTTGCCCCGTGAGACGTCCGGCTACCCGGACGTCTCACGGGGCAAAACCCGGGTGGGTTGATGGCACGGGTGGGGCCCCGGGCGCGAAGAAACCCCGGTCGCCCGGGGCTTCCTCAGTGGTCAGGCGGGGCGTCGATCCCCGGACCTACCGCTTTTCAGGCGGTCGCTCTGCCGACTGAGCTACCTGACCCACACGCTGGGGACCGTAGCCCCCAACGACAGCACCCCCGCCGAAGCGAGGGTGCAGCGGTCCCGACGAGATTTGAACTCGCGACCTCCGCCTTGACAGGGCGGCGTGCACTCCAAACTGCACCACGGGACCAGAACCGGCGACATCATAGCGAACTGACGCCGACCTCACCTCATTTGAACAAGTACCCCCAACGGGATTCGAACCCGTGTCGCCGCCGTGAAAGGGCGGTGTCCTAGGCCACTGGACGATGGGGGCTCGAGCCCGAACAAGGCCCGATCAACTTAGCAGCAACATCGCGCTCTGCGACCAGTCGATTCCGCGCGCCAGAGCACCTGACATCGGCCTTGCCCCATTTCGCCGGTAGCCTTCGGCCACCTGTCGCCTGCTCCCGACCCGTGGCGATGCCGAGGATTTCGATGATCGCCGACAACCAGTGGGCGCCGCCGCCCGGCGCCTCCAGGCCTCGCAATCGCCGTCGTGTACTGGTCGCCATGGCCTCCTCGCTAGCGCTGCTTGCCGGCGCCGCCCTTGCGGGCTCGCTCGTGTTCGACGCCGTGCCTCAGTACCCCGAGCGCTGGGACCCCCGAGTCGTCGAGCTCGCCACCTTCGTCGAGGACCACCGCGGTCTCACCTTCAAACATCCGGTCCACGTCTATTTTCTCACCCCCGACGAGTACTCGAATGTGACCAGCGGTGGCATCGCGGCCGGCGAGCCCTCCGAGGAGGACCAGCAGAACTCCCGTGACAGCACCGCCGAATACCGAGCCCTGGGGCTGATGGAGGGCGAACCCGACCTGCTCGAAGCCGGCCAGACCATGGCCGATGCGGGCACGCTCGCCTTCTATTCGCCCGTGGACGATGTGGTGAACGTCCGCGGCACCGAGATGACGGTCGGTCTGCAGGTCACCCTCGCCCACGAACTCACCCATGCCCTGCAGGATCAGTACTTCGACCTCACGGTGATCGGCGACTCGCCGAGCCAGGATGAGTCGGGAGCGGTGCGGGCCGTGGTCGAGGGCGACGCGGTGACCACCGAGAACGCGTACATCGACACCCTGTCGAGCGATGACCAGAATGCCTACTACGACGAGATCGGCAACGCTCAGACCGACGCCGCCGAGGAGCTCGACGACGTCCCCGACGTTCTCCAGGTGCTGTTCGGCTCGTACTACGCCGTGGGCAATGCCTTCGTCGGCTTCTGGCAGGCGACCCCCAATGCCGACGATGACCCCGGTCAGCTCGACGAGGTGCTCGCCGACCCGCCGACCAGCTCGGCCCAGGTCTTCGACCCGAACGCGTACATCGCCGGCGACCCGCCAGCCGAGGTCGAGGTCCCCGAGAGCGGCGACGAACGTTTCGAGTGGAGCTCGTTCGGTGCCGACTTCCTCTTCGTGATGCTCGCCGAACGCATCGACCCGCTCCTCGCCCTGCAGGCCACCGATGGTTGGCGCGGTGACTCCTATGAGGCCGTCTTCGATGAGACGACGGTTCGCCGGATCTGCGTGCACGCCAATGTCGAGCTGGCCTCGTTCGACGATGCCCGCGAGTTCCACGACGCCATCTCGGCCTGGGCCGATGACATGCCTTCCGCAGCGAACACCGCAGCCGACGACCCCGATGGAACGATGGTGGGCTTCACCTCATGCGATCCGGGAGCGGACGCCGACATGGGCCTGACCGGGCAAGCCGGTGACGCTCTCGGCTATCCGGTGGCCCGTTTGCAGATCGCCGCCGGTGCAGTGACGGGCGGCAGCAGTCGCGCCGACGCACTCTGCTACGCCAACGCGGTGATCGAACAGCTCAGCCTGGATGACATCATGGCCAACGAGTCGACGCCCGCCATCGACTCAGCCATCGAGTCGGCCAACGAAGCCTGCCCCTGAACCGGGCGAACCTGACAGCGACGACAGCGACCTACAGCTCGACCTGGACGCCCAGCTCGATGGTGCGGTCGGGCGGCAGCTTGAAGTACACGTCCGCGGTGGTGGCGTTCTTCAGCATCAACACGAACAGGCGCTCACGCCACTTGGCCATGCCCGGGCGATCGGTCACCCGCAACGTCTCGCGACCCAGCACGAACGAGGCCCGGGAGAAGTCGATGCCCGTCATCTCTCCGCCCTCGGCCGCCAGCAGCGCCGGTACGTCGACGTCGTCGGAGAACCCGACGTGGTGCACGAGCCGGTGGATGCCGTGGCCGAGGTTGTCGTGGCTGAGCCGATCGAGGCCCATGACGTGGGGCACATTCTCGGTCTGCACCGCCAAGATGACCACCGACGCCGGCAGTACCGAGGCGTGTTGGAGGTGTGACGACAAGGCCTGCGGCACGATCGACGGGTTCGAGCCGAGATACACGCCCACGCCGGGCCCGCGCACGATGGGCGCCTTGTCGAGCCGCTCGACGAACTCCTCGAGGTCGAGGTTGCGGTTCTGGATGCGCTCCGCAGTGATGCGTCGGCCGGCGAACCAGGTGGTGAGCACCAAGAGGAAGAGCCCGCCGATCACGAGCGGCACCCAGCCACCATCTGGGATCTTGAGAATGTTGGCGCCCAGAAATCCGAGGTCGAGGATCATGAACAGGGCGCACAACGGCAGTGTCTGTAGCACGCTCCACCCAAACTTGGTGCGGGCCACCCGGTAGAACAGGACGGTGGTGATGGCCATCGTGCCCGTCACGGCCAGGCCGTAGGCGGCCGCCAGGTTCGACGACGTCTGGAAATAGAGGACCAGCCCGACACAGGCCACCAGCAGCAGCCAGTTGATGGCGGGCACGTAGATCTGGCCCTCTTCGCTCTCGGAGGTATGGGTGATCTTCACGCGGGGCAGGTAGCCCAATTGCACGGCCTGACGGGTGAGCGAGAATGCTCCCGAGATGAGCGCCTGTGAGGCGATGACCGTCGCCATGGTCGCCAGGACCACCAGCGGCCACAGCGCCCAGCGGGGAGCCATTTGGTAGAAGGGGTTTTCAACGAGCTCGGGGTCCTTGAGCAGCATGGCGCCCTGCCCGAAGTAGTTGAGCAACAGCCCGGGCAGCACCAAGCCGTACCAGGCCTGTTTGATGGGTCGGCGGCCGAAGTGACCCATGTCGGCGTACAGCGCCTCTCCGCCGGTAACGACCAGGAACACCGAACCGAGGGCGAGAAAGCCCAGGAAGCCGTTGTCGAGCATGAACTTCACGGCCCAGTGCGGGGAGATGGCCTTCAATACCGAGAAGTCATCTGCGATGTGGGAGACGCCCAGGATGCCGAGGACCACGAACCAGACGATCATGATCGGCCCGAAGACCTTGCCCACCGCGGCCGTGCCCCGCTTCTGCACCATGAAGAGTCCGACGAGGATTGCGACCGCTATGGGCACCACGTAGTCCTCAAGGCTGGGCGCGACCTCTTTGATGCCCTCGACAGCGGACAGCACCGAGATGGCCGGGGTGATCATTCCATCGCCGTACAGCAGCGATGCGCCGAAGAGACCCAGCAGGATCAACCATTTCGTGGAGCCCGCAGCCGGGCCCCGCGCCGGACGGACCAGAGCGGTCAGTGCCAAGATGCCGCCCTCTCCGCCGTTGTCGGCCCGCATCACGAACAGGAGGTACTTGAGCGAGATGATGATGAGCAGCGCCCAGAAGACCAGCGACAACAGGCCAAGGACGTTGGCCTCGTTGACGATGAGCCGCATACCGCGGTGCTCGTGGAACGATTCGCGCAACGCGTAGAGCGGACTGGTGCCGATGTCACCGAACACCACCCCGAGCGCGCCGATGGTGAGCGCGGCCCCTGAGGAGGTGTGGTGGGCTTTCTTGGTACTCATATGACCTCAACCTAGAGCGTGGTTCGCATTGCTCGGATCGTCTGGCTCAGCAGGTATCCGAGGTGTTCGTAGACCAGATGGACGGACCGGTCGGCATCGGAGAGCCCGGCGGGTGGGTGCTCCTCGCTGACGTCGAGTCGGGTACCGAGCACGAGGCGAGCGTCGTTGATCGAACGCATCAACGACCCGAGTTCGCTCTCATTGCACGACTTCCGCAACAGCAGATCCTCGACGACGCCGAGCGCCTCGAGTCGTTTCTCGATCAACTCGCCCCGGGCGAGCGCATCCCAGCCGGCGTTGCGGTCGGCGTCAGATCCGTACGCCGACGGGAAAAGTCGAGAGATGGACGGGTCGTCGCTGCTCATCAGGCCGCGTAGCTCGGTGACCGCCTCGGAGACGAGTTGGCGATCGACCTCGCGCCAATGCAGCGCGAAGGTGCCGTTGCGGCGGGGACGGATGCGGGCGAAAAGCATGTACTCGCAGTCTGCGGCGATCTTGCGGATGGCGTCCACACCATCGATCACGTTGTCGTCGGGATTCTCGGCGTCATCGGCCCCCGATTCGAGCCGAAGGCCCCACAGCGCAGTGAGCAACGTGGCGGCCTGTGCCACTTCCGTGAGTTCCGCAGCGTCGATCGTTCGCCGGCCACTCTCGGGTGCCTCGAGAGCGCGTCGGCACACCTCGCACGCCCCGTCGATCATGGAGCGCAACTGCCGGTTGTCCCAGACCTCGGGTTCGCCACCGCGCGAGACGTGCACCTCGAGTTCGGGGTCGAGCCCCGTCGAGCCCGTCGCCAGCACCTGGTCGATCAACGGCGAGGCCTCGTCGTCGAGGTCGATGAAGTAGCGGCCGTCGGCGTCAGCGCCTTCCTCGTCGGGAATGTCCCCGGCTTCGGCGTCGGCGCCATCATTCACCGACCAGATCCAGGTGAGATCGCCATCCCAACGTCCGTCCAGGACGAACGGCTCAGTCATCTTGTTGCATGGTGGCCCACAGGCCGTGCTCGTGCAGGCGGAACACGTCGAGCTCGGCCGCTTCGCGCGTGCCGCTGCTGACCGCAGCACGGCCCTTGAGGTGCACGTCGAGCATCAGGCGGGTGGCCTTCTGCTTCGAGAAGCCGAACACCTTCTGGAGCACGAGCGTCACGTACTCCATGAGATTGATGGGGTCATTCCACACCAACACCACCCACGGACGATCGAGGTCGACATCGGAGTCCGGCTCGAGGACGCCGACGGGCCCCGACGGCTCGACGGGCATGCTGCTCATCGGCCGGCGGTCGGTGAGGGACGCACCCGCGGGTCGGTAGCGGTGCGGTCGACGGTGGCGGGCAGCGACGCGGTCGCGAAGGCGAGGCGCAGCGTCATCACCCAGACCAGAATGGACCCGGCCACGTGGAACGCAACCATCAGCGCCGGCACGCCGCTGAAGTACTGGATGTAGCCGAGCCCACCCTGGGCGACGATCACGACGAGCAGCTCGGTGGCCGCCTTCATGGCCGCAGGGCCGCGGGTTCGCAGGCGCAGCACGATCAGGACGGTCACCGCGCAGAGCGCCCACACCAGCAGCGAATGGATTCGCACCACCGATCCGATGTCGAGGGGAAGCCGCTTGACGACGTGTTCGACGCCGTAGGTGTCGGGTCGGGCGCCGGGGTGCTTGCCGGCGCTGGTGACCGTGGCGCCGCTGATCAGTACCGCGGTGCCCAACGTGACGAGCGCCTTGGCCTCGGTGGTCCACCGCTTCTTCGATCGCGAGGAGAGGTCGCCGCCCGATGCCACCAGGTCGTCGAGTTCGGTGTCGGCGGAGCGGATGATCAAGACCACCGACGCCCACACCAGCACCATCGACACGAGAAAGTGCACGGCGACCACCGAGTACTTGAGCTCGGTTTTCGTGACGAACGCGCCGATGATGATCTGGGCGACCACGCCGAGTACGAGTCCCCACGACCAACGGGTGAGATCGCGGCGCTTCGGGATCCGCCGCAGCGATCCGAGTACCGCTGCGATCACGGCCACCGATACCAGGCCCGTGATGAGGCGATTGACGAACTCGACCATGGGGTGGAACTCGAGGGCGGCTACCAGCTCGCCCTCCTCGCACAACGGCCAGTCGGAGCAGCCGAGGCCCGATCCGGTCAGTCGCACGCCGGCACCGGTGACGATGATGGCGCAGAGGGCCACGAGCGCCACCTGGGTGATCCGCAGGTACTGAGTAGGGGTCGGCCGGAAGCGTTCAGCGAGCAGCACGGAAGTACCGTACGCCGTCGGGGAGCGGAGCGGCCAGCGGGGGAGCGAGGTGGGGATCGCCGAGATACCGCGACGATCGCTGCCAGCATTGGCCTTCGCGCAAGGTTCGGACATAGCCTCTGATCGGTGTCCTCAACGATTGCGTCCCCCGTTTCTACGCCGAGAGCGGCAAGCGGTGTCCTGGCGAAAATCGGCTCGTACGTAGCGCTGACCAAGCCCAGGATCATCGAACTGCTTCTTGTCAGCACGGTACCCACCATGATCGTGGCCGAGCGCGGCATGCCCTCGTTGTGGCTGATGTTCGCCACCGTCTTCGGTGGAACCCTGTCGGCGGGCGGCGCGAACGCCATCAACATGTATGTCGATCGCGACATCGACGCCCTGATGGACCGCACCAAGAACCGTCCACTGGTGACGGGGGCCATGACGCCCCGTGCGGCGCTCACCTTCGCCATCTCGCTCGAGATCGTGGCCTTTTTCTTCCTGTGGGGCTTCGTCAACCTGCTCTCGGCAGTCCTCGCCGTTTCTGCCTGCCTCTTCTACGTCTTCATCTACACGCTCTGGCTGAAGCGGACCTCCAAGTCCAACATTGTCATCGGCGGTGCTGCAGGTGCCGCTCCGGTGCTCATCGGCTGGTCATCGGTCACCAACCAGCTCTCGTGGGCACCGTGGGTGCTCTTTGGGGTCATGTTCTTCTGGACGCCGCCGCACTTCTGGGCGCTGGCCATCAAGTACAAGGATGACTACACCGCCGCCGATGTCCCCATGCTGCCGTCGGTCGCCTCGTTCGAGACCGTGTCCCGCAAAATCATCGCCTACAGCGTCGTGGTGGTGGCCCTGTCGCTGGTGTTCGGCCCGGTCGCCGAGCTCGGCATCCTCTACATGGTCAGCGCAGGGGTGCTCGGAGCCGGTTTCCTCGGGCTCAGTGTCCAGGTGCTGCGCACCGAGTCGCCCGCCGTCGCGATGCGCCTGTTCACCTACTCCATCACCTACGTCACCCTCCTCTTCGGGGCGATGGCCGTCGACCAACTGGTGCGGTTCGGTCTCTGAGATGGGTTACAGGTTTCGAGTTGACGCCGATGGAGTTGGGGAGCGGTTTTCCCCGCTTGGCATCCGCCGAAGTATTGTCCCTAGCCGCAGCTCCGTCCGTACGCCGGGTCGCACTGCGGTTCCGTCCCGCCGATTGATCGATCGCAAGCCACGAGGCACCACATGGCACTGACCGAGACCCGACCTGACACCGCGCCGATCGCCGGGGAAACCGACGACGGCGGGGTGCAACGTTCCCAGCCGACCGTTGTCGAGAACGTTCTCGGCTCCGGCGACCACAAGACGATCGGGCGCATCTTCATCGGTGCGTCACTGCTGTTCGTGGCCACCGACCTGGTCATCGCCGCCCTCGTTAATATTCACGCCGGCAGCGGCGGCGACCTCCTCGAGGCCTCCATCGCCAACCGCCTCCTGCTCAATCACCCGCTGGCACTGATGCTCTGCGGGGCCATGCCGCTCCTGCTGGGTCTGGCCATCTACCTGGTGCCACTGCAGATCGGTTCGCCCACCATCGCGTTCCCCCGGGCCGCAGCGCTGTCGCTCTGGACGTGGCTGTCGGCCACGGCCCTGTTCAGTCTGGCGCTCGTCGTCAAGGGCTCCTACGGCGGTTCCAGCGAGAAGATGACACGCCTCGGCCACGTGAGCGTCGGTCTGCTGTGCGTCTCACTGCTCATCGGGGTCGTCTGCGTCATGGTGACCGTCCTCAGCCTCCGCACCGCAGGAATGACCATCGGCAACG
>Ga0335397_10005584_pt1 | contig 16425 bp, 17 predicted proteins | sample MAT04_FD_205740 | JGI IMG/M metagenome (GOLD analysis project Ga0335397, IMG submission 205740) | Freshwater microbial communities from Lake Fryxell liftoff mats and glacier meltwater in Antarctica - MAT-04 (spades assembly) (version 2) ... | reverse complement strand
CGAAGCGGAGCAAGCGACGGCGGAAGTCAGTCTCTTGCGTGAGGAGTTGAGACTCAAGGACGCGAGAGCGGCCAGGTTACCAGCCCACAAACGTGCGCATTACGAGCCCACGGAGCGGATGGCGATTTTGGAACTCCGCGCCGCGCGAGGCTGGTCGATAGCAGAGACGTCGCGATGTTTCCAGGTCTGCGAACCGACCATCCAGAGCTGGATGGGTCGCCTCGATGAGGGTGGAGCTGATGCACTCGTGAAACTCCGTGAGCCGGTCAATAAGTTCCCGGACCTCGTGCGGTACACAGTGCAGCGACTCAAGATCGCGTGCCCGTTGCTGGGCAAGCAGAAGATCGCCGAGTTCCTGTGTCGCGCTGGCGTTCACTTGGCAACGACCACGGTCGGCCGGATTTTAAAGGAGCCCGCTCAACCGACGCCGACCCCTGCGTCTCCTCCCAAACCAGAACGAGAAGTCACCTCGAAGTATCCCAATCACGTGGCCCATGTCGACCTCACGGCCGTGCCGATCGGGTCGGGCTTCTGGACTTCGTGGCTACCCAACTCGCTGCCGCAGTGCTGGCCATTCTGCTGGTGGGTGGCGATCGTCCTCGACCACTACTCGCGCCGCGTGACCGGATTCGCGGTCTTCAGGCAGCAACCGACGTCGATCGAGGTAAGAACGTTCTTGGGTCGTGTCTTTCAGAAGGCCAAGCCCAAGCATCTGATCATGGACCGGGGTCGGCAGTTCGATTGCGACGCGTTTCGCGCCTGGTGCAAACGCAGTGACATCAAGTACCGCTATGGCGCCATCGGGCAGCACGGCAGCATTGCGGTGATCGAACGGTTCATTCGGACGTTGAAAGACGAGTGCACACGTCGACTCTCGCGTGTGCCGCTGACCTGCGATGCGTTCCGGCGCGAGCTTCGCCTGTTCGTCGACTGGTACAATGGCTATCGGCCGCACATGACGCTCGACGGCCGCACGCCCGACGAGGTCTATTTCCGTCGGCATCCGCGAACTCGTTATCCGCGCTGGGAGCCACGCGCCGATTGGCCGCGGAGGTCACCGTGCGCCAAGCCGCGAGCGCCGTCGAAAGGCAGGGCGGGCACGGCCGTCAAGCTGACGGTCACGTACTACGAGGGCCGCAAGCACCTGCCGATGGTGTCGTTGGCCGCTGCGTAGATCGCGCCAGCGCCTTCGCTGCCGGGCTCGCTCCGCGCGCCGAGCCCCGCGAAACACGCTCTGGTTGTCAAGGAACACGTCGATTCTCTCACAGCATGTCGCGCGACGCTACTCGATTCACTTGCTTATGAGATTACGTAACGCGTTATAACATGCTATTCTCGCACTTCTGGAATTCGGTGGACGAGCACACCGGTCCAGGTCGGCCAAAATGGCGAGAACTCGCGCAGAAAAGTGCTAAATATTGTAACACACAACTGAGAGGATTCTCACGCCCTCAGTGCCGTCACAATCTGTGTCCGAGCTGCCTGAAGGGCGGGGATGACGCCCGCGGCGACACCGACGCTCAAGGAGATGCCGATTCCGATCGATGCCAAGGTCCATGAGGGGCGAAATGCAATGGTCACCCCTTCGGCACCCACGCTCAACCCGCTCCATGCGAGGATCGCAATCGCAATCGTCGTGCCGGCTAAGCCGCCAATCGTGCACATGATCACGCTTTCGACGACCACAAGGCGAAAGACTCGCGCCGGTCGAAGCCCAAGAGTCTGGAGAACCGCGTGTTCTTTGATGCGGTCCTGGACAGACATCACGGTGGTTGTTGCAACCAGCGAAAGTACCAGCCCAATGCAAGCGAACCCCAACCAATGGGCGAACCCAATCAAATCGACCAGGTCCGCGAGGGTACTTGCCTGAAAGGCCCCCTTGCGACGCGTAGTCGTCGCCACGGGACCCGCCCGGAGTGTTTGATCGATGGTCTTCGCCAGCGCATCGGGATCTGTATTTGGATCCAATGCAACTTCCAGTTGGGTCACCAGGCCGGCAAGGCTCTGCCCACGCCGGAGTTGCATGAATTCAAGGCTGGTGAAGATGATGTTCTCTTCCGCCGCGATGGGTGACGCAAACACACCGGCAACCTTCACCGAGAGGTCGCCGATCGTAAACTGATCACCAACGGACAGCTTACGTCGCTGAGCGACCGCCTTCCCGATCAAGGCGGCGTCTCGCCTGGCGCCAAAGTCTTCCCAGCTTCCGGACAAGAGTTTCAAGTCTCTTGTTTGACGAAGCTTCGTGGGGGGGGCTCCATTGAAGACGACGATATCCAGGCTTGCCCGACAGTTATTCGTCCACACCTGGATGGGCACGACTTCCTTAACACCAGGTAGCTCGCGGATTCGCCGCACATAGTCTTCGGGCAAACGGCTGCTTGCCGGACAAAAACGATTCTCCTGAAAAACGATCAACGTTTGCTTTGCATCTTCACTATTGGTCAGACGATCCATTCCCTCTTGAACGGACCCAACAAAGCAGAAGACAAAGATCGCCACCGCCGCGCCACTCACGGTGAGAATCGTTCGGGCGCGGTGCCGCCAGAGGCTTTTGATAACATAAGGGGCGAATGGAAGCATTGGTCCTGGTCCTAGCCTGCGGCGCCGATCTTGCGGATAGAATCGCTTTTCGGCAGCTCGATGATTCGGCCTCGATCCAGCCGAAGTTTCCGCCCCGCAATACTCGCGACGTTGGGATCGTGCGTGACAAGCAGCATCGTCATGCCCAGTTCATGATTCAAACGGCCGAGAAGAACCTGAATCTGCTCGCTTGTCTCAGCGTCAAGGCTGCCTGTCGGCTCGTCAGCAACCACAATCGTTGGATTCGCGACGATGGCGCGAGCAATGCCGACGCGTTGCTCCTGCCCGCCGGACAACTGACGCGGATAGTGGTTCGCGCGATCGAGCAGGTTTACCGCTTCCAAAGCGGTCAGAACTCGCTTGTGCCGGTCGCTACGGGAAAGCGGCAAGAGCAGCGCGGGCAATTCGACATTCTCATAGGCCGTAAGCACCGGGATCAGATTGTGCGTTTGAAAGATGTAGCCAAGATTTGCGGCCCGCCAGTCGGCCAACTGCCCCCGGCTCTTGCTTGTGACTTCCGTGCCTGCGACCTTGATCGTGCCCGCGATGGGCCGATCGATCCCGGCAATGAGGTTAAGCAGGGTGCTTTTCCCCGTTCCGCTCGGGCCCATCAGAGAGACAAAATCGCCTTGCTCGATGTCCAGGTCGACGTCCACGAGCGGCGAAATCGTCTCATCACCCTTGCGAAAGCTCTTCGACAAGCCTCGAATCTCGACCAGTGACATTTACAAACTCCTACGCAGAGAGTTCGGGCATTAACGAGCGGTCGCGTCGGTTCCAGTCACGCCGACCGAGGAATCTTCACCGCGGACTCTCACCCTCGTGCCGTCGCTTAGTTCCGTTCGGCCTTCGGAAATGATCTTGTCCGTTGGACGAAGCCCCTCGACGACCTCAATCAGTTGGTCGTTGGTCGCCTTTCCCAGGCGAATGGACTGCTTCTGTGCACGTCCGTGATCATTGGCAATCCAGACAAATGGCCCGGCTTCACTCGTCTCAATCAGGGATCGCGGTGCGAAAAGCCGCTGCTGGTCCGTTGGCGGGGCCTCTTCGCCTTTCAGCTGCACGGCGAGAAATGTCGCGGTCACCAGCATTTCCGGCCTAATCGCAGGCGGAGGTGACGTGATTCCAATTTTGACTTCAAGCGTGTTCTTCTGAACATTTGCGGAGGAAGTGACCGATAGGACCTGACCCTTCATGGAATCCTTGACGGAGGCAGTTTGGATTTCCACAGACTGGCCGACGACGATCATCGGTACGTCTTCCAATCGCACATCCGCTCGAACCTGAAGCCGATTCGGGTCGTAGAGCGTTACAACGGTATTGGCGCCCGAAGCTCCCCCGGTTAGCTGAGTTCCAGGTCGCGCCACAAGGTCCATTACTCGGCCGGCGACGGCAGCGCGGACAATCGTTCGATCCAGTTGGAGGTGGGCCAACTTGAGTTCCGCTTCAGCCTGGCGGACTCGGGCGGCGGCCCCTTCGCACTTGGCTTGCGTTTCTCCGACGCTCCGATTTTCTTCGACCAGCAGCTCGAGCTGTTCGGACATCGCGTCATACTTTCGCCGCAAAGCATCGACCTCTCGCTGTAGATTGACGCGGCGTTGCTCCAATTCCTTTCCCTCAGCCTCGGCAACCTCAAACTCGTTGCGAGCCTGCTGCACGATGCGTCCCGCGATCGCTGATTCTGCCGATTCCTTTCCCTCCAGATTCCTCCTCGTATAGTCCAGCCGACTCTTCGCCGCCTGAAGCTGAAAGGGAATTCGGGCAAGATCGGTTTCGGTCTTCTTGAGAAAGGACTCCGCGTCGGCCTTCGCTGATTCCAGATGGACGGGACGCTTCAATCGAATCTTTGCCGCCTTCAGTTCCGAGTTGGCATTCGCTAGCTCGGATTTCCGCAAGACCACCGCAATCTCTGCCTGCTCGACCGAGTACCGGGCTTCCGTATCGATGAGCTTTGCAACCGGTTCGCGGGCAGCGATCTCCTGCCCCTCGACCACCAGCAACTCTTCCACCACACCCTCCGTCAGCGCCGAAACCAATGTTGCAGTTGGCCGAGGTTCGATCCAACCGGCCGCCTGAAAGAGAGGCGTTCCGCCTTGCTGACTCTCGGCGCGAGTCACCAAAACCGGCACTACCGTCACGGGGTGAGAGGGCAGGAGTTGATCTCCAGCAGCCCACACAATCATCGCCAGAAATCCCAACCCGATGAATCCAGGGATCAGGTATCGTGCGACAACATTTCGACCGGGCCGAGGACCCTGTGGCTCCTCTTTCCGCTTGAACGCAAGTTGCTGAAGATCAACCGATGTCATGACGAAGTCCTCAATGACCAAGCATTGCCAGGTCCTATTTCTTGATGAACACCTTCTCGGCCAGCACGGTGAGATTGCCTTCTGCATCACGCTTAGCTTTGCCGCGCACCACCACCATCGTCAGCTCTTTGACGCCCAGTAGGTCCTTTGCACCCTTGGCAACGGGTGTACCCTTGCCATCCACGACCTTTACGAGCGCTTTATTCTCCTTCATCTTTTCGAGTTCGCAGCAGTAGTCCCACGGAGTGGGGCAACCCTCTTCGCCCTTGCAGTAGGGGATCGCGGGATCGACGATAGAGAATGCCGCAAGGCCTTCCACAAAGGGAGACGCAGAACCGCCAATGCGGCCTACCATGGTCACTTCCTCGTCGTTCTTGCTTGCCTTGATTAGCTCGCGGACCCCTTTGGGGTTCGCAGGCTCCGTCTCCGCGATATAGGACGCAGAAGACCCGCCCGAACCTTGGGTGCTGGCAGTGGGGCTTTGCCCGCATCCCAAGAGCGCGCATGCTGCCAGCAGAACGAAACAAGCAGAGATTCGATTGAGCGTCATCTTGCATAACTCCTTGAGTGAGAAAACTTCCGTTCAAATCGCCTTTAGGCTCTCGGCTACCTCAGCACTGAGAGCCTTCCATGCAGGAGGTAGAGCCCCAACCACTCCCAACAAAACCCCTGTGGCGCATCCCACAAGGACCGCAACACTATCCAGACGCAGTGCAAACGCCCCCATCGTGAAGCGAATTGCAATTCCGTTGAAAAAAACCAAGGCAATCGCGCCTGCAAGAAGAGAAGCGGCGCAGGCCAGCAAAACAGCCTCTTGAATCAGGCTCGCCAAAACCGCCCGGCGCCGATAGCCGACGGCTTGAAGCATGGCAATTTCCCGCGTTCTTCCTGCGACCGCACCGTACATCATGTTCAATCCGGCAAAGACTCCTGCTCCTGCGACAAGGGCTACCACAAGCCAGGCGAGCGCACGAACCGGTGCATAGTGCGTTTGCAGTTTCCGGTAGTACGCCGTTTCGGTAAGCGATTGAAGTTCGAGGTCTGTCCGCTGCTTGCAAAATAGATCGACTTCGGGAGCTTGCGCTGCGTCGGACATAAGCAGCGCGACCAAACTCAGGTCTTGCCGGTTCAGTGCCTGCTGCAGGTCGTTCAGCCCACCCCAGATCTCCGATTCCAACGCGGAACCGCCTGCCGAAAACTGTCCGCTGATGCGCCAAGTATGCCGGTCAAAAGTCACGGAACTTCCAATGGCTAATTCCCCGGCCTTCAACCCGAGTTTTGCAGCTACCAGCTTGCCTACCATCACCTCTCCACGCCCCGGCCAGCGACCCTCAATGAGTCGGACTCGGCGGCGAACAAGCGGGGTCGCGTCCGTGACCCCTCTTACTAATCCGAGAGATTCGTCGGAACCGCCCACGGAAACCCGAGTGCCGAGGTAAAGCTCAGGTGACGCATGCACCACTCCATACCTCTTCTGAATCCCTTCCAAACTCGCCGTCAGGAGCCCTGCCGTGCGCGCCGCAATTGCGGAGTTCTCGACGCTTTCGTCGGCCCCAATCGAATAGACTATGACAACCGCGGGGTCTCCGCTGACGCTGAGGGACTGCTCCAGTCCACGAATGAACCCCACGACGACGAAAACGAGCAACGTCACGATCGTCAGCGCTGCCAACGTCAGCACTGTTCGAGTCGGCCGTCGCATCAAATTCCGAACGCCGTACTCCCACGGCAGTAGGCGGAGTGAAAACATGGTCGAACTACTTTGCAGGCTGTGAAGTAAACGTTCCAGAAGGGCCTGTGAGCTTCGAGGGCGTCTTGCCAATCTGGGCCATCGCATCCCACAGGACGTGCGCAGAAATCGACTTATTTGCCTGTGGCACTACGGTGACGGTTTTCGTCTTGATGTCGCATTGAATCGTGGCGATCTCGGGCATTTGTTTGAGACGAGCCGTAATCTTCTTGACGCAGCCGCCGCACATCTCGCCCACGACCATTTCTGTCTTCGCCGAAGTCTCGGCAGCATCGAGCGAGGCAGCAAAGGCGAAGCCAAAGAGAACGAAAGCAGCTACGGCAAATCTGAGTTGGGACATTCCAAGACTCCTGTAAGTAAGGGCTGGAGATTCCACGGCATGACTCGTGGCTGCGTACACGGATCGCAGGCGTTTATGCGCGGGGCAGCGGAACTAGAGTCGTTCGGCAGAGTGCCAAACGACTAACGAGACGGGGGCCACGAATTCGCGAATCAAACGAGGAGCGAATGGTGCTTCAGTCGCAGCACGCGACCCGAAGGCTCCGATGGAGGGGACGAGAAGTCTGCGCCGAATTCACTCGTGGTCGTTCGTTTGCTCGCAGGGAATACTGCCCATGCGTCAAATTCCTGATCAATACCGGTTTCAAAGGACAGGTCGTCCATTCGAATGGCACCGTGGCACAGACAATTGCCGCACGCGCAGCTGCGGTCGTCCTCGGGGGCCGGTGCTTCCCGTTCAGGTTTGCCCTTGTTCTCCTTAGCCGATTTTGCCTGTCTAGACTTGCAGCCCTTACAGGAACAAGTGTGAGCGTCCTCGACGCCATTCTGGACAGCGACGGCATGTCCCTGGCACCTGAAGGGGCAGGCTATTAGGGCGACAACGGTGAGGAGGACATGAACCAGGCGAACCATGTTGAAGATTTTAGTCTGCAAGGTCCCGTACGACAATAAGGCTTTCGGGGCTCCGGGCGACAACTACTGGCGGCCGAAGGCATTGCGCTGAAACGGACTCCGCTACGCTCAATGTGCTGATGGGCGCCCGCAACCTGGACCGGTCAACGGTGGCGGCGATTGGATTTGCGTCCAACCTGACCACTGGCTCTTTGCCGGAACGGGCATGAACAGGGGGATCGCGTGCCGGGACTGATTGGCAAGCTGTGTGTCAGTAGAGTCGAGAGGTGGCGCGGTGGTGCAGGCTCCGGCTTAGATCCGTATCAGGGTTTCCCCGTTTGTGCCTCAATATCCGTTGGCCATACTCCGTTTCCACCTCCCGCTCATCAAACCGGACGTGCGGATTTCTCGCATCCGGCTTTCGGACAAGGACTCATGGGTTCGCCCACGGAACATTGCGAGCGCAGCGGAGTTGGACGAGTCCAACTCATAATGCAGGCAAACGTCAGGAAACGTGAAATGCCCTGACCCAGCAGCTTCTGCGTACCTCGCAACCACTGACGGAGCCGACGGCTTCCGCCCGTTCGACCAGCACTTCGGTAGCTGGGCGATTCCTTCGCTTTACCATGCAACGTCGCCTGTAGCTGCTCAACCTTTGTCGGAGGTGATAGGCTCACGCCATTCTCCGGCTGTTGCTACTTCGTACGTTGGCCTTGAACTAAGGCCCCTTGGCTCCACCGGCATTACCCGGCTTCAACGCTACTACGGGCCTATCCGCCACCCCATGCAGCCCAGTCTCACCGTCACCGGACTCTGGTTGGTGGTCACGTGCCACCACCGCACTGGGCTTCCCGTGTTCCGTCAATCTCCTCCTCCACGCATGCCGACGCCATTACCCCGGCGGAACCAACCGGATGCTATCGCTATCTCGTCCGGTGGCAACGGCCTTCCCCAAATGTCGGATGGGTCGGCTTCCGCCATAGTGTTTTCGAGGCCTGCTCAGCGTTCACTCACGTTTCGGCCTGCGTGTTCGCTCGATCACCCGAGGTGACCTTTGCACAGCGTACTTCAGCGAATTCGTTACCTCCTTCACCGCTCTGGCTGCTTCCGGCTGAGCGATCCACTGGCCGGGCAGGATTCGCACCTGCTGGAGACGGACGACCTTCCACGGCGTACCGACATTTGGGGTTCATCCGGGATTTGCGCACGTTGGTTGCAGGAAATGCGGACGTGCTGGTTTCCTAAGGAGTTACGAAAAGTAACTTCTAAGAGGAAAACGAGCATGTCGACGAGCACGCTTCATCATGAGTTTGGCATCCGCGGCTACAGGTATGAAACGACCATCCGTACGGAAGGCGTCACGATGTACGTGCTTTCTCAGGAGCGGCATCGGCTACGGTGTCCTCGTTGCGGAGCCGCGGATGTGGAGCGTCGGGGCGAGGTGAAACGGGTCTTCCGCCTGCTACCCATCGGCGGGCGGCCGATTCAGGCACTGCTGCCGATTGCGCGGGTTTACTGCGCCCGTTGCCACATGACACGCCAGGTCAAGGTGGCATTCGCGGACGAGCACCGGCGTTATGCCCGGAGCTTCGAGCGGTACGTGCTGGACCTCTCGCGGAACATGGCGATCGATGCGGTGGCCCGGCATCTCCAAGTCGGTTGGGACCTGGTGAAAGAGATCCAAAGGACGCATCTCCGGAAGCACTACGCAAAGCCAAAGCTCAGGGGACTGAGAGAGATTGCCATCGACGAGATCAGCATCGGCAAGGGAAACAACTACCTGACCGTGGTTCTGGACCTGAAGTCGGGCGCGGTCGTGTTCATCGGAAAAGGCAAGGGCTCCGAGGCGTTGCTGCCGTTTTGGAAGAGACTGCGTGCCTCCCGGGCTCGCATCCGGACGGTGGCCATCGACATGTCCCCAGCCTACACGAAGGCCGTTCGGGAGAACCTGAAGGAAGCCGTGCTGGTGTACGACCACTTCCACATGCTCAAGCTATACAACGAGAAGCTCACCGAGCTGCGGCGTGACCTGTATCGCGAGGCCACGGAAGGCCAGCACAAGGACGTGCTCAAGGGCATCCGCTGGCTGCTGCTGAAGAATCCTGAGAACCTCGATCCCAAGAAGCAGGAACGGAAGCGGCTTGATGCTGCTTTGGAATTGAACAGCACATTATTCGTGGCCTACTACATGAAGGATCAACTACGGCTGCTGTGGCAGCAGCCAGACAAGCGGGCCGCTCGGCGGCTCCTCAACGACTGGATAAAATTGGCTGACATCTCAGGCATCCGCATGCTCAAGAGCTTCGCTAGAACCCTCGCCGTGCATCGCGAAGGAATTCTCGCCTGGTATGACTATCCGATTTCCACAGGTCCCCTGGAAGGTACAAACAACAAAATCAAAACCATGAAGCGTCAGGCCTACGGATTCAGGGACATCGAATTCCTAAAACTAAAAATCATGGCGATTCACCAAGCTACGTACGCACTTGTCGGATGAACCACATTTGGCACTTTTATGCGCGAGTTCTCGCCACTTTAGCCAGGACGCACCCGGCTTGGGGTGCTGGCCATTCGCCGGTGACCAGAGCCGTATGTGCTAGCATGGCGGCGATCCAATCTGTCGCGGCGGCGGCTTGGCTACGGCGAAGCCGAGCGGCGGTGGCAGGAAGTCATTCGGGCCGGCGGCAGCAAGCCTAGTGCGTGGCAATCGGCACCATGGATCGGCTAAAATGGCGAGAACTCGCGCATAAAAGTCCAGAATGTCCTGACACACAGCACGGTGTTGAACGCGCGCTGGAAGAATCTGTCCGCGGCGTCGGGTTGGAAGGGCTTTTCGCTTCACAAGTGTTCAGTGGTGAAGATTCGGTGGACCAGCACACCGGGCTGAGGCTACCATAGCCGGAACGATTCCTAATGCCAGGATAAGCAACGGTCGCGCCGATGGTTCGGCGCGGTGAACAAACCGCATTCCGCAACCGGTTGTTCTCGCGGCCCCCTGTCCTGAGTCCTTTCGTAAGGTGTGCCGTATGCTCCGATCCCTGTCGTTGTTGGCACTCTTCGTACTCATCGCTCCAGCGGTTTCGTTTGCGGAGATCACCTTTGAGATCCGGACTGCCGAATCCACCGGTATTCGGGCCATCTTTGACCAGTGGTACGCGGACGAAATGAAGCGACAGGGGGGGGCGGGCAAATCACACGGCTGGTGGCCATGGGGATTGAGAGCGCTGGACTACGATCGCGACGGGGACCTTGATCTGATTCCTTCGCATCACGGCGTGCCTCATTCGATCGTCCTACAATGCCAGCTCAAAGAGTCTGGCAAGCTGTTGTTCACGAATGCGACCGTGGCTTTGAGCATCGACAGCCGCAACTTGCCAGGAGCCGACGATCGCCCTTGGATCTGGGACATCGACGGAGACGGCTGGCTTGACATCGCCGGTTTTTCCGACGAGTCACCCCCGCTGTCGGTGTTCAACCAGCGAGGGAAAAAGTTTGTCGCGACCGCCCAGCCGTTGTTCGCTCCGCTTTCGCATCCGCAAGAGGTGATCGACCTCGACGGCGACGGCTACCTGGACCTCGACGGTGGAAAACACGGAGTGTGGATTTACGAACCTGCCAAGCGGACGTTTCGTCGGGACGAGACGCCGCGGTTCAAGCCGCCCGAAGGCGTCTCGCCCGAGCTGCTGGTGGCATTAGAAACACAAAGCCAAGCGAGCAAGAATCGCTTCTACAAGCTGGAGTTTCTGATGCACGAGCAGGTGGGGCACGACACGCTGGGCTATGCCCCGCAGCCAATCGATCTCAACTCCGACGGCATCGGTGATGTCGTGATTCACGGATCTGGCGGCTATGGGGCGGTTTATCTCGGACGGTATCTATTGAGAAGCGCTGACGGCAAACTTACCGACGCGACCGCCGAGTTAGGCTTGCCGATCGACGGAGCGCCCATCCTGATCCATGACTTGACCGGCGACGGGCGTATCGATCTGCTAATCGTTGGCCAGAAATCTGGCGGCCTATACGTGCAAAATGAGACGGGGAGATTTGAACACTGCGACAACGCACTATCGCAATTTCTTACACGTCGTGGCCCTTATTTGCTGCGGGCGTATCGGGCGGATTTCGACAACGACGGCGACCCTGATTTGGTGCTCTCGAACCCACGATTGGGGCGTGCGGTGGTGTTCGAAAACAAAGCTCCAGGGGAGTTCGCCAGCGTGCTCGAAGTGCGAGCATGGGATGCCAACCCGATCGTGATCGCAGACTTGGACAACGACGGGCGGTTGGATCTGGCTGTCGGAGGCGGCCCCGACCAAGATGCCGCCAAATGGAGCATCACGATCTACTTGAACCACACGGCAAAGTCTGGTCGCTTTGCTAGGATTTTTCCGCGGATGACGCGGCATCGGTCATCCTCAGGCATCGCGGACAGCAACTCCGCCTGCCCAAAGGTCCCTCGGCGTTCGACAAACGGTTCGCGAACGGCTGGCCGCGCGGCAGCCGCGAGGTGGAGTCCGAGCGAGTCCGAGCGCCACCTGGCCAACATCCACGGCACCTTCTACGAGGTCCCCTTGCTCACCAACGGTGAGGCGACGGAAGGGAAGATGGGTGGAAACGAGACTGAGGCCGCGTCTTTGGTCGCTGCATTCACGCAGGCCAGCAGCGACGCGACTGGAGCGCAGAGCGGTACCGCTTCGGTTTCACTGGCTGCCCAGCTCCGAAAGCTCTTGCCCAAGGAAGCGGGGATCACGCAGGCAGGAGAAAAAAGAACCCCGTTGCTCGGTAGGACGCGCAACGGGGTTCTTCACTGTTGAGCGACACACCTTCACCGTGAATCGCTCGATCCGGTAGCCAACTTATCGGCAACACCCCTCTTAAGGATGAGGTGAAAATTTTCTGACTCTATCGTTTTCTATGTGCGGCATCGTCGGCCACCTAACGAGGCTGAGACTAATAGGTTCTGAAGCCAACAGGGGTGATATTGTTTCCCGTTGAGTCGATGGGCCGGGCTCGTATAGGCCCTTGGTTTTCCGGCACGTTGGGCGAACGGTCGGAAGTTCAACATCAACGCCCAGCCTCGCAGCCTGCGTTCGCTCGACTCCAGATGCATGCATTCCCCGATGTGCATACAGCACTCGATACATGCGATTCATCAATCGATCGACCATGTTGCTAGTCCGCGGACATTCAGGATAGTCATACGCTCGCGCGTACTGGGTTGTCCGATCGCAGAGCTTCTCCAGTGCTTTCCGAACGGTTGGTGGCAGGTCCTGCGAGGCCGCCGATTGGCTCAACGCCTCCATCCGCGAGTGGAACGCCGCCTTCGTCGGTGCGCGATACACTTCCCACACGCGCTCGTGCAACGGATATTGAGGCACAAACGGGGAAACTCCGACACGGATCTAAGCCGGAGCCTACACCACCGCGCCACCTCTCGACTCTACTGACACACTGCTGGGCAAGCTGCGGGAGCTGCATCGGATTTGCCGGCGACCCTCTTCGCACCGGAGGACCTAATCGCAAACACCGATGGAATGAGAGGGGCATGATGTCCCACTTGCGGGAACGCTAGCATTCCGTCGGACTTGCCGCGCAAGTCGCCTGGCGATCCGCACGCAAGGTGAATTCGCACCCTGACGGCCGAGCAAACCAGCGGCCCCGGGGTCTCTCTCCACGATTTCAGGGAGGTATTCCACGTGCTTAAGACCGCGTTACGAATTCTTGTAGCGGGGGCGATGGTGGCGGTTGCTACCGGCCAAAGCAGAGCCCAAGAAAACTTTCAGTTTTCCCAGACGAGTGCCGTCCTGAATGGCGGCGGTGGTCAGGGTGACTGCGGCAGTTCGACAGAGTGCGGCGATTGCATTTCCAATGACTGCTGCGAGCAGCCGTGCATCGGCAACTGGCGCGACAACACCGTAGTGTTCGCGGCCACCGACGCCTGGAGCAATATCGGCGATGGAGTGATTGCGCTTGGCAGTCCTTTCGGCGCGGCCCGAACCCAAGGCAACTATGGCGTCCGCTTCGGATCGAATACAGGATTCGGGCTTGGCGATTCTCGCGTGCGTGCCCAGGTCGGCTCGAGCTATGGCGCGTACGATCTGAAGGGGCGGACCAATTTCACAGGGGCGACGAGTGCCTCCGCCGTGGAGCAGCAAATCTTCGCGACGGCTGGTCTCTACAAGCGGAGCGACATTCTCAACGGCGATGCGATCGCGTGGGGCGTCGTTTACGACTACATGTACGACAGCGATTGGGGCGCACAGGGGAATAGTAACCTGAATTTTGGGCAAATCCGATCGATCTTCGGCTACGCTCTGAGCGAGTCGAATGAAGTGGGTATCAGCAGCACGCTCCGTGCGCAGTCCGATTCAGCGGCTTTGGTAGGCTTTACGGCTAGCCGGATTCATGCCGTCGACCAGGCGAACATCTTTTGGCATCACAACTGGCAGTCTGGTGGCGACACGTGGCTGTCGGTCGGTGCGGCCGATTCTCCCACGTCGTGGACGCTGGGCTTCGCTGGCCAGGCTCCTCTAAGCCGTGGCGTGTCGTTGTTCACGTCGGCGAACTACTACATACCGGGCTCAGCAACCGGTGCAGCCGGGGCGACTGAAGAGATCTGGAATGTCACCGCTGGCCTTTCGATTTCGCTGGGTGGCAAGGCCTACAATCGGACAGTCTCCGGCAACGCCGGAATGCCGCTCTTGAACGTCGCCGACAACGGCACGTTTGCTTTGCAGCGATAGCAAATTCACTGCTAGCGACAGAGGCTCGCCCACGGGTTTCTAATGGTTTGCGAGATATTTGGTCGATAAATCGTTGTCCGGATCGAAGCGAATTTGGTAGGTCGAATTCGCTTCCCAGCAAGGAGACCCGTTGCACCATCCTACTGGCAACGGGTCTCTTTTTTTTCGGGGGGGGAGTCGGCTGAATTGCGGTGATCGAAAAGATCCGACGCCGCTCCGGCAATCCTAGGCTCCTGTCCTTCCGAATAAACCCATCCGCGATCCATTGTCCTTCCGAATAAATCCATCCGCGATCCGGCGCACACGCAGCATAATCTGTCCAAACCGGCAAGCCCGCAGCAGCGGTGTATTCCCCTCGGCATCGAGTTGGTCAACGGATACGCCTGCCGCCAGAAACCGTCGAATCTCATCGAGGCTGCCGTAGCCGGCTGCATTGTGAAGGGCTTTTGCCATTCGTCGATTGCTCACTGAGGTGGACTGCGGCGGGACTAAAAATAACTCTAGCTGCGAGCTGGGTAGGGGTCACCACCACGACGCCCACGTTGCCACGTCCCGCGTTGCTGCGCCACCCACGTCCCCCTCCGTGGCCCACGGCCCCGACTCGCGGCCAGTCGCGATCGTGGTGGTTGCCAGGGTCCTCCCGGGCATCGCGTCCGTCTTCACCCCCCGGGGGAAGCAGCCGCATACCAGGCAGTCTTTGTTTTGTGTACAGGATGTTTATTTTTGGCGCGGCCACCCGTTTTTGGGGGTATCCACTGGGCGCCACGATGCACAGGATTATGCCTGACGCGGTCTCACCATAGACGCATGAGTGTTCGCATGTATCCTGTCTCCGCGTCTACTGCGATCCTGTGCGATCTGGCACCGAAAGAAGGCAGATGAGCAAGACCCAGAAAGAGACCATCGAGTACGACGCGAAGTTCCTGGCTGAATGGAATTCATTCTGTGACACCAAGGGTTATGTCAGGCGCCAAGCATCGCATGCGTGCCGGATCGCGTTCATGAGGCTCCTCTCGGCCAAGGAGCGGGAAGGGTTTATGTTCGAGGCTTGCAAGCGGGCAATCCGACCTCGAAGCGGAAACGGACGCTCGTGACTCCATGAAGATTCTGATCGCCGAAGACGACGCAGTCGCGGGAGCCACACTAAGACAGGCACTTTGCAAACGTGGCCATGATGTAAGCACGGTGGAACGGGGGCTTGAGGCGTGGGACCATTTGATCTCAGAGTACTTCCCAGTGCTCATAACGGATTTTCGGATGCCCGACATCGATGGGACAAATCTCACAAAGCTGATCCGCGCACGACCAAACGCTCAGTACACCTACATCATCATGCTGACTGCGCACTCGGAACTTCAAAACTACTTCGATGCGATCGCTGCTGGCATCGATGACTTCCTCGCCAAGCCACTCGACATTCCATTACTGGTCGCCAGGCTGCATGTTGCTGAGCGAATCATTGGTTTGCAGAACCGCGTCAAGCAATTCGAATCCATCATGCCAGTCTGCTGTTATTGCAAGAAGGTTCGCGATGGCGAGCTGTGGGTGGACCTGCAGGCGTACGTGGCCGAGAAATATGGAACCATGCCTTCTCATGGCATCTGCCCGAGTTGTTATCAAAGTCAGGTAGAGCCGGAATTGAAGGCGCTCGAAGATTCGGTCGAGTCTGATCGTTGGCCGGCGCCGGACGACTGAGTTACTAGGCCATTCATTTCAATGGTTTATCGCGACACAACGCAGGTGTACAGTTTGTGACATAACGTCGCGGCATGCTGGCGACCATCAATCTGGCCGCGCTCACTTCCGGTTGCCAGGGTCACCCGTCTCGTCGCAGAGCCCCACAAAGTCGTCGGGGCCGTGGGCCACGACGCGGTGCGATTTTTATGCTGAACGCCCTTTCACAGCGCCGAAATATCGGCGCGCGATCCGCTAATTCTACGGGCGTCTGGCATTTAGAATGACTATGGTAGCCCTCAGCACCCACGAGAGCACCATGAACGCGCCAAAGATTCCACTGCCGAAGAACTGGCCAGCGAATGTGCAAGCCGTCATCCTGCACGTCATCAGTCTGGCGAACTACGTCATTGCCTACACGCGAGGCTGGGCGGCCGATAGCAAGAATGAGCGGATTCGTTGGAAGGCCGAAGCG
>Ga0335397_10005583_pt1 | contig 16426 bp, 13 predicted proteins | sample MAT04_FD_205740 | JGI IMG/M metagenome (GOLD analysis project Ga0335397, IMG submission 205740) | Freshwater microbial communities from Lake Fryxell liftoff mats and glacier meltwater in Antarctica - MAT-04 (spades assembly) (version 2) ... | reverse complement strand
CTCTTTTTAGTCTTTTCTTAATATTGGCTTCAACCACATAATAGTCGATAAGCGGTGCGAATGCATTCATAAGCAGAATGGCTAACATAACGCCCTCAGGATAAGCCGGATTGAATACACGTATCATGATTGCAAGGAAACCTGCTAAAAATCCATAAATCCACTTGCCACGATTTGTTTGTGCTGCGGTAACCGGATCAGTTGCCATGAAAACCATACCAAACATGAAACTTCCCATCATCACTTGGGTAAGTGGGCTCAGTGTCATGAAAGCATTTGCTGCAAAAGCATTAAATATCAATGTCATGGTTACACCTCCAAGCAAACCTGCAAGCATAATCCGCCAGCTGCCAATTCCTGTAACAATGAGGATAACAGCACCAATCAGTATCGCCAACTTTGACGTTTCTCCAATTGATCCGGGAATAAAACCAAAGAAAAGATCGTGTAATGAAGGTATCTGATCGATTGCTCCGGAAGCAGCTTTTGATAATGGAGTTGCTCCTGAAAAACCGTCAATAACACCTTCGCCTTTGGTAAGGCCGCCGGTCCATATAGTGTCGCCACTTATTTTGGACGGATAGGCAAAAAAGATAAAAGCCCTGGCCAGTAATGCAGGATTAAAAATATTCATTCCTGTTCCGCCGAATGCTTCCTTTCCGATAATAACAGCGAAGATACTTGCAATAGCAACCATCCACAGGGGAACATCAACAGGCATTACCAATGGAATAAGCATACCGGAAACAAGAAAGCCTTCGTTCACTTCTTCATGCCTGATCTGAGCGAAAATAAATTCAACACCTAACCCTGCTATGTACGAAACGGCAACTATCGGAATAACTTTGAGCAGGCCATAACCAACAATTTGCCCAAAGCCTGCCTCCTGCCCGAGTGAAAGAAAATGCTGGTAGCCGGTATTCCAGATACCGAATAATAATGCCGGGATCATTGCTATAATAACCATCGACATGGTGCGTTTCAGGTCGATGACATCACGGATATGGCTTCCCCCGAAGGTAGTTTTATCAGGCACAAAAAGGAAGGACTCAAATGCATCGAAAGTTGAGTGTAGTTTCTCAAACTTTCCGCCTTCCTTAAATTGGGGCTTTATCTTATCAAGATAATTGCGTAGTGCTTTCATTTATAAGTAATGTAGTTTCTAATTCTGTAATTTTTATATTTGTTAGGTTCCGGGTTCACTTTCATCCCCCAATTCTCAAATTTTCAAATCTCCTGATCTTTAACTCATTTCCTTTCGGATCAGATCGAGGCCTTTGCGGATGATATGCTGAATTTCCGTTTTAGACGTATCTATAAATTCTACTAAAGCAAAGTCTTCTTCATCCACTTCATATATCCCAAGGTTTTCCATCATCTCAATATTTTCAGCCAAACAGGCTTTAATCAATTGCATCGGATAAATATCCATTGGCAGAACCTGTTCGTATTGACCGGTCATAACATAAGCACGTTCGGCTCCGTGGAAATTGGTATCAAGACGGTACTTCCGGTTCGGCGTGAGATACGAAAAGAAAGATTTAGAGAAACTGAATTTGTTCAGGCCGGGAAGTGCCCAACCAAAGAATTCATGGTAATTTCCTTCCGGGATTACCGTAAACTGATTGTGGTAAAAACCCAGGTATCCGTCAGGTTTGATGCGTGTACCCGTGAGCACATTGCCACTGATAATTCTTATGGTACCGTCTTTAAGATTATCCTTAGCCAATGAACGAACACTAGCACCTTTATACGTTTTATAATATTTAGGATTTTTCACTTCCGATCCGCAAACAGGTACAATTATTGAAGTATCGTAAATGCCCTTTACAAAAAGCCTGCCTATAATTATCACATCCTGAGGATTAACAATCCATGCAATTTCGCCTTTGTTAATGGGATTTGTATGATGTATCTGAACTCCTACATTTCCTGCAGGATGAGGTCCATCAAAATATGTGATTTCCGTATTGCTTACTTTAGGAAACTCGCTTTTCCCTCCGGGTAAACCAAGTTTTACGGATTTACCGGATAGTTTGGATAAAACATCAATACCTGCCTGGAAATCAGATATCCCTTCTTTGACAATTATAGAGTAATCAGGGGCAAGGGGTGCTGAATCAAAACCGGAAACAAAAATAGCTTTTGGAGTATCGGCAGGATTTGCGATAATGCTGTAAGGACGTTGCCTTATCATTGGCCATGCGCCGCTTTTGAGTAATTTTTCTATTATGGCTTCACGTTCTGTTATGGCAGGATCAGCTTTTCCGAAATCTTCAAACTCAGGTTTATCAGTGGATTTTATTCTGATTTCCTGGAGTACCCGCTTGTCGCCACGACTTATTTCCTCAATTGAGCCACTGACCGGAGAAGTAAAAATAATGTTTTCGCGGTATTTGTCAATAAAAAGCGGTGTTCCTGCTTTCACAATATCACCTTCTTTTACCAGCAAACGGGGGAAAACACCTATAAAATCAGTTGGTTTTACCGCGTAATATCCGGCATCGATTGCAGAAATGCCCTTCTTCGCCTCTCCTACCAGGTTGATATTGAGACCTTTCTTAATTCTTATGGTGTTGGCCATAATGTATACGTATAGACTTGATTTGTTATAAAATGCAGCGGCAAATATAGATAAATTTAGATGTATTTTATTCGTATATATCTTTTTTTTTCAACAGTTTCAGCAATGATTTTCATTTTTGATTCAGTTGTTGTGCTGAACTCAATAATAATAAGGTACAATTTGTGTTATTCAGCTATGTATAACAGGTTATCGTTTACTTTTGCACCAGGTAATGCTTACACAACAGTTAACATGAAATTACGAGTTATCGCAAAAAGGCTTATTACGGGCATTGTATTATTGGCAATGTACTATGCAGCCAATGCAGCCAATACTATTGTTTCTGATACTTCTGATTTTTATTCCGATGATTTTGTGCGGAACGATGACCATGTTTATCAGAAATATATACAAGCTGTTGAGCTTTCACGCACCGGTTTTGACCTTGCCGATCCTGTAATCACATTAAAAACAAGTGAGCAGTTTAAAGTTGGTTTTGATGATCTTAGGGGAAGTTTTATTCAATATTTTTACCAAATCCAGCATTGTACAGCAAACTGGGAGAAGTCCGAAATATGGACAAACGAGTATCTGGAAGGCATGGAAGAAGATCAGATTGAAAAGTTCGAATCATCTTTCAACACGCGAACAGCTTATACACATTACGAATTTGTTTTTCCCAACGAACGATTCATAATTAAAAAATCAGGAAATTATATTTTAAGGGTTTTCTGGCGCAACCAGAAAGGAAATGAGATAAATGCCTTTACCCGGCGGTTTATGATAGTTGATCCAAAGATTACTATTTCTGCAAATATTGGACGTGCCGGAACATCGGAAGATTATGAGACACGACAGGAAGTGGATTTTACTCTGAATACAGTTGGTTTGCGCATTGACTCACCTTACCAGGATATAAAGGTGGTCATACTGCAGAACTGGCGATGGGACAATGCCCTTACGAGCCTGAAGCCTTATATGGTCCGTAACGAAATACTGGATTATTCATTCGACAATGGCACGAACCTTTTTGATGGAGCCAATGAATTCAGGCGATTTGATCTGAAAAGCATTAAATTCATTTCTGAAAAAGTACGCGAGATCACTTTTGATGATAGTGTTTTCTATGCTAAACTATGGGACAGCGAAAAACGTATTTATAAAGAATATAGTATTGAGGACGATATTAACGGCAAATTCCTGTTGAAAACGGACGACGAGCCTTCGGTTACGAATTACGGCGAATATGCTGTTGTAAAATTCTTCCTTCCTTACGAGGCACCCATTGTTGAAGGCAACTTATATGTAGCAGGTGGATTTAACTGCTGGCAATATACCCCTGAAAATAAAATGCAATACAACTTCCGCAGGAAAGGTTACGAAGCCAATATCCTTTTCAAACAAGGATATTATAATTATTTATATGTTTTGCTGCCTAATAATTCAAAAACCGGCGATGCAACCTGGGTCGAAGGAAATCATTCGGAAACGCGCAACACATATACAATCCTGGTATACCACCGGTCGCGGGGTGAAATGTATGATGAACTGGTTGCTGTCGGTAATTTCGAAAAAAAATAACCTGGCATATCCATTATGTTCCGCTGCGAAATGGGACGTTTTCCCTCTGAAAATCAACGGCTGAAACGCAAAAAAGTCCCGAGCGGGAGTTTCTTTCCGAAACGATCGCACAGGTAGAGTTCGCCAAATTCATTATCATCTCCCCTTTTGAAGTAGCTGTTGATGAGGTTATTACCAACAAGAGCCGAAAACCCGATTGAATACATATTTAAAATCATGAAACTCAATTCAGGTAAGAGCAATTTGCTGCAAAGCTCAATCATTTCGTTCAGGTTGTCATCGAGTATCCATTTTTCGCCATCGGCTCCACGTCCATAGGCAGGCGGATCTAGTATAATGCCTGAATACGTATTTCCCCGCCGCACTTCGCGTTGAACAAATTTTAATGCATCTTCCACTACCCAGCGGATATCGGCCAGCCCGCTGTTCTCCATATTTTCGCGTGCCCAGGAAATTACAGGTTTTACTGAATCCACATGAACAACTTCAGCACCAGCAGCACATGCAGCCAGTGATGCCGCACCGGTGTAGGCAAACAGGTTGAGTATTTTTGGTTTTGAAGCTTTCGAAACAGTTACTTTATCATAAATAAAATCCCAGTTCGGTGCCTGTTCAGGGAAAACACCGATATGACGGAATGATGTTAAACCGAGTCTCACACTAAAATTCATCTGCCTGTACGAATAAGTAATGCGCCATTGCTCGGGCATACCTTTTTTCAATATCCAAAGCCCTTTTTCACTGTTGTTTTTATCCAGTTTAAATGCTGCAAATGACATTTTATCCCATTCCGCTTCATTCATAGAAGGATTCCATATGGCCTGTGGTTCTGGTCGGATAAGTGTATATTGGCCAAAACGCTCAAGTTTTTCGAAATTCCCCGAATCAATAAGTTCGTAATCAGAAAAATGTGTTGATGTGAGGAGTAACATGGCGTTTCAGATAGATTAATTCATGTGATTTTTTGATTACTTTTCTTGCAAAAGACTGAAATCATGAATTTTATAATGTGCATCTTGCTTCAGATACTAGTTTTTCCGGTTTTGCGCGCTCAGACTGAATTTTTCCGGATACTTCGCATTTATATCTGAATAAAAAGCTTCAATCACTTTTAAATCTGCTTCGAAATCGCCTGTCGGAAAAATCATTCCTCCTATCCCTCCTATTTTCTTTTTATAATCAAGAAATCCAAAAGCGATTGGAACCTGGGCGTGTTCGGCAATATAATAAAACCCGCGCTTCCAGTTAGACCTTAAGCTACGCGAACCTTCGGGAGTGATGGTTATGTACAGACTATCTTTATTCTTAAACAGGTCACCAACCTGTATCACGATGTTGGTGCTGGCCTTGCGGTCGACAGGAATTGCTCCCATTGCGGATAATATATTACCCAACGGGAAAAAGAATGCTTCCTTCTTAATAAGGTATTTCGCATTAACTCCTATTGACATATATCCTAACCAACCAACCAGAAAATCCCAGTTGCTGGTATGGGGAGCCATCGTCACCACCATCTTTTTAACTTCCGGCGGAATTTTTATAACCACGTCCCAACCAAATATTTTCAGTAAAAAACGAGCAAATTTTTTCTTCATAACTACAATTTTCGGGAGTTAACAGGTTGCAAAGAAACATTAAATATATTTCATCCAGAAATCCGGTTCAAAATTGCCCTTCACATAGTTTTCCGGCGATAAACATGCTTCGGTGGCAAAAGCAAGTCCACAACCAATTATACGATCCATCTGTGCCTCAGTCAGATTCTCAATCTGTTTTGAACTAATATCAGTAGTTGATATTCCGTAAATAAAACCTGCATTAAAATTATCGCCGGCACCAATAGTGGAAACAGGTCTAATTGCAGGTATTTTATATGTTTTCACAAATCCGGGGGTAAAAACATGCAGTGGTTTCCCGCCTGCAGTAATAATAAGCATGTTACAATAATGCCGGATTTTTTCGTACACATTTTCCGGATCCTTGATTCCAAAAATATTTCTGAAATCTTCGTCAGAACCTTTTACAATTGTTGAAACAGAAATATTGTTCATGTAAGTTGTCATGCATTCATCCAATTCAGCAGAATGAGCTTTCCGGATATTCAGATCGTAATAAATTATTGACTTTGCTTCAACTGCACAACGCAATACACTCAGTATAAACTCCCTACGCTCAGGTTTTACGGCATAAAACGAACCGAAAAGTAAAATATCCTCTTTTGAAAAAACCGGAATACTGGTAATCTGAAGTTTTTCAGGCGTATCGTGATAAAATGAATAAGAAGCATTTTTAGCCTTATCGAGAAAAGCCAGTGCCAGCGATGTTTTTCGTTGAATATTCCGGATGCAATAGTCTGTTTTTACAGTGTTGTATTTCAGGAAATTTTCAATCAGGTCGCCTGCCTTATCATCGCCAAATTCACTTATAAGATAAATAGCGGTTCCCATTCTGCCCAGAGAAACTGATGCATTTAATACAGATCCACCGGGAACAGCCTGTAATGAAAAGTCACCATTTGAAACCAAATCCAACACTGTTTCACCCAAAGCATATACAACCCGACTATTTTTAAGATTATCAGTCATCCAAATACTTTTACAAATCCAGTTCAAGGTTAAGCTGGTCCCTAAGTTTATTTACATTTGGATTCTGTGAAGCCATGGCATCCAGCTTTTCGCGGTCGTTCATGTATTTCCTGGTTTCTGATGGTTGTTCGGTAACCACGACCTTTGTGGTAATGAAGTCGTTTTTTAATTCTTTACGCAGGTATTCAAGCAAAGCGTTGCGCCTGTCGTTGAATTCTTTTGCAAGAACAGTGTTTTCAACGGTAATCAGAAGTACATTATCAGCTTGTAATACAGGCTTATAGGATGTAAGAGCTGAATAATACAATGCGGATTCACCTTTCCTGGATTCAGCATAACGTACGAGTGATTCTTCGAATAGTTCGATACTAAAACTTTCGTTTTGTTCCTTATACGGAGCCGATTCAACTGATTTTGCAAGCTGATCAGCTTTCATTACTGATTTTATCGAAAAGCTGGAAACATGATGCGACTGAACCGGAACATCATGCTTCGGCTGAACCACAGCTTCAGGTTCCGAATCCTTTAGAGGCTCACTTTGCGGCAAAACCGAAGCAATTGTATCGATCGGTTTTTCTTCTTTTACCAGTTGAGGAATAACCGGTGGAACTGTTTCCTGAACCTGGGATTGACCGGTAGCCGCTATGGCAGCTTTGGGTTCTTTAATTATCGGGGGTTGTATAACAGGAACAGGAGTAGGAACAGGAGCTGGGGTTGCAATGGATTGCTGAACAACAGGAGCCGGAGTTACAACCGGCGTAGCTATCTGTCCGCTTAACCTGCATATCTGTATAAGCGAAACCTCCAACGAAAGCCTTTTATTATTGGATGTACGGTATGTAACATCACATTTATTAATAATATCAAGTGCATCAATTAAAATTTGTATTGAAACTGTACGGGCCTGGTTTGCATATTTGGCACGGATAGCATCGCTGGTTTCGATCAGCTTTACGGTGGCGGCATCAGTACTCATAAGCAGGTTGCGAAGATGCTCGCCCATGCCTGTAATAAAATGCTGCCCTTCGAATCCTTTTTCGATAACTTCGTTAACGATAAGTAAAATTTCTTTATAATTTCCGGTCATCACGCAATCCATGATACGGAAGTAATACTCATAATCGAGCACATTCAGGTTCTCGAGAACCAGTTCGCGGCTAATATTCCTGTCGCCCAGATTAACCATCTGGTCAAAAACAGATAATGCATCACGAAGGGCACCATCAGCTTTATGTGCTATAATATGAAGGGCTTCCGGATCGGTGGTTACGCCTTCGCTTTGTGCAACAAATAACAAATGCCTGGCAATATCATCAACAGTTATCCGCTTGAAATCAAAAATCTGGCAACGCGACAGAATAGTAGGGATAATTTTATGCTTTTCGGTAGTGGCAAGAATAAATTTGGCATAAGCCGGTGGTTCCTCCAGAGTTTTCAAAAAAGCATTAAAAGCTGATGAAGAGAGCATATGAACTTCATCAATTATATAAACTTTATATTTCCCCATTTGCGGCGGTATCCTGACCTGTTCGACCAGGTTACGGATGTCATCCACACTGTTGTTAGAAGCTGCATCCAGCTCATGAATATTAAATGACGCCGAATCGTTGAAAGCTTTACAGGAAGAACATTCGTTACAGGGTTCAGTTTCGGCAGTAGGATTCAGACAATTGATTGTCTTTGCCAGAATACGCGCGCAAGTGGTTTTACCAACACCCCGTGGACCACAGAATAGGAAAGCCTGCGCAAGCTGGTTGTTGCGTATCGCATTTTTGAGAGTTCCGGTAATCGAAATCTGTCCAACAACTGTGCTGAAAGTTACCGGACGGTATTTACGAGCCGATACTATAAAATTATCCATATTTATCAGTAAGTTAGTTCATTGCCATTAATTCCGTTCTTTTTGAGCAAGCCCGAAAAAGGTTAAATATCCATTTTCAAAGGTAAAACAATTCAACCAAAGGATACGTTGTTGTTAATAAAATGGATGTAGTTCATGGAATTGGGCATTTACAAAGGTAAATATTCCCTATTCAGGTAATGAGATATAAAAAAGTCTGTTAAAAAACAGGCATACAATAAAAACCGTATTTTTGCTCCATATCTTCTGACTGATGGTATTGATACTGATTCCGAAAATTACAAACCGTATTCAATTTACGATGCAGCTTATTTTCAACAGGCTTTTGGGATTGAAGTTTAATATTACAACCAGTCTTTCGGAATTTGAAGAATACACAGGGCCAAAGTTTTCGTACGGAGTTCCTGTTGATGAAAAATATCTCTTTTTTGCATCGAATGGTTTGCTTAACGAAAGTGTGATAAAAGCGCGGGAGTTAAGACATTTCACCTTCGAAGGCAGTAATGTATTTTTCCCGATAGTGAACAGGTTTTCGGCTCTGCCTTTTGATCTTTTCGCCGCATCATTTTACCTCGTTAGCCGATTTGAAGAGTACCTTCCGCATATGCGCGACAACCATAACCGTTTTCTTGCTGCAGGAAGCGATGCCTGCCAGCAGGGATATCTGCATAAGCCGTTAGTTAATATTTGGGCTCTCAGGATAATGGATATCCTGGAATCGTGGTTTCCCAGATTAGAATACACATTACCTGAATACACATTTATCCCGACTATTGATGTGGATGCGGCATATGCTTTTAAAAATAAGGGACTTACCCGTGCAATCGGTGGAATAGGTAAAGCTTTGCAAAAAAAAGATTTCGAAGAAATGCACCGGCGTATCAAGGTTTTACTGGGTTTCGAACATGATCCGTTTGATACATTTGAACTTCAGATGCACTTGCAGAAAAAATACAAATACGATGCTATTTACTTTATCCTTTTGGCCGATTATGGGCCTTATGATAAAAATTGCCCTCATAATAACCGCTACTTCCGAAGTTTAATACGTTACTTGTCCGATTATGCTGAAATCGGCATCCATCCTTCTTACGCTTCTTCCCTTCAGCCATCGCTTATTGCAATGGAAACAGCCAGGCTTGCAAAAATCCTGAAACAGGAAGTAATTCACAGCAGGCAACATTTCCTTAAATTAACTTTACCTGAAACGTATCGTAACCTGATAAATAACGACATTCTTCACGATTATACGATGGGATATGCCGAAGCTACCGGTTTCAGGGCTTCAATATGCACACCATTTCCGTTTTTTGATCTGGATCAGGACATGGTTACAAATCTTACGATCCATCCTTTTGCTGTAATGGATGGTACGCTGAAGGATTACCTGAAACTTTCACCGGCTAAAGCAACCGTAGAAATTCATAATTTGATCAACGAGGTTAAAAAAGTGGGAGGCACATTTATTCCTTTGTGGCACAATTCAACATTAAGTGATAAAAATGAATGGAAAGGCTGGCTTGACGTGTATATTAATATGGTGGAGGAAGGGTTGAGAAAGTAGACGTTGTTGGATGTTGGATTGTGGATGGTAGATGGTAGATGGTGGATGGCGGATGGTGGATGGCGGATGGTAGATGGTGGATGCTAGATGGTGGATGGTGGATGGCAGATGGTAGATGGTAGATGGTGGATGGTGAATGGCAGATGGTAGATGGTGTGGATGGTAGATGGTGGATGTGGGGATGGTGGATTAAATAAACTTCTTGTTTGAAGGTTTCATAAGTTGAATGTTAACGGTTTTTGTATTCTTGAATTTCTAATTTCTTATAAACACTCAATCACATGTCCTCATGATTAAATTCCTGCAGCATGATATGATTGATAAATCGCGCTGGGACGATTGTATCAGTAATGCCTTAAACGGAAACCTGAATGCATTTTCGTGGTTCCTCGATATTGTGAGCCCGGGTTGGTGTGCTTTAATTGAAGATGATTATGAAAAAGTGTTCCCGCTTCCGACATTTTCACGTGCGGGAATAAAATACATCATGCAGCCTTATTTTACGCAGCAATTGGGCCTTTTTTACCGTTCGCTTTCATCAGAAAAAATATTGCTGAATTTTTTAGACGGTATCCCAAAGGAATACAAATATATTGACATAAACCTCAATACTTCGAACAAGGTTACCAGAGGCAAAGAAGCACCAGAAATGATTAACCTTGAGTTGGATATGATAAGTGACTACGGAAGAATCGCTTCTGCATATACCAGTAATCTTCAGCGGAATATTAACAAAGCTGCCAAAAACAAACTTTCAATTACTAAGCACATAAGGCCCGAAGATGTTATTGCGCTGTTCAAAGCAGGCAAAGGACTGGAATTAAATCATTTACGCGACAGTCAATATTCACTGATGCAGCGCATAGCATACGAAAGCATTTATAAAGACATAGGAGAAGTTTGGGGTGTTCACAATGAGTTTAACCAACTGGTAGCTGGTGTATTGTGGGTAACAAGCCATCAGAAAACCATATTTCTTTTCTCAGCAGTTTCAGGAGAAGGGAAAAAATTACATGCAATGCCATTTCTTATTGACACCTTTATCAGGGAAAATGCGGGCAAGCCACTGACTTTGGACTTTGAAGGATCGAATGATCCTGGACTGGCAAGATTTTACAGTAGTTTTGGAGCCAAAAGAGTGGTTTATCAGCGATACGTTCATAATTTGTTACCTGTATTTTATCGTACTGCCTTGAAAATATGGCGATTAAGCCGCAAGCTTGTAAAAAAAAGCATTCGCTTATAAACAAATCCGTTAAAGTCCCTATTTTTGTATTCTTAGGGTAAGAAGATAATCTCCACAAACGCAGTAAAAAAAAAGGAGTATGGTGATCAATATCGGCAGCAAGAATTCAATAGTAAACCAGTTTTTACTCGAACTGCGCGATGCGTCTGTTCAGCAGGACAGCATGCGTTTCCGCCGTAATATGGAGCGTGTTGGCGAAGTGTTTGCCTATGAGATCAGCAAGACTATGGAATACGAGCCCAAAGAGGTAATTACAACTCTTGGCACTGCAGAAGTGCAGGTATTAAAAAACACACCGATTCTTGCTACAATACTCAGGGCTGGATTGCCATTGCATCAGGGCTTACTTAATTACTTCGATAATGCAGATAATGCGTTTGTTTCGGCATACCGCGAGCACCGTAAGGATGATGAATTCTCAATTCAGATCGAATATGTTTCCTGCCCTGAAATTGAAAAACGTATCGTGATATTGTCTGATCCTATGCTTGCCACAGGGCATTCGATGGTTTCTTCGTTCAAGGCATTGCTGAGTCACGGGAAACCTGCACATACCCATTTTGTTGCTGTTGTTGCCAGCGTTCAAGGTGTAGAATACTTAAAACGTATGTTACCCAAAACAGGGACAACCATTTGGGTAGCTGCAATTGATGATGAACTTACGGCCCAGGGGTATATTGTGCCTGGCCTTGGCGATGCCGGCGACCTGGCTTTCGGGCTGAAAATATAACTACACGCTTTTGTCAAAATATTTCATTATTTTGTTACTATGCCTGCAACATTATCCGTTTATCTGCGTTAACATATTAGTACAAATTATATATGCTTTGTCTGGTTTTCTTAAAATATTGATTGTTTTTGCAGTGAGCAGTATTAAATTCCTGTTTGCTCCTGCCCTTTCCTTCGGAATGGGACTTAATTTTGTACAAACTTTCCTTTCCACTACAGCCGGTGGAATTGTGGGTGTGGTGATTTTCTTTTTCCTCAGCCGGTGGATGCTGAGCCTCTATGCAAAATATTTTACCTTCTATTTTCATTTATTAAAGACAAAAATATATAGAGGTCTTAATATGAATATTCCGGCTTTTGTTCCTGCCCGCAGGTTTACTAAACGCAACAGGTTCATTATTAAAATTGTAAGAAAATATGGTTTAGCGGGTATTGTAGTGCTTACACCTGTTTTGCTTTCAATCCCGGTAGGGACTTTCCTTGCAACAAGGTATTATTCAACTAATCGCTTTTTACTGGTTTATTTAAGTGCATCGGTGTTATTCTGGTCTCTTTTCATGTCGTCAGCAATTTCACTTTTTTAAGTTTCTTATACTTTCTGATTTTTCATTTGGTGTAATTTAAATTATTAATTTTACCATGATTTATTTTGCTGTGCCATACTATTTGAAGAGTTTTTATAAAAAAAGCAGTAATGGACGGAAGTTGTACCTGTTAATATCCTGAATATGAAATTTTTGTCGGGCAGCCTTGTATTCGAAAATCTTCGTATTTCGATGCAATCGGTACGAAGTCATATGATGCGAACTACCCTAACCGTGCTTATTATTGCATTCGGGATCATGGCACTGGTTGGAATTCTCACATCAATTGATGCCATAAAGTATTATCTGAATGACAATTTCCAGATGATGGGAGCTAATACTTTTACCATACGGAACCGTACCATGCAGGTACATATCGGCAACAAAAGGAGCAAAGCAAATAATTTCAGGGAAATAACTTTCGAAGAAGCCATACGTTTCAAGGAATCGTTTACTTTTCCGGCAACACCTTCGGTTTTCATTTATGCAACAAACCTGGCAACAGTAAAATTCGGGAACAACAAAACCAACCCCAATGTACCAGTTATCGGCTGCGACGAAAATTATATTATAACTTCCGGGAATGAATTATTGCAGGGACGCAATATTTCTCCTACGGAGGTATACTATGGCACATCTGTAGCCATTATTGGAAGTGATGTTATTAAAAAAGTATTCAAAAACAAGGAAGATCCGGTCGGGAAGTTTGTGACCATTGGTCCGGGCAGATACCTGGTTGTCGGGGTTTTAAAGGAGAAAGGATCAAGCCTTGGTTTTAATCCCGACAATGTTTGTATAATCCCTATTAATAACGCACGACAACGGTTTGCCCGCCCCAATGCTTCATATAGCATTAATGTGCATGTAGCTGACGGCGAAAAGCTTGAGGCTGCCATTGGTGAAGCAACAGGCGTGTTTCGTATTGTCAGGCGCGTTGCGGTTGGTGATGAGGATAGTTTTGATATTTCGAAAAGTGATAACCTGGCCAATATGCTATTTGATAGTTTGAGTTACCTGCGCATGGCTGCTGTAGTAATAGGAATAATCACACTGCTTGGAGCAGCCATAGGATTAATGAACATCATGTTGGTTTCGGTAACTGAACGTACACGCGAAATAGGAATCCGTAAAGCTATCGGCGCAACAAAACGAACTATAAGAAATCAATTCCTGGCCGAAGCAATTGTAATAGCACAACTTGGTGGAATATTAGGTATTATACTTGGTATTGCGATTGGTAATGCTCTTGCCCTTTCAATAGGTACAAGTTTTATAATTCCTTGGAACTGGATCCTTTGGGGAGTGGGATTATGCTTTATAGTTGCCCTGATGTCTGGTATTATCCCGGCAGTGAAGGCGGCCAAACTTGATCCGATTGATGCATTGCGGTATGAGTAGAGGGGTTGGGGGTTAGGGGTCAGGATTTAGTATCTAAACTCTTGAGTTGATGTATTTCTTGGCATACTATTCAGAGATTACAAAAGAAAGTCAAAGGTCAAAAAGCAAAAGTCAAAGGTCAAAGGTTTTTGCTAACCAAAAATTTGCAATAAATAGGAAATCAGCCAAAAGAATTTAAACAATGATATAAGCTATTTGAAGTAAATGGTTTCTCTTAATACCTTCAATTTGACATTTGACTTTTGACTTTTGCACTTTGACATCTTACCCTTTTTGGTTCTGGCTTGTCCAGGTTTGGGTTTCGGGTTTGAAGGGTTTGAAGAGTTTCGGGTTTCGGGTTTGAAGGGTTTCGGGTTTGAGGGGTATGAAGGGTTTAGTAGCTGAACTCTCAACTTGATGTATTTCTTGGCATACTATTCAGAGAGTACAAAAGAAAGTCAAAGATCAAAAAGCAAAAGTCAAAGGTCAAAGGTTTTTGCTAACCAAAAATTTGCAATAAATAGGAAATCAGCCAAAAGAATTTAAACAATGATATAAGCTATTTGAAGTAAACGGTTTCCCTTAATACCTTCACTTTGACATTTGACTTTTGCACTTTGACATCTTACCCTTTTTGGTTCTGGCTTTTTCAGGTTTGGGGTTAGGATTCAGGGGTTGGGATTTAGGGAGCTGTATTGAAACAGATTTATATAAATATCTGATAAATATATTGTTATAAAATTATTTGAATATAATTGGACAAATGTCGTTATTTTTAAGACAAAATGCATACCTTTGTGGAAATAATAAAACGATGGAAATCTTTGATCCGGCAGTTACTTACAATTCAATTGATGATATTAATGCATTATCATTGGTTGAGATGGTTCGTCGTGGTGTTAAATTTCAAGCATTCGATAGTTTCGCCAGCAAAAGCCCGTTTAGTATAACTGAATGGTCTACTTACCTGCACCTTTCGGAACGAACTATGCAGAGGTACAAATCGGAGGAACGAACGTTTGACCCCCTTCAATCGGAAAAAATTATCGAAATAGCACTATTTTATAATAAAGGAATTGAAGTTTTTGGTACAGCCGAAAAATTTAATTCATGGCTCGAAACAGATAACCTCGTTTTAGGAAAAACAAAGCCTAAGATGCTATTGGACAATACGTTTGGCATTTCTATCCTAAAAGATGAACTTACCCGTATCGAATACGGTGTTTTGGCATGATCGTTTTCCGCTTAAGCAAGTCGAAATTTGCCAATGACCTTACGGGAAAAGGTGCCGAAAAAAGCGGTGGACGATGGAACTGCAAGGGAACAGCCGCAGTGTACACCGGCGAATCACGTGCATTATGCACAACCGAAATTGCGGTTCACACACCTTTGGGGAACCTTCCGCTCGACTATCAACTTATATCCATCGAAATCCCTGATGATATTCCTATCCTGGAATTAACTGATGCTGAAATTCCTCCTGACTGGAAATCAGTTCCCCATTCACATTCGACTCAGAAAATAGGTGATAATTTTATTCTGGCAAGGGAATATGCTGTTCTGAAAGTGCCATCAGTTGTGGTGCACGGTGACTTTAATTATATTATAAATCCAGGGCATCCGGATTCGGCAAGAATCAAAATCAAAGCAATAGAGCCGTTCAATTTTGACGAAAGATTGTTCAATAAATGAAACACATTTTTTACCGCAGCGGCGCAAAGGATGCAAAGAAACAAGTAAAGACTGGAATTTAAAAGGGTGTCAATTATTTGCTTAAAGCAGCTAAGAGAAACTTACAAAGTAGCTTCCCCAAAACTTATAATGGACTGAGCTTTGTTATCTTTACAAACTATTTTATGTTATTGCCCTACGGGCAATGTTCCTATTCCGGATTTTCTTTATTAGTATTGAAGTCCTACGGGCTAAAGCACTTGACCAGGCACCGCCAGCAAACAAAACTTACCTCTGATCATTAGGTTGCACAGCCGCAGTTATTCCTACCTCTCTTGCAATTGGGGAAGTTATTTTGAAAGGTTCACTAAAGGAAATGAAACTAAAGTTTTACTTTCTTAATTCTCTCAACAATTTCGAATACAGCGGGGCAGGTTTCTATATTTTTCAGGGTAATATCAAGGATTTGCTGCATACGCCTCCGGTCGGTGTGCGGATAGTCGCGACAAGCACGTGGACGGTTTTCATAAATCTTACAGTAATTATCGGTATCCAAAAAGGGACAGGGCATTTTTCGGAAAACGTAATCGTTATCTTCATCCAGCTGCAAATATTTTTCAGTCAGTTCCGAAGGTTTTACTTTTAGCATGGTTGATATACGG
>Ga0335397_10005582_pt1 | contig 16427 bp, 7 predicted proteins | sample MAT04_FD_205740 | JGI IMG/M metagenome (GOLD analysis project Ga0335397, IMG submission 205740) | Freshwater microbial communities from Lake Fryxell liftoff mats and glacier meltwater in Antarctica - MAT-04 (spades assembly) (version 2) ... | reverse complement strand
ACGCCCGTAGCTAAGGCAATGCTTGATGACAAAGGCGTGAGCGCCGACAAAGTGAAGGGAAGTGGACCAAACGGCCGCATCACCAAGAGCGATGTCGCCGCCTATGTAGCTGGTGGAGTGGATGCTGGAGCAATTGCCCTGAACGGCTGGGGCGGCGTGCGCGATCAGAAACGCGTGAAGATGAGTGCGCTGCGCCTCACGGTCGCCAAGCGATTGGTCGCAGTGAGGAATCAGAGCGCCATGCTCACCACTTTCAACGAGGTGGATATGAGCGCGGTGATGGCGCTGCGGGACAAGTACAAGGACAAATTCAAGGAGCAGAAGGGCGTGGGTCTGGGCTTCATGAGCTTCTTTACCAAGGCTTGTACCGAAGCTTTGCGCTTGTTCCCCAGTGTGAATGCACAGATCGATGGCGAAGAGATGGTGATGCACGACTATGCCGATATCGGCATCGCCGTTTCATCACCGAAGGGCTTGATGGTTCCTGTGATCCGCAATGCCGAACGCATGAGCTTGGCGGAGATCGAGGGGAAGATCAAAGAGTTGGCCGTGAAAGCGCGCGATGGTAAACTCTCCATGGATGAGATGAGCGGCGGCACATTCACCATCACCAATGGGGGCGTGTTCGGCAGCATGCTCAGCACGCCGATCCTGAATCCGCCACAGAGCGCCATCCTCGGTATGCACAACATCGTTGAGCGCCCCGTTGCGGTGCATGGCCAAGTGGTCATCCGTCCCATCATGTACGTGGCCCTCAGCTACGATCACCGTATCATCGATGGCAAGGAGAGCGTGAGCTTCCTCATGGCCGTGAAACAGATGGTCGAAGATCCCAGCAAGATGGTATTCGGCAACAAGGAACCGGGGGAGGTATTGTTGGGGTTGTAAGACTCACTGGTCGCTGCAGTGCAAGACTGCGCTATCGCACGGGTGTAAGTCAACTCCTACTGGTCGGTTTCGCACCCACTGTCATCGGCTAAGTCGCATGCTTGATCGCTGCCGTTCGGCAGCGCTTTGAGAACAGGCGATGGACTCGCAGGCTGATCACGCTGAACGCTCTTCTCCTTGCAGCGGTGCTCCTCCTATTGCCAATGTGGGTTTATTTACATGCCGGAGGATACCACGACCCGGGACTTCCTCGGCATGACCTGCTCGCGGATGTTCGGTCCTACTGCCCCGTTGTGGTGGTCGTCGGCCTTGTTTCAACCCTGGTCATGTGATCAGGATGGTTGCAAGGCAGGGAAATGTCCACAGGATAGCTCCCGCTTAGTGCGACCAGTCAGGATCGTCAGTTGATGAACGCCCGTGAGGAACGCACGCAAGGAAGCGATGCGGCACGATCCTTGGGACTCTCCCGCGTACTTACTTCAGCACAGCCTCATGAAGCACCTTTTGACCCTATTCCTATTGCTCGCATTTGCGCACCACTCCAGCGCCCAATTCCCCAGATCATTGAAGGACGCCGCTAGCAAGGTGACGAGCGGCGGTACCAACGGTTTGTCCAACGATGATGTGGTAGCGGGCCTCAAGGAGGCTTTGGGTAAGGGTGCGGAGCAGTCGGTGTTGAAAGGGTCGGCGCTGGATGGCTTCTGGAAGAACCCCGCCATACGAATCCCATTCCCAGCCGAAGCGGAGAAGATGAAGAGCACCCTGAACAGCATTGGCATGACTAAGCAGGTCGAGGAGTTCGAGCAGACCATGAACCGGGCAGCAGAGGATGCCGCCAAGGAAGCGTTGCCCATCCTGCGCGACGCGGTGCTCAGTATGAGCGTTGGCGATGGGTTCGCTATCCTGAAGGGTGGCGATCGCGCAGCTACCACCTACCTTACCGAGAAGACGACCACCTCGCTCACCCAGAAGTTCACACCGATCGTTTCCAGTAGCACGAAGAAAGTGGCGTTGACCAGTTATTGGACCCCGTTGGCCAAAGGCTACAACAAGGCCGGGATGTTGACCGGTGCCAAAGCCGTGGATCCCGACTTGGACGCTTACGTCACGCAAAAGGCGATCGACGGTCTGTTCACGCTCATCGGCGAGGAAGAGGCTAGGATACGCCAAGACCCGATGGCGCGCACAAGCGATCTGCTGAAGAAGGTCTTTGGTGCGAATTGATCGCTGGCCCAGCGCTCTTCATAGCGCTTCCCGCTGAGGTCAACCTCGGAATGGACCGCGGGATGTACGAGGATGCGCATATCGGTAGCATAGGTAGAATGGGGTTACGCACAGCAGCCGTTTGCGAGGGTTTTGGTCCGATCCAACAGCTTCATTTGCGAGCTGATCCGGCGCTCCGATCGCCGTTCCTACCTTGCGCGCCGTTTTCCGCAGGAAAGCGGAACTATCCAACCGAACATTCTTCCCTATGGCCGACCAAAAAGACCTCGACGCACATTACACCACCATGGACAAGATCTTCCGCCTGAGTTTGGGCGAGAAGGGCGGCTACAGTGGTGCGCGGTTCGATGGCGACTTCTCCCTCACGCTGGAACAAGCCCAAGAGAAGAAGCACAAGTTCATCATGGACCACTGCAACATCAAGAAGGGAGACAAGGTCCTGGATATAGGTTGCGGGTGGGGGGCTTTCATCGACTACTTGGACAAGCAAGGAGTAAAGACCACCGGCGTTGTTTTGGCGAAAGGCCAAGCTGATGCGTGTCGCGCCAACGGGTTGAACGTTCATCACATGGATTCCAAAGCCATCAAGCCCGAAACCTTCGGGAAGTTCGATGCCGTCTGCGCCATGGGCAGCCCCGAACACTTGTGTTCCGTGGAACAATACCGCGAAGGGAAGCAGGACGAGATCTATCGCACGTACTTCGAACAGGTAAGCGATCTGCTCCCGGTGGGTGGCCGTTTCTACTGCCAGACCATGGTGTTCGGCCCCAATATGGTGAAGTTCGAGGACATCAAGTTCGGGCAGACGGACGTGTGGAAAGATCGCAAGAGCTACAGCGGCGAAGAACTGATGGACCTGGTGTGCGATGTTTTCCCCGGTTCATGGTTGCCCTACGGTAGCGATGGCATGGTGGAACCCGCGAAAGAGCATTTCAAGTTGGTCTCCATCGATAGTGGTCGCTTGGATTACATCGAGACGATCGATCGCTGGACGAAGGCCTTCAACAAGTTCAACTTGGAGAAGTATGGTCTGTATGCCTCACTACTCCCCAAGTTGTTCGGCAGCGATTTCCGCAAGTGGGTGCGTCGCTATCAGATCGCACCGAACCTTCAGGTGTTCGAGCGCGAGATCTTCGAACACTACCGCATGGTGTTCGAGAAGGTGAAGGATTAAGAACGCCCCGGATGTTTCCAGACCATCCTGATCAGCGATCAGTTCCGATGCGCCGCATTGTTTCCTTTCTGGCGCTTGCCTTCGGTATCAGTTGGACCATTGTCGGTATTGGTGCGCTGTTGGGTGTCGAACGCCTGCACGGCTATGCATTCATTGTAACGGCTGCGTTGTCCATGTTCGGTCCTGCAGTGGCGGCGATCCTGCAGCAACGGTATTTGGACAAATCACCTTTGAGCGGACTTGGACTTCCGCTTGATGGTACGCGGTGGAAGTTCGTGGGCCTTACGATGCTTGTCGGCGTATGCATCATTCCACTGGCGCTCCTCGTTGCCGGTGTGCTTGGTGATGTTCTCGGATCCTCGGCTTTCGGGCATGTGGAACTGTCGCAGGAGAGGGTGCTGGCCAGTATTCGTGAGCAAACGGAAGCTGCAGGTATAAAGAGCGATCCTACATCTCGCCTGCTGGAGGGTATGCAGGTACCCGGCTGGGCGATCCTCGTGACCATCCTACTGGGTGTGGTGGTCATCGCTTGTTCCTTCAACCTGCCTGCCATGTTGGGCGAAGAATTGGGCTGGCGGGGATATTTGTTCCAGGCGACAGCGCGATGGTCCGGTGTACGTCGTGTCGGTTTTACTGGAGTGGTGTGGGGCCTTTGGCACGCTCCAATCATCGCCATGGGCCATAACTATCCGGATCATCCGGTGCTCGGCATCTTCTTGATGGTGGTGTTCTGCACCTTGCTCGCGGTGCTCTTCGATTGGTCGCGCTGGCGAACAACAAGTGTTTGGGCCCCTTGCGTGTTGCATGGGATCATCAATGGTAGCGCGGGTGGGTTCGTTCTTTTCGCTTGGAGCGGGCACCCGCTGGTCGGCTCGCCCGTGGGGGCTGCGGGTCTCATCGCGATCGCAGTGCTGGCCGCGCTGGTGCTTTTGCTGGACGGTGCCTATAGAGCGCAGTTCATCGCGAAACGATCAAGCGCTTCTTGAGCACGTTGTGTTCACCGATCACCACAACGAGGTACATGCCCGCGGGTAGTGATGCCGCGCTGAGGACGATACGCCCCTCGAACTGGGTCATCGGCACCGCGAATGGTTGGCCCAGTTCATTGAACAATTGCATCCGGGCTTTTCCCAGTTCGGGACCGAACACAACGTGCACTTCATCCTGCGCTGGGTCGGGGAACACCAACAATCCGTCATCGGTCCGCTCGATAGTGACCGCTATGGTCCGGCTCCAAGTGGAAGTGCCATCTTGGTCCGTCTGCATCAGCCGGTAGTAGGAGAGGTGCGGCAATGGCCATGCATCGCGCTCGTGGTAGTCGATCGGAACGTTACTGTTCCCTGCACCCCGGACCACCATCACGTTCTCCCACACCGTTCCATTGGCGCTTCGTTGAATGGTGAAATGGTCGTTGTTGCGTTCCGATGCCGTTCTCCATCCAAGCCGTACAGATCCGTCGTTGTCGGCTTCTGCAGTGAATTCGATCAGTTCTATCGGTAGTGGTGTGCTTCCAATGTTGGTCGTACCCAATGTGAACCGCCGACCGTTGACCAATGCGCTAACTGCAGTGAACCGGTAGTCGTTCCCCCCGACAGCAGTGGCACCGGCAATGGGTGGATCATCGGCGAAGATGCCATTGTTGTTCGCATCCACCAAGAGGCGTAGCTGGCTGGCCACTACCGGACCTTGTCCCGTGAGGTCGAAGGTGATGTTCACATTGCCGACGTCGACAGCAGTACCTGTTTGGCTCACCTCGTTCCCCCGCCAGATCCGATGCCATCGACCTTGCAATCCGGCCGGGAAGTCCGTGCTGCCCCAAGCGCCAAGGATACCATTGTCGTGACCCCAGATCAAGAACTCGTTGTTGCCGAGACCTGATGCGCCGTTGATCCGAACAATACCCGTGCCTCGTGAATCGACATGGAGGCTCGATGCGCTGACCCGCCCGATGCCCGCAACATCATGGTCGTAATTTCCATTCACCGGAAGGTCTTGGGAATAGATATCAGTGGTGGTCAATGTCGATCCGTATTTCGCACTGAGGTAGTTGCTGATGATAATGCGCTGTGCCGAATTCACCGGCGCATTGTAAACGATCATCTCGGCCATGCTTCCATCAAGGAACCACGTGGTCGTGCCTTGGACGTTGCCGATGTAGATCGGGTTATTGTTCGTCGCGGGAAGTTGCAGCAGGTTCACATCGTTGTAGATCTGCGCGGCGTTCTTATAGATCGTTCGCGAAGGGAACAGGCCAAAGATCACCGTGTTATTGTATTCGATCAAGTTGAACGGAGCGCCTGTTGCACCTGCGACCGTGGTCGGGGACGAGAGGATACCGAGCCAATCGTAGATCGGCATTTGCAAGGCACCCGAGGCCTGGCTCCAAAGTGCGTAGTTGGGTTGCGTATTGGTGCCCTTGGAGAACCATGCGTTGTTGTTCTTCGGGACATTCTCGGAACTGACCATGAAGATGTCCCATTGCTGAAGGTCAAGAGCACCCGCATCCGGGACGCGCAGCTGATCGTTCGCGCCATCGAACGTGATGATCGGATAACCATTGAGCGCTGTGTTGATGAGCGTAGGTCGTGCTGCCAATGCTGGGCTAGTGGCGTTGTTTATGCTGCCGCTACGGTCGTTCCACGAGATGACCGATGCACCCGCCAGGTTGACCCCGTTATCGGCGCTCAGCCACAAGACGTTGTTGGTGTTGTTCCCAACGCCGCCGGGTCCGGTCTGTGCGGATGCACTAAGCCACGCAAGAACAAGGAGGGAGAGGACTGCGATACGCATGTGGATAGGACAACGTTCTTACGTGATCATCCATGGAAGGTTCCGTCTGTTTTGAAGTCCCTCCTGCGCGGATCGCGAACATTCCTTTGCGGTGGTACCTTTCGGTCCGATGAAGCGCACCATCCCCCTGTTCTATTTCAGTTCGGCCATGGCTGTGCTTGCGGGGACTACAGCCAATGCACAGGTCGTTGAATTGCCCGCCATCAATCAAAGGATCATCGATTTCGTGCATGACCATGAAGGGAAGAAAGTAGGACGTGGTGAATGCTGGGACCTTGCTGCCGAAGCACTGAACGAGGCAGGAGCGAAGTGGAACGGTTTCTATGAGTTCGGCACTCTCGTGGATTGGGAACGCTATGAAGTGTTCCCCGGTGATGTTGTTCAATTCTCGAACGTTGAGATCGAGCACCGTGCCGGGAATTCTATTTCGCATGAGCGTTATGGCCAACACACCGCCATAATCATCGCCGTGCATGGTCGCGGCGATTTCTTGATCGCCCAGCAGAACATGCAACCGATGGGCAAGAAGGTCGGCACCAGTGCGTTGCGCATGGCGGATGTGCGCGCAGGCAAACTGACCTTCTACCGGCCGGTGGAGTGAGCGGTCAATGGCGAACATCACATTGGGGACGTGATACTGAGGGACCCCGGCACACCATACAGTGTCTTCGTCCGTGCGTTGTGCCCCGGTGGCGGCACCAGCGCTTGGGCCCCGGGCGTTCCTTTCACGACCCTGATCTCCAACGATGGATGCGATGTAACGACCCCGCTGATCGTGAACACTGATCACGACTGTTCCGAGGTGACCCCCGGCACCGTCTCCGGCGCAACGGCCTCCAACGTCGCGACCACCTGCTTGGGTACAGGGGATGATGATGTGTGGTTCAGCTTCACGGCACTGGCCGCTACGCACCGCATGTCGATCCTCAATGGCGCGGGTTCCAATACCGACCTCTACCACGCGCTCTGGTCGGGCAGTTGTGATGATCTCCAGTTGGTGGCCAACTCCTGCAGTGATGACGACGTGAGCGATCCTGTTGGTCTGGTGCCGACCCAGACCTACTATGTGCAGGTCTATAACTTACACTTCTACTCCTGCGCAGAATACGACCTTCAGCGTCTGCATCGGTTCCGATCCATCCATCGGTATCGCCGAACATGCAGCCGAGCAATTGTTGTCGTTGTTCTCGAACCCGGTCACCGATCTGCTGTCGATCCGCGTTCCCGATGTTCGCGCGCATCACCTGAGCATCATGGATGCATCGGGCCGCATAGTGGTGCAGCAGCATGCTGCGAAGACCACCGATGTGCACCAACTTGTTCCGGATACCTACCTTATGGTGATGGTCGGGAAGGATGGGTCCATCATGGGGCGCACGCTTTTCGTGAAGGACTGATCTAGTGCTCCTGAAAGGCCCGCTCTTGTTCATCAAGGGCGGGCTTTCCATTTCCGATGTACGGGTCTTCGTGCATGCGCGGTCCCACATGTGTCTGTTGACAAGTGCAGAATTCGCAGTGTCGATCCCCCGGTGGTGTGCGACTAGGTTTGCCCGGCATCCTTCGGGAACATGCGTGGGTCGGGGAAGTAGGATGTTCGGGTGCATCGACGTTTCTCCCGTCGGTTGACGAACACACGGAACGATCCACGGATCAGGTTTGAACATCAGCGTAATGCGATGTTCCTGAAGGGTGCCACCATACAGGTCGGTACATGGCTGAACAACGACGCCTTTTGACCGCGGTCCGCAAGTCGGTTTCCGCAACGCTCAAGTCCCTGTGCACACTGCTGCCCGCTGCTGCGGCGTTCCTGCTTTGGCAGGGAGAAGCACGTGCCACCCACGCGATGGGTGGGGATATCACCTACGAGTGCTTGGGGAATAACCAGTACCGGGTGAACATGAGCTTCTTCCGTGATTGCAATGGTGTGGCTGCGCCGACCAGTTGCAGCAACGGTCTGGGGTTCACTGTTCGTTCCACCACCTGTGGTGCCAACATCAACGCTTGCTTCGTTCTGCAGAACGTACAGATCGTGACCCCGATCTGTCCCGGTGCGCCGGACCGTTGCAACAATCCTTCCGGCGTCTATGGTGTGGAGCGTTACCGCTACAGTGCCGTTATCAATCTTACCCAATGGGCCGGTTGTGGCACCGATTGGAACATCGAATGGGAACTGTGCTGCAGGAACAACGCGATCACCTCGTTGAACAATCCCGGCGGTCGCAACCTCTACCTCAATGCGCGGTTGAACAATACGATCACCCCATGCAATAGCTCGCCACGGTTCCTGAACGATCCGGTTCCCTTCGGTTGCGTTGGTCAGCCTATCGTATACAACCACGGTGTTTCCGATCTCGCCGGTGATTCACTGCGTTTCGAACTGGCTCCTGCTCGTGGTGCTGCCGGTGCCATCATTCCTTACAACGGTGGTTACACCTTCACCCAACCGGTGGTCACCAGTGGTGGTGCCAATGCCGTAACGATCGATCCTGCAACAGGTACTATCCGCTTTACACCCAGCATTGCACAGTTCGCCGTGGTGACGGTTCTCGTGCGCGAGTTCCGTAACGGTGTGCAGATCGGTAGCTATACCCGCGATCTGCAGTTCGCCATCATCGCGTGCAATAACAACAACCCGAGCGCCAGCGGTATCAACAACACGGCCAGTTATGTGTACGATGTTTGCGCTGGCACGAACTTCTGCTTCACGGTGAATTCCACGGACGCTGATGCGGCGCAGAACGTGACCATGACCTGGAACAATGCGATCCCGGGTGCTACGTTCACCACCACCGCTGGTCCACGACCCGTTGGCACCTTCTGCTGGACACCTGGCCTTGCCAATGTGGGCCAACAGATCTTCACCGTCACCGTGGAGGACAACGCCTGCGTATTGAACGGGCAAGCAACAGTAGGTTACCTGATCAATATCACACCGCCCCTGACCCCTGCTATAGCGGGCCCGGATCAAAGCGTTTGTGGTTTCTCAACGCCGCTCGCAGGCCAACAACCCTACGCTACGGCACCTGGTACATGGTCAGTGGTCAGCGGAACAGGAACCTTCGCCAATGCCAGCAACCCGACCACCACGGTGAGCGGCTTGGGCACAGGGCCCAACGTGTTCCGATGGACGGTCAACTACGGCACCTGCGGAACCACCTTCGATGATGTCCAAGTATTCGCCTACGACCCCGGACATCCTGTTGCCAACGCCGGACCTGCCCAGTCGATCTGTCAACCCAGCAGCACCGTCACGCTCGCAGGCAACGTTGCAACGTTCCCGGCCGTGGGGACATGGACCTTGGTAAGCGGCAGTGGCACCATTACCGCCCCCAACAGTCCGACCACCGGGTTGACCAACTTGGGGCAGGGTACCAACGTGTTCCGCTGGACCATCGACAACGGCGCTTGCACTCCGCCTACCAGTTCGGCGGTCTCCATTTTCGTATACAGCAACCTGCAACCCGCTGCGAACGCCGGACCGGACCAACAGCTCTGCGCCCCGACGCTTACCGCCACATTGGCGGGTGTTGTGACCATATCGCCCGCGACTGGACTCTGGACGGTTGTCAGCGGCACCGGTACGTTCGCCAACGCCACCCAGCGGAACACGACCGTAAGTGGCTTGAGCATCGGCCTGAACCGTTTGCGCTGGACGATCACAAATGGTCCATGCACGCCGCCGGTAACGCAGGATGATGTTGATATCATCATCTTCAACCCGTCCAGCCCGAACGCCAACGCCGGTCCTGCACAACAGGTTTGTGCAACAACGGCTACGCTTGCCGGCAATGTCCCTGTAGCGCCTGCGACCGGGATCTGGACCGTTGTGAGCGGTGCTGGAGCATTCGCCAATGCCAATAGTCCGACCTCCGGCGTGTCCGGTCTTACGGTCGGGGCGAACGTGTTCCAGTGGACGTTGAGCAATGGTCTGTGTGCGAACGGGATCACCACTTCACAGGTCACCATCACCCGTTTCGACGGTACTGCACCAGCTGCGAACGCCGGTCCGGATCAGGACCTCTGCACCAATACGAGCACGGCCTTCGGAAGCACCACACTTGCTGCCAACCCGGCAACGGCTCCGGGTGCTGGCACGTGGGTCGTGGTGACAGGATCCGCGACGATCGCTTCGCCGACCTCGCCAACATCGGCGGTCAGCAACATCCCTGTGGGTACCACAACGCTGCGGTGGACCATCACCAACGGCCCATGTGTGCCGAACAGCACGAATGATGTCGTTGTGATCCGCGTATTCGATCGCAATGCGGCTGCCGCGAACGCAGGTGCTGCACAGAACTTGTGCGCACCCGTTACCAGCGTTACCCTCGCAGCCAATGCTGCTGTGGCGCCTGCCAATGGTGCATGGAGCGTGTTAACAGGTACCGGCACGTTCGCGAACGGTGCCAGCTCGAACACAACGGTGACCGGGATGGCCACCGGTGTGAACGTATACCGCTGGACGATCAACAACGGCCCATGCCCAGGTGCGGTCACTGCCAGCGATGTCACCATCACCTTGTTCAACCCGGCTACAGCAACTGCTGCCGCTGGTGCCGATCAGGAATTGTGCGGGTCTTCAACGGCCACGCTCGCAGGCAATACAGTGGTGTTGCCCGCCGTGGGAACATGGACCGTGATCAGCGGGGCTGCTACCATTGCCAGCGCCACCACGGCCAACACGTCGATCTCCGGATTCCCGATCGGTACTACGGTGTTGCGTTGGACGGTGAACAATGGACCATGCGGTACCACTTCGGATGACGTGGCGATCCGCCGATTCGATCCAGCCAATCCGGTTGCGAACGCCGGTCCCGACCAAAGCATTTGCGTGCCGGTATCCCCGAGCATCGTAACGATGGCCGGTAGTAGCGTGACCGCACCCGCTGTCGGTACATGGACCTTGGTGACGGGTGGTGGTACCATCGTGAGCCCGAACAGTCCCACCACGCAGATCACTGGACTTCCGGTCGGTATCAACGAATTCCGTTGGACCGTGAGCAACGGTCCGTGTCCGAGCGGCCTTACGAACGATCTTGTTCGGATCCTGGTGTACAATGCGGGTAACCCCGTGGCGAACGCCGGGCCCGATCAATCGCTGTGTACGACCAATGGCACGGCGACCATGGCCGGTAGCGGTATCATCGTTCCGGCAGTTGGTACGTGGACCTTGGTAAGCGGTACGGGCACCATTACCAACGCGAACAGCCCGACAACGACCATCACCGGCCTTGCCGTTGGCCAGAACATCTTCCAATGGACCGTGAATAACGGGCCTTGCGCGAGCGGCATCACCACGGACCAGATGAGCATCTTCATCTACGACCCGAACAACGCTGCTGCCAACGCCGGTCCGGACCAGAACTTCTGTACACCGCTGTCCAGTACCACCATGGTCGGTAGCGCGGTGACCTTCCCCGCGACGGGAACGTGGTCGCTGGTGACAGGTGCAGGTACGATCACCAACGTCAATAGTCCCATCACCACCGTCACAGGACTTGGACTTGGCACCAACCGTTTCGCTTGGACCGTGAACAACGGTGCATGCCCGAGCCCGGTCACGAGCGATGTGGTGGATATCATCCTCTTCAACGGTAGTGCTCAGGCTGCGGATGCCGGCCCTGATCGCAGTCTGTGCGGAACGGCGTCAACCGCTGTGATGGCCGCCAACGCGCCCACTGGTGTTGCAACTGGCGGTTGGAGCGTGGTGCAAGGCACGGCCAATTTCAGCAACGCCGCATCGGCCACGGCTACGGTGAGCGGGCTCAGTATCGGGGTCAACATCCTGCGCTGGAGCATCAATAACGGGGCATGCGGTATCACCAGCGACTTGATCACGATCCTCGTGTACAGCCCTGCCAACCCGGTGGCCAATGCAGGCCCTGATCAGCAATTGTGTACGCCCAACACAAGCACCACGCTCAGTGGTAGCAATCTGATCATTCCTGCGGTTGGTCAATGGACCTTGGTGAACGGTGCCGGTACCATTGCCAACCCCACAGCGTCCAGCACGGCTGTTAGCGGCTTGGCGGTAGGGGAGAATGTGTTCCGTTGGCAAGTGAACAACGGAGCATGCACCAACCCGATCACCCAGGATGTGGTGAGCATATTCGTCTACGATCAAGCAGCGGCGAATGCCAACGCCGGTCCCGACCAGCAGATCTGCACGCCGGTCTCCAGTGTTACCATGGTCGGTAACGCACCGGTTGGCTCAGCAGTGGGAACATGGACGCGGATCCAAGGCACGGGTACGCTCACAGCGTTGAACAATCCGAACTCGACGATCACCGCACTTGGTGTTGGTGCGAACATCTTCGAGTGGACGATCAACAACGGTCCTTGCGGTACCACCACCGATCAAGTGACGATCAATGTGTTCGATGGAACGAACCCGGTTGCGAACGCCGGTCCGGACCAAGAGATCTGCACGCCTGTGAGCACTGTAACGCTGGCCGGCAGCAGCGTGATCTTCCCTGCCACTGGAGCTTGGAGCTTGGTGAGCGGGTCAGGTACGATCACCACCACCAATTCACCGAGTTCTGGTGTTACTGGTCTTGCGATCGGCGAGAACATATTCCAGTGGACCGTCTCCAATGGACCTTGCTCCGACCCATTGACAACCGACCAGGTCAGCATCTTCGTATTCGATGAGAACAACCCAGTATCCAACGCCGGTGCCGATCAGGAACTGTGTACACCGAACGTCGACACCAACCTCTCCGGCAGTTCAGTGACCTTCCCCGCAACGGGAACTTGGACGCTTACCCAAGGCACGGGGACGATCGCGGATGCGAACGACCCCAACACGGTGATCACCGGCTTGGGCGTGGGGGTCAACATCTTCACGTGGACCGTTGACAATGGTCCATGTGTGAACCCTATCACGACGGATGCCGTGAGCATCCGCGTGTTCGACGAGAACAACGCCGTGGCCAATGCAGGCCCCGACCAGGAACTGTGTACGCCAACCACGAATAGTACGCTTGCGGGAAGCGCAGTGATCGTCCCTGCGGCGGGTACATGGACCGTGATCAGTGGCGGCGGTGCCGTTACCGCGCCGAACGATCCGAACAGCGGTGTCACTGGGCTTACGGTCGGGGAGAACATCTTCGAATGGACGGTTAGCAACGGACCGTGTGCGAGCGGCATCACGACCGACCGCGTGAGCATCTTCCTCTTCGATGCCTTCAACCTCGATGCGAATGCCGGTGCCGATCAGGAACTGTGTACGCCGAACACCATCGCTACGCTGGCAGGCAGCGTCCTGATCTTCCCTGCTACCGGTCAGTGGGTGCTTGTTAGCGGCACCGGTACCATCACCGATCCAACTGCGTCCATTACTACGGTGACCGACCTCGGCGTAGGTGACAATGTGTTCTCCTGGACCGTGGACAATGGTCCTTGTGCGAACGGCACCACGACCGATGCCACCACCATCTTCCTCTTCGACCTGAACAACCCACCCGCCAACGCTGGCCCGGACCAAGAGATCTGCACGCCGACCACATCGACCAATATGCAGGGCAGCACGATCATTTCTCCTGCTGTTGGTACATGGACCTTGATCAGCGGTCAAGGGACCTTTGCCGATACGAACGATCCGAACACCTTGGTCACCGGTCTCGCACTCGGTGAGAATATTTTCCAATGGACCGTGGATAATGGCCCTTGTGAAAGCGGTGGTGGCTTCGACCAGGTGAGCATCTTCCTGTTCAGTGCGAACAATCTCGCTGCGGCAGCTGGTCCCGATCAGGAACTTTGTACTACGAATTTGGCCACGAGCATCATGGCCGGAAGTGCGGTCACCTTCCCTGCAGTAGGAACGTGGACCTTGGTGAGCGGAACGGGCACCATCGCCAATCCGAACGACCCACTCACGGGGATCTTCGACCTGGGTATCGGGGCGAACGTCTTCGCTTGGACCATGGACAATGGTCCCTGCGCGAACGGGATCACGACCGATCAAGTGACCATCGCCGTGTTCGATGAGAACAACATCGACGCGGATGCCGGTGATGATCAGGACCTCTGCACGCCGACCAGCAGCATAACACTGCAAGGCAGCGCCCTCGTTTTCCCCGCTGTTGGAACATGGACCATAGTCAGCGGTACAGGTACCATCACCGATCCAACGAACCCTACAACGACCATCACCGGATTGGCCGTTGGTACCATCATCTGTGCATGGACGGTGGACAACGGGCCTTGCTCCAGCGGCATCACCAGCGACCAGATGGTGATCCAATTGTTCGATGAGAACAATCCTGTGGCGAACGCAGGTCCGGACCAGGAGCTGTGCTCCAGTGATCCAACGACGACGATGCAAGGCAGTATCCTGATCGCGCCGGCAACAGGCTTCTGGCAGTTGATGAGCGGCACCGGTGATATTGCCGATCCGAACATCCCGAACACCGCAGTATCGAATCTCGCCATCGGGGAGAACATCTTCCGTTGGACCGTTTCCAATGGCCCCTGTACGAACCCGTTGACGGAGGACATCGTGAGCATCTTCGTCTTCGATGAGAACAACCCCGATGCGAACGCGGGTGCCGATCAGCAAGTGTGTACACCTCTATCTGGTACCACCCTCGCAGGTAGTTCCATCACTTTCCCTGCGAACGGAACATGGACTTTGGTCAGCGGGGTAGGTACCATTACGACCACGTCGGATCCATTGACCACCGTTACCGGTCTGGGTCTCGGCGTGAACATCTTCCAGTGGGAGGTCTACAATGGTGGTTGCACGAACCAGTTGACAAGCGACCAGGTGGAGATCGTGTTGTTCGATGCATCCGCTCCACCTGCTGACGCAGGACCGGACCAAGAGCTGTGTGCTCCTGACGACAGCGCCACGCTCAGTGGTAATGCGCCGGTCGGAGCAGCGGTGGGGACATGGGCGATCGTACAAGGCACCGGTGCCATCGCGGATCCCGGTCAACCATCGACCGTTCTGTCGGGGTTGAGCGTTGGCGAGAACATCTTCACATGGACCCTCGCAGGTGGAATCTGCGTGACCACGGTCGACTCGGTGAGCATCTTCGTCTTCGACCCGGCCAACCCGGACGCGAACGCAGGTCTGGACCAAGAGCTCTGCATGCCGCAGGACACGGTGTTCATGGCGGGTAGCAACTTGATCTTCCCTGCGAGTGGCACATGGACCACATTGGTGGGTGGCGGTGTGCCGCAAGCACCCGGCGATCCCGGCACGTTGATCACCGGCCTCAACATCGGTCTGAATACGTTCCAATGGCAGGTCTACAACGGCCCTTGCGCCAACAGCCTCACGTTCGACACAGTGTCCGTCATCTTGTATGATGACACCACGGCTGCCGCCAACGCTGGTCCTGATCTGGAGCAGTGCTTGCCGCTGAGCGAGATCAACCTGCAAGGTGTGCAACCACCACAGCCTGCAGAGGGTACATGGTCCTTGCTGAACGGTGCCGGCACGATCGTCGAGCCGAACAACCCGACCACGTTGGTCACCGGTCTCCAGCAGGGTATCAACACCTTCGTTTGGACACTGTTGTGGGATCCCTGCCCAAGCAACGGCACCCTCACGGACACCACGAGCGTGTACGTGTACGACCCGGGTGCGCCAACGGCCAATTCAGGACCTGATCAACAGTTGTGTTCACCGGTGAACACCAGCGTGCTGGAAGGCAATACACCAGTGATACCCGGCGTGGGCACATGGACGGTCTTCAGCGGGACCGCTGTGATCGATGAGCCGAACAACCCGACCTCCTCGGTATCGAACCTCGACATCGGATTGCACGAGTTGATCTGGACCATCTACAATGGCATGTGCGGATTCGGACCACCGAGCACGGACACCTTGCGGATCCGTGTCTACGACGGCGAAGCGCCCGATGCATCAACGGGGGAGAGCATCAGTGCTTGTACTCCCGCGAGCAGCGTTACGCTCCAAGGCAGCACCCCTGTATTCCCGGCCGTCGGTACTTGGACCACCTCGAGCAGCGCCATCATCAACGATCCGAACGATCCCGCCACGACGGTGGATGCACTCACCGTTGGAGAATACGAGTTCACGTGGACCATCGACAATGGCACCTGCGGTTCCAGCAGCGCGCAACAAGGGGTGTTCATCTATGACGATCAAGCACCTGCCGCCAATGCCGGGCCTGATCAAGAACTCTGTACACCCAACACGAGCGTTGACCTTGTTGGTAATGCCGCGGTGTTCCCCGGTGCGGGCGCGTGGACGTTGATAACGGGCACCGGCGACATTGCCGATGCCAGCAACCCCACCACGAACATCACCGGACTTTCGATCGGAACCAACACCTTCCGTTGGACGATCACTAACGGGCCGTGCGGGACCACGCAGGATGAC
>Ga0335397_10005580_pt1 | contig 16429 bp, 19 predicted proteins | sample MAT04_FD_205740 | JGI IMG/M metagenome (GOLD analysis project Ga0335397, IMG submission 205740) | Freshwater microbial communities from Lake Fryxell liftoff mats and glacier meltwater in Antarctica - MAT-04 (spades assembly) (version 2) ... | reverse complement strand
AATCTAAACTGAATTACGGAAAGCTCGATATTACCTTTTACAGGGATGATTTCAACACGGGCGGTGAACTCCATTTGCCCAATAAAACAGACATTGATTTTTCTATTGAAGGTAAAGATGTGGTACTCATCGATGATGTGTTATTTACGGGACGAACCATTCGAAGTGCCATGGATGCTCTTCTCGATTTTGGAAGACCAAAGAAAGTAGAACTCTTAACACTGATCGACAGGAGATATAGCCGGCAACTTCCTATTCAACCCGATTACGTAGGACTTGTGATTGACTCTATGCACACAGAAAAGGTAAAGGTTTTCTGGCATGAAAGAGATGGAAAGGATGAAGTGGTGATGATTGGAAGCTGATGGAGAAGAGTTGAGAGTTGAGAGTTGGGAGGTGTTAGGTGAGGGTTGTTAGTTGAAAGTTAGGAGTTGTGAGTGGAACGCGGATTTGGCAATTGAGAAAAGATAACGGCAAAAATGGAGATTAAGACATATAAAGACCTTATCGTATGGAAAAAATCAAAAGAACTTGTGATTTCTATCTACGAGGTTTCCAGATACTTTCCAAAGGAGGAAATGTTCGGAATTACAAATCAAATGAGAAGAGCCGCTGTATCAATCACAAATAATATTTCTGAAGGAACCGGTCGACAATACAAAAAAGATACATTGCAATTTCTTTTCATTGCAAATGGATCACTAAACGAAGCAGAAAATATGGTACTGATAGCGAATGAACTTGGGTTTATAAATGAAACAAAAATTATAGAATTATCAGAAAAATTGAGGAAGTCAGACGTTTATTGAAAGGATTTATTAAATATTTCCAGGAAAACAACCAGTTAAAACAAACGACAATCAAGGCTTACAACTTACAACGCTCAACTTACAACTTTTAACCCAATGGCATTAAGTACAAAACATCTTCTCGGTATTAAAGATCTCACTCAAACAGATATCGACCTGATCTTCAGGACGGCTGACAATTTTAAAGATATCTTGAAACGACCGATCAAGAAGGTGCCTACACTTCGGGATACGACCATTGTGAATTTGTTTTATGAAAATTCTACCCGTACACGAATATCATTCGAATTAGCAGAAAAAAGATTGGGGGCCGATACGATCAATTTTTCATCCGGCAGTTCAAGTGTTTCAAAAGGAGAAACCCTGATCGATACAGCACAGAATATCCTTTCCATGAAAGTAGATATGGTGGTGATGAGGCATAGTGCCAGCGGTGCTCCTCATTTTCTGGCTAACCATATCCAAGCTGCGATTATCAATGCCGGCGATGGCACTAATGAACATCCTACCCAAGGTCTTCTCGATGCCTATTCGATCCGCGAAAAGCATGGCAATCTGAAAGGAAAAAAAGTCGCCATTATAGGAGATATCATGCATTCGAGAGTGGCACTCTCCAATATTTATTGTCTTAAAAAATTAGGTGCTGAAGTGACGGTTGCAGGACCGCCGACACTTATACCAAAATATATTGATTCTCTTGGAGTGAATGTAACCTACGATCTGAACGAAGCGCTTCAATGGTGCGATGTGGCCAATATTTTACGGATACAACTTGAGCGGCAAAACATGCCTTTATTCTCTTCTCTTCGCGAATATGCCTTGTTCTACGGGGTTAATAAACAACTCCTGGATTCGCTGAAAAAGGAGATCACTATTATGCATCCCGGGCCGATCAACCGTGGCGTTGAATTAAGTTCGGATGCGGCAGACAGCCATCATTCGATTATTCTGCAGCAAGTAGAAAACGGCGTGGCTATCAGGATGGCGGTCTTATATCTGCTCTCAGGAAAGAACGAGGTGGTTTAATCCATAAAAAAACCGCGAACGTTCGCCCACGGTTCTGATAACGTACATAAAGATTCAAGAATTATTTTCCTGTTAGATTCAACGTAATCTTCACCTCAGGATATATAAATTTGTCCTGCAATGATTTGTCGTTTCCATAATGTACTCCCCATTGCGTTCTGTCGATATTAAAACTTGCAATTGCAGTTATACCAGCTTCTGTGATGCTCACCTTGGCCGGGAAACTTACATTCTTTGTACTATCCTTCAAAGTCAGGTTCCCGCTAATCCTATGCGTACCAGTGCTGTCGTTCGTAAGCACTTCACTTTTTGTGATCTCGAATTTAGATGTTGGGTATTTTGCCACATCAAAAAAGTCAGGCGACATTAAGTGCCCAACCAGTTTATAGGAGTTGGAAGTATCTTTATCCGCAATCTCAATCTTACTCATATCAATGATAAAGTTTCCGCTGCTGATATTTCCATTCTCCACACTCAACGAACCATTGACAAGATGCGTGATACCGGCATGAGTGCCTGTTGGTTTGCTTCCAAGAAAGGTTACAGTGCTCAATGCATTGTCCATTGTGTACGTTTTGCCTGAAGCAACTGCAGTTTCCTGCTTTTCTGTTGCCGAGGAGGTTTCTCCTTCAGGAGCGTTTTGGCAGGCTGCCATCAACGAAAGAAGAGCGATCGAATAAAATATTTTTTTCATGTTTTTAATTTTGGGCGAAATTAGACGATAATTCCTGTTTACATGTTATAACATCCAATCTTTGTTCTTTGTTAACAAATTATAATATCATAATTATCAAATTATTTCTTTGACAAGTATCTTTGCCGCCTAATTTTAATTTTTATGCAAGAAACAGGAATAAAAAATCCTTCTGTGAATTTGGCTGAATTAGGCATTCATCCTTCGAAAGTGAACTGGAACCTCTCGTCAGAGCAATTGGTCCGTCAGACGGTCGAGCTTGGACAAGGAACCCTTACTGATATGGGTGCTTTAGCAGTCAATACCGGTAAATTTACAGGTCGTTCTCCAAAGGACAAGTTGACCGTAAAGGACGCTATTACAGAAAATAGTGTGGATTGGAGCGATATTAACATTGCTGTTTCTCCTGAACATTTTGATGAGATTTATAAGGATATTACTGCGTATCTGAATGGGAAAGAGGTTTGGGCCAGAGACGCCTATGCATGTGCGGATCCTGAGCATCGCCTTAATATTCTTGTTATAAACGAAGCCCCATGGGCAAATTTATTCTGTTATGATCTTTTTTTAAGACCAACACAGGAAGAGATACAATCCCAAAAGCCTGAATGGACGATTATCCAGGCTCCTGGCTTCGAGTCAGATCCGGCAGTTCATGGAACCCGGCAGGGCAATTTTACAGTCGTCAATTTTACTAAAAAAATGATCCTGATTGGAGGCTCTGCGTACACAGGTGAAATGAAAAAAGGAATTTTCGGTGTCCTGAATTATGTTCTTCCTCACCAGAAAGGTGTTTTAAGTATGCATTGCTCTGCCAATGAAGGAAAGGATGGTGATGTGGCTTTATTCTTTGGATTGAGCGGAACAGGAAAAACAACCTTAAGCGCAGACCCGAATCGTAAACTGATCGGCGACGATGAACATGGATGGGCTGAAGGATCTGTCTTTAATTTTGAAGGTGGATGTTATGCAAAATGTATCGACCTGTCTCAAGAAAAAGAACCACAAATTTATGCGGCCATTAAAGCGGGCGCGCTTGTAGAGAATACAAATTATATTGCCGGAACCAATACTGTTGACTTTTTAGACTCAAGTATTACAGAAAACACAAGAGTTGCCTACCCTATCTATTTTATTTCTAATGCGAAAGAACCGAGTGTTGGGGGTAATCCTAAAAATATTTTCTTTTTGACCTGCGATGCATACGGTATCCTGCCACCAATCTCCCGGCTTAATAAAGGACAAGCCATGTATAGCTTTATCAGTGGATATACAGCTAAAGTAGCAGGAACAGAAGTGGGCGTAACAGAGCCTCAGGCCACGTTCAGTGCTTGCTTCGGAAGGGCATTCCTTCCTCTGCATCCTACTAAATATGCTGAACTTCTTGGTAAAAAACTCGAGGATAATCCGGGCGTAAAAGTGTGGCTGGTAAATACAGGCTGGAGCGGTGGTCCTTACGGTGTAGGGAATCGCATGAAACTTGGATTTACAAGAGCCATGATTACTGCTGCTATGAACGGCGAACTCGACAATGTAGACTATGTTTCGCATCCTGTATTTGGATTTGATATGCCTACATCTTGTCCGAATGTTCCTTCTGAATTACTGATTCCTGAAAATACCTGGAGCGATAAGGAAGAGTATAGCAAGAAAGCCTACGAACTGGCTTCTTTATTTGTCAAGAATTTTGAAAAATATGCCGGTCAGGCGAACGACGAGATTCTTGCAGCTGCGCCTAAAGTTTTAGAAAACGTATAATTGAAACCAATAAAAGACTAAAAAAAGGTTGCTGTAAAATGCAACCTTTTTTTAATTCTATCCTGCGTCTCTATCATCTTTTCTCGACTACCCATAAAAGTACCTTAATAGCATATTTTCACAATTGAGAGAACGACAAGGCCTTTCGTAAGGTAACTAGCGGTAAGCGTTGCGGCACTCCTCTCGTCCGATCCTGTCTTCTGGAGTTTGACAAAGTTGAGTACAGGGTGAAGTCGATTTGAAAGCACTTGACAGCTTAACGGATAGTCATACAGCGTTTAACGAAATGATCGATTTGCATCTATGATAATCACATGGTCTGATTAGACTGTTGGTAAATAAGTAAACGGCCGCCACAAATTCACCATCTCGAAGAGGAATTCTGCGCTTTAAATTAAGCATTTGGTAAGCAAAAATTTGCGCGTAGATTTGCACCATAATTAAAGAACGCAATTGATTGATGTATACTATAAATTTTAGATTTGAAGAAAAAGGCCTCGAACATGTTACCATAGAAAATTGCGCGATTGACGACAGTATTCTTGAAGTAGCGTTGAAAAACGACATTCGAATTCACCACAACTGTGGCGGAGTTTGTGCCTGTAGTACTTGCCATATTTATATTGATGATTCGTCAGAGTTCATTGAAGAATTATCTGATAAGGAGGAGGACTTTATTGACAGGGCCCGCAATCCGAGAATTAATTCCAGACTTGGATGCCAATGCGTACTTCTTGAAGGCAATGGCGTAATCAACATAACCGTTCCTGACCAAAGCCTGATACACGGCGAATAATATTTAAATTTTAGAACACATGATGTCTTACGAACCACCTATCCACTGGAATGACTATGAGGATATTGCCCTGAAGTTATATGAACGATTTGGTGATGATTTTAATGAATCAAGAATATACAGAATACGTTTTACAGAACTGCTGGAATGGGTACTGCAAATTGATGGCTTTGATGGAAGCCGGGAACAAAGCACCGAAGGTCATCTTGAGATGATACAGAGTAGCTGGGTATATGAATGGCGAGATAATCAGAAATAATAAGCTATCTTAGCAACTAATCGAACCCAATTATTCGCATAGATTCTCGTAATTAGTACATTGTGTTCAAAACACTTTAAAATTCATTTCAGTTTACATGATCAATATTTTAGTAATCGATGATGAAAAAAGCATACGTAAAGCCTTACATGAAATCCTTCAATCTGAAGGATATAATGTAGAAGAAGCTGCGGATGGCAGGGAAGGTTATAATTTGATCAAAGCTAAAAAATATGACTGTGTCTTGAGCGATATCAAAATGCCCAAAATGGATGGGATTGAGATGCTTGATAAATTATATAATGAAGGTATTGAGGTTCCTATCATTATGATCTCAGGCCATGGAAGTACAGACACTGCGGTAGAAGCTGTTAAGAAGGGCGCCTTCGATTATATCTCCAAGCCACCTGATCTGAATCGGCTTTTAATCACAGTTCGCAATGCCCTCGACAAGGGTTCGTTAATTACTGAAACAAAAAAACTACATGCGAAGGTCAATGGCGGCGTTCAGGACATTCTTGGCGAAAGTCCACAGATCCTGGCCATCAGAGCGACGATAGAACGTGTAGCCCCTACAGAAGCACGGGTCTTGGTGACAGGTGATAATGGGAGTGGGAAAGAACTGGTGGCAAAATGGATTCACGAAAAAAGCAACAGATGTTCAAAACCACTGATTGAGGTGAATTGCGCTGCCATTCCTACAGAATTGATCGAGAGCGAATTGTTTGGTCATGAAAAAGGCTCCTTCACATCAGCAGTAAAACAACGTATCGGCAAGTTTGAGCAGGCCGACGGCGGGACACTTTTCCTGGATGAGATCGGCGATATGAGCTATCCCGCTCAGGCTAAAGTATTACGCGCTTTACAAGAAGGGAAGATTACAAGAGTTGGTGGCGAGAAAGAGATTGACGTGAATGTCCGGATTATAACTGCAACCAATAAGGATCTTCAGAAGGAGATAGAAAACAATAATTTCAGGATGGATCTTTTCCACCGTTTAAACGTAATCACGATCCACGTACCTTCATTGAATGAACGAAAATCTGATATTCCTATTTTAAGTAATTATTTTATTAACCAGATCTGTAATGAATATAAGATAAAGCCTAAAGAAATAGAACCCGGCGCTCTCGTTAAACTGCTTTCTCATAACTGGACCGGTAATATCAGGGAGTTGCGAAATGTAATCGAACGACTCATCATTTTATCCGATTCCAAGATAACACCTCTTGATATTGACAAATTTGTTACACCTGTTAATTAAGAATCATGGCACAATATTCAATGAGCGAAGCAATCCAAAAAATGTTGCAGGACAGTCATTGGAAATACCGTTACCAGGTAACCAAACTAAAAGAGGACTGGGAATTACTTATGGGCAAAACTGTTGCAAGGCATACGGATAATCTGAAGATCAGCGATGGTAAATTATATATTTATACCAATGTAGCTCCTCTAAAAAATGAACTTTCATACAATAAGATGTTGCTGGTTGCAAAGATCAACCAGCACTTTGGGGAAGATTTTATTAAAGATATTGTTATTGTTTAACCCATTGCGGCAATGATCGGCAAAAAGGTTTCAGCTTTCAGTGAAGCTCCGCCTATTAAACCACCATCGACATCTGAACAAGCAAATAATTCCTCAGCATTTTGTGCATTGCAACTTCCTCCATAGAGAATGGAAATTTTTTGGGAAGTTTCAGGACCGTATTTAGCACTCAACACACCTCTTATAAATGCATGCATTTCCTGAGCCTGGGCCGTTGAGGCAGTCACACCAGTACCAATTGCCCAGATAGGTTCATACGCAATGGTTATATGTTTCTCAAGATCCGCGGCACTCAGATGGAATAAACTCTCCGTCAACTGCAGTTCGACAAACTCATTTTGTGCCTGCGTTTCACGTATTGAAAGAGGTTCACCGCAACAAAACAGAACATGCATATCGTCTTTGACAAGTGCGTCTACTTTGTTCTTTATGAAAGTATTTGATTCAGAAAAATGCTGTCTTCTTTCTGAATGGCCAATGATGACAGTATCAACGTTTAACTCTTTCAACATAGAAATAGAGATCTCACCCGTATAGGCTCCGGATACTTTATCATTACAATTCTGTGCACCTGTATGAACGGAGGTGTTGAAATGAGTCATAACTGCCGTGGAAACTCTGTCGAGGTGTGTAAAGGGACAACAAAATATAACCTGACGGTTTTCGGACAACTCCGGCCATTGTCGTAAAATTTCATTGACAAGACTGACAGCTTCTGCCACAGATAAATTCATTTTCCAATTGCCGGCAACTATTTTCTTACGCATACTATTTTATTGAATCCACCTTTTCGGTTTGTTTTTTTGATGACCCTTTTTCATTATTCATACCTTTAATAATATCCTGGGTAAGATCCAGGTCTTTATTGGCAAACAAAATCGAACCGTCCATGGAATAAGAAAGGATATAATCGTAACCTTTCTCTACATTATATTTCTCAATATAAGCATGCAGGTTGTCATGAATTTCTTTATTAAAAACCTCCTGATCTTTCAGGAACTTTGCACCTAAATTCTGGCGTTTCAATTCAAGTTCTTGTTGTCGTTGCATCAAACGCTGTTGTGCCGCTTCACCGTCAGTCTGCGAAAGTGTTCCTGCCTGAGCCTGTTTTTGCAGATTAGTATATTCATTCTGGAGTGAACTTGCCATTTTCTCCAGTTCTGCATCAATATTCTTTTGCCTGATTTCAAACTCGGCTTTCTTTACTTTAAAATAATTATAGTTTGATTCTAGGGTGTCAATATCAACATATCCAACTTTCCCACCGCTTAGCAGAATTTCCTTTCCGGTAGAATCTCTGTAAGTAACAACTTGTTTGGGTGCCTTCTTTTCCGAAAACTTCATTCCAAAAAGTATACATACTCCGACAAGAGCAAGTGAACTAAGCACAATGGGCAAATTCTTCATATCATTTTATTGGCGACAAAAGTAATAGATAAGTGATAAAAAAAAGCCTATTATTCGTTAAAATGCTTAAGGCTCAATCAACCAGTGTCACTAATTTCCCCGGCATTATCCGGATAATATGTTGCATCTCTAGACTCAATAATGACGCTGCAAGTTCAGAACTGCTGAGTATAGATTTCGTATAGAATTCGTCGATATGCATTTGCCCTGCGCTCTTTAAAAAATCCATGATGAGTTGCTCATTTACTGTCAGCTCAATAAATAATTGACGTTGGACATGACAACTTTTAGGGCGTGTCCATCCAAGGCTGTTCGCAATATCATCGGCACTTGTAATCAATTGTCCTTTTAATGTTTTAATAAGGTGATTACAACCATTACTCTTCTCATCGGTAATCCTTCCAGGCACACAGAAAACATCCCTGTTGTAGGAATAGGCTATTTCTGCAGTGATCATAGAGCCGCCTCTGATATCAGTTTCAACTATAACGGTTGCGTCAGCCATTCCCGCAACGATCCTGTTACGGGTTGGAAAATTTCTTTTGTCGGCCCTCGTATTTGAAAAATACTCTGACAACAAACCGCCGTGCTGTTGCATTTGCTTTGACAGCGACAGATGGGCCCCGGGATACATTGAATCCAGACCATGTGCCACCACCCCTACTGTCGGAACATCTATTCTGAGGCATGCTTTATGCGCAATAGCGTCAATACCAAATGCGAGACCACTTGGTACAAGTACATCATATGGCTTTAATCCGTCTATCAATTCTTCGCAGATTCTTTTCCCATACTCTGTATACATTCTCGTACCTATCACTGATATTACCTTAGGATGGTTGAGATCAGCGTTCCCTTTGTAGAATAAAACAGATGGCGGATCGATACATTGTTTCAATCGGGTAGGATAATTCAAATTGTCAAGATCCAGAATCTGAATCGAGTTCTTTTCTGCGAACTCCATTTCCTTTTCGATAACACCAAAATCTGCAAACTTCCTGATCGCACATATATTTGTCTGTCCTAGCCCCTGCACCAATTTCAACTGTCTGAATGTAGCTTTTAAAATAGCTTTCGCACTCCCGAATTCCTCCAGCAGTTTCTTATATTTTATGGCTCCAATACCATCAACCTTACTCAAGGCAAGCTTGTAAAATAACTCTTCTTTTTCCATTTCATTTATAAAGTAAAAACTCTAAACATTCTTTGCTTTACGACCAAATTGATTATATTTGAGATTTAAACCCTGCATTGAATGAAAAAGTCTGTCTCCGTCTTTCTTGCCTTATTTTTAGTGACCGTTTCTCTGTTTTTTTCCTGTAAACAGAAAAATACTAACCGTTATGCATATGATGCAAATAAGGATACCATCCCTCCTGTATTAAATATTACTGTTCCTGTGAATCTTGACACATATACATATGGAGAAGATATTCATATTGTCGGCACAGTCACTGATCTTGAGTCAAAGAATTCCATCAGTATGAAATCAGGTCGACTACGCTCACTTTATCTGAATATTTCCATCATTGACCCAATTGCGGATACCGCCACCAAAGTGCTGCTTATTAAAACACCGAATGTGGATGGTAAAGACGGGTATACCATTAATGAGAAGACCTTTCTAAATTCAGGCGTTGGAACAACCTACTGTAAATTCACCGGTGTTGCCATTGATTACTCAGACAGGAAAGACAGTTCTGTTGTCTATTTCACGATCAATTAATCAACTTTCAATCGTTTAGAGTCCATCCAAAAATTTCTGATTGACCGAACCAGTAACTTTTAAAATTCCTTTGTAAAGGCGGTATTTTAAAACCAACAGGGTTTCTGATCGTTTTTTAAAGAACTCCTATTTAATTCCCCTTTAGTTTTTCTTAGTAACAGTTCGCTGTTCAATGCGTTTCTCGTAGTTTGTTCCCTGGAAGATTCTGTGTACATAGATTCCTGGTGTATGAATCTCATCGGGATGTAATTCGCCTATTTCAACTAATTCCTCAACTTCAGCGATTGTTATTCTACCAGCCATTGCCATGAGGGGATTAAAATTTCGTGCTGTTGCTTTGTAAACAAGATTCCCATGTGCGTCTCCTTTCCAGGCCTTGACGATGGCAAAATCACTTTCAAATGCACGTTCCATCAAATATTCCTTCTCCGTTCCGTACATTGAAAAAATTCTACTCTCTTTACCTTCAGCCACTTCTGTTCCCACACCCGCTGGTGTATATATCACTGGCATTCCGTAACCTGTAGCCATGCATCTCGTAGCTAATGTACCCTGAGGCACAAGTTCCACTTCCATTTCTCCTGACAACATTTGACGCTCAAACTCTTCATTCTCTCCAACGTAAGAAGCAATCATTTTTTTAACCTGTTTGCCATGCAGCATTAAGCCAATGCCAAAATCATCGACACCGGCATTATTTGAAATACATGTAAGATCTTTCACGCCTTTTTTTACAAGCGCATTGATACAGTTCTCTGGTATTCCACAAAGACCAAATCCACCAAGCATCAAGGTCATTCCATTTTCTATATCATGTATCGCGTCTTCTGCATTTGCGACTATCTTACGTAATCCCATAATTGTACTATTAAAAGTTATTATAACGGTGCGAAAATAAACTAATTTCTGAGGATTTTGAACTCAAATACGTCTTGTTTCTACCCTCTCCATTAATTTCCGCGGTCTATAAAATGGCAGGTCTGTCTATTCACTAATCCTTACTTTCAGCTCGCTTCCTTTGCTTGTAAGATCTGCGTAATTGAACAACTCCCCATTCGTAAAATAGCCATGCGAGAACGAATCGACACCACCCGAATTTTCATTCTTTACCAGAAATATCCATTCCCCATCTGCCTTCTCAATGCTAGTCCAGTCGAAGATCCCGTTGAATTCAGTATGAGGTTGGATACCTGAAAAGGTTTGCCGGCAATTCAGTGCCTTTATTGTCACCGACAATGGATACTCATTCTCATTGGTGATCTTCACCTCAGTGACTGTATTCGTTGAACATGAAATGAATAAGGAAAGGGCTAAGAGCATCAGAAGATTTTTCATATGTATTCAGAATTTTAGAGGTTCATTTACTGAACCGGTTATGTGGTTAGTTATTAACTATGCCTGCGATGCTTTATTATCAAACGCTCTCATTGCATTCCTGATATGTGCCAGATGATGATTACCATGCCATGCATACAAGCACATAACATCCCTGATAGAATACGACCGCCGATACTGAGAGTGATAATACGTCATTGACAACTGCTCTTCAGTTAATGAGGCCAGAAGGCTGATCAGTTTACGGTGAAGTGCATACAGTAATGTGACTGAATTATTGAACGGCAATTCGTAATCGGCTGTTTCTGCCCAGCGTTCTTCCTTGTATGGATTGACCGAAGGATCGTCTTCAGTCAATGCCAGCTTGATACGTAACACTGCATTCATATGGCTGTCTGCACAATGATGAATCACCTGGTTGATGGTCCATCCTCCTTCACGGTATCTTGCCTGTAGCTGATCGGCATCCAGGTGCTGCACCACATTCTCTAATCGCAATGGGAAGGTTTCAATATCAAGTGTATATTGTTGGATCAGTTCTGGCGTATACATATCCGGATAGACACATTGACCAATCGGATAACGTTGCTCTTCTATTGTCATAAATTTGAGATTCGGTATCAAAAATACATCCATACTTCCAGTAATTGCCTCCTTTCCATTAAAAAGGATATACATCTATAGTTGATTTCAAAGCACCTACTTACATTTAAGAAAAACTATTCTTCAATAATGTCAAAATTCAATCCAATCACAACGACATCCTTATTTTTCTCTTTCAGTTCATTAATCATATTTGTTACCAACGTAGTTCTTTTTTTCCAGGAAGAATATCGGTTAAACTCTCCACTCCAACCGATGACCAATTTATAGTTCTCCTTAAAATCAATATTCTCCTTAGAATATATAGCTCTTGTTAGCCCTTGTATGGTTTGAAAATCGCAACTGTCACAATCTACTGGTTTGGTCGCATTTGATCTCATTGAATTCTTTATCTCATCCATTACATTAATTTCGCAGTGATCGCCCTCTTGATTTTTTACCAGCCTCCCTTCTTTATCATATAAGTTAACAAATTGGATCCCAGTAATACTATAGCTGTTAATATGAGTAATGGTATGAACTCTTTTAACTCTTAAGACGATATCAAACAGGTATTTTTCCTTTTCAACATAATCCATTACTTCACTATCGGACAAGTAATTAATTTTAAAGCTCTTTTTTACAAACAAACAAGAATTAAGTAGCAAGACAAGTATTGACAAGTACACGATTTTATACATGAATTTTGGTTTTACGAATTAAGAAAAAGGTATGGTCTCCTGTAGAGCAGAAAAACATACCCAGATTTTGATTTAAAGATTGACCAAGAAATAGCCTTGATATCTGACTACACTATAGGTACCAGCTTGGAACTTATTGCTTCCTTTATAGCCTATTTTTCGCAACAGATCTGCAGGTAACTCTTCTTCACTATCCAGAACTACCTTGCCGCTCATCAATGAATTAAATTTATTAATGTCCTGCTTTTTTATCAACTCTTCATTAATTGCAATTGAAAGACCCTCATTCTCATCGAGGACAAAGCCGTGTCCTTGCTTGATCATCCCCTCCCAGGTTATTTCCCATTTAAAATTTTCCCTGCAAACGCATACACCGTTACAATCATGTCTGGGTCTTCCTATAGTAAAATCACATGAGACGTGAAGCTTGGGCTTTGCGCTTCCATCAGAAAAAGTTGCAATTAAAATCGCTACACTAAATAGTACTCTTTTCATAAAGTTTCTGGCTTAAGCCGGTAAGCCTTACCGTCAGTTAATTTGATTTCCTACTCTGCTATCCTGTTTTCGGATTCCAAGGGCTGAAAACAATAAGAGCGCGCTTCTCATTTCTCTTTTGCATAACAAACGTACAGTGGTTTCTGAAATATCGCAAGGGGAACTTGACCAACGAGCAGATTTGTTTGTGAACAGGGAAATAAGCGATTAAACAGGAAATTGGATTCAGGTAAACATGGCCTTTAAAGAGACATCTGCCTCAACTGTTTTTTACGTAAAGAAATGGCACTACTAACGAAGGCAGGGTTTTGAACCCTGCCTTCGTTTACTCTTTCTAATCGCAAATGATCTTACTGCTTAATAAACTTTCTTACGTCAGAATGATCGCCTGTATTGATCCTTACAAAGTAAAGACCGGCACTTAGGCCACTGATATCCAGACGGGTCTTTAATTGCGATAACGTCACTTCCTTTATCAGTTGATTATTAATCGTCAAGATTGATACGGTGGTCCTTTCAGCAATATTCAATTCAGACAAACTGATGGTCAGTTCACTTTCAGCAGGGTTTGGATACATTTGAATAAACTGATTGTCTTGAATCACATTGATACCATTCGGAGTAGCCAGTGTGTTCAAAGTCGTATTTGTAACAATTGCAGGATTTGAATCAAAATAAATCTCCGCTTTGTTTTTGATCTGTGTACCTAAAGCAAGACCTGATTTCAGTTTTACAGAAAAACGAACTTGACCGTGGCTCATCAACTCGTTCGAATTGCTGTCTGCCAGCATGATGCCGTAGAAATTAAATCTTACCACATTCGATGCTAACCACTCAGGAGTCATCGTATGTGAATTGCCGAGAATTCGCAGACTTGCGGGATCAACATCAGTATCGAGAGTATCGGTTACCGAAACATTGTATGCAACGGCTGTTCCCGTATTCTGAAAATGAATAGTATAATCAAGATGGTTGGTTGACGCAGGGATCTGACCGTTCACACCAAATCCTTTGGGTGAAACTTCCTTCGCATTTGGATCATAAGAATTAACAACCGGGAGACAAAAGTAATATTGATTGTTTAAAGGATTCAAATCGCCTGTAAGAATTGTAGATGAAACACTGAAACATAATGTATCACCAATATTCACAGATCCGTTTGGTGTCAGATGAACACCGGCCACAAAACTGTTCCAGTACGCTCCATTGCTAAGATTGGACAGGTTGACGAAATTCCATCGTAAGGTATCGCCATTTACATATGTAGCAGGATTCGTACTTAAGCTTGCCGTGTAAATTGCATTTGGATCCTTGATCAGGGTAAGAGTACCCGATGCAAGATCACAACCTGTATTACTTACATACGGGTTTAGCATAAATGGAATCAAAGGACGAACTGCAGCCGGCCCGGACGCAGCAGACTGAACATCGATCTGACTTGTACATTGTAACGCAAAATTAGCGGAGGTCTGCGGAAGGGTTGTATAGGTATACGATGCGGGCGAACAAGCCACTGAAGGGAATATAAACTGATAGTTTGGTGGAAGTGATACAACATAATTAGTTAACCATGATTCCTGCACCTGTATGCTGTAATCGCCATTGGAAGCCGTAAAGCCATTCTGAGAATAGCTACCGGCAGACAACGTCACAGCAGCATTCACAGAAAGAGACTGTAGAGGATCATCCCCTGCATTAAAAACGCAATCGTTGTTATTATCAATATACACCTTACCCGACACATTCCCATACGAACAAGGATTAGGAACCGGCAACTGCAAAAAGCTGAACACGTTCTGTATGGTATCAGATCCGTTAATGAATTTAATTGGTGCGCCTCCAAACATGGCAAATCCACCGCTAACCATATAATCCGGCACTACTGGAGGCATTGAGAAAGTCATAATGGTCGTTATCCACGGATTGGCACCTGTTGCATTCACATCAAACGCCATCATAAACCCGGAAGACTGATCTTTGATAATGATAGAGTCTCCAAGAAATGAATTATTGATAGTGAAGGAATACATCTCAGTGGCAAAGGAGGCACATTGCGTAGAATCGTGTGTACCATTAATCATTGCGACAGCGGTAATATCACCTTGAATGTAAACCTGAGCTTTACTCTGGATGCCGAGGAAGAAGGTTAAACAAAAGGATAGAAGGATAATTTTTCTCATAAAATATAACTTTTTTAGAATACGCACAAATGTATATAGATAAGAGTTACTGAGGAGAACTTCGTCTGTCACATTTGTGTAATAAAAAATAATTGGATTACATGCTAAACCAACGTACGGGAAAGGTCATACTTTAAGGGATGAGTTTCTGAATCACTTCAGCCATATTATCCGTGGCATAATAACATCTCACCTTATGACATTTCCCAACCCTTGTCCTGTCGTATAGAAGTATAGTCGATCCAGGAAAATCAGTACTAAATTTCTTCCGCAGTTTTGTAGCTGCATTTCTATGATTACATCCAAGAGACGTATTCCCATATTTATACGGCCCCGGGCCAAAAATCCCAAACTGATTATCTTTCTTTCGAAGAACAAAATCCTTTCTATTATACACAATGAAAAGATGATAGTTGTCTGTGGTTTGATAGGGAACCAACGAGTTACGTCTATAATAATTCTTCGAAATCATTTCCCGTGAAATAGCTGGAGCCACCAGGCAAATATTGATCTTCTTTGATGAAGGCGTTTGCACGTTTTTACCATCTATATTCAACAATGCATACATTGCCACTTTGGCTCCAAGGCTGTGCGAAAAAATAGTCATGGTATCGAAGGCGTTCACGTTACTGAGGATTTTCTTTAATGTTCCACCAACTAAAACGGCGCTTTCCTGTGCTTTTTCGTAGAGCTCAAACAATGGCTTATTCCTCTTTACACTAGATGAGAAACAACAGCCATAATAGCCATCCCAAAACACTTTACAGTAACTAGTTGTTGAACCGTACTCCTCAATCTTTTTCTGAATCGTTGAATAATCTGTAGGAGAATCGCTGTCTCCATGTACGCTCCTAAAATTTTTCCTGAATCCATGAATGAGGAATGTGAGACTTGTTTTCTCTCTCACGCGACCTCTATCAATTCTCCTGATCGCAACTTGTATGATGGAATCATTTAGTATTTCCGCATTCGCGAAACTGTAGACAGAAAAGGTACAATCATATTGCCCGGCTATCTTTAAAAACTGTTCCCGATTTTCTTCATACCATTCAGCCAATGAAGCATTGGAATTAATTAGGGATGAATCTGAAATTGTGTAGGAAGGATAGA
>Ga0335397_10005576_pt1 | contig 16437 bp, 10 predicted proteins | sample MAT04_FD_205740 | JGI IMG/M metagenome (GOLD analysis project Ga0335397, IMG submission 205740) | Freshwater microbial communities from Lake Fryxell liftoff mats and glacier meltwater in Antarctica - MAT-04 (spades assembly) (version 2) ... | reverse complement strand
GTGCGAGAGGGGGCGAGGCTGTCCGTCGCGCGGATCTCGTCGTTCTGTGGTGGGCGGAAATGGCTGTGTCGAGTAGAGCGGCGGATTCTGTCGCGGAGCCTCGCGCCGTGAGGTCGTAGCGTCGCTTGTCGGCCTTCGAGAGCTTGCCCGCTCCTTCGGCCAGATTCAGCACGATCGACGTCGACGCTCGTGTGAGCTGGTCTGCGAGATGGCCTCGCCCGCGCGGCAACCGCTCGATGACTTCGTTCGCGAACACCAGAAAATCCAGCGCGACGAAGTACACATCGAGACGCTCGTGATCGAGGACCATGCCGGCTCTTCGGCGCGCCCCGCGCGAGTTGTCCCTCGATCGCGCCCTGGCCCCGATTCTCGTCTCGACGTGCCCGTGCCCGATCTCGTTCTCAGGCAGCCTAGAAATCAGGGACAGGCCCTAGGTCCGTCCAATCCCTCTCGGGTATTTAGTGCTCGTACGGGGCGCCGAGGTCCTTGAGCCCCCGGAGCGCATCGCGGCGGTTCGGGTCCGTCGTCGAGGCGAGCTCGAGGAACAGGTTGTAGGAGTCGATCGCCTCCTGCTTGTGCCCCGTCTTCTGCTGGGCCTCGCCGTTCTCGAACGCGGCGCGCGCGAGCCAGCCCGGACGCGGCTGCGCCTTCTTGCCCTGCTCGGCGGCGAACGCCAGGTGACGCGCCGCCTCGCCCGCGTTGTTCTTCTCGAGGAGCTGCTGGCCGTACTTGAAGCGCCAGAGCGGCACCTTGTCGTCACCGGCAATCGCCTTCGCCCACTCGGCCATCGCGCCGGGGACGTCGTTCCTCTGCTCGTAGCACTCGGCCAGCGCCGCATGGGCCTCGTGGCGCGTCGGCTTCAGCTCGAGCGCGTGCTTCAGGTCCTTGACGGCGTCGTTCACGGCGCCCTCGCGGAGGAGCACGACACCGCGCTGCCAGTAACCGTCGGCGAGGAGCTTGTCGAGCGACAGGGCCTTGTCGACGCTCGTACGCGCGAGACCGAGCTGCGCGGGCGTCGCCTCGTTGGCGGCCCATGCAACATACAAGTGATACTCGGGCTTGTTCGGGTCGAGCTCGACGGCGCGCTTCAGGTAGCGCATCGCTGCGGCTCCCTCGAGACCGCCCTGCTTCAGGTACGCGCGCCCGATGTAGTGGCTCGCCTCGGCGCTGTTGGGGCGCTGGTCCTTGACCCTGATGAGGAGCGGGAGCGCCTTGTCGATCTCGCCGATCGACACGTAGGCGGCGCCGACGCGCAGCTGGAGGTCGATGTCCTTCGGCTGCTTCGCGAGCGCGCTGTTGAACTGCTCGAGCGCCTTCTGGACATCGTTCGACTTCTCGAAGAGCAGGCCGCGCTCGAGCGAGATGTTCGGGTACTCCTTGTCGACGGCGACGATCTGGTCGAACTCCTTCGCGGCTTGTTCGATGTTGTTCATCCGTCGATAGGTGACCCCGACGCGGAAGCGCGTGCCGAGGTCGTTCGGGTTCTTCTGGAGCGCCGCCTGGAAGTGCGCGAGCGCCTCGTCGAAGTGCCCTTGCGAAGCGGCGACGTCGCCGAACGCGCGCTGGAGGCCCGCGGTGTCGGGAAGCTTCGCGCGCGCCTGATCGAGCTTCGTCTGCGCCTCGGCGGCCTTGCCCTGCGAGGCGAGGAACGCGGCGTAGGCCGCATAGGCCTCGATGGCGTCGGGGTTCTGCGGGTCGGCGAGGTCGACGGCGTCGCCGAAGAGCTTCTCGGCGACGGCCTTGTTGCCGAGCGCCTGCTCGGCCTTCGCCAGCCAGAGGGCGACGAGCATGTCCTTCGGTGCACGCTGGCGGGCGGCCGTCAGCTGGGCCTTCGCGTCGGCGAGGCGCTCGAGGGCGATCTTCGTCTTCGCGGCGCCGATCGTCGGGACGAGGTTGGTCGGGTCCTTCGTCACGGCCTCGTCGAAGCGCGTGAGCGCCTCGGTGTAGCGACCGTCGGCGTAGAGCACCTCGCCCTGGCCGACGAGCGCCGTCACGTTGCGCGTGTCGAGCTTCACGGCCTCGTCGAAGGCCGCACGTGCCTCGCCGGCGCGGTCGAGCGCCAGCATGATCCAGCCGCGCGCCGCGAGCGCGTTCGAGATCTCGTTCGCGCCCTCGGTCTTGCGAGACTTCTCGTCGAGCACGGTCGCGAGGTCCTTCAAGGCTGCCTCGGAGTCGCGCTGGAGCTCCATCGTGAGGAGCGCGCGCAGCGCGTGACCGCCGGCGTGCGCGGGGGACTCCTTGAGGGTGGCCTCCGCGGACTCCTGGGCCTTCTTGAGCTGCTTGTTCGCGTAGTAGGCGCGCGCGAGACCGAAGTGCGTGCGCGCGCTCGGGGCGATCTTCGCGGCGTCCTGGAACGCGGCGATCGCTCCGGCGGTGTCGCGCTCGATGAGAGCGATCTCGCCGCGCATGATCGCGAGGTCGAGCTGGATGCCGTCCTTCGGCTCCTTCGCGGCAGCGACGGCGAGGGCCTTCTTGGCGCCGGCGAAGTCGCCGGCGGCGGCGAGCTGCCCGGCCTGCGCGGCCAGGATGTACGGCTCGGTCGCCCCCGGGGGGATGTCCGAGATGAACGTCTTGGCGCGGGCGCTGCGCGAGGCATCACCGCCGAAGCGAATCTGGTTCGCGAACTCGACGTACGCGGCGTACGAGGCGAGCGGACGCGAGCGCGGCGACTTGCGGCGGAGATCCGCGAGCTCGTCGGCGGCGACCTGGGCCGAGGCGTTCGTGTCGACCGCGAGCTTCGTGCGCGCGGCGTCCGAGGCCTTGAGCGCGTCCTTGTTGTAGTCGCCCGAGTGGAGCTTGTCGCTCAGGTAGATGTGCCCGAACGCGCCCACGGAGGTGAACTGGAGGGCCGCTCCACCCACGACGAGGATGGCGACGAACGCGGCGACGATCTTGGGCGCCTTCGACGGCGCACGCTCGACCTGAGGAGTCCGGTTGCGCGTGCCCGTCGCCGGGCCTTGCGGCAGACCGGCGTCGAGCGACGCCTCTTCGAACATCGAGCCAGCGCTCGCCGCGGGCGGCGGGCCCATGACCGGCCCGGCGCTGTCGCCACCACCGAGGTCGACCTCGCCGAAGCCCATTCCGCCGGGAGAACCGCCGGTCGCGCCACCGGCAGCCGGAGGGCGGCTGAGGGGAGCGCCGCCCATCGTCGGGTCGGCCGGGAGATCGAGCTCGCCGAAGCTCACGGCCTCGGCTGCGCGATGGGGAGCGCCAGGCGAGCCCACGAGCGGGAGGTCGAGCTCGCCGAACGCGATCGGCGGGGGTGCGCCGCCGGGTCGATTGGGCAGCAATCGATCGTCGGAGACGGGCATGGGCATGTGGGCCTGATCGCCCATCGACTGCGGAAGATCGTTCTGCACGCTCGGCAGATCGATCTCGCCGAAGCCGCCGCCACGCGCCATCGGCAGGTTGCCGCCGACCATCGGCAGGTTGTTTCCGCCGCCGACCATCGGCAGATTGCCGCCGACCATCGGCAGATTGCCGCCGACCATCGGGAGGTTGTTCTGGCCGCCGAGGGAAGGGAGGTTGTTCTGGCCGCCGAGGGAAGGGAGGTTGTTCTGGCCGCCGAGGGAAGGAAGGTTGTTGTGGCCGCCGAGGGAGGGCAGATCGCTCTGCTGGAGCATCGGCAGGTCGCCGAAGCCGGCGCCGCCGCCCTTGGGGGAAGGCAGATGACCGAAGCCGCCACCCTTGGGCGAAGGCAGGTCGAGCGCACCGAAACCACCACCGCCGCCACCGCGGGTCGCAGGCAGCTCCGCGCCGCCGCCGAACTTGGGCGAAGGGAGGTCGACCGAGCCGAAGCCGCCCGGCGGACCGCCGAGCGCGGGAAGGTCCATGTCGAAGCTGAACGCAGGCGGAGCGGCCTGGGGCGGAGGCGCCGCGGGCTTGGGCCCGCTGTGGCGCGGGGCGCCGGGCCTGTTCACCGTCGCCGGGAGACCGACCTCGCCGACGAGGGCGGGCAGATCGAGATCATCGAGACCGGGCAGCGAGCCTGCGGCGATCTGAGGAGGCGCGGGCGGCGCCGGCGGCGCGGCGGGCAGCGCGGCGCTCGGCGGCTTGGCGCCCATCCGCGGCATGGCCGGCTTCACCGCCGGAAGGGCGAGCCCGTCGTCCTCGGGCATCGCCATCGGCGGCGGCGCGGCAGGCTTCGCCGGCATCCCCGGCGCCTTCCCCGCGCCGAACGCACCGACGCCCACCATCGTCTGCTTCATCTGCGGTTTCGACGACGCGCCTCCCGGCGCCCCGCCCGCAGCAGGAGCCCCACCCTTCGACGGATCCGTGACAAGGAACGTGTGCCCGCACTTCGGGCATCGCATCTTGAGGCCGGTCGGGGGAACACGGCGTTCGTCGACCTGATACGGAGCCTTGCAGGACTCGCATTCGACCTTGAGCATGCTCCCGTGAGGCTATCACAGGCGCACAGCACACAAAGAAACCCTGGTGATTCCTGAAACCCGCTCCAGCTAGCCGTTCTCGCGCGGGCTCCGAGGCCCTCGCCTGGATGGCGGCCAGCGCCATCCTCTTCGCGCTGATGAATTTCTTCGCCCGGCTGGCGAGCTCGTCCGCGTCGTGGATGACCGTCGGCGGCGTCCGCGCCCTCATCGGGGCACTGGTCGCGCTCGCGGTCGCCCGTGTCCGCGGGACCTCGCTGGTCGCGAACGATCGCAAGGCCGTGTTCTGGCGGAGCCTCTTCGGCACCGCGGCCATGGGCACCACCTTCTATGCGCTCTCCTCGCGGACGTTACCCCTCGGTGACACGGTCACTCTCCTCAACCTCACCCCGGTGTTCCTCGCGGTGCTCGCTCCGTTCGTCCTCCGCGAACAGACGAGCGCGGCGGTCGGCGTCGCGCTCCTCCTCTCCCTCGGCGGCGTCGTCCTCATCGTCCATCCGAGCTTCCACTGGCAGGGCGGCACTGCGACCCGCGGTCCGAGCGCCGGGGTGACCGCCGCCGTGGCCGTCTCCGCGGCATTCTTCGCGTCGATCGCGATGATGATGCTGCGCCGGGTGGGAAGGACCGAGACCCCGGAGGCCATCGCCGTCCACTTCTCCGTCTTCGCGGGCGTCGTGATGACGGGGCTCTCGCTCTTCGATCTCCGGCTGCCGACGGCCCGCGATGCGGCCTTCATGGTCGTCGCCGGAGTCTGCGCGGGCTTCGGCCAGCTCGCCCTGACACGCGCCTACACCCTCGAGCTCGCCGCGCGGGTCAGCGGGATGGGCTATCTGGCGGTGGTCGCGAGCGCGCTCCTCGGTGCGGCCGTCCTCGGCGAGCGCCCGAGCCTCGCGGCGGTCTTCGGGATGGCGCTCGTCGTTGCCGGAGGGCTCGTCGTCACCTTCATCCGTGACGCGAAGCAAGAGTAGTCTCGAAGCGTGATCGACCCTTCGCTCTCCTACCTCGAGCAGCTGCGTCGGCGCGCCGACGCCATCGCGACCATCTGCGTGCACGGGGGCGAAGCCCCGGACCACGACGGCGCGCTCGACCCGCCGATCGTGCTCTCGAGCGCGTTCGCGTTCACGAGCGCCGAGCACGCGGCGCGCGCGTTTCGAGGCGAAGAAGACGCCTGGATCTATGGGCGCTGGGGCAACCCCACGGTCGACGCGCTCGAGGCGAAGCTCGCCACGATCGAGGGCTCCGAGGCCGCATGCGCCACGGCGAGCGGCATGGCCGCGATCGCTGGCGTCGTCCTCGCGAGCTGCGAGGCGGGCGACCACGTCGTCGCGCCACGCTCGATGTACGCCGAGAGCGCGCGCCTGCTCCGCGAGCGGCTGCCGAAGCTCGGCATCACGACGACGTTCGTCGAGGGCACGCCCGAGGCGTACGCCGCGGCGGTGACGGAGCGAACGCGGCTGCTCTATGTCGAGACGCCGTCGAATCCGACGCTCGGCGTCGTCGACATCGCGGCGATCGCCGAGCTCGCGCGCTCGCTGACACACGTGAAGGCCAGTCCGCTCGGGCGCCCGCTCCTCGTCGTCGACGGCACGTTCGCGACGCCGTTCGCGCAGTCACCGCTCGCGCTCGGTGCCGACCTGGTCGTGCATTCGATGACCAAGGGGCTCTCCGGTCACGGCGACGTCATCGGCGGCGCGGTCATGGGCTCGCGCGCGCTCGTGGACAACGCTCGCGAGCTCATCGTGAAGGGCTTCGGGGGCGTCGTGTCTCCCCTCTCGGCGTGGCTGGTCGCGCGCGGGCTGCGGACGTTCGCGCTCCGGCAGGAGCGCGCGTGCGCGACGGCTGCGGCGCTCGCAGCCCACCTCTCGACGCATCCGCAGGTCGCGGTCGTCCATCACCCTTCGCTCGCGGCCCATCCCGGGCACGCGCTCGCGAACCGCCAGATGCACGCCTACGGCGCGCTGCTCTCGTTCGAGCTGCATGCGCCGCCCGGGAGCGATGCGCTCGATCGCGGGCGCAAGGTGCTCGAGGCGCTGCGCGTCGCGACGCATGCCGTCAGCCTCGGCGACGTACGGACGCTCGTGGTCCATCCCGCGTCGACCACGCATTCGACGATGCCGGCCGAGACCCGCCGCCTCGCCGGCATCACCGACGGCCTGCTCCGCATCAGCTGCGGCATCGAGGCCGCAGCCGACTTGCGCGCTGATTTCGACGCGGCGCTGAGCTCCGGGAGTCGCGGTTGAGCTCCGGAACGCGCGGCTTCGAATCGCCCTCCCCGCGTGGTAACGAGCACATTTCCATGGATCGCCTGGTCGTCGTCGGCGCCCGGCAGCACAACCTGCAAAACGTGAGCGTCTCGCTCCCGCGCGGGAAGCTGGTGGTGTTCACAGGACCGAGTGGGTCGGGCAAATCCTCGCTCGCCTTCGATACGATCTACGCCGAGGGCCAGCGGCGCTACGTCGAGTCGCTCAGCGCCTATGCGCGCCAGTTCCTCGAGCAGCTGGCGAAGCCCGACGTCGACCGCATCGACGGGCTCTCCCCTGCGATCGCGATCGAGCAGCGGCCGCTGTCGAAGTCGCCGCGCTCGACGGTCGGGACCGTCACCGAGATCGCCGACTACTTGCGGCTGCTCTTCGCACGCGTCGGCATTCCGCATTGTCCGAGCTGCGGCAAGCGCATCGAGGCGCAGACGGTCCAGCAGATCGTCGACCGCATCCTCGCGCTGCCCGAGGGCTCGCGCTTCAGCGTGCTCGCGCCCATCGCGCGCGGCCGCAAGGGCGAGCTGAAGCTCGAGCTCGAACGTCTCCGTCGCGACGGCTTCGTGCGTGCACGCGTCGACGGCGCCGTCGTCGACCTCGGCGATCCGATCGAGCTCGATCGCGCGAAGCCCCACGACCTCGACGTCGTCGTCGACCGCATCGTGCTCAAGGAGGGCGTGAAGGGCCGGCTCACCGACAGCGTCGAGCTCGCGCTCAAGCTCGGCGAAGGTCGCCTGCTCGTCGCCGTCGAGGGTGAGGAGCCGTTCTGGCTCTCGGAGCGCTTCGCGTGTGTCGACTGCGGGATCTCGCTGCCGCCGATCGAGCCGCGCATGTTCTCGTTCAACGGTCCGCACGGCGCATGCTCCGCGTGCGACGGCCTCGGCGCGCGCACCGTCGTGGATCCCGAGCGGGCCGTCGGCGACCCGACGCGCACGCTCCGCGAGGGCGTCGTCCTCGCGTGGGGCCGCCGTGGCTCGGTCGCCCTCGCGACCGAGCTGAGCCGCGCGGTCGAGGCGCTCGGCGTCGACCCGGACACGACGTGGACGAAGCTGCCGGAGGCCACGAAGAAGGCGCTGCTCTTCGGTGACGGCCCTGCCCCCGCCAACCCCGACGCCAAGGCGACCGAGGAGAAGCCCGCCAAGGCGCGCGCGGGAAAGAGCAAGAGCAAGGGCAAGCGGTACGTGGGCATCGTCCCACGCCTCGAGGCTCGACTCGAAGATCAGGACGGCACCGGCTCCTCACGCGATGACGCCGACGACCCCGACGAGGACGAGGGCGCGATCGCCGACGACGACCTCGGGCGCTTCCTCGTCACGCGCACGTGCTCGGCGTGCGAGGGCCGCCGACTGCGACCGGAGGCGCTCGCGATCAAGCTCGGGCAACGCGACATCGCCGAGCTCGGCAGGATGCCGCTCGAGAAGCTCCGCGGGTTCCTCGGCACGCTCGGCGCCTCGCCAGGTGCGCCTGCCCGCGCGGCCGCGGAGGAGGACGAGCACGCGCAGTTCACCGCACGCGAGCGTGCCGTGGCCGAGCCGCTCATCCGCGCCGTGACCGCGCGGCTCGGGTTCCTCATCGACGTCGGCCTCGACTACCTCTCGATCGATCGAAGCGCCCAGACGCTCTCGAGCGGTGAGGGGCAGCGCATCCGTCTGGCCACGCAGATCGGTGCGGCGCTCGTGGGCGTGCTCTACGTGCTCGACGAGCCTTCCGTCGGCCTCCACGCGCGCGACAACGCGCGCCTCATCGAGGCGCAGGCGCGCCTCCGCGACCTCGGAAACACCGTGTTCGTGGTGGAGCACGATCGCGAGGCGATCCTCGCGGCCGATCACGTGGTCGACATGGGCCCCGGCGCGGGGGTCCACGGCGGGAAGATCGTCGCCGAGGGGACTCCCGCGGAGCTGATGTCGAATCCAGCTTCCATCACCGGGCCGTGGCTCGCGGGTACGAAGCAGCTCCCCGTCCCGAAGAACCGCAAGGCGAAGGGCAAGGGCGCCGTCGTGGTCGTCGGTGCGCGCGCCCACAACCTGAAGAACGTGACGGTCTCCGTACCGACGGGGCTCTTCACGTGCTTCACGGGCGTCTCGGGGAGCGGCAAGTCCAGCCTCGTCGTCGACACGCTGCTTCCCGCGGCCCGCTCGAAGCTCTACTCCGCGACGGCGCCCATCGGTGAATGCGACGCGGTCGAGGGGCTCGGCAACGTCGACAAGGTCATCTCGATCGACCAGGCCCCCATCGGGCGCACGCCGCGCTCGAATCCCGCGACGTACACCGGCGTCTTCGCCTTGCTCCGCGAGCTGTATGCAGGCCTCCCCGAGGCACGCGTCCGGGGCTACAAGGCAGGGCGATTCTCGTTCAACGTGAAGGGCGGGCGGTGCGAGGCATGTCAGGGCGACGGCGTCCTGCGCGTCGAGATGCACTTCCTTCCGGACATCTTCGTCACCTGCGATACGTGCAGCGGCAAGCGCTACAACCGCGAGACGCTCGAGGTCCGCTACCGCGGCAGGTCGATCGCCGACGCGCTCGACATCACCGTCGAGCAGGCGCTCGAGCTGTTCGACACCATCCCTCGCGTGCGCGATCGGCTCGATGCGCTGCGCCGCGTCGGCCTCGGCTACCTCACGCTAGGCCAGCCGGCGACGACGCTGTCGGGCGGAGAGGCGCAGCGCGTGAAGCTCGCGCGAGAGCTCGCGCGCAAGGCCACGGGCCGGACGCTCTACGTGCTCGACGAGCCGACGACGGGCCTGCACTTCACGGACATCGAGGTCCTGCTCGGCGCGCTGCTCGAGCTGAGAGATCAAGGCAACACGGTGGTCGTCATCGAGCACAACCTCGACGTCGTCGCGTGCGCCGACTGGGTGATCGACCTCGGCCCCGAAGGCGGCGACAAGGGCGGCGAGATCGTGGCCGAAGGCACCCCCGAAGAAATCGCGAAGTCCGCGGGCTCGCACACGGGCCACTACCTCGAGGAGGTCCTGACCCGCGCCACCGCAAACGCCTCGAACAAGAAGAAGCCCGCCGGAGCCCCTCTCGTCAGCTCGTAGGGCCCGTCCCTCATTTCTGAGCTGCCTGAGAACGAGAACGAGAACGGGCACGGGCACGTCGAGACGAGAATCGCGGCCAGGACGCGATCGAGGAACGACTCACGCGGCGCGCGGTCGGCTCCACCTGCCGGCCTTCGACCCCCTGTCGAGTCGATTGAACACGATTTTCCAGGGCCCGAAGTCGCCCGGTAGATCTCGCCAGGGAACTCCGGTTCGGCGCCACCACAAGACCGCCTCGACGAAGTTGCGATTGTCCTTCGGCGGCCGGCCTGCTCGATGCGAAGCCGCGAGCACCGCTTCGATCTTTGCCCACTGCCGCTCCTCGAGTTGACGTCGAACCATCGTGGCGACCGACGGAACAAGATTCGAGACCATGAAAAGTGCGTGCGGTGTGCACATAAAGTTCCGCCCACCACAAACGACGAGACCCGCGCGACGGAGAGCCTCGCCTCTCTCGCACGTGCCCGTGCCGATCTCCCTCTCCGACGGCCGGAAGATCTCCGACGGCCGGAAGATCAAGGACAGGCCAAAGCCCGTGTTCTCAATCCCGCCCGCAAATTCTCGCTCCGCCGAAGCGAGCGAGAAACGCGCGCGAGCGTCGTGCGAGACCAAGCCCTGCCAAGGAGCCCGCGGAGGCGTACTCATGTACGCCGCACAAGGGCGACGCCGGCAGGGCGCAGGTATCGCGCGACGATCGCGTGCGTTTCCTCAGGTGTAGTCTTTTTCCATGCGCTCCTGATCCTCTTTGCAGCGGATGCAGAGCGTGGTCTCCGGACGCGCTTCGAGGCGCTTGATCGAGATCTCTTCGCTGCACTCTTCGCAAGTGCCGAAGCTCCCGTCCTCGATCTTCCGGAGCGCCTTCTCGATCTTGTCGAGGAAGACCTTCTCGCGACCACGAAGGCGGAACGTGAACGACTGGAGGTACTCGCTCGAGGCGAGGTCCATCTCGTCCGGGAGATCATTCGCGTCGAGCGCCATGTCCTCCTCGAGCGTCTGCTTCGCCTTCTTGACGATCTCGTCGCGCTTCTCCGTGAGGAGCGTCTTGAACTTCTTGAGCTGAACCTTGTTCATCCGCCTGCCTCGTGCGCCTTCTCGGTGACGCGTATCGTTGGAACAGCTGAGCACTACCTGTAGCGAAGCCCAGTAGCGTAACTGCACTTCCGTAAGGGGCGAGCACCTTAAACACCAGGGACCCGCAGGTCAATGTCGGAAGGTGGGTCCAGGTACGAAGCCCCGCACTTATCCACAGGCAGCTCAGGCGCAAACACCTCGCGAATCGAGCTCTTCCACCGTTGTCCCCGCGGCATGTCGCAGTTAACGGAGGGCGTGCCGATTGCGCCGAAGTCGAGCCTGCCCACCTGGGCGAGGCCTCATTACGTCGGCATCGACGAGAACGGGATGGGCCCGCGCCTCGGTCCGCTCATCGTCACGAGCGTCCTCGCCACCGTCGACGAGGCGGGCGCAAAGCTCGTCACCTCGCGGCCGCGCGGCTCTTCGGCGAAGCGGATCGGCGACTCGAAGAAGCTCGTCACCTTCGACGACAGCGCGCTCGGTGAAGCCTGGGCCCGCGCTCTCGCGAAGCGCGACGGCATCGACGCGCACACGCCTTCCGAGCTCCTCGCGGCGGTCGCGCTCGACGACGAGGGCGCGCTCCAGGCTCCGTGTCCCTCGCACCACACCGACCTCTGCTGGGCCACCGACGGCGAGAGCTTCGCCTCCGACGACGCGATGGTCGCGGCCTGCGCAAAGGACCTCGACCGTCTCCAGGCGAAGGGCGTTCGCGTCCGGCGTGCCCGCGTCGCGATCGTCTGCACGAAGCGCCTCAACGAGGCGGTCCAGCGCGGGCTCTCACGTTTCGACGTCGACCTCCACACGATGGAGCGCCTCACGCTCGACGCGCGCGACGCCGTGGCCGACGAGGTCTACGCGCTCTGCGGCAAGGTCGGCGGCTTCGACTTCTACGGCGATCGCTTCGGCCCGCTCGGCGGCTACCTCCACACGACGCTCGTGGAGGGGCGAGCGCGCAGCGAGTACCAGGTGCCGGGTGTCGGGCGCCTCGCGTTCGTCCGCGACGGCGACGACACGCATCTCATCATCGGCCTCGCATCGCTGGTCGGAAAGTGGGCGCGCGATCACCTGATGCGCCGGGTCGTCCGCTATCACCGCGTCCACAGCACGGAGGAGGTCCGCGCTGAGCTCCCCGAGGCGAGCGGGTACCACGACCCCGTCACGACGCAGTTCATCCGCGCCACCGCGCTCGTTCGCACGAACCGGCGCGTCGACCCGATCTGCTTCGAGCGAACGGCGCTCGGTCGCGCAGCGAGCAGCGCTACTTCTTCGGCGCTGCCGAAGGAGCCCCCGAAGGCGCCCCCGAAGGCGCCCCCGAAGAAGAAGGCGCTCCCGGAGCCGCGCTCCCGGCTCCTGGAGCTGCTACCGCCAGAAGAGGCTTGAGCTTCGCAATGGCCTCCTCCTTCGTGAGGCGCGCCTTTTGCTCCTTCTCGGCCGCGCCCGCACCAGCACCGCGCAGCGCGTACTCCTCGTCGCCGATCCCCCAGATCGCGCTGCCCTTGCGCGCGACCAGGAACTCAACCTTCGGAGAGCCGCCCTGGCCGCCGACGACGACGTGCGCCGCCTCGTCGCCGAGCGCGGCGACCGGCAAGGTTCCGGGCTTCGACTTGATCGTCTTGAAGGCGTCCTTCGCCTGGTCCGCGTCGTCCTTGAAGATCGCGAGCGTGCGCCAGCGGCGATCGCCGTCCTTGTAGAAGCCGAGCGCACCGGGGCCGACGCCGTTCCACCCGAGGAGGTCCTTCGGCTGGAACACGATCCCGTTGGGGATGCGGTTCGCCTCGGGCAGCGCCTGCGCCGCGGGCGGCGCGGTCAGCGCGCCCGGAAGCTTGGTGCCGATCTCCTTGCCGACGGCCCTGAGGATCGTGTCGCTCGACTTCGCGAGCTCGGCGGGCGCCTCCTGCTCGTTGACGTACTGGAGCTCGACGAGATGCGGCCCACGCCACACGTACGCGCGGCCCGTTCCGATCGCCCCGGCTGCGCCTGCCGCGAACGGCTTGGGCGTCGACGGCTCGGCCGGGTCGCCGGCGACGACGCGCAGCGTGTACATGCCGTAGGCGCCCGCCACGTCGGCGAACTGCGAGACGTTCACCTCGACGGTGCCGCCCTTGCCGCTGCCGTCGACATAATGAAGCGAGACGACGCGCTTCAGGCCGAAGCGCTTGTAGACCTCGCACTCGCCGTCGAACGCCGTCGTGCAGACCTCGTCCATCGAGAGCTTGCCCTTCTCGCCGTACGTCTTCACCTCGCCCTGCGGGTCGACGCAGTAGCCCCCGACGCTCTTCGGTAGGTAGGCCGCGGAGATCGCGTCGGTGATCTCACCGCCACCGCTCGCGCACGCACCGGGCTTCGCGCTCGAGGCGCTCGGCGGAGGAGGAGGAGGCGTGTCGCCACCGCCGCGCTTCTCCTCCTTGCTGCAGCCCGAGCATGCGCTCAAGGAGAGGAGGAGGAAGGGCCAGGCAAGCGAGAGCGGACGCGCGTGCTTCATGGGAGGAGTCATACCTCGGAGGCGAACAGGGGTGAACTCCGTAGGATCACGGAGCCTTGGCTTCATTAACTCCAGGGCCGCACCTTTTTTCGTAGCCTCGCAAATCATTCCACGCGCCCGGAGGCACTTGCCGAGGAAATGCCACCATCAGCGAAGCTCGACGGGGGGGCACGGCCCTTGCTCAACGGCCGGTTGGTGCAAGCTCCGACGATCCACGCACATGATTCGAGGCCGGCGTCGCTGACGCCGCTCCACCACGGCGTGAGCGCGGGTGTGAGCGCAAGTCGGAGCGGCCGTCTCGCCGCCCGCCTCGCGCGCCGCCGTCTCGAGGCCGGCTTCACGCTCATCGAGCTGATGGTCGTCGTCGTGCTCATCGCGATCCTCGCGATGATCGCCGCGCCCGCCATGCGCATCGCCCGCGATGACCGGATGGCGTTCGACTACGCCCGTCAGATCCAGCAGATGACGAACCGCGCCCGGACGCGCGCGGCGGCTCGCGGTGGCGCCCACCTCATCCTCTTGAGCCCGAGCGGAATCCGCGGCCGCGTGTTCCTCTTCGAGTCGCTCGACGGCACGGCGGCCCCTCTCGGCCCGAACCCGTCGAGCAGCTGCCGAACGGCGAACTGGGTGGCGGCCCCTGGCTTCGATCCGGCCGTGCCCGTGCCGGACCCCAACTCCGCGTTCGTGGAGGGCCTCGACCTCAACTCCAACGGCGTCAACGTCGATGCCGACATCCGCGCCGCGTTCCTCATCACCGACCCGGCCAGCCCGCTCGTCCTCGTTCCCACGACGACCCTGGCGATCTGCATCACGCCGAACGGCACCGTCTTCGCCGCCGAAGGCGCGACCATGGCCGCCGCCATCGCGAACATGCAGCAGCGCGCTCCCTTCACGGGCATCGCCGAGGTCCGCATCACCCGCAACAGGGGCGGTGGTCCGGTCGGCCTCTCGCGCGACGTGACGCTCGCGGGCGCGGCGCCCGCTCGGATCCATTCGCGATGAACAAGGCTCGCCTGAACGCAACACGAGCGGGAGCTCGCGGCTATACGGCCGTCGAGGTGCTCATCGCGATGACGCTGTTCGCGATCGGCGCGGCCGGCGTCATCGGCATGCAGCGCGTCACGATCCAGGGCGGTGAGGACGCGCGGCGCTTCGACATGGCGACCAACATCGCCAACGAGTGGATCGGACGCCTCCAGCGCGACGCCACGTTCTGGACGCAGCCGAACCCGGACAGCCCGACCACCATCGACCTCAACATGACGCGGTGGCTGAAGAACGTCGACACGTGCGGCGCCACCTTCTGCAACATCCCGCTCCCCGCGGCCCCCGCCGACGGCCTCAGCCCTGCGTTCGACAACTTCGGCCGCGACCTCGCGGTCGGCATCACGACGGAAGCCACCTACTGCGTGCAGTACCGGCTCCAGTGGATCGCACCGCCGGGCCTCGCCCCCGCCTACCCACCTGCCACCCTCAAGCTCACCGGTCTCATGCGCGCCGAGGTTCGTGTCTACTGGGCGAAGCTCGAGGCGAATCCGATCGGCAACTGCGCGACGCCCCCGCCGGAGGTCATTCCGCCCGCGTCGCCCTACCACATGGTCTACGCGGCTACCGCGATCCGGGAGACGGCACGCCGATGAAGGTCGCATCACGACCGACCGCGCGCCGCCGCGGCTTCACTCTCGTCGAGCTCATGGTCTCGCTCGTCGCCGGCCTCATCGTGACGATCGCCGTGGTCGGCCTGGCGCGCACCGCGACGACGACCTTCTACGAGGAGGCTCGGCTGTCCGCGACCGAAGCGACCGTCCGCTCCGCGGCCGAGCGCCTGCGCCAGGACCTCACGCGCGTCGGCTTCATGACGACGGGAAACATCAATCTCGCGCGGTTCGACAACGACTTCGTCCCGGTCGGGCAGAAGATCGCCCACGGACCGAGTGGGCCGACCTCGCGCTACGGCGCGATGACCAACGACCTCGCGGGCGTGCGCATCGACGTCGGCGGATCGCTGCCGGCCACCGCGGCGCTGTCCGGAGCGAACGGCCTGAACCCGGACGCGATCTTCATGACGGGCAACTACACGACCGACGACTCGTACGTCGGTACCTTGACCGCCGCCAACACGGTGGTCCTGGACATCTTGCGCGACCCGGCCAACGCGCGGCTCCTCGCGGGCGCGAACCCCACGACGTCGGTGCGCAATGCGTTCACGCCAGGCTCGCCCGCGGGTGCGGTTCCGCCGTTCGTCGCACGCGTCGTGGACCCCGTCGGCTGTAGCCACTTCGTCGTCCTCAACGGCGCGACCGGCACGGCCGCCGCGGCCACTCTCACGTTTGCCGCGCCGACCGTCGGCACGCCGGTGCTCGCGCCGGGTGCCACCGACAACGCGGTCTGCGGCGCCATAGTCAGCGAAGAGGTCCGGATCAACCCGGTGCAGACCGTCCGCTGGCGGCTCGAGGGAACGAGCGCGCCGCTCGCGCCCGAAGCCGCGCTCGGCCTCCCCGTGGGCACGAAGTTCGACCTCGTTCGCGAGATCCTCGACGCCACGGGAGCGTCGGTCATCTCGCCCGGAGGCCCGCAGGTCGTCGCCGAGTATGCGGTCGATCTGAAGTTCGGCGTCACGGTCGACCACCCGGCCGCGGCCTTCCCCCCGCCGACCAACCAGATCACCCTCGACATGGACACCGACGGCATTGCCATCACGAAGTGGGGCCAGACGGCTTCGACCACGTCCCTTCCCCCGGCGCGTGCGGAGGCGCCGCAGCGCATTCGTTCGGTTCGTTTCCGGCTCGCGACTCGCGCGGCGCTCCCCGACCGCACGTTGCCTCTCCCGAGCGCGCCGGGCGCGCCGTACCTCTCGCGCTACTGCGTCATCCCGGGTGGGCCCTGCACCACGTTCTCTCGCGTGCGCACGATCATGTCGGAAGTCGCGCTCGTCAACCAGGCGGGGATGACCTACTGATGAAGCCCATTCTCTCTCTCTCTTCGAGCCTTCGACGCACGCGAGCGCGCCGGCACAGCGAAGGCGCCGTGATGTTCATCGTCGTCGTCACGCTGGGCCTCCTGGCGGCGATGGGCGTCTACGGTCTGACGGCGACCCAGGCCGAGATCAGGTCGGCCGGGCACATGCGTGAAGCACTGCAGGCCCAGCGCGCAGGCGAGCACGGGCTCGCGATGGCCGCGGAGACCCTGAACCCCGGGAG
>Ga0335397_10005573_pt1 | contig 16440 bp, 11 predicted proteins | sample MAT04_FD_205740 | JGI IMG/M metagenome (GOLD analysis project Ga0335397, IMG submission 205740) | Freshwater microbial communities from Lake Fryxell liftoff mats and glacier meltwater in Antarctica - MAT-04 (spades assembly) (version 2) ... | reverse complement strand
GGCATCACGGTGAAGAAGAGCTGAGCGCGCGCCGTCGCGTCAAAACACGCTGTAGATGAACGGCGCGAGCGGCGTCGCGCTGAGCACGACGAGCACGATCAGCGCCAGGCTGACGAGCACCAGCGGCAGCAGCCAGTAGAGCTTGTTCTCCATCGCGAAGCCGACGAGGTCCTTCGCGATGCGTACACCATGGTTGCGCTTGGCCATCGGGCTGAGGCTACGTCAGTCCGCGGCGATCACAAGCACGCTCAGTCCGCAGCAATCGTCGCGCGCCAGTCGTCTTCTCGCCACGGCGGCTGTGCGGCCTTGTCGTAGAGGCGATCTTCGATGACCAGCGTGTCGAGACCGGTGCGCATGAAGCAGATGTAGGCCTCGCGCGGAGTACACACGATCGGCTCGCCGCGGACGTTGAAGCTGGTGTTCACCAGCATGGCGCAGCCGGTCTTCGCGCCGAACGCGGTGAGCAGGGCGTGATAACGCGGCGCGGTGTCCTTCGACACGGTCTGGACGCGGGCGGAGCCGTCGACGTGCGTCACCGAGGGAATCGTCGAGCGCGGCACGTTGAGCAGCTCGATACCGGTCTTCGCGGACTCTTCGTCGCTGAGCGCGCGCATGTGCTCGGCGCGCACCTGCGCGGTCAGCAGCATATAGGGGCTCGGCTGGTCGAGCTCGAACCACGCGGCGGCGTCTTCTTCGCGCACGCTCGGCGCGAATGGGCGGAACGACTCGCGGAACTTCACGGCGAGGTTCATCGTCTTTTGCATCGTCACATTGCGCGGATCGCCAAGGATCGAGCGCGCCCCGAGCGCACGGGGGCCGAACTCCATACGTCCGCTGAACCAGCCGACGACACTGCCACTCTCGAGGCGCTCGACCACGCGCGGCAGGAGGATGTCGTCGGCGAGCACCGCGGCGATCGCGCCAAACTCGGCTAGCTGCGCGTCGATCTCTGCGCCTCCAAACGACGGACCGAGCAGCGCGCCGGCCATGCGATCGCGGACGCCGTCCACCGCGCGCGGCTGATCCAAATAGGTGTGCCAGACGGCGTAGGCCGCGCCGAGCGCGCCACCGGCATCGCCCGCGGCCGGCTGGACGAAGATGCGCTCGAAGTCGGTATTACGCGTGAGCTTGCCATTCGCGACGCAATTGAGCGCGACGCCGCCGGCGAGACACAGCTGCTTCTCCCCGGTGCGGTGCTGCAGCGCGCGCGCCAGACCGATCACCGCGGACTCCGTCACCGCCTGCACGCTCGCCGCGAGGTCCATCTCGCGCTGGGTCAGGCGCGACTCGGGATCACGCGGTGGACCACCGAACATACGATGAAATCGCTCGTTCGTCATGCGCAGGCCGCCGACATAGTCGAAGTAGTCGAGGTTCATCTGAAACGAGCCGTCGTCCTTGAGATCGATGAGCTCGTCGCGAATGAGACTGGCGAAGCGCGGCGTGCCATAGGGCGCGAGGCCCATCACCTTGTATTCACCGGAGTTGACCTTGAAGCCGGTGTAATAGGTGAATGCAGAGTAGAGGAGGCCAATCGAGTGCGGGAATCGAATCTCTTGGTCGATGGAGAGTGAGTGTCCGCGGCCGACTCCGCAGGTCGTCGTCGCCCACTCACCGACGCCGTCGATGGTGAGCACTGCCGCGCTCTCGAACGGCGACGGAAAGAACGCGCTCGCCGCGTGCGATTGATGATGTTCGGTGAACAGGACCTCACGATCGTAGTCGAGCGCCTCTTCGATCTCGCGTGCCGTCCAGAGCTTTTGCCGCAGCCACAGCGGAATGGCCATCAAGAACGCAGGGAGCCCGCGCGGGGCCGCGGCGACGTGCGTCTGCAGGATCCGCATGAACTTCGGCACGGGCTTGTCGTAGAAGACGACGTGATCGACGTCGCGAATCGCAATGGCACCTTCGCGCAGGCAATAGGCGACTGACTGCGCGGGAAAGCCCGCGTCGTGGCGCTTGCGCGTAAAGCGCTCTTCTTGCGCGGCGGCGACGATCTGTCCGTCCCGCAACAGGCACGCTGCGGAGTCGTGATAATACGCGGAGAGTCCGAGGATCGTCGTCACGAGAGACGCTCGAAGTCGGCGCGATCGAACTGCGGCTTCTTGCGCGCGATGAAGTGCGTCTTCGCACTGCGGTCGAAGCGCAGCCGGAGCGGATCGATGCGAAAGATGGTGAGAGCGCCGCGCAGCGGTATGACCACGAAGACGAACACGAGGACCAGCAAGACTGGCGTCGTCACCCGACCGAGCAGATGCCCGAGCTTGGCCCACGCGCGCGCGAGCGGACGGACGGCGGCGGGCACGACGAACGAGGCAAGCGCGAGCAGCACCCCGCTGCCGATGCACAGCCCGAGCACCATCGGTCCGTACACGCGCAGGCGCCACGCGAGCAGCAGCGACGCGACGAGCATCACCGCACCGAAGCCGCGAACGTCCTTGTTGGTCTGCGCTCTCATCGGGGCTTGTCTTCGATCGGCGTCGGACGGTAACGCGCGACGAGCGGGTGCGCGAGGGCGACGAGCAGCGGCAGCACGAAGGCCGCGGCAAACGCCGGGTGGCGGACGGGCGGAAAAAACGCGAAGGCGTCGAACTCGATGGTCGCGAGCACGTAGACACCGCAGATCGACGCGCACAGCAGGATCCAGGGGACGAGGCGCGGTGCGATGCGCGACGCGCCGAGCACGAGCAGCGGAAACGCCAGCAGGCAGTAGCGCTCGTGGCTCCCCGCGAGCAGCGCGACGACACCCAGATGCAGCGCGCCTGCGCCGAATATGAGCCACGCTGCGCGAGCGCGCGCGTCATTTGCGGCGCGGTAGGCGCGCACCACGAGCGCGACGAGCCCGAGCGTGTAGACGAGAGTCAGCGCGACGCCGAGCACGAAGGGCGACAGTCCGAGCGCGACGACATCGCTCGAAGGCGTGTCCGCGGGCCAGTCGAAGAAGGACCAGATACCTGGGCCGTTGCCGATCATGCGCGCGTGCGGCGGGCCGGCGTCGAACGACACGTAGAGAAGGTGCAGCCGTTGCCCAGGTGGGAGCTGCACGAAGAGATCCGACACGAGCAGCAGCAGCGGCGAGAGCAGCGTGGCGGCGAGCGCGCGGCGCGGCGTGTCTGACGCGAGCGCGGCCGCGACGAAGAGCAGGAACAACATGGGATACGCGAACAGCGCGAGCTGCTTCACCAAGACGGATAGCTGCAGCGCGACCAGGCCAGCGCCAATAGCGCGTATGTCGCGCGTGGTGAGCGCGGAGATGCCGGCCCATGCGGCGCAGAGCTGCAGTGCGCTGCAGGCGCCATCGAGCTGTCCGAAGTAGAGCGAGCCGGCCCAGCCGGCGGGCAGCAACAGCGACAACATCGAGCGCGCGCTGCTATCGCCGAGAGCGCGATGCGCGTAATGGAGCGCGACGCCGAACAGCACCGTCCACGGCAGCAGCAAGAGCTTCTCGATGCGATGAAAATCGAGCGCAGAGCGGGCGAAGCCGAGCGCACCGGGAGCGAGCGCGAGCCACGCGCCGAGCAGCGGATAGTTGACGCCGGCGGCGCGCGTGTAGAGGCGCGCGGGCTGCGCGTGTGTCGCGAGCCACCAGTCGCGAAAGACCGCAGTGTCGCCGTGATGCCCGCGGTCGAGCAGCGCGAGGTGCAGCGCCACTGCGGCGAGCGCGAGCAGCAGCACGACGGGGATGGTGCGGCGGTTCATCGCGCGGTGACTGCGATCATCGGAGACGCGCGCGGACGATCGGCGCGAGCCGGGCGGCGAGGAGCGCGTGGGCGCGCTCGTTGGGATGCATGTCGACGGGGTGAACCCAGAGGGTCGCTGGCGCGCGGCCGGCGAGCGCAGGCAACAGATCGTGAAAGTCGATCTGCCGGGCGCGCAGAGCGCGGGCGATCTCCGCGTGCGCGGCGGCAAATGGATAAGTGGTGTCGAGGCCCGTCAGCAGCGGCAGGAGTACGACGACGAAGCCGCTGTCGTGCGCACGCGCGAGCGCGTTCATCTCCGCGATCATCCGCTGCGTCAGAGCCCAGCCGCTGCGATTCGCCGGGCCGACCATGTCGGCGTACCAAGCGCTCGTGTCGCGGCCGACGCGCACGGCTTCGTAGGCCTCGCGGCTGAGCGAGACGATGCGCGGCGACCACCATGGCTCCGCGCGCGACGCGGAGTCTGGGACCATGCGGCGGCGATCGAGGATCCAGTCGTTCAGATATTGCTGACGCGCGCCGAATTCGGGCGACTTCACCGGGTCGTTGAGGAGCATCGCGTAGACGACGAGATCCGGCGCGTGATGCGCGAGCAGCGCAGGGAAATAGGTGCGCAGCTCGGGGAAGTCGCGACCACGACGCCCGCAGTTGAAGACCTCGGCGTGGACGTCGGCGAGCTCGCGCTCGAGCACCCGCGGGAAGACGTCGCGGGCGCGCACGCCCTGACCTTCCGTGAACGAGTCGCCAATCACCAGCACGCGCGGGACGTGAGACGTGCGCGGCGGCGGCTCGCGATCGCGGCAGGTATCGTGCGAGTAGCTGAACTCGACGCCGTGCGGCAGCTGCGCTTCGATCGCGTCGATGCCGACGATGCCGCGTGCCGCGAGCCGGGTGCGGATGTTCGCGTCGTGCAGATCGAGGTCGAAGCTACCGCGCGGGTTGCTCGGATACGCATCGACGCCCGCGGTCTTCGCGGTGTTCTCGAGGTGCTCGGGGCGGACGAAGCGCGTCGTGTGCGCGCCGCTGAGGCGCAGCGCGCTCTCGCCGAGCAAGAGCGCGAGCATGAGCGCAGACAGCGTCAGCAGCAGACGGCCGAGCGCGCGGCGGCTCGGCGTCGCCGCGTCTTGCGGGTCGGGGGTCACCGGCAGCGGTCGGCGACTTCGCGGACGGCTTCGGCGTCGTAGCCGCGCGGCGCTGTCTCGAGGTAGCGACGCGCGGCAGCGCAGGCCTCGTCGCCGCGCGGCAGACGCAGCGCTAGGCGGCCGATCGCTTCACCGGGGGGCGCGATGCCGCCGACCGCGGAGCGCAGCGCCGGGATCGGATCGCCGCCTTGTTCGATCGCGATGTTGGCGAGCAACAGCTGGGCTTCCGCGGAGCGCGGATCGAGGGCGATGGCGGCGTCGGCGCGCTCGCGTGCCTCGGCGAAGCTGCCCGATTCGAAGCGCAGCCGACCGCGCGCCGTCTCGATGCGCGCGCGCAGCTCCGGGCTCGCTGCGCGTGCGTCGGCGAGCTCGATCGCCTTCTCGAGGCCGCGACCGGCGCCGCGCAGATCGCCGCGGCGCAGGGCGAGGAACACCTTGCCGACCCACGCCTCCGCGTCACGCGGATCGAGGCGCACCGCTTGGTTGAACGCGTCGCCGGCCTCGTCGTCTTGCTCCGCTTGCGCGTGCAGGCGACCGAGCGCGACGAACAGCGAGGCGTCGCGCGACGCGCGCGCGATCGTCTCGGCAGCGGCGACGCCGGCGGCACCCGCACCGGTCGCGACGAGCACACGCACCCGGGCGCGCGCGAGATCGGCGGCGGGCGCGCGACCGGTCGCCTCCGCACGCGCGATCGCGGTGTTGGCGGCGGCGACATCTCCGCCATCGGTGGCGAGCTCGGCGAGCACGAGCAGCGCGTCGGCAGAGGCGGGATCGAGCTGCAGCGCGGCGTCCGCGGCGGCGCGTGACTCCGCCGCGCGACCGGCGCGGCGCTGCGCGCGCGCGAGCGAGACCTGCAGCGTCGCGTCGCTCGGCGCGAGCGCGATCGCGCCGCGCAGCGTCGTGATCGCCGCCTCGACGTCGCCGGCGGCGAGCTCCACTTCGGCCTTCATCGCGAGCAAGCGCAGCGAGCCAGCGCCCGCCGCAAGAGCCCGCTGGAGCGCCGCGCGTGCGCCCGCAACATCGCGCAGCTCCAAGCGAATTCGCGCCCACAGGGTCACCACATCGACGTCCGTTGGCAGCCGCTCGCTGGCCGGTGCGAGCGCGTCGGAGGCTTGCCGCACGCGCCCAGCGGCGAGCAAGATCGCCGCGAGGCGCGTGCGCGCTGCGGGCATCGCGACGTCGTCGAGCGGCACGCGCTCGTAGAGCGACTTCGCTTCGTCGGTGCGGCCGCGCGCCTCGGCGATGCGGCCGCGCAGCAGATCGATCGCGCCACCGGAACCCGCCTGCGCGATCGCGCGCTCGGCGCCGTCGAGGTCGTTGGTGGCGAGCGCGACCGTCGCGGTGACCCGCGCGCGACGTTGCGGATCCGAGGAGGTCGGCGGCAGCGCGGCGAGCACCGTGCGCGCCTCCGTCGACGCGCCGGTCGCCGCCAGCACATCGGCATGCGCGAGTCCGAACGCCTCGTCTGCCGGCGCAGGCTGCGCCTCGCGCACCTCGCTGGCTGCGCGCACCAGATCGCCGGCGGCGAGCGCGACCTCCGCTTGCACGAGATGTGCGCCCGCGCGCTCTGGCGGCGTCGTCGACGACGCGAGCGTGCCGAGCACCTCCGCGGCCTCGCGCGCGGCAGCCTCGCGATCGCCAGCGCCGCGTCGCGCGAGCAGCACGCGCGCGCGCGTCAGGCGCACCGCAGGCGAGAGCGACGCGCCGGGCACGCCTTCGAGCGTCGACAGCGCGCTGGCGGCGTCGCCGCTGCGCGCGAGCAACATCGCGAGCAGCGCAGACGGCCGCGCAGCGCCTGGCGCGGCCGCGACGGAGACGCGCGCCTCGGCGATCGCGCGCACGAGATCGCCCGCCGCGAACGCCGTCAGCGCACGCGCACGCGCGGCCTCCGACGCGAGCTCGTCACTCGCGCTCAGCGTCATCGCGGCGCGTCGAGCGCCATCGATCTCGCCGCGGGCGAGCAGCAGGTAGGCGCGCGCGAGCTGCGCGTTGGTGAGCTGCGCGTCCTCACCGACGAGGCGCGCGGCAAGCGCTGTGGCGCGGGCTGGATCGCGCGCTTGCTCGAGCACGCCGGTCGCCTCGAGACGTGCCAGCAGCGCGACAGACTCGGCGTCGTCGTCGTGCGTGGCCTCGATCGCCGCGATCGCCGATGCGAGTGTCGCCGGCCGCCCATCGGCCTCCGCTGCGACGACCAGCGCAGCGATCGCCGCGCTCCGACGGCGCGCCATCAACGCGCGCACACCCAGCGTCCCGACGAGCGTCGCGACCAGCAGCACGGCGACGCCGACGGCGATCGGCAGCGCGCGGCTCTTTCCCTTGACGGGAGACGCCACCCTCACATTCGTGCGGTCCTCGCTCGGGTCGCTGTCGAGGTTCATCGGCGCGGCGTATCCCCCAGCGGACGACGCGCGCGGCGGCGGCGCGACGATCGCGGGCGCGGTCACCTCGCTCGCAGCGTTGGACTCAAACGCTGGCGGCGGCGGAAACGCGCTCACCGGCGGCAGCGGCAGCGGCAGCGGACCCACGGCCGCCGCAAAGCCACGCGGCGGCGGACCGGCCACCGACGATGACGGCGTGGCAGGCGGCGGCGGCGTCGAGACGCGCACGGGCCGCGCAGCCGGCGGAGCAGGCGGCGATGCACCGAACGGAGGTGCCTTCGGTGCGGGACCGGGCGCGAGCGGCGGCCGCGCGCCGGTCGAGTCTTCGGTCAGCTCGCTCATGTCGAGCTCGTCAGCCGCCGCGTTCTCCATGTCCTCGAGCTGACCGAGATCGATCTGCTCGGTGACGTCCCGACGCCCCCGCGCAGGACGCGGCGGCGCAGCGGCGGACTGCGGCGCTGGACGGTCGGCGGCGGACTGCGGCGCTGGACGCCCGGCTGCAGTCGCTGCGGGAGCTGGTGCGACGGGCGCTGCCGCGGGCCGCGGCGCAGGCGGCGCGATGCTCGCCGGACGCCGCGCGACCGCGTCCGGGCGCGGCGGCGCGTACGAGGTGCGGTCACGCGGCAGCTCGATCTCGCTGGTCGACGGCTCCGCACTCTTCGGCGCCGAAGGTGCCGGCGCTGCCGCGCTCTTCGGTGGCAGCGCGGCCGAACGCGGCAGCGCGGCCGAAGGCGGCACCCCACCCGCCACTGGCGAAGGCATGCCGAGAATCGTCGCCTTGGGACGGCGCACCGGCGACGGCTCGGCGGGCGGGACCAGCGGCGACGGCACGCCGATCAGCGTCGAGGGTCGACGACGCTGTGCGCTCTCCGGCGGCCTCGTCACCTCGCTCGAGCCGGCCTCGTCGATCGCGCGCTGGAACGCCGCGTCGACGACGATCGACGTCGGCGCGCCCGGCAGATCCGGCAGCGCGACGTGTGGCCCCGTGGCCTCCTCGACGAACTCCGGCGCGCTGGTCTGCACCGTCGCGACCTGCTCCGGATCGAACCAGCGCTCCATCGTGCGCGAGCGCGGCGGCACTTCCTCGCCGGCCTCGGCGAGCAGCTCGCGCGCGGGATCGTCGTCGGGGTCGAGCTCGAGCGCTTTGCGCAGCGCCTCGACCGCCTTGTCGAGCTTGCCGCCGCGCAAGAACGCCTCGCCGAGCAGGCGCTGCACGCGCGCATCCGTCGGCGCCTTGCGCGACAGCGCGAGCATCTCCGCGCGCACCTCGTCGTAGCGCTCGAGCGCGAGCAGCGTGGTGCCGAGCAGCAGCCGCGCCTCGATGTGATCGGGCTTCGCGACGAGCGCACGGCGGAGCGCGCGCACCGCATCTTGATAGCGCCGCTCTGCGATCAGGAGCTTCGCCTGAGCGACGTGCTCGGAAGGATCGGCTGCCATCGTCGCGGTCGCTAGACTATGTCGGAAGTGCCGATACGGAAAGGGGAAATTGCGTTTGCTGGCGCACTCTGCGCGAACAGCGAGCGGAGAGGAATCCGCTCGGGGGGCAGCCCGCTCGCGTGCTGCAGCTGCGCGAGCCGCTCTTCGATGGGCCCGAGCGTCCAGCAGTCCTCCGCCGGCAGCAGCTCGATGGGCTCGCCCGGCTCGTTGAGCGGACAGATGTCACGAAGCTCGACCAGCGCCTCCGCGTCGGCGTCGGCGTCGTCGAGCCAGCGCAGCGGCAGCCCCTGTGTGCGACACACGTACGGCCGCTCGGCGTAGATGCGGCACGCGCCCACGTCATCGAGAAACGCGCACGCGCCGACGGCGTGTGGCGCACCGGTCGCGAGCAGCGCGGCGTGATGTCGGCGGATCTCCGCGGCCTCCACCGCGGAGACGCTGAGCTCGTCGACGCAGCACGCCGCGCAGCCGCGCTTGCACTGCAGCCGCGCGGCGTGGAGCACGTGCAGCCGTCGGGCATCGACGTCGATCGCGGCGTGCAGCGCGGCGATGTCGCCGTCGCGCGGCTCGCTCATGCCGCCTCCGCGCGGCGCGCTCACGCCGCCTCCGCGCCACGGACGCGGCGTACCTCGCGCACCTGCGCGCGCAGCGCCGTGAACGCCTCCGGCGCGATCGTCTCGCCGCCGAAGCGCGCGCGCAGATACGCATCGGTCACAGCGCGCACGACGTTGGCCGCCGCGAAGCCCGACGCCGTCAGTGCGAGCGCGTGTTCGTGCGGCGTCGTGCTCGGTGGTCGCGCGCGCCCAACGGCCGCGAGCGCGCGCTCGAGCTCGCGATAGAGCGCGACGGCATCGCGCTGCGCCGGCGCGAGCGGCGCCGCGCGCGGCCCACCGAGCGCGCGCCGCGAGCGCGCCACGCGCCAGCCGAGCAGCGCGACGATCAGCGCCGCGAGCACGCCGAGCAGCACCAGCGTGCGCGTCGAAGGGCCGCTCAGCGGGCCTCGCTCGCCGCCGCGCAGCCCGCGCTCTCCGCTCACGCGATCGTCGCCCGAGACGCCGCGAAAGAACCGCCCGATGCTGCGGAACAGCGCGACCTGCGACTCGAGATCGAAGCCGACGACGCGCGTCGTCCAGCGCGTGCGCAGCGCGTCGAGCAGCGCGTCGATGCCGGAGAGCGCGCCATCGCGTGGGCCGAGCTCCGCGCGCAGCGGCGGCGTCGCGTCGAACGTGACCCAGCCTTCTTCGTCGCCGAGCCAGGCCTCGACCCAGCTGTGCGCGTCGCCTTGGCGCACCGCGTAATAGTCTCCGTAGCCGTTGTAGCGTCCGCCGAGAAAGCCGGTGACGTTGCGCGCCGGCACGCCGCTCGCGCGCAGCAGCACGGCGAGCGCGGTCGCGAAGAACTCGCAGTGCCCCGCCTTGGTGCGAAACAGGAACGCGTCGAGCGGGAGCATGCTGCCGGGATCGGCGAGATCGAGCGTGTAGCGAAAGCGCCCGTCGTCGCGCAGGTAGTGCGCGACGCGCTCAGCCTTCTCGCGCGCGCTCGTCGTGCCCGCTGTGAGTCGCGCGGCGAGCGCAGCGACGCGCTCGTGGCCTGGCGGCACCGCGAGATAGTTGCTCACCTCGCGCGGCGATGGCGGCGGTAGCGTCGCTTCCAGCGGATCGCGCGCGACGTACGCGACATAGACGAGCCCGACGTCGTCGCCATCGGCGTAGCGCAGGTCCATCCCCTGCGACAGCCGCAGATCGCGCCCGCTCGACACGGCTGACGCCGTGCGCGGCGCGATCGCGAGGGCGACGGTCCCCGGTGGCAGGAACAGCACCGGCTCGTCGAGCGGCTCGAGCACGATCCGCAGCGCCCGATCGCGCCGCTCGCTCGGATAACGCGCGAGCGGATACACCTCGTTCATGTGGCCGAGCATCCGCACCGTGCTCGGCGAGCGCGTCCAGGTGCGTCCGTCGTAGCGATCGAACGACGTGCCGCGCAGGCGGAGTGTCAGCCGCGGTGGGCGCGGTGTCGGCGTGCCTTGCGGCGGCGCGACGCGCAGCACCACCGTCGGATCGTCGCGGATCGTGCCGAAGCCGCCGAGATCGACGCTGTTGCCGAAGCCCGCGACGCGCTGCGAGCGGCCGCGACCAAACGTCAGCAGCCCGAGCCCGACGCGCGGGAAGAACAAGAAGATCGCCGCGGTCACGACGAAGATCGGCAGCGCCAGCGCCGCGGTGCCGACGAGAAAGCGCGAGCCGACGACACGGCGCGACGCGAGCACGCGCCGCACATCCGCGACGGCGCGACCTTCGGTTGGCGACGCGCCCGGATAGTTCCCTTCGATCTCGCGGCGCAGGTGCGAGATCGCCAGCATCCACGGCGTCACTACGACGAAGCCGAAGAAGATCACCGCGTACATCAGCTCGGTCGAGAGCACCGTCGCGGCGATCAGGTGCAAGAACGCGAGCACCGCGATCTGCTGATAGTCACGCGCGCTGCGCCGGTTCATCAGCCGCGAGATCTGCAGCAGCGCGGTGAACTCCATCGCCAGCGCGAGGATCGGACCGCCGAGCAGGCCGCGCAGGATCTGCACGAAAAAGAACGCGATGACGCCGATCGTCCAGCCGCGCGACCAGCCCGGTCGGCCGATGCGCTCACCCTCCGCGAAGAAGCTCGCGCCGTAGCCGAGCGCGATGAGCCCGAGCGACGCCACGCCGAGCTCGCCGCCGAGCGAGAGCGCGACCAAGCCGAGCCCGGAGATCAGATACGCGACCAGCTTGTGCAGCGACGCGAAGCTCACCGCGCACCTCGCGTCACCAGCTTGTGCAGCGACGCGAAGCTCACCGCGCACCTCGCGCGACGTTCACGCGCGGCGCGCCAGCGAGCGCGGCTGTAGGGCGCGGCGCGCTCTCCGCGATGTTCAGCTCGTCGACGTGCAGCGCGCGCGCGCCGCCACTCGCGAGCGCCAGCGGTGGCGCAGCGCTCGCGGCGATCGGCTCGAGCAGCGCGAGAAAGCGCCACGCCGGATCCGGCGCACGGCCCGGCGTGATCAGCGGTGAGCGCACGCCACGCGCCAGCACCTCGACCGCCGCGCCACGCTGCAGCGCGCGCTGTGCGAGCCACGCCGCGCGCGAGATCGCCAGCTCGAACGCCTCGTCCCACGCTGCGCCCGCGCCCTCCGGCCGCGCGTTGTCGACGACTAGCGCGAGCCGCGTCGCTTCGTCACGCGCACGCTCACGCACCACCAGCCGACCAAGCGACGCCGTGCGCCGCCAGTGCACCGAGCGCGCTTCGTCACCGTCGCGATGATCGCGCAGGCCGCCCACTTCCGCGCCCGGACCCGCGCGCAGGCTCGAGACCTCGAGGCCGCCGACCGCGCGGCGCAGCGACGAATCGGCGACCGGAACGAGCGCCGGATAGACGACCAGCTCGGCCGGCGCCGAGACGGTGCGCGACTTCTCGATGATGCCGAACGGGTAACGCGTCGCGAGTCGAAACGCGACCAGCCGCAGCACGCCGCGCTGCTTCGCCACGCGTCGATACGCGGCGATCTGCTGCGCTCCGGGCGCGACCTTCAGAAAGTAGCAGCGCCGCTCCGTCGGCACGCCATCGGCGACGTCCTCGACTTCGAGCGAGTAGCTCGCGAGCCGCGCCTTCGCGTTCGACAGCGCGATCTCGATGAGCGCGATCTGCCCGACGAACGCGCGCTCCGGCAGGCGCCGCTCGATGCGCACGCGACGCAGCGCGATCTCGCTCATCACGCCGCTGAGGATCACCAGCGCGAGCAAGAAGCCGAGCACGAGGAAGAGCAGATTGTTCCCGGTGTTGATCGCCGCGACGCCGACGCCGAGCGTCACCAAGAAGAACACCTTGCCCTCGCGCGTCGTCCGCCAGCCAATGCGCACACGTCGTACGGCGTCCGGCCCCGACGCGCTCGAAGACGCTTTCGACGGCGGGGCTTTCACTGGCACGCTCGACGGCGCGGATTTCGTCGCGGGTGGCTGAGCGGATGCCGCCACAGCGCGGCTCAGACCGGGACCGGCAGCTCGGCGAGCAGCTCGCGAATCACGCGCTCACCATCGTGCGCCACGGCCATGCCATCGCGCGCACCGGCGGGCCGCACGCGATGCGCGAGCACTGCGGAAGCGACGGCGCGCACATCGTCCGGCAGCGCGAAGGTGCGTCCCTCGACCAGCGCGTGGGCGCGCGTCGCACGCTCGAGAGCCAGCGCCGCGCGCGTCGACGCGCCGAGCTCGAGCAGCGGCGAGCGCCGCGTCGCGAGCACCAGCGCATGCAGATAGTCGAGCACCGCGTCGTCGACGCGCACCCGATCGACGGACTGCTGCGCGGCGAGCAGCTCGTCGCGCGTACACACCGACTCGAGCGCGTCGGTCGGATCTTCGCCGCGGCGCCGCGATAGTACGAGGCGCTCTACTTCGGGCGGCGGGTAGCCGACGCGCAGCCTCAACAAGAAGCGATCGAGCTGCGACTCCGGCAGTGGGTAAGTCCCATGAAACTCTTCGGGGTTTTGCGTGGCGACGACGAAGAACGGCTCGTCGAGCGGATGGGTCTGCCCGTCGAGACTGACGCGACGCTCGTCCATCGCCTCGAGCAGCGCGCTCTGCGTGCGCGGCGTCGTACGGTTGATCTCGTCCGCGAGCAGCACGTTGGTGAACACCGGCCCAGGACGAAACACGAAGCGCGTACCGCTCTCGAGCACGTTGCCGCCGAGCACGTCCGCCGGCATCAGATCGCTGGTGAACTGCAGCCGGCGAAACGCCACGCCGACGCTCTTCGCGAGCGCGCGCGCCAGCGTCGTCTTGCCGACGCCGGGCACGTCTTCGACCAGCAGATGGCCGCGCGCGAGCAGCGCAACCACCGCGAGACTCACCACCTCACGCTTGCCCTCGAGCACGCGCCCCACGTTTTTTACGATGCGGGCGGCGACCTCGGGTGCGGGACCCGCGATCGGGACGAGTGCCTCCATGAGGTCGCTAGGCTAGCACGCTACTTCTCGCTCGCCGCGACCGACGCCGCAACACTCAGCGTCGCTGTCGACGCGCCGGCGTGCCTGCCGGGGTGCCCGCCGGCATCGGGCCGTCGGTGGGCAGCGCGACGGTGAACGTGGTGCCATCCGCCGCGCTCGCGACGGACACCTCGCCGCCGTGCGCGCGCACCAGCGAGCGCGCCAGCGCCAGGCCGAGACCGAGCCCCGCCAATCGCACGCCGCCGCGCGCGCCGCGAAACGCCTCGAAGATACGCTCGCGATCGCTCTCTGGGATGTCGCCGCCGGTGTCCGTCACCTCGATGCGCACCTGCGCGCCGTGCTCGGCGTCGGCCTGCGCCACGCGCGCGCGCAGCCGAATCGTGCCGCCGTCCATCACCCGCGCCGCGTGTCCGAACAGCCCGACGACGGCCTGCACGACGCGGTCACTGTCGACGTAGACCGGCGGCAGACCCGGCTGCAGCTCGACCTCGATGGACAGGGCGCGATCGCCACGCTCCGCCGCGATCGTCTTCCCGCGACGCACCGCCTCGGTGACGATCTCGACCGACGGCGTCCACGCGCGGCGCAGCTCGAGTCGCCCTGCCTCGAGCCGCGCGGAGTCGAGCACGTCGGTGAGCAGGCGCAGCAGATCGTCGCCGGCGCGCTGAATCGCCAGCACACTCTCGCGCTGCGGCTCGAGCAGGGGACCATCGAGCCCGCCGAGCAGCACCTCGGAGAAGCCGAGGATCGAGTTGAGCGGGCTGCGCAGATCGTGGCTCATCGACGCGAGGAACTGCGTCTTCAGTTGCTGCGCCTCGACCATCGTGCGGTGCGCGTGCGCCTCGTTGGCGCGCACCTCGTCGAGGCGAATCGAGAGCGCGAGCAGCGCCGCGTGAAGATCCGCGCTCGAGCTGCCGGGCGGTGGCGGCGGTCGCGCGGCTTCGCTGCGATCCGGCCCAAGGCTGAGCGCGTACGCCGCGAGAGCGCGCACCTCGCCCGCGGTCGTCGCCGCGGTGCGCCGCGCCAGCCAATACGCGAGCACGCCGATGCCCGTCGCGAGCAACACGCCGGCCAGCATCAGCGGCGTCGCGTCGCGCTGCGTCGCGAGCTCACTGCGCGAGGCGAGCCCCGTCGCGACGAGCAGCGTTGATGCCACCGCCGGAACCGCCGCACGCAGCGCCAGCCGATCGGCGAAAGAGCGCGGCGCGAGCGCGTGGGCCGCGTGCACGAAGATCTCCGCCGGATCGATTCGCGTCAGCCACTCACGGAGCGCCCACTCGACACCGAGCCGCAGCGGCGACGCGAGCAGCACCACCACCAACCACGCCGCGACATCGAGGCGCGCGCGCATTGGCCGGTCGGCGACGCCAGAGAGCGCAGCGAGCCCAAGCGCATCCGCCAGCCCGAGCGCCGCCGCAGCCGAGAAGAACGTGACGGCGATGCGCATTGGCGCTGTGAACGCGTCACGGATCGCCGCGTCGGACGGCGGCGCCGCGTCGCTCGAGCGCGCGAGCCGCGCGAAGTAGCGGTGGATCGGCCGCACCCGCAGCCCGGTGTCGATCGCTAGCAGCACCGCGAGCACGCTCCCGCCAAGCGCGACGCTCAGCGCCATCGTTCGCGCCCCCGCCGCGCTCGCCGCGCCGAGCACCAGCGGCAGCAGTAGCGCCACGCATAGCGCCGCGCCGAGCGCGGCCAGCGTCATCACCAGCGCGAGCCGCGCGAATATGCGCGCAGGACTGGGCACCACCGCGCTCACGCGTTGCCTCCCGAGTGATACGTCGGCAGCCGGACCGTGAACGCCGAGCCCTGCCCAAAGCTCGATTCAGCTTTGATACTTCCGCCATGAAGCTCGGACAATTGCTTACAGATCGCCAGTCCGAGGCCCGTCCCACGGGTGCGCCGCTTCACGTCGCCAACCTGCGTGTATTCGGTGAACAGCGTCTCCAGCTCGTTCCGCGTGATACCCGATCCCGTATCACGCACGATAATCTGGACGTATTCGTCGGTGCCGGACACCTCAAAGGTGATCTCGCCCTGCTCGGTGAACTTCAGCGCGTTGGTCCCGAGGTTCGTCACGATCTGACGCACCCGCTTCGGGTCCGCGTCAGCGTGCGGCGTGCCCTCGGCGACGACGACGCGCAGCGCGATCGGCTTGCCGCGGCGCTGGCCTTCGAGCAGCCGACTCGTCTCTTCGAGCAGCGGTCCGACATCGACCGCCTCACGCTGCAGCGAGATCCGGCTCGAGGCGAGCGCGGACAGATCGATGACGTCCTCGAACAGGTCGCGGAGGTGGCTGCCCGCGCCGTGGATCGTCGCGACGTCTTCGCGTGCGCCTTCGGAGAGAGGCCCGTCGAGCTCGCGGAGCAGCACATCGGCAAATCCCAAGATCGCGTTCAGCGGCGTGCGCAGCTCGTGGCTCACCGCCATCAAGAAGTCGCTCTTGTAGCGATCGGCGTCCTCCGCCTCTTCACGCGCGCGCGCATCACGCGCCCGACCCTCCGCGATCTTCGTCCGCAGCGCGGCGAGCGCCTGTGCCAGCGTGGCCGTCTCGTCGAGCGCGCTGATCGCGCCAAGCGGCACGCGCGTCTCGGTCGTCGCGCGGCCGAGCAGCAGCGCGTCCTCTGCCGCGCGGCGCTTCGCATCGCGCGTCGTCCGCGCCGCGAGTCCGACGCTCACAGCGCCGACCAGCACGCCGAGCGCGCCCACCGCCAGCGGCCCGACGAGCGCGTCGAGCGTGCCCGAGAGCAGCGCCACCAGCGCGATACCGAGCGTGCCGCTGAGCGCGCTCGCACCCGCCACGCGCAGTGGGAGAC
>Ga0335397_10005572_pt1 | contig 16441 bp, 8 predicted proteins | sample MAT04_FD_205740 | JGI IMG/M metagenome (GOLD analysis project Ga0335397, IMG submission 205740) | Freshwater microbial communities from Lake Fryxell liftoff mats and glacier meltwater in Antarctica - MAT-04 (spades assembly) (version 2) ... | reverse complement strand
CCATGGTGATACTCCTTAAATAGAAAAAACCAGACTGACAAAAAAACCCATCAGGAGGCAGCGAGTGTTTCCACCGCCACCCGCGCATCTTGTGCGGGCACCGTATCGGCTTGGCCGTAATCTTGTGCCGCGCACTGCGGAGAGATCCAGCCCATGGCCACGTCATGTGCCACGTTGGAGGGGGAACGCGTGCCCGGATCACCATAACCCGAACCACCCGCCAGCGTGAGCACCACGAACTCGTCGGTGGTCTGCAGGGTCACGAGTTCACCGGCACCACAATCGTGCACCAGCTGCCCATGGGCGTCCTCCACCACACCGCGCGCCGACAAACCCGACTGCCCGCCATGCAGGCCTGCAATATTCAGGCCCACTCCCTCGGGGTAGACCGATACCAGCATGGGCAGCCCGTCGTTGTCGCGCTTGCGCAGGCGAACCCGCTGGGCCAGCCCGCCGCGGTGCTGGCCCGCGCCGCCGGAGTCGGGTACAAAGGCCTTTTCCATCACGAGGATGGGGGCGCGGGTCTCGATCATCTCGATCGACGTGTTGGCCGCCGATGTCGGGTACAGCAGGCCGGACTTGCCATCCGAACCGGCATTGGCGCCCTGACCGCCGCCGCTGAACAACATGTCGGAGTAGGTGGCGCCGGTGGCATCCTTGCCATAGACCGTCATCGCCACCGGCAGCCCAGTAAAGGCCTGTACCTGCGCCGGCGCGGCCGTGGCCAGCGCCTGGAAGATGTTGGGCGCGATGTACCAGCCGGTGCGGGTGCGGATGGCCACCGAGGCCGGGTATTCGCAGTTGAGGATCGAGCCCAATGGCGCCTTCACGCTGAACGGCCGGTAACAGCCCGCATTGCCGCGCACGCCCGGTGTGAGCATGCATTTGAGCGGGTAGGTGGCATGCGCCTCGGTGTAGTTCAACGTCGAGTTCAGGCCGCCCTGCGCCAACTGCGGCGGCGCGCCCGCGAAGTCGATCTCGATGCGGTCACCCGCCACCGTGAGCTTCAGCGGGAAACGCATCGGCTCGCCCAGAGGGTTGCTCCACATCTCCGACTCGTACACGCCATCGGGCACTCGCGCGATGGCCTCTCGCATGGCGCGCTCCGAGCGCGACTGCACCACTTCGGCCAGTGCCGTCAGGTCCTGCATCCCATAGTCGTGCATGAAGGACAGCAGGCGCTCACCGCCCATCGCATTGGCGGTCACGAACGAATGGATATCGCCCAGCACCTGCTCGCCATTGCGCACGTTCTGACGCAGCAGCGTGACCAGCGTTTCGTTGATACGGCCCGCTTCGGCAAACTTCATCGGGGGGATTTGCAGGCCTTCCTCGTAGATCTCGCGCGCATGCAGCGCGTCCTTGGTGCCACCGATATCGGACACATGGCCCACGGTGCCCAACAGGCCCACCACGCGGCCGTCCAGGAACACCGGCGTCACGATGGCAATATCGAACAGGTGGCCGGCACACAGCCACGGGTCGTTGGTGATGAGCACGTCGCCTGGCTGCATCGAGGACGCCGGGAAACGCTCCAGCAAGGCCTTCACGGCGCGCGGCAGCGTCAGGTTGAAGACCGGCATGGCCCGCGGTGAATGCGCCAGCGTCTCGCCGTCGGGGCTGAGGATCTCGCAGGCAAAGTCCTGCGCCTCGGAGATGACCAGCGAGAACGCGGTGCGGCAGACCGTGAGCCACATTTCCTCGACCACGTTGACCAGCCGGCTCCACATGATCTCGAGCGCGATGGGGTCGGCCTCGATGCGGGCAATGGCTTCCTGCAGCGGCGTCTCGTGCGTGACGGTCACCGCGCGCGCTGCCGGCGTGCCCACCGCGATGCGCAGGTTCAGCGTGGCGTCGATCTCGACCGCATCGAGCGGGCCGACGACGGTGGTGGCCTCGCGCTCCTCGACGATGCACGGCCCTTGCAGGCGGGTACCGGGCTGCAGCGCGTCGCGGTCGTAGACCGGGGTGTCCAGGAAACTATCGCCGAACCAGGCCTGACGGCTGCCCTTGCGCGCCGTACGCGTACCACCGGCGGCCAAGGCGCCAGAGATCGCCAACTGCGGCACCGGGCCAACGCAGTTGACACGGAAGTTGATGGCCTCGAAACGGGCCGATGGCGGCACCGCGGTGTATCGCGTGCGGTAGGCCTGCACGAACAGCGCGCGCAGTTCCGGCACCTGGGCCGGGCCGATGGCGCCCGAGGGCAGTGCCACGCGGATGTCGTGCATCTGGCCCACCAGGCGCATGTCAGCCCAGCGCGTGACCGTGATCTCGGCATCGGGCACACCGGCAGCACGCAGCTGCTCACGGCCCTGCACCTCCAGCTGGCCCAGCACCTGGTTCAAAGGGGCCCCGTCGTGCAGGTCGGACAGCTCCACCGGCAGCGACTGCACCTGCTCGAACGACAGCGGCGCGGCCAGAAACCCGAAGGCCGAGGCGGCGCCCGAGGCCGGCGGGATGATCACTTCCCTGACCCCCAGCGCGCGCGCCACGTCGACCGCGTGGGCCGGCCCCGCGCCGCCGAACCCCACCATGCTGAACGAGCGCGGGTCCTTGCCATGCTCGACCAGATGCACGCGCACCGCGGCCGCCATGCTGTCGACGACCAGCGCATGAATGCCCCAGGCCGCCTGGGGCACGCTGAGGTTCAACCGGTCGGCCACCTTGCGCATGGCGCGTTCGGCCGCCGGCAGGTCGAGGTTCATCGCACCGCCCAGAAAGAAGCCGGGGTCGTAGTAGCCCAGCAGCAGGCAGGCGTCGGTGACGGTGGGTTCGGTGCCGCCCAGGCCATAACAGGCCGGGCCGGGCGCGGAGCCAGCCGAGTGAGGGCCCACCTTGAGCAGGCCCAGCGCGTCGATGGCCGCAATCGAACCACCGCCCGCACCGATCTCGATCATGTCGATCACCGGCGTCTTGATCGGCAGGCCCGAGCCCTTGGTGAACCGGTGAACCCGTGCGGCTTCGAGCATCGGCATGATCTCGAACTGGCCGTTCTCGATCAGCGTGGCCTTGGCCGTGGTGCCGCCCATGTCGAAGGAGATGACGTCCTGGTGGCCGGCCAGCTGGCCGAACCAGGCGGTCGCCAGGCCACCACCCGCCGGGCCGGACTCGAGCAGCCGGATCGGGAAAGCGCAGGCCGTCTGCGGCGACATCAGTCCGCCGGCAGAATGCATCAGGCGCAGTGCGCCGGTAAAGCCGCGCGAAGTCAATTCGCGTTGCAGCTTTTCCAGGTAAGCGCTCATCACGGGTTGTACGAAGGCATTGGCGGCGGTCGTGACACAGCGCTGGTATTCGGAGATCTCGGGCGCCACCGCACTCGACAGCGACATCGCCAGTTGCGGAAACTCGCGCGCGGCCAGCGTTGCCACCTGTTGTTCGTGCACCGGGTTGCGGTAGGCGTGCAGAAAACACACCGCTACCGCGTTCACGCCTGCGGCCACGAGTTGCGCCAGGCGGGCGCGTACCTCGGCCAGATCCAGCGCATGGACGACTCGGCCGTGGCTGTCCAGCCGCTCGGCCACCTCCAGGCGCCGGTCGCGCGGCACCAGCGGCTCGGGGAACTTCAGGAACAGGTCGTAGATGTCGTAGCGCTGCTCGGTGCCCATCTCCAGGATGTCGCGAAAGCCCGCCGTGGTGAGCAGCCCCATGCGCGCGCCGCCCTTGCGCTCGATGATGGCGTTGGTGACCAGCGTGGTGCCATGCACGATGTCGCCCACGTCGGTCACCGTGATCGCCGCCTTGTGCAGCAACTCTTCGAGCCCGATCAACGCCGAACGCGACGGATCGTCGGACGAGGTGAGCCGCTTGTGCAGGTGCACACGGCCCAACTGCCGGTCGAAGAGGACGAAGTCGGTGAAGGTGCCGCCGATGTCGAAACCGACACGCCAGCGCGGGCTGCCAGGGGGATGGGCGGTCATAGGGGGGTCCTCATGATGTCGGAGCGGGCCTGCAGCAGGGCCTGGGTAATAGTGCGGAGCTCGGCCGCGTCGACGGTCGCCTCCGGGTAGGTGATGCAAAAGCTCAGCACTTCGTCGGTGCGCTCGTCGTGCACGGCGACGGCCACGGCACCAATGCCCTTGCCGGCCTCGTCGTGCGATTCGGCATAACCGCGCTGGCGCACCACGGCCAGGCGCGCGAACAATTCGTCGATCGTGGCAGGGGACTGAGGCGTCGCCTGCGACACCTGGGCATCGAGCACATGGCGCACGGCAGCATCGGGCATCGTGGCCAGCAGCGCGCGACCGGTGGCGCAGGCGTCCACGTACAGCGGGCTGCCGCCCATGAACACACCGACCTGCAACGGGTTGCGCCCGGCATGGTGTGTCAGGCCGACCATGCGCCGGCCAACCCGTGCCGACACGAACCCCGCATGCCCACACTGATCAGACACGCGCGAAACAGCCGCATGCGCGCGGGCACCCAGCGTGTGGCCCAGTCTGGCCAGTTCGCCCAGCCCCACCAGCATGACGCCGGGGCTGTACCCGCGGCCATCACGCGCGCTGTCCAGCAGGCCGGCATCGCGCATGGCGCGCAACAGGCGCGACACGTTGCTCTTGGGCAGGCTCAGCCGCTGCGCAACCTCGGTCACCGTCAGCTCGGAGCAGGTGATCGAGAAGCAGCGCAGGACGTTGACAGAAGAAGCAAGAACCGACATTTGTGCCGAAAAATGGAACTATGATGTTGATTACTGGAATTATGGGGCCGGCTTGACCGTAGGCCAATAGGGTTCTCCCTTATCCCGACTGCGCCAGACGGCGCCCGCCATGCGCCGCAAAGTACGCAAGTGCGTTGCGTGTCAGCAACGCCGCCATGAGGCAACCCCTGCGTACTTCCGCAAGCCGCGAAGCAATATCTCGCTCCGGCTCTGGTAGGCCGAATGCATAATGCCCGAGGCCGCGAGTCAGCCGGTCTTCATATGCTGGGTCCCCACCATGAACTGCGCACATCCTGCAACATCATGCTCTCGCAAGCCGGCCGTTGCGAGGCCACCGTCACGGCCCTCCCTGCGCGCACGGGTGCTGCGGTACCTGTGCCTTCCGCTTGCTGCGATGCTGCTGTCGCTTGGCGCCCACACCAGCGCCCATGCGTCGGCGGCCAACGAGCTCAGTGCCGCCGCGCAGGATCACCAGGCCGGCAGCTTCGAGCAGGCCCTTGCGCACTGGGAGCAGGCGCTGCGTGACGCACAAGCTGCGGGCGACCTGCTGGCCGAGGCGCAGGCCCATCTCGGTGCGGCACGCAGTTACCTGGCGCTGGGGCGCGCGCCGCTGGCCAGCAAGCAGCTTGCCAGTGCGCACACACTGGCCACGACCCATGCATTGCAGCCGCTGCTGGGCCCCATCTCCGCCGCGCTGGGCAGTGCCCTGATCCTGGCCGGCGAGCCAGCCAAGGCCCGCCAGGCCCTGGAGCAGGCGGTGGCACTGGGGCGCGCCAGCAACGACCAGGACGTCATCTCACAGGCGGCGAACGATCTGGCCCGGCTGGAAACCGAGGCCGGCAACACGGCGCGCGCCGCCGAGCTCTACCGCCAGAGCATGGCCAGCGCATTGGCCAGTGGCAATACCGGTCTTCAAGCGACAGCAGCCGTCAATCTGGCGCGGCTTCCGCTGGCTGCGGGCGAGCGGGCGCAGGCATTGGACAGCGCCGGCGATCTGGTGCGGGCCCTGCCGGCATCGCATATTCGCGCCATGACGCTGGTCAGCGTGGCCCGGCTGCGCAGCGACGCGGCGGGCACCGCACCGGAGCGCTCGGCCGACCGGCGCCAGGCGGCGGCCGACTTCGACGCTGCCGCAGCGACCGCGCGGCAGATCCGCAACGACCGCGTGCTGAGTTACGCCCTGGGCTACAAGGGCGCACTGGAGGAGTCGCTCGGCAACCCGGTGTCGGCGCTGGACCTGACGCGCCAGGCGGCCAGCGCAGCGCGCCGAGCCAACGCCTCCGAGAGCCTGTACCGGTGGGAATGGCAGGCTGGCCGGCTGTTGCGCCAGCTCGGTGACGATGATGCGGCGCTGGTGGCCTACCGAGTCGCCGCAAGCACCCTGGATCGCATCCGGCCCGACCTCGCCGCCAGCGGCTCCGCGACCTTCCGCAGCCAAGCCAGCCCGGTCTACCTCGGCGTGGCAGACCTGCTCATCCGGCGCGCGGAACGTGCCACGAAGGCAGATGCCGCACAGGCCGACCTGCTGGAGGCGCGCCGCACCATGGAGGCACTCAAAAGTGCAGAACTCGAAGACTTTTTTCAGGACGACTGCGTCGCTGCGCTGAAATCCAAGACCAGTGGCATCGACACGCTTGCACCGCAGACTGCGGCGCTGTATCCCATCGTGCTGCCAGACCGGCTTTCCATCCTGGTGAGCTTCCCCGATGGCCTGCGCGAATACTCGGTTCCGGTGGGCGCCGCCAGGCTCGAGGCCGAGACCCGCGCCATGCGCCAGACCCTGGAGAAGCGCACCACGCGCGAGTACCTCAAGCACGCGCGCCAGCTCTACGACTGGGTGGTGCGCCCGGCGCAGGCCGACCTGGAGCGCGCCGGTGTCAAGACGCTGGTCTTCATCCCCGATGGTGCGCTGCGCACCGTCCCGCTGGCCGCGCTGCACGATGGCCGGCAACATCTGATCGAGCGTTATGCCGTGGCCACCTCTCCCGGCCTCACGCTGACCGATCCGCGGCCGCTGGCGAACACTCCGCCCCGGGTGCTGATGGCGGGCCTGACAGAATCGGTGCAGGGTTTCAGCGCGCTCCCCGGCGTCAAGACCGAGATCAAAAGCATCAGCGCCTTGCTGCCGGGGAAGGAACTGCTCGACCAGGCATTCCAGGCGGCGCGCTTTCGCAGCGACCTGGCAGGCGCGCCCTACACCATCGTGCATGTGGCGTCCCACGGCGAATTCGGTGCCAGCGCCCAGGACACCTTTGTGCTGACCCACGACGGACGGATCAACCTCAACGAGCTCGAGTCCATGCTGGGCGGCACCAACTACCGCAATCAGCCGGTGCAGATGCTGGTGCTGAGCGCCTGCGAAACCGCCGCTGGCGACGACCGCGCGGCGCTGGGCCTGGCCGGCATCGCGGTCAAAGCCGGTGCACGCAGCGCGCTGGCCACCCTGTGGTCGGTCAGCGACCTCGCATCGACACAGCTGATCGGCGATTTTTACCAGGTGCTCGCCAAAGGCGGTGAATCCAAGGCACAGGCGCTGCGCGAGGCCCAGCTGCAACTGCTGTCGGACCGCCGCTACCGGCATCCGTACTACTGGAGCCCGTTCCTGCTGATCGGCAACTGGCTGTAATTGCCGGCCTGTCGGGCCAGCGCCGCGCGCCGCTCAGAAGTCCGCGCGCACCACGAGGTGCCAGCCGCGGTCTTGCGCTGAGACACTCGGGTTGACCACATTGCGCCCGGCGATGCTGCGGGCCCAGTACAGCTCGGCATGCAACCCGGCAAACGGGTCGCCGCGCAACCCGATACCGGCGCTGCTGAGCCTTTGTGGCGCATCCGTCGCGCGGCCCTTGTACCAGGCGCCTCCCACATCGATAAAGGGCGTCAGCTGCACCAGCGCTACACCCTCGGGGCTGCGCAACACCGGCACGCGCACTTCGACCGAGCTGGCAAAGCCCTGGTCGCGCACCACCTGGTTGGTACGAAAGCCGCGCACCGTGCGCACACCCCCGACCGAGAACTGCTCGAGCGGCAGCAGCGGCTTGTTGGCCAGTTGCACATCGAACCGGACCACCAGCTGGCTGTCGGATGTGCCCAGCCGACGCGCATGCTGAAACTGCCCCAGCCAGGCCACGAACTTGCCGCTGGGCAGGCCGTTGCCCAGATCGGTCGCACCCAGGGCCCCCGTGCCCAGGCTGAGGGTCGAGCGCACCGCCGTGACCTGGCCGCTGTCGCGGCCCACGTAATCCTGGCCGATTCGCAGCACGCTGACCCGGCTCTTGCCATTGGCTTGCACGCCGGGCGAGAACGCGAAACCGGTGCCGAGCAGTTGCGATGCACTGCTGCGCACGTCGAAGCCGGCGATCAGGTTGAACTGCTCGCGCGCAGTGTGCCGCAGCGGATAGTTCAGGCGTACACCGACCGTGCTCGACCGTGACTGGATATCGAGCGCGTTGAGCGGCTGCTCGACCACCTCGGCACGGGACGCATCGGCAAAGACATCGAGCGTGGTGCCGCCGGCTCCCAGTGGCAGGCTGTAGTTGGCGGCCAGCTTGGCGTAGCCACGCGCATAGCCCAGGTCCCAGCCCAGAATGTCGCCGCGCCCGCTCGGGCTGAACAACTGCCCTCGCAGGCCCGCCCGCAGCTCGCCCAGGCTGGGCGAGATATCGTTGTCGAGCGACGCGGACACCTGGCTGCGCGGCCCTTCCTTGACCCGCGCGATCAGCCGCGCCTCGCCGGGCCGGTCGCCCGGCGACAGCTCGGCATTGATACGCTCCAGAAACGGCCCCTGCAGCAGCACCTGCAGCCGGTCCTGCAGCGTATTGACATTGAGCGGCGCGGCGCCGCCCAGGGCCAGCCGATCGGCCACGTAGGCGCTGTTCAGCTTCTCGGTACCGGTCACGGTGATGCCGCTCAAGCGGCCTTCGACGATGCGGTATTCGACGACGCCGTCCACCACCTGCTGGTCCGGCAGCAGGGCACCCGAGTTGATGTAGCCCGCATTGACGTATTTCAGCGTGAGCGCCTGGCGCAGCGCGGCCAGTTCTTCCTGCGTGACATCGCGCCCGACGTAAGGCGCGGTGATCTCTGCCAGTTCCTTGTCGCTGAACACCGTATGGCCGCTGATGCGCACTTCGCGCACCCGGATGCGGGGCGTCGGTCCGGACCGCGCCGGGGCTGCGGGCGGTGCTGCCTGCGCAGGCAGCTGCAAATTCGGGGCAGCGGTGGCGGGCGGCACCAGGGCTGGCGCCTGCGGGTCCCGGCCGGGGATCGCGGGCGGACCCACCGCCTGGGCGTGCAGCGCAAGCGGCGCCATCAGCAGGGCACTGGCCAGGAACAGACACAGGGGACCGAGGGCTGCGGGAGGCACTGCCGGGCTTGCCATGCCGGCGCCGACGTGCACTGGGTGGAGTGCGCGGGAATACGGGGCAGTCATAGGCGGCAGTCGATGCCCGACACCGGGGCCAGCAGGCCCGCCATGGCAACCGCCGGCTTTGCAACCTGTTCCTGCCGGCCCGTGGGCGCTGCAGCGACGGCACGTGCCAGCGAACCGAGGTCCAGGTTGGGCAGATAACCGTCCGGATCGGCCGGCAAGCCGCCGCGCCCGACCTCGACCAGGCTGGACAGGCCGGCCCGTGCCGCGCTGCAGCCCGCGCGCAGCAGGCTCGCTGCATCCAGCAGCGAGACCGGCAGCACCGCGAGGCTGGCGCTGACATCGGTGTCGGGTGCTTCGATGTTGACCGCGCCGTCGATGCCCAGTGCAGACGACGCCGAGATGATCGTGCCAGGATCGGCGATCAACTGCCCGGCCACGATGCCGATATTGCCGCCCGGCCCACCGAAGGCATTGGCAATGATCTGGCTGTTTTGCAGGATCACGAACTCCGGGTCGATGGCAATATTACCGCCACCGCCCACGCCGCTTTCGACCGAGGTCGTGATCTGGCTGTTGACCAGCCGGATCAGCCGCGGTGCGAATACACCGATGTTGCCGCCATCCGAGCGCTGCGCGCGCGTGGCAATGCTGCCACCGCGCATGTCCAGGCTGTCGCCCAGGCGCACCTCGATGCTGCCAGCCAGGCCGTCGCCCAAGCTGCTGGAGGAAATCGTGCCGCCGTCTTGCAGCTTCAAGACAAACGCCTGCACGCTGACGTCGCCGCCGGCGCCGGTACCGCGCGTCTCGGCGAGCAGGCCGCTGGGCCGCAGACCGCTGGTGCCCGAGATGGATACCTCGCCACTGGCGACGACGCTGACGCTGCCCGCGCGGCCACTGCCCACCACCAGCGCGCCGCCAGCGCCCTCGTCGAAGCCGCCGCTGAAGCTGCGGATCTGGGCGCCAGCGCGCATTTGCACGTTGTCGGCACGCACCAGGACGCTGCCGGCGTTGCCGTCACCGACCGTGGTGGAGTCGATCACGCCACCGGCCATCACCAGCAGCGGCGTGGCCACGGTGAGCGTGCCGGCATTGCCAGCCGGTCCCGCCGCCGTCGCGGTGAAGATGCCGCTGAGCCCGCCGCCGATGGCGATCCGTCCGCTCGCGTTGATGCTCAAGCTACCGGCGTCGCCGACGCCGCCGGTAGAACTGCTGATACGCGCGCCGTCCTGCAGGTTCAACGTGCGGACGTTGATGCTCATGTTGCCCGCTGGGCCGCCCGTGGTCTCGGTCGACAAGCTGAGCGTGACCCCGCCAACGCCAGTGGCTGGATCGATGGCTCCGGTGGCCGATATGCTATCTGCCTCGATGGTCAACGCGCCACCCCTGCCCGGCCCGCGGTTCAATGTGCCGGCAAATCCCCCGTTGCGCAAGGTCATGCTACCCGGCGTGATGATCGATAACGAAGGCCCTGTTGCAGTTTCGAAATTGCCGGCGGTGATGCCGGTGGTTGCGCCCGGTACTCCGTTGATCTCGATCACACCGGCGCGAATTCGGATGTCACCAGCGCCCCCGGGTCCGAAACTCTCGCTGGTCACGCGGGAGCCGTCGTTGATCACCAGTTTGCCGCCCACATCGAGGCGGATGCCCGCGCCCATTCCAAGGCCTCCTTGTGTTTGTGTCTCTGGTTCCCCTGTGCCGAAGTCGCCTGAACCCGACAGCATCAAGCTGATGACGCCCGATACCGGATCGGTTTCGGCGCGCAAGTCACCTCGCACCGCAATGTCGATGACGCCAAGGCTATCGACGTCGCCAAATGTCTGTGCCAGCAGACCGCCCGGCGCCAGAAGCAGCGAACCACCCCGGATGAAGATCGAGCCGCTGGACCCGTCGCCGAAGAACCCGAGTTCGTCCGCCTTGTCACCCACATTGATGAAGCTGCCGCCAGAGATCGTGATCGCGCCGAGTGTGGCAAAACCACTGACATCGATCGCGCCCGGCCCCAGCAGTGCTTCCCCGGCCGATGCGACGCTGGCCAGGCTGACCGTTGCGCCGGGTGCGACGATGGCGGCACCGCCAAAGATGCCGGCCTGGATGACGATGTCGCCGCCGATCAGCGCAAAGGTCTTGCCGGGCAGCACCGGCGCCGGCGTGTAAGGCGGCCCGAGCCACGGCCCGTCGAGGGTGATCGGCGCGGGCGTGGCCGACAGGAAGCCGAACGCAACCGGGTCGGCGGTGGTCAACACGCTGTTCCGGGCCGGGTCGGCATGGAACACGCCACCGTCGGCCAGGCGCAGCGAGTCGGCGGTGGAGATATAGACCGAGCCGCTGGTCTGGAAAGACCCATTGGCACCGATGACCACCCCGTTGGGGTTGATGAAATAGAAGTTGGCGCCCGGGATCGCCACGCTGAGCGGCCCGTCGATGAGGCTGGACTTGAGACCCGTGATGTCGCTGGTGCCACCGGTCACGCGCGAGATGACATTGCGGATACCGACCGGGCCCTGAAAGACGGCACTTTCACCGCCGAGCACGTTGAAGACGCTGAAGCTGTGGAACAGGTTGCCGCCGCGCGTCGTGCCCTGCGCGGCGCCGATCGCCATGTCACCCGACAGGGTGACGCCGGAGCCGACGAACACCACCTCGCCATGGGCAGTGAAGGCGCTGGTCAGCAGCAGTGCGCATAACCAGCGACCAGCGACTTTTGTCTCGAATGGCCGAGATTCCATGACGCTTTCCTTCGAATTATCGGAAGGACATAGGGTACCAAGAAAAGCCGCTGTCAAGGACATAACGCACGAAACGGGGAGGGGGCGACCGGCCCAAAAAACAACGCCCCGGCGCCGGAGCCACGGGGCGACGTGACGAACCGGAGTTCGCCACTCAGCGCCGACGACGGCGCGCTAGCGCAAGACCCGCGAGTCCGAGGCCTAACAGGGCAAGACTGCCGGGTTCGGGAACGGAATTGGCTGAAAAAGTGACGTTTCCGCAGGGAATCGGCTGTCCACTGGCCGCGAAGCAAGCGGCGTTTACCCGGTTCATCGGCCGACGGACAGGATCTACTCTGCAAAATCCTGAATCGTCGAATAGTGGACAAAAAGACGTTATGGTTCCGTCATCAAGAACAAGATCTTCACCCTGCAGGAGAAAGGGGCCGCGGTGCTTCAAAGTCTGCAGCAACTCGATGGCGAATGATTCGCAAATCACTGTAGTGTCTGTGCAGCTTACAGTCATGAAATCGAAATTTGGGTCTGAATAGAACCTAAATCTGTCGCCAACTTGCGGAGTGTCCTCGGCTGGTACGCCTGTGAAAACGCCGCCACCTAAATAATCAAGGAAACCCACAATGCCATTCACGCTGGAGGAGCGGACAAAAAGGTTACTCCCATCGTCAGTTGTGCTCCCAGACAGGGAAAACAACCAGTCGCCTGCATTGCCAGACGCAGAATATCCTACACCAGTGTATGTGCCGCTGTAGGTGGCCGCGAAAGTGGCCGAGTTAGAAACGGAATCGTAAAAAAGACTCCCCGTCGTTGCCGTCTTGAGCGACAAATTCAGGTCAAGCGGGCGGTAAGTCCCCGTGACCGTGGTGGTGGCTCTGCGTGCGGTCGTGGGATACGCCTGCGCAATCTCGGCCAAAGTGAGACTGATCAACACTGCGACACAGGCCGCAAAAAAACTTCTTGAAAACATACGCTGACTCCTGAAAACCTGGATTTGACAACCGTGATGTCGTGAAAGTTACAACAGACAGGCCCAAAGCAAATTTCAAGCCGTTGTGACAAAAGTCCGGAAATACAAGGTGTTGCTTCGGCTGCCGCGCCAGTTCCGGCAAGAGTTGTCAATTTTTCCGTCACTGCACCGCCCCTTCGATGCGCGGGCAGCGTGCTACGCTCATGGCGCCAAACCGAGCAGCGACTTGCCCAAAACTCCTCTTTCCCTGTCCCTCCTGGGCGATTGGCTGCGCCACCCCGCGAGCATCGGCGTCGGCATCGCCCTGGCGGCCTTTCTGGCCATTGCGGGCCTGCGCCTGCTGGGGGCTTTGCAAGCCATGGAACTGGCCGTCTACGACCTCACCATCAACGCGCGCTCGGACGACACCTGGCGCGAGAACCGGGTCTCGGTGGTGCTGATCGACGACGAAGACATCCGGCGGGTTGCGCAATGGCCGCTCAGTGACGACACACTGGCGCAGGTGGTCGAAAACCTGGCGGCATCCGGCGCACGCACGGTCGGGTTCGACCTGTACCGGGATCTGCCGGTGGCGCCGGGTACGGACCGCTTCAACAAGGCGCTGCGCGACAACCCGAATATCTACTTTGTGTTGAAGTTCGGCGGGCGTAATGCGGCGCGCGTGCCGCCACCGCCTGCGCTGCAAGGCACCGAGCGCGTGGGCTTTGCCGATCTGCTGATCGACCCCGGCGGCTTCGTGCGGCGTGGCCTGCTGTTCCTGGACGAGGGCGAGACGGTCGCGCGATCCTTCGCTTTGCAGATGGCGCTGCCCACGCTGGCCGCGCGCGGCGTGCGCCCGGCAGCCGGCGAGCCCAACCCGGACGACATGCGTCTGGGCCCGGTCACGCTGAAACCGATAGAGGCCAACGACGGCCCGTATGTGCGGGCCGACGCGGCCGGCTACCAGTTCCCGCTGGACTTCAAGGGCGGCGCCAACCCTTTTCCGACCATCTCGCTGACCGACGTGCTGCTGCGGCGCATTGCGCCCGACGCCCTGCGCGACCGCATCGTGCTGGTGGGCGTGTCGGCCGACAGCGTCAAGGATTTTTTCCTGACGCCGTTCAACCATGGGCAGGACGACCTGGCCGGCACACCCGGAGTCGTCGTACACGCCCACGCCGTGAGCCAACTGCTGCGCGCAGGCATCGACGGCGAGCGGCCGCTGCGCTTCCTGTCCACCCCGATGGCCTATGCCGCCATGCTGGCCTGGGCCCTGCTGGCGGTCGCCACCGCACTGCTGGCCCGAGTGCCCAGTCTGCTATCGCTGCTCGCGGGCCTGGAGACACTGTTGCTGCTGGGCGGCAGTTATGCGGCCTTCGTCGCCGGGTGGTGGATCCCGGTGCTGCCGCTGGCGCTGGTCGGGCTGGTCAGCGCCGGCCTGTCGATCACCTATTTGTCCAGCCTGGAGCGCAACGAGCGCAAGTACCTGATGGACATCTTCTCCAAGCAGGTGTCACCCGACGTGGCCCAGGAGATGTGGCGCTCGCGCGACCAGTTCCTCAAGGGCGGGCGGCTCGAGCCGCGGCTGCTCACGGCCACCATCCTGTTCACGGACCTGCACAACTTCACCCCGGTGGCCGAACGCCTGTCGCCGCCCGAGCTGATGGAGTGGCTCAACCTGTACATGGACCGCATGGCCGGCCTGGTCATGGAGCATGGCGGCGTCGTGGACGATTACTTCGGCGATGCCATCAAGGCCAACTTCGGCGTGCCGATCGCGCGCCAGGCTGAAGCAGAGATCGACGAGGACGCCCGCCACGCCGTACGCTGCGCATTGGCCATGGGCAAGGCACTGGAGATCATGAACCGGGACTGGGAAGCCCAAGGGTTGCCACACATCAGCATGCGGGTCGGCATCGCCACCGGCGAGGTGGTGGCCGGTTGCCTGGGCAGCACCCAGCGCATGAAGTTCACCACGCTGGGCGACATGGTCAACACGGCTGCCCGGCTGGAGACGTACGGCAAGGACGACCCCGCCGTCACAGCCCCCGACGCGATCAGCCGCTTGCTGATCTCGGAGGAGACTGCCCGGCGTATCGGCGACGGATTCATCGTCAAGGCGGTGGGCGCGCTGAAACTCAAGGGCAAGAACACCGAGGTCACGGTGTACCGGGTCGAGGGCGAGCACGGCGCGCCGGCCTAGCCGAGCGAACCGTTTGGCAAGGCGCAGTAGCCGACCCTATACTCGCCCCAGGTTCAGGCCATCCGGAGCAGCCGGCAGGGTGGCTCCACCCCCTCACGAGGAGCCCCCATGCGTATCGCGCTGACATCCTTCATGGCCCTTGCCGCCTCACTGGTCCTGGCTTGCCTTGCACCGTCGCAGGTGCAGGCGCAGACGCCCTCCGCGGGCAGTGGTGCCAGCGTCGAGTACAAACCGCCGCAGCGGGGCGCACCGGCGCGTCGGGTCGGCGGGGCGACGCGGGGCGGCGGCGACTCCGACCTGGTGCTGAATGTACTGGCGCCCGATCAGACCGGGCTGACCACGCTGGCGCAACCGACGCTGTACTGGTATGCCTCCAAGCCCACGACCACCTCCATCGAGGTGGTGCTGATCTCGGACACGGCCGAGCTTCCGGTTCTGTCCAAGAATCTCGCGATGACCCCCGGCGGCGTGCAGTCGATCGACCTGGCAAGCCTGGGTATCACGCTGACGCCCGACACCGACTACGAATGGTTCATCTCGGTCGTGTCCGAGGCCAAGCAGCGCTCGAAGGACCGCACCAGCGGCGGCACCATCCGGCGCGTGGTGCCCGATGCTGCGGTGCTGGCGCGGGTGGCCGCCGCCGGCGAACGCGATCGGCCCCGCATCTACGCCGAAGCCGGGCTGTGGTACGACGCCATCGCATCGCTGTCGCAGCAGATCGAGCGCAACCCGGCCGACGCGGAACTGCGCGGCTGGCGTGCAAGCCTGCTCGACCAGATCGGCTTGCCGGCCGTCGCCGCGCAGGATCGCCCGGTCAAGCGCTGACGCCGCTTCTTGCACGCCGCCCTGCCACGGCGAACGAAGCCCATGCCACGCTTTGCCGCCAATGTCAGCATGTTGTTCACGGAGTTGCCGTTCCTGGAACGCTTGGCCGCCGCCCGCGCGGCCGGCTTCGAAGCGGTGGAATGCCAATTCCCTTACGAGTGGGACGCGCAGGAAATCGCGCAACGCCTGGACGCGCACCACTTGCGCATGGTGCTGCACAACCTGCCGGGTGGCGACACGGCGGCCGGTGAACGCGGCATCGCCTGCCACCCCGGGCGCGTGGAAGAGTTCCGCGCCGGCGTGGCCCGGGGCATCGACTACGCGCACCGCCTGGGCTGCCCGCAAGTCAATTGCCTGGCAGGCATTCGCCCGGCCAGGGTGTCGGCCGAGGCGGCGCACGCCTGTTTGGTGGAGAACCTGCGCCATGCCGCCAGCGCCACGTCGCAGGCCGGGCTGCGCCTGCTGACCGAGCCGATCAACCATTTCGACGTGCCGGGTTTCCTGCTCAACACGGTGGCGCAGGCCGCCGACCTCCTGCAGGCCGTGGGCCACGACAACCTGTTCATCCAGTACGACCTCTACCACACCCAGCGCATGACCGGCGAACTGGCGCTGACAGCGCAGCGCCACCTGGCCCAGATTGGCCACATCCAGATCGCCGACAACCCGGGCCGGCATGAACCCGGCACGGGCGAGATCGACCACCGCTTTATGTTCC
>Ga0335397_10005566_pt1 | contig 16458 bp, 6 predicted proteins | sample MAT04_FD_205740 | JGI IMG/M metagenome (GOLD analysis project Ga0335397, IMG submission 205740) | Freshwater microbial communities from Lake Fryxell liftoff mats and glacier meltwater in Antarctica - MAT-04 (spades assembly) (version 2) ... | reverse complement strand
GCGGCGTGAGCGGTTCTGGCGCGAATGGGGTTGGGGGCGGACCCAACGGAGGCCCGGCCGGCACCCGTAGCTCGATCAGCGGGGGCGGCGGCGGAGCCGGCGGGGGCGGCGGTGGGGGTTACGGGGGCTTCGAGAGCCGGGGGTCCGGGTCAATATCCAGTAACTTCCCACTTTATGGGAATGGCGGGTTGGGCGGGTTCGGCGGCGGCGGCGGCGGCGCGGGGTACGGTCGGGTGAGCGGCGGCGCGAGTGGGATCGGCGTCGGCGGCAACGGCGGGTTCGGCGGCGGCGGCGGCGGGGGCGGTAAGGTGGTCGACCTGTCATTTGTCGGGGCACCGCGGCTGTACTTTTACTACGGCGTGTCCGCGTACGGCGGCGGGGCCGGGGCCGGCGGTCGTCGAGATCTCGCCAGCACACCGATGATCGTCAAGGGCGGCGGCGGCGGCGGGGCTGGCATGGGCGGGGCCGTCTTCAACGAGGCGGGGACCGTCACCATCACCAACAGCACCATCGCCGGTAACACCGCCGTGGGCGGGGGCGGCGGCCGGGGCCACCTTACCAACTTCTCGATCTACAACGGGCAACGCGGCAAGGGTCTGGGCGGTGGGCTGTTCAACCACAACGGCACCATCACCGTCACCAACGGCACCTTCTCCCAAAACACTTCAAACGAGGGCGGCCGCGGTATCTTCAACATCGGCGACGCTGCCACCGCCCGGGCGACCGTCACCAACACCATCCTTGGCCAGTCCGACACGGGCTACTACACCTACAATTTATTGGGCCAGCAATTCTTAAACACCGTCGATGACTTCACCAGTAGGGGCAACGCCGCCACCTCCGGCAGTGGCAACCTGATCCGCACGCAAACCGGCTTCTCTGGCACCGTCGTCAGCACCGCCGACCCCAAACTCGGCCCGCTGCAGGACAACGGCGGCCTGACGTCGACCATAGCACCCGCGAGCGACAGCCCGACCATCAACGCGGGCACCGCCACCGGGGCGCCCGCGAAGGACCAGCGCGGCGTCCCCCGGGGTCCCCTCGTGGACATCGGTGCCTATGAGGTCCGCTTGTTTGCCAACATGGTCGTCAACTCCTCAGCCGACACGATCACTTCCGGCGACAACAAGCTGTCCTTGCGCGAGGCGATCGGTCTGGCCAACGGCACGCTCCTGAGCAGTCAGTTGTCCACCCTGGAACGGGTCCAGGTCGCTACCGTGGGCGGCATCACCAGTACGATCACGTTCGACGCCAGCCTAAACGGCAGCACCCTCACGCTCTCGACCGTGGGCGACACAAGCGTCGGCCCGTCGGCGTTCGTGATCAGCAGCCCGGTCGCCATCGTCGGCCCCAGCGGCAGCAGCGGCATCACCCTGTCCGCCGCGGGGGCGACGATGCGGCTGTTCGCCGTGACGACCGTCGGCGACCTGACCCTGCAGAACCTGACCCTCGGCGGCGGCTCCGCCTTCGGGGCTTCGGGCGGTTCGGGGGCCGGCGGCGACGGCCTGGGCGGGGCGATCTACAACCGGGGGTCGCTCACGATCCTCAGCAGCACGCTGACCGGCAGCACCGCCACGGGCGGCGGCGGCGGTTCCGTCCTCGGGTTCGGCACGAACGGCGGGAACGGCCGCGGCGGGGCTGTATTCAACGACACGGGCACCGTCGTCGTCACCAACAGCACCTTCGCCGGCAACGCGGTCTTCCGCGGGGCGCTCGGTACGGGCTTTTTGAGCAACGGCGTGCCCGGCACCGGGCTGGGCGGCGGGCTGTTCAACCTCAACGGCACCGTCACGGTCACCAACAGCACCTTCTCGGCCAACGCGGCGGACGGCGGGCGCGGCATCTACGTGTTCGGCGACGGCGGCCCGGCCACGGCCGTCATCAATAACACGATCATCGGCCAGGGGGACACCAACGTGTCCGACTTGAGTACCGGTGTGAGCAACGGGTCGGTGACGATCAGTGGCGCGTCGAACCTGATCCGCGTGTCGGCCTTTTTTGGCGTCGTGTCCAACGGCCTGTCGGGCACGATTGTCGCCGACCCGTTGCTCGGCCCGCTGCAGTACAACGGCGGCCCGACGCCGACCATGGCCCTCCTGATCGGCAGTCCGGCGATCAACGCGGGCACCGCCAGCGTAGCGCCCGCGACGGACCAACGCGGTGTCGCGCGTGGAAGCACCGTGGACATCGGCGCCGTTGAGTACCAGGGCCAGACCATCAACTTTGGGGCGCTCAGCCCCGTGACGTTCGGCGTCCCCCCCATCACGCTGAGCGCCACAAGCACGTCCGGGCTGCCCGTGACCTTCAGTGTCGTCTCCGGTCCTGGCAGCATCAGCGGCAACACCCTGACGCTAACCGGTTTCGGCACCGTCGTCGTCCAGGCCGACCAGGCGGGCAACGGCTTCTACGCCCCCGCCCCCGCCGTCCAGCGGACCCTGGTGGTCAACAGCAACGTCATCGTCGTCAAGAACACGCTGAGCTCGGGCGTCGACAGTCTGCGGTGGGCGATCGACCAGGCGAACGCGACATCGGTTGCGGATGTGATTGCGTTTGACAGCACCGTGTTCGCCACGATGCAGACGATCAACCTCGGCGGCAGTCAACTCCAACTGACCGACACCGGCGAGTTGACGACGATCGCGGCGCCGGCGGCGGGCGTGACGATCAGCGGCGGCGGCGGCCGGGTGTTCCAGGTCAACGCGGGCGTCAGCGCGTCCTTCTCGAGACTGACGATCACCGGCGGCAGCGCCAGCGTCGGGGGCGGCCTTTACAATCAGGGCACGCTCACACTGGATAGTTGCATCATCAGCGGCAACTCCGCCACCAAAGGCGGCGGCCTGAATAACACCGGCACGCTCACGCTGACCAACAGCACCATTAGCGGCAACACCGTCGCCAGCTTCGGGTCCGGCGTCCGCTCCGGCGGCGGCCTGTACAATCACGGCACGGCCACGATTATCAACAGCACCATCAGCGGCAACGCCGCCGGCGGCGGCGGCACCGGCGGCGGCGTGGACACCTTCACGACGGCCACGTTCATCAACAGCACCATCAGCGGCAACACCGCGAGACGGGCCGGCGGCGTGATGATCGGCGGCATGGCCACGTTCATCAACACCACCATCAACGGCAACTCCTCCACTTACGCCGGCAGCGGCGGCGGCGGCGTGGACATCACCGGCGGCGAGGCCACGTTGACCAACTGCACCATCAGCGGCAACTCCGCCGCGGGCTTCGGCGGCGGTCTGCGGGTGGTCTCCGGCAATGAGGTAATGTTGAGCAACACGATCATCGCGGGCAACACTGCTGCGGGTGACCCCGATGTGAGCGCACATATTACTACATCACTGGGCTACAACCTGATCGGCAAGACCGGCAGCAGCACCGGCTGGATTCCCTCCGACCTGACCGGCACCATTGCTGCTCCGCGTAACGCGCTGCTCGGGCCCCTCACGAACAACGGCGGCCCGACGCTGACTATGGCGCTCTTGAACGGCAGTCCGGCCATCGACGCCGGCAACAATGCGGCCATCCCCGCCGGGGTGACCACCGATCAACGCGGCCAGGCACGCGTCTTCAATACCACCGTGGACATCGGCGCTTTTGAACTCCGCGCTTCGCTGCTTTTGTCGCTTGTCCGCACGACGCCGCTCGGGCAGTTCACCGCCGCCAGCAGCGTGACCTACACGGTCCGCTTTGCCAACCCGACCCTGGGCCTGACGGCGAGCAACTTCCACCTCACCGGCACGGCGAACATCGCCGACGCCAACATCGGCACACCCACAACCAGCGACGGTGGGTTTAACTGGACGGTTCCGGTCGGCAACCTGGGCAGCGTCGAAGGCACTCTGGTCCTGAACATGGTCAACAACTTGGGCCTGACCCTCGACGTGAACAACCTGCCCTTCGCGGGGGAAACCTACACGCTCGACCACGTCGGGCCCACGGCGACCATCGCGGTGGCCGACAGCGCCCTGACCGTCGGCGAGACCTCGCTGGTGACGTTCACGTTCAACGAAGCGGTGACCAACTTCAGCAACGCCGACCTGACGGTGGCCAATGGCACGCTGTCACCGGTGAGCACAGCCAACGGCGGCACCACCTGGACGGCCACCTTCACCCCGACCGCGATCCTCGTTGATGCCAGCAACACCATCACGCTGGACAAGAGCGCCGTTCAGGACCTGGCGGGGAATGTCGGCGTTGGAACCACGGACTCCAACAACTACGCGATCGACACGCGACCCGTCACGACGGTCTCGTCGATCATCCGCACGACGCCGTCCGGACCGTTGACCAACGCCAGCAGCGTGAACTACACGGTCCGCTTTGCCGTTGCGACCCTGGGCCTGACGGCGAGCAACTTCCACCTCACCGGCACGGCGAACATCGCCGACATCAATATCGGTACGCCCGCGACCACTGACAACGGACTGACTTGGACGGTTCCGGTCGCCGGTCTCGGCGGTGCCCAGGGGACGCTGACCCTCAATCTGGTCAATCACACGGGCCTGGACCACATCCCGACCAACAACTTGCCCCTCGCGGGAGAAACATACACGCTTGACACGCGACCAGTCACGACGGTCTCGTCGATCGTCCGCACGACGCCGTCTGGGCCGTTGACCAACGCCAGCAGCGTGAACTACACGGTCCGCTTTGCCGACGCGACCCTGGGCCTGACGGCGAGCAACTTCCACCTCACCGGCACGGCAAACGTCGCCGATGCCAACATCGGCACACCCGTGACCGGTGACGACGGACTGACCTGGACGATTCCGGTCAGCAACCTGGACGGCACCAATGGCACGCTGATCCTGAACCTGGTCAACAACTCGGGGCTGGACCACTACCCGACCAACTTGCCCCTCGCGGGAGAAACCTACACGCTCGACCATGCCGGGCCCACGGTGGCCATCGTGGTGGCCAACACCGGACTGGACATCGGCGAGACCTCGCTTGTGACGTTCACGTTCAGCGACGTGGTGACCGGCTTCACCAACGCCGCCCTGACGGTGGCCAATGGCACGCTGTCACCGGTGAGCACGGCCAACGGCGGCCTCGCCTGGACGGCCACCTTCACCCCGACTGCGGGCACCGTTGACCCCACCAACGTCATCACGCTGGACAAGACTGCCGTTCAGGACCCGGCGGGCAACTCCGGCACCGGCACTACGAACTCCAACAACTACGCGATCTACACCCAGGTTGGTTCCACTGCAGTCAGTGTCTCCAACAAGACGAGCGTCGTGGACGGCGCCACGACCAGCGTCGCCGCCCTGATCGCCAACCCAGGTGGGGACGGCACCATCTCGCTGCGCGAGGCGGTGCTCGCGGCCAACAGCACATTCGGGCCCGTCGCGATCACCTTTGACTCGGCCGTGTTCACTGCCGAAACCGCCGCCGTGCCGATCCAGTTAACCAGCACCCTCACGTTGACCACGCCGTTTTTGGTGTCCATCGTCAGCACGACGGCGGGCCTGACGGTTCGTGGCAACAACGTCGCCCCGGTGTTCCAAATCAACTCGGGCGTCACCGCGTCCTTTTCGGGACTGACCATCACCGGCGGCAGATCCACGTCCGTCGGTGCCGGGGTGACGATCAACGCGGGCGCTTCGCTGACACTGGATGAATGCATCATCACGGGCAACGCGGGCACAGGCGTCGTCGTCACCGGCACGGCCACACTGATCGATTGCACCATCAGCAACAACACTACCGGCAGCGCCGGCGGCATCCGTGTGTCGGGCACGGGCAGCACGGCTACGCTGACCAACTGCACCATCAGCAACAACACCGCCACCAATAACGCCGGCATCGTCGCAGCGACGGGCAGCACGGTCGCGCTGACCAACTCCACCGTCAGCGGCAACACGGCCACCGGCACAGGTAGCCTCGTCACCGGTGGGATCAACGCCAGCGGCACGGTCACGATGACCAACTGCACCGTCAGCAACAACACCGGCGTCGCCGGCGGCGTGCGCGCGATAGGCACGGTCACGTTGCTCAATACGATCGTGGCCGGGAACTTCGGCACGACCCCGAACATTGCCGGCGCACTCGCGTCGGCGAGTTCCAACAACCTCATCGGCGGCAACCCGCTGCTTGGCCCGCTGGGTGACAACGGCGGTCCGACGCAGACGATGGCCCTGCTCTCCGGCAGTCCGGCCATCAACGCGGGCACCGCTGCCGGGGCGCCGGCAACGGACCAGCGCGGCATGACACGAGATGGCAACCCGGACATTGGCGCGTTCGAGCTCGATAAGGTCGTGTCGATCGCGGTGGCCCCCACGTCGGTAGCAGAGAACTCCGGCGCCGGCCTGGTCTACACCTTCACCCGCACGGGCGACCCGAGCCTGGCCCAGACGGTGAACTTCAGCTACGCGGGGACCGCGTCGGACGCCAGCGACTACACCGCGACCGGCGCCGACACGTTCGCCGCCGGCGTGGGCACAATCACATTCGCGGCCGGTTCGACGACCGCGACGATCACTCTGGCACCGATCGGCGACTCTGCGGTCGAGTTGGACGAGACGGCCGTCGTCACGCTCACGACCGGCGTGGGATACAACGTGACGGGGACGGCGGCGACGGGGACGATCACGAACGACGACGCCGACGTGAGTGTCACGGTCTCGCCGAGCGTGGTCGCCGAGGACGGGGCGTCGAACCTGGTGTACACCTTTACCCGCACCGGGTACACGGCCGGCCCACTGACCGTGAACTTCGACGTGAGCGGTGCGGCCGCATTCGGCACCGACTACACGCAGACTGATGCCGCGAGTTTCACCACGACTTCCGGCAGCGTCACCTTCGCCCTCGGTGCGTCTGTGGCCACGATTACCCTTGACCCCGCCGCAGACACCGCGGCCGAGTTGGACGAGACGGCCGTCGTCACGCTCACGACCGGCGTGGGATACAACGTGACGGGGACGGCGGCGACGGGGACGATCACGAACGACGACGCCGACGTGAGTGTCACGGTCTCGCCGAGCGTGGTCGCCGAGGACGGCGCGACGAACCTGGTGTACACCTTCACCCGCACGGGGTACACGGCCGGCTCACTGACCGTGAACTTCGATGTGAGCGGCGCGGCCGCATTCGGCACCGACTACACGCAGACCGATGCCGCGAGTTTCACCGCGAATTCCGGCAGCGTCACCTTCGCCGACGGTGAACTCACAGCCACAATTACGATCACCCCAAGCACAGACGCCATCAACGAACCCGACGAGGACGTGGTCCTGACGGTGACGGACAGCACCGGTTACTCCGCGGCTGCTCCGACCGCAGCGACTGGAACGATCGATGATGATGATCCCCCGCCGTCGTTCACGATCAGCGACGTGACTGTGGATGAAGCGGCCGGCACGGCGAGCTTCACAGTCACCCGCAACGGTGCGACCGCGTTCAGCACATCGGTGGACTACGCCACGGCGGACGAAACCGCGAAGTCAATGACAACGGTCCCTGGTACTTCTGACTTCACGTCTCGGAGCGGCACGCTCACGTTCCCGGCCTCGACGGGAGCGGCCGACACTCAGACGGTCACAGTGTCGATCACGGGTGACTCCGTTTATGAGGCAAGCGAACAGTTCTTTGTGAACTTGACGAACGCAACGGCGGGCAAGGCCACGATCGGCGATGCCCAGGGCATTGGCACGATCACCGACGACGACACTGCACCCGTTCTCTCGATCGACGACGTGACGGTTGACGAGAGCGGTAACGCGACATTCACGGTGACCCTGACTGGAGCGACCGCGTTCCCGGTCTCAGTGGATTACGCCTCAGCGGACGGCACAGCCGTATCAACCGGTTCGCAGACGCCGGGCACCCCGGACTACCAGAGCACGGGCGGTACGCTGAATTTCCCGGCTTCGGCGGCGGGCACGCAAACGCGAACGATCACCGTGCCCATCAACGACGACACGGTCAATGAGATCGACAAGCAGTTCTCCGTGAACCTGACGAACGCGACGAACAGCGCCACGATCGGCGACACGCAGGGCGTGGCCACCATTACCAACGATGACCCGATGCCGACGATCTCGGTGAGCAGCCCGAGTGTAGTGGAAGGCGCCAGTGGCACGACAGCGTTGACTTTCACAATCACGCTGTCGGCCGCCAGTGCCAAGCTGATCACGGTGAACTACGCAACTGCTGACGGCACCGCGGAGGCGCCGGGGGACTACACCGCCCTGGCGAGCACGGCCGTCAGCTTCTTGCCGGGAGAAACCTCGAAGACTGTCACGGTCCTCGTGAATGGAGATCTCGTCACCGAGGCGAATGAGACTCTCACACTGAGCTTGGGCGGTGCAGTGAATGCAACCACGCCGTCGCCGACGGGTACGGGAACGATCACCAACGACGACGTTCCCCCGGAAACGGCGATTGGTACCAAGCCGCCGGCGTTCTCGGCGAATGGCTCGCCGACCTTGAGCTTCACAGGCTCCCAAAATGTCGCCCCCGGCGTGCTGACGTTCGAATACTCCCTCGACGGCAGCACGTTCGCGCCTGCCATTAGTCCGCTGAAGTTCACGGGGCTGGGCAATGGCCCGCACACGTTCCAGGTCCGGGCCGTGAACAGCTACGGGGGTAAGGACCCCACGCCGGCCACATACAGTTGGACGGTAGACTCGGTGAAGCCCGGCGTTGTGATCGGTGCCCCGTCGGCGTCAGTCTCGGCGGGCGGGTCGGTGACATACCCCGTGACCATTACCGATGTGAATTTCAACGCTGCGACGCTCGTCGCCAGCGATTTCACGCTCAAAAAGACGGGGACTGCGAATGGCACCGTCCACGTGGCCGGCAGCGGCAACTCGTGGGTCGTGACGATCAGCGGGATTACGGGCGAAGGCACACTCGGAATCACACTGAAGACCGGATCGGTTGCGGACCTCGCGGGCAATACGAACGCCGTAGCTGTTGTCGGCGGAACGTTCGTGGTTGATACCGTGCCACCGGTTGTCAAGATCGGAGCCTTTAGCCCGAGCATTTCCTTCCTCATGGCCGTTCCGACCGTTGAGTTCGTCGTGACCGTGTCAGATGTGAACCTGGGCGGGGCAACGCTCGCGGCGTCCGACGTGGGGATCGTAAGTTCGAACGGCATCACGGCGACGAAGACGATCACGCAGATCAACGCAACGCAGTTCCGGGTCACGCTGTCCAACTTCTCGAAGTCAGGGGTGATCCGGGTCTCGGTACTCGCGAGTGCGTTCACGGACCTGGCGAACAACAGTTCAGACGCCGTGTTGTCTGGAACCTCCGCGCGGGTCTCTTCGTAAATGGTACTTCGCGCTTCGAGATCAACAGCACCAAAGTCCTTGTCGACACCTTCGCGTAGAAGATTATCTGATCTGCTCCTCGATCAACTGCAGACTTCAGGCCACTCACGTGGTCTGAAGCCACCACTTCGGCGGACCGTGAGGGGAGCCTGCCGAGACAGGCAATACTCGCACCTTGACGATCACCAACATCACAGGCGATGGCACTCTGGGGATCTCGATCAAGGCAGGCACGGCGATCGATGCCACCGGCCAGAAAGCACCGGCCGCAGGTCCGAGCCAAAAGTTCGTCGTGGGGAATCGCAGAGGATTCGCTCGGTGTACTCTCCGCCGGACCAATCGCCAGCGCGAAGATCCTCGTCTACTCCTTCGCGTAGACGATTATCTGATCTGCTCCTGAGACAACCGCAGTCTTCAGGCCACTCACGTGGTCTGAAGCCACTACTTTGCCAAGGAAATCGCCCCCTGGCCTGCCGGCAAACCGGGTAAGTAACATCTTTAACATCTTGGGCGGGGGGAACGTCGAATTTCGTGTCGCTGGGCCTGCGGAAAGCCTCACAGAACGGGCGACAAGAACTCACTTGGCGAATGGATCGGAGTTGCGTCAGACAAGGTGGTGACGGTCACAGCAAAACCAGGTTATGCCACCGAAGCGTTGAGCGCGAACCAAACTTGCAGAGTGAAGTGGTCGGGCTGATTCCGCTGGCTGACACTGTAGACCGTCCAACCGGCATGCGCCGTGACGGGTGGCACTGTTGCGAGGGTCGACGCGGCCGCTGCCACAAGTTCGGGCGCTCAGGGGCTCCGAAGCGTTCCGGGGGGCCCCGGAACGACCCGGAACGTTTTAGAGGATCGCAATGCGATCCTCCGGAAACGATTGGCCTCGGGTTTGCTGGCCGGGCGTTGATCCCGCTTGTTGATCCCGCAGCGGTCGCGGTGGCATTTACCACCGAGCTAAGTCGCCCCAGTTGTCCGACAGGCGGCGCCTCGGCCTCTTGGATTCCTGCCCGCGTCAGTATCCAGATGAGCCGACACGAATTCCGGAGCCTGAATTCTTACTCCCATGTCCACCTTCCTCATTTCAAACACATTCTCGGCTCACTAGCTATAATTATGACCGTGACCAGCCTGCCAGATTGGGGGGTCTTGCCGCACTCACCAAGAATTTGGTTGGGTGCAGATAAGCCAGACACCACGGCAGACGTGGTGCCGGCCCCTCTCCAGGACGGCGTTCATGCATCACCCCCAACTGGAACCCCGACACAACGGCTTCACGATAATCGAAGTCCTGGTCTCCCTCGCCATCATCGCCGTCCTCATTGGCCTGCTTCTCAGCGCTGTGCAGAAGGCTCGATTGGCGGCCAGTCGGATCCAGTGCGGACACCAGTTACGGCAGATCTCCCTGGCCACTCACTCGGCTCACACTGCCCGTGGCAGTCTCCCGCCCGGAATCGGCGACTACCCAGACGGCGGTCTGGCGTAGGGCACCTACTTCTACCACTTGCTTCCTTACATCGAACTACGGGCTCTGTATGAGGAAGCCGCCTACTCCGGACGGAAGTTCGTCGGCCAGCATCGGATCTACCGACAACCGGTTCCTTTGTACATTTGCCCATCTGATCCGAGTACACCACCCGACCGAACTGCCGCAGACAAGCACGGCAACGTCTGGGGAGTCGCAAGTTACGCAGTTAATGCCCAGGTCGTCTTCGCTGTCGATTACAATGGGGCAATGAAGTCCCCTCAGAACTATGCTCGTCTGTCGATGGACCTTCCCGACGGGATCTCGAACACTCTCCTCCTGACGGAGAAGTACGCTCAATGTTCCAACCGGAACTACCCGACAGGGGGCACATTGTGGGCATACTTCAACACCTTGCCTGGAAACCAAGCATTTCACCCCGGGATCAGCGTTTCGTGGAATGATTACAGCATCGGTCCGTCCTCGAAATTCCAGGTCCAACCCGCGCCCTTCGACGGCAACTGTGACCCGACCTTGGCAGCCTCCCAGCACGCGGGCGGGATTCAGGTGGCGATGGCAGACGGAAGCGTCAGGTTCCTATCCTCCGGGATTACCAATTTCACCTGGTGGTACTTGTGCACTCCGGCGGGTGGTGAAGTCATCCCCGCAGATGCGTTCTGACGCAGTGCGGAATACGTCGGCACTGGCCGATTTCTCCTTTGGTGATTCCAGGGCTTCTCCTGCCGGTCTGTCGGTCCTCGTGATCCCCAATCGGGTGACCGAAGACTTCGATATATGTCCCGGGTTGCACCAGCCCTAAGAACGCATCTGCCCCTGGAACCCCACTCAAGACATGCATTACTTTCGTAAGGTTGCGACAGCCGCTGATCACTTCGCAACCTGCCTCGCCCAGTGGTTCGGTCTGCGGACTGTGCACTTTCCCTTCCTGGTTGGCCTCACTGGTCTCGGGATGAGCATCCTCCTCTGGCGGGAGCTGAACAGCCAGCAAAGCCGGCGAGCCGAGCGATCGTTGCAATCCGAGGTCGCTTCTGCCACTCACCAACTCATGAACGGCTTGGTCGAGCGGAGCCGGGTGCTCACCCAGGTCGCCCACTCCTGGGACCGAACCGGCGAGGAAATTGCTCGGCGAGAAGTTTCGTTGTACACCGACGGGTAGCGTGGCTGTATCGGCCTGGCTCAAATTGGCCCCGACCGAGCCATCCGGTGGATCGAAACTCCTGCCGCGAACGGCCTGCCACAAACGCTGGCGGAGTTTGGCGGCGGGAGTGGTCTCGATACGGCCCTGCGTGATGGGCTCCCGATTCTGGCACGACGTCTTCGTACGCAGTGGAACAACTCCCAGGTGCTCCTGGTTTTCGCACCGTTCGAACTGGGCTCGCCGCGAGGGGGACTCATCGCAGCGATGCATGCGGACCAGTGGATCGAGACCATCCTCAATCCCAATGTCGCCACCGGATACGCACTGGCGGTCACGGACCAGGGCGAAGAAGTCTACACCCGCCTGGCAGCCGACAGGGACTATTTGTTAGCGTCCGGTGAATGCTCGTCTTGTGGGGCGAGGTAATCTGAGGGTTTTCTTCACTTGAAAGGAGACCCGTGATGGCCGTGCATGCCCCTCGTATCGTGGAACGCTGGCGAATGAGCAGCGACGACGGGCGGAGCTCCGGTCTCTCCGTGACGGTCTTCTGCCGTCTGCCGATCACGCCAAGTCAAGACGTCCGGATTCCATTGTTGGCGGACGATCCTCGGCCAACTCGATCCCAACTCCCCAATCCCACCACGACCTGTGGCCGAGCCGAAGCCAGCACCCGCCTGCGTCTTTGTCCGTGTTGTGCCCGATGCGGTTGTCGAGGTCATCCTACCATCGGGACTTCAACTCCGCGGGCCGTTGTCCGCTGATCCCGAGCAACTCGCACGCCTGGTTCTCGCACTGGGGGTGACGGCGTACGGCAGGCACGATGGGATTGGCGAGCCGCAGCAAGCCAGCCGGCGAGGAGTCGGGCGAGTTCGCGGAATCATTCGTCGGGCGTGAGTTCAGAGGGGTGAAGAGACGGAAGCATGCGGGCACCTCGTAGGGGCCTCGGAGGGGTGTGAGCCCACAGCAACCTTCACTTGGCGACCAGCGGCTGTCGGGCAGAAAAGAACTCTCTACGTGTTACTTACCCGTTCGGGTTCCGTTCGGGTTCGAGATGACAAACAAGTCACGGAGACTGGGACGTTCGTTAATTCGGCCGCCAAACCTGAGACAGCCGCCCCGGGAAGTGACACCCACCGATCTTTAGCGTTGCAAGGCAGGCTGGGCCCACACCGCATGCGCCCCGTAATTTGACCCGTTGCACTGAATCTCCAGATCCAGGCGTTGAACCCCCGACACATCGATCGTGAACGGCTGTGCGTCTGCCGGGCTCTTGATGGGCTTCGACTCCCACAAAGTCCTGCCGTCACCCTTCACTGTGAACACCAGGAACGAGTTCGTCTTCTTTGCGGTGTCGTTCAGCGTTGCCGACGCGCTGAGGGTGCGATAGCGGCCGTTGAGGTCGTACCTGAGGTGTGCAACGCCACCCTGCGTCGGGTGTGTCGCCAGCGATTGCAGAGATTCCCTGCCGTTCAAAACGACTTTATCCTTGCTGAAGCCGAGTGACCCATTCTTCCCAATCGAACCATGAACTACCACCTCGCGCTCCGGCAGTTCCGACAGGTACACCAACTGCGGCGTGACATGCACCGGGGTCGGTTGAACCGGGGCGGGGTTAGGTTGCGGATTGGGCTGAGGTTTCTGTTCGAGCGGCTTGGGGACGGATGGATCGATCTTGGTGACTTCCACCTTGGGCTTTGAGCTATTCGCAATGTAGACCCCCAACCCCAATCCGCCCGCGCCGAGTACGACCAGAGCCAAGGCAATCCCGGGCACGCGCCGCGTCGAGGAGACCTCGGCAACCTTCTGCTGGTCGGGGACCGCCGAGGTGTCCATCATGACATCGAACGACTGATCGTCCTCGGGCGGAAGCACCGGCCCCGACAATCCGACCAGGCTCGCCCCTTCGAGGATGGGTAACGCTGCCAACAACTCGTCGGGGTTCTGAAATCGGTGTGCCGGGTCCTTCGCCATCATCTTCCCGATGATGGCTGTCAGGTCCGTGGGCAGGTCGGGGCGGACGCGTTCGAGTGGTTCGGGTTCGCGGACCTGGTGCCAGAGGATTTTCTGGGCCGTGGTGCCGCCCTCGAACGGACTGCGGCCGGTGAGGCAGAAGTAGAAGGTGGCCCCGAGGCTGTAGATGTCGGCCCGGTTGTCCACGGTCCCGCTATTGAGCGCCTGCTCCGGCGCCATGTAGTCCACGGTCCCCATCACGGTGCTGTTATCGTTCTCGGACTGCGAATCGCTGATGCGTCGAACGTGCGGTGAATCCGCATCCGAGAATTGCGCGCTGTTATCGTTCTCGGACTGCGAATCGCTGCTGCCGTGGAAGTACGTCGCGAGCCCAAGATCGAGAATCTTCAGAACGCCGTTCTCGGCGACAAGGAGGTTGCTCGGCTTAATGTCGCGGTGAACGAGACCCGACTCGAAGGCGTGGTGCAGGCCCTGCGCGCTCTGCCGCAGGTAGTCGATGGCCCGGTTCGCGGAGAGCGGCCCCTCCTTCGTCACGAGAGAGTCGAGGGTGGTGCCCTTGACGTACTCCATGACGAGGTAATGCATGCCGGACCACTCCGCGACATCGAAGGCGTGGACGATGTTGCGGTGGTCGAGGGACGCGAGCGCCTGGGCCTCGCGGATGAATCCCTCGACGACAGCGGGATTCTCGGACTGCTTCAAAGGCAGCACCTTGATGGCGACCTGCCGCCGCATCCCGGGGTGCTCGCACAGGAAGACCTTCCCCATCCCCCCCTCGCCGAGCATCCCCAGTACCTTGTACCGGTCGATAAAGAACCCCTTCCACTTCCCCCGGAGCAACTGCTCCGCCTGGAACCGGGTCAGGAGTCTGTCCCGCACAAGGGTGGCCGCGAGGAGCGCGGGGTCATCGACAGGCAGGGATTCGCGGTTGGACACGAAGTAGCGGTCGAGGGTCGAGGAGTCGAGGAGGTTGCTTTGGACAACGAGAGAAAGGAATTCTGTGATGGATGCAGGCGTTCCCATATGAACGGGGTGCACAATAGTGATGGGGAATCGACCAAGTGGGAGGGAACTGGTCTAGGGAATGGGACAAGCCAAAAACCGATCTCATAACCATACTCGAGATGATAACGTAGCCCGCCCCGGCCGCAAGAACCAGAAGCGGCGATAGGGAAAGAGGAAGTACAAACATCGTGCCGCCCTCGGCAAGCCGACGGCCACGCTATCTGAGATTGCTGCGGAATGGGGGATCAGCCCCAAGTACCTTGCAACGATCTGGACCACGCTAACGAAGGTGGCGGAGGAAACCGGCCCGATCGCGGCGCTACAGATCATGTGGAAGGCACTTCCCGCCCCCGATGCGATGAAGCCCGATGCACTGCCTGCCGAGTGCGAGACGATGCGGGACTTCGTGGTCGCGCTGCGGACGAAGCTGGTGCCCGACGTGAAGAATCTGTCGTCGCCGCCCGTTCACAATGGTTCGCAGTGCTTCGTGCTGTGGAAGAACCGGCAGTTCGTCGCCAACCGAATGAAGTATCGCGGCGGCGCACGTGAACTCAAGGACAGCGGACTGCCCGCCGAGTCGGCCGCCGCCAAGGCGATGACTGTTCCCGGACAATTCGTGCCTGCTGTTCCTGTCGAATATGTGGTCCGGGAGCCGCCACGATTCCACCAAACTGCCGCTACTCACCGTTGGCGGATTGGGTGGCACGATGAAAACGGGGCGAGTGCTGGACTATCTCGCGAAGCCGGACGCGGAGCGTAAACTGTGCGGGCTATACCTGGCGATTCTCGACAACATGGGTGTGAAACTCGACAAGTTCGGCGACGCTGACGTTCAACTCGCGGGACTGTGAGATTGCAAGCGCCGTCGAACGTGTGCTCACGCACTGACGGTTATGCGTCGAGCAGGCCATCGGACCTTCCCGCCGAGCGCTTCGACCGCACGCGCGACGGGACGAATCATGACGTCCGTCATCCCGCCCTTGTACGCCCCGACGCGGAACGTCATGCCGTTCTTCGTGATGCCTGACCTGCTTGAACCACGGCTCGACCCAGCCCACCCCGGCGAGGACGGCGAGTACGGCGGAGGGGCGTCCAGATAGATGCGAGGTTGGCCACCCCGATTCGCGTACGCACATCTCTGGCACTGTTCCCGCGGCACAAGCATTGCAGCAATGAATGGTTTATCCGATGGCAATGCGCCGCCGGAGGTGACCGACATGTTTCAGGTGATCCATGTTTTTCAGCCCGATCGGGATTTGGGTCTGCGGCCTCCTTTCGCTGGCGGCCATTGCGGCTGGCATCACCCTGCTGGCCCGCTGGCACGACGCACTCCCGAACGAGCGGCTGGTCGTTTCGGTGTCCGACACCCCGGCCCGCCGGCCGCTCAATACGTTCGGTGAGCGCGTGTCTGCCTGGCGGCCCCGCTGGGACTGGCCGACCGCGTTCCTAGCCCGAATTATTCATGAGCGGTTCGAGGCGAGTTCGGCGGCCTCGCTTGTTGCCGATTCTGACTCCGAACCCGCCATCGGTTGCTCGCAGAGCCGCACTGCCCCCTTACCCCCATGCGGTTCTGG
>Ga0335397_10005565_pt1 | contig 16464 bp, 20 predicted proteins | sample MAT04_FD_205740 | JGI IMG/M metagenome (GOLD analysis project Ga0335397, IMG submission 205740) | Freshwater microbial communities from Lake Fryxell liftoff mats and glacier meltwater in Antarctica - MAT-04 (spades assembly) (version 2) ... | reverse complement strand
GTGAGTCGAGCAGCACCACGACCGTGTGACGAGGGAGTGGCGATGGTGGCGTCATCGGCGAACTGTACCGAGATCTGGCGGGCCGAGCCGTTTCCCCATGAGCAACATTTGCCCCACCATGCTCAGATCAAGCAATATCCACGTTCGTCTCATCACCCACCTGAACCACGATGCCACCCTGGGCCCCGTGCGCACCGCTCGACACCGCCGTTCCTTTGCAGTTAGATTACGAACGTGTCGCTTTGGCGATACTTTGTCTGATGATCCCGGTCTCTCATCCCGGTCCCCCGCAGCCACTTCGCTGATGTCGCCCCGCTTCCTCGCCCCCGCACCGCGCCGACGGCATCGCGCCGCTCGCCGTCACCTTTTCCTCGTCAGCGCGGCGTTGCTCGGCCTGGCGATGCCGCCGGGAATCGCCGATGCCGCCGACCCTGTCAAGCCCTCAACGGCCGGTGAAGCACGCGATCGCCGCGATCAGGTACGTCGTGAACAAGCCGAGATCGCCAGCCAACTCAAGCCCCTCGAAGCCACAGAAGACGAACTCGAACACGCCCTCACGTTGATCGGTACCCACGTGCAGGCCCAGCAACGCCGGGTTTCCGACACCAGCAAGGCGGCTGACGACGCCGGTCGCCTCGCCCGCGACCTTGCCGACGAGGTGCATGGTCTGGAGGTGGGGATTCGGGACCTCGAGTATCAGGTGCGCGAGCGTGCCATCGCGGCCTACGTCGCTCCCGGTGGGCGCAACAGCAATGAAGAACTCTTGCTGCGATCACAGGACCTCACCACGGCCGAGCGTCAACGGGCCTTGCTCGACGAGGTCAACGGCAGCGATGCCGACGCCCGCGACCGCCTGCGGGCCCAACGCCTACGCCTCGCCGACATCCGTGGACAGGCCGACGCCGCCGCGGTCGAGTCGGCCGAGAAACGAGCCGAAGCCGAAGACGAGTTGAAGGTTCTCGCGGAAGCACATGAGCAGCAGCGCGTGATCTATGCGGCGATCGATGAACGAATCGCCGGCTACAAGACCCACGCCATGCAACTGCTCAAAGAAGACGCCGACCTCGAGAAGATCATCACCAACCTCACCTACCGCACCCAGGTGCAGGCCAACGGACCGCCCCGCAACGCCGACATCGGGGTGGATGCCGCCGGCAACGTTGTGCGCACGGTGGGTCCCGGTGGGATGATCGCCCCGATGGCAGGCCGTCTCACCCAGGGATTCGGCGGTCCCGGCGGCCACCCCGGAATCGACGTCGCCGCGCCGATGAACACCCCCATCTACGCCGCGAAGGGTGGCGAGGTGATCTTCGCCGGATGGAACAACGGTGGCTACGGAAACCTCGTGATGATCGACCACGGGGACGGCATCATCACGGCCTACGCCCACCAGAACCGCGTCGGCGTTTCGATGGGTCAGGAAGTGGTGCAGGGCCAGTTGATCGGGTACGAGGGCACCACTGGTTATTCGACGGGTCCCCATCTGCACTTCGAAGTACGGATCGGCGGAGGCAAAGCCAACCCGTTCAACTACATCCCCGGATAGCGGGAGCTCGGCTAAGCCGAGCCTGGAGGACCGCCGCCGAACTGCCGACCGGCGGTGTCGGCCATGCCTGCGGTGCTCCGCTTCTTGGCTTGCAAGAACACGAACAGCCCGCCCACGGCGATGATGGCGCACACCAACAGGAACACCACGAGCCCGGCGCTGCTCGGCTCGCCCCCCGCTGCCGTGGTGATCGGAACCGTGGTGGATACACCGGACACCTGCGCCAGGATCGAGGAGGACATGGCCCTACCGTACCCACCGCGTTGATCGACCGGCCGGATCGCCGAGCAACGAGAGCGCCTGTCCGGTCAGAGCACGATGGTGCCGTACATCTCGCCGAGCGGATCAGCGATCAGCTCCAGGCGCGCGCCATCGGGATCGCGGAAGTACAGCGACGTGCCGCTCACGTGGTCGCAGTGCACACCAGCGGCTTCGAGTTTGGCGCGAAGTTGGGCCCAGCGCTCCGGCTCCACGGAGATCGCCAGATGGTGCAAACCACCGAACACCTCGGCGTAGGGCGTGACGTCAACCCCCGGGAGGTCGAAGAAGGCAATGGCGTTCCCGTGGCCGAGGTCGAAGAAGAAGTGGGTGGATCCCGGGTAGTCGCGGTTCTCGAACATGTCGGTGAGCGGCATCTCGAGCAGGTCCTGGTAGAAGTGAACGGTGCGCTCCACGTCGGCCACCACCAAGGCGACGTGGTGCACGCCTCGGGTGCTGCTCGCGGCCCGCTCCCCCTTCGGTCGTAGATGGGCCGTCCGCAGCGCATCCCGCGTGGCAGTAAGAGCCGCTCGTTGCTGGGCATCGGGTTCGGTCACGTGGTGCTCCGTTCGTGGGTTGCGGCGTCAGTGGCTCAGCTTGCGGTCGCACTCATCGCCCAGACCAACAGTTCAGCACCTTGCGAGGTAGCGGTGAGCCGTCCAGCACCGAATGCGGTGAGGCGCACCGCAGCTCGGCGTCGCGTTGACCGATGCTGATGGCCCCGTCGCCACCACCGGCCGACACAACCACGGCCAGATCACCATCGGCCAACTGATCGTTCACATCGTGTTGCTCTTACGACGGCGCCCTCCCGATCGTGTCCGGGAGCACCCACATCTGCACGAAGTGCACGGCTTCGGCGCTCGAGGGGTTCATCTCCGAATGACGAATGCCCGTGCCCGCGCTCATTCGTTGTACGAGCCCTGGATAGAGCACGCCGTGATTCCCTTCGGAATCGCGATGCTCGAGTTGCCCGCTCAGCACCCACGTGATGATCTCCCTATCGCGGTGGGCATGGGGGCCGAATCCGCCGCCAGCGGCGACCTCGGCCTGGGCCGAGCGGCCGAGATGCCCCATCCACGCACGACTCGCTCCTTCCACCCGCAACACCCGAACCGTTCCCGGGAGGACAACCGTCCCAGTCGATCGTGGTGACAGGCCCCTCCTTCATGTCGGTGTGGGTGGCCGCGCAGCCATTCCCCTCCGCCAACATCCGGCTCAACTCACGTGCGGCGCGGGAATCCGCACCGGAGATGCTGTGCGCTCCCCGCCCGCCGTCGTACGGAGCGTTCTCCTCGGCCGACCCGTGGCTATGGATGGTGTCCGCACGCTCGCACGCCAGCCGGTAGCTCATGATCCCGCCGTTCCATGTCCTTCCGTCGGGCGTGATCTTCACCGTCAGTGGTACGCCATCGGGGTACACCACGAGGAACTGGTTGGCCTCGGCGATGCCATCGAAGCCCGAGTTGCACTGGAACTGCTCGCCCCAACCCGTTCCTCCGTGCAATGCCAGCACCAGCGGCACCGGTGTGTTTGCGCCGAGCGACGCAGGCGTGGGTCGAAGCTGTCGTGCTTCCATGCTCCTCCTGTCGGACCGACCACCGCACGCGGTTCAGCGCCCACCAATCTACGCTGTGAGCATGTCTGACGGACCCTTGGCGATGGCCGCGCCGCTTCAGCCGATGTTGCACGTCAGATCCCTGAAGGCGACCACCGGGTTCTACGAGGAGGTTCTCGGGTTCGCCGTCGATCGGCTCTGGCCCGAGCCGTCCCCCACGTGGTGCGCGCTCTCTTGCGGCCCCGCGCGGTTGATGTTCACGAGTGAACCCGGCGAACGCGACACAACTTCCACCCTCGTCGGCTCGCTCTACTTCTACCCCAACGATGTAGACGGCTTCCACGAAGCCGTCGTCGCCGCGGGCGGTCGGTCGCTCTTCAACCCGCGAGACGAACCCTGGGGCATGCGGGAGTTCGCCATCGAGGATCCCGACGGCTACCTCCTCAAGTTCGGTCAGCCCACGGCGCCCACTTCTGCCCGACCTTCCGAAACATCCGGGGCACCACACCCCACGTACTCCGAGCTCACCGATGCGCTCGTGGAGTTCTCGCCCGTGGGAATCATGGTGGTCGACGAGGTGGGCAACATCACCTTCACCAGCCCTGCCCTTGAGGAGCTCACCGGGTATGGGTTTGGCGACATCGTGGGCACCAACGTGGTGAGCTACCTCCACCCGTCGGCGGTGGAAGGGCTCATTGAGTCGGTGGCCTACGTGCAGGCCTACCCCGACCAAGTGATGGGGCCGGCGTCGATGGCCTTCATCCACAAGGACGGCGAATCGCGCATCCTCGAGGTGTACGGCCGCAACAAGTTCGACGATCCCCGCGTGAACGGCCTCATCGTGGCAGTACGAGATAACACCACGCAGTACCAAGTGAACGAGGCCCTCATCGCGTTCACCGAACGTGGCCACACCGATGAAGCGCTCCGACTCCTCTGCGCCGCCCTCCTCGGACTCCCGATCCGGGGGCGCACCACCATCGTCACGTCCGCCGGCGGTGGCCAACTCGCCAACGTCGGCTTTCCCGAACACCTCCTCGCCGAACAGTTCAGCACCGGCGACAGTCCCTGGCGACGGGCAACGGAATCGGGGGTTGCACAGATGCCACCCGATCTCGAGGGGTATCCCCGCGCCCTGTTCGATGCTGCGGCGCACGAATCGATTCCCACCATCTGGGCGATTCCGATCTTGCTCCCCGGGCGTTTCGGCGGGGAGGGGACGATTGCCTGCCTTGTTGTCGCCCGCTCCGAGAAGGGTGAGGCAAGCCTGAACGAGACCCTCACCGTGAACAACGTGGCCCGCAACGTGGCGATGGTGCTCGAACAGGATCGGCTCGTCAGCCAGTTGAACACCTCGGCCACCACCGATGCACTGACGGGGTTGGCCAATCGTGCTGCCCTCTTTGGGGATGCCGCCGCGGTGACCGAGGCCACGGCGGTGCTCTACCTCGACCTCGATGGGTTCAAGCCGGTGAATGACGCCTTCGGCCACCCGGCAGGCGACGAAGTGTTGCGCGAGGTGGCGCGACGGCTCTCGAGCGCCGTGCGCGACGGCGACCAACTCGGTCGGGTGGGCGGCGATGAGTTCGTATTGCGATGCCTGACTCCGATCGACCAAGACGGGGCCGAGCACATGGCCGAGCGGTTGCTGGCGGTGTTGGCCGAGCCGATCGGCGTTCCGGTACAGGGGGCCGCCGGTGGCGTCACCGTCACGGTCGGCGCGTCGATCGGCATCGCGCTCGCATCTTCCGGGACTGTCGCTGACCGTGGTCACGACCTCACTGATGAAACAAGTCTGGTGCACCGAGCCGATGCCGCGCTCTACGACGCCAAACGTGCCGGGCGGGGACGCTGGCATACCGCCGACTGAATGCACCCAATACGATTCACCGACCCCAAAAGCGTTGGTGCGAATCGATACACCAACGCTCGATCCGCCCCCTGTCTGCCTGGGGTGGGATCGACGCGTCGGCCTCAAGCGACGCCAACTGGGCGTCGAGGTCGAGGCAGCGGTCCCACCACACGTCGATCGCCACGTCGCCGCGGCGCACCGCCCGTAGCCAATTCGCAGGCTCGCCCTCGACGGGGAGGGCCAACCCTCCGGTGGTGAGCAACTCCACCCCCTGAAAGCCGAGACGGGCCGCATGCATCGCGTACTTGGTGTCGTAGCCGTGGGCGGCGATGAGCTCCTCCCGGCCTCCCCCACCGCGTTGCCCATGACCGCCACCGCGCACGCCGAGCAACCTGCGAGCCTGGCTCTCCATGTAGCCGCGATACCGCGGAATCACGTGGCGGCCAACGAACGCTTCGCCGAGCGATTGCAGCTCCGCACCTTCCGAAGTGGTCTCGATCACCGGAGCCCAGAGCACCGTGAGGATCGACGGGTTACCGGACGCCGCCAGCCGCACGAATCGCCGCAACGAGTGCAAGGTGCGATCGATGTCTCCCGGACCGGAGCGGGACCCCTCCGGCTGCGTGCGTTGCATCACGGTTCCGAAACCGCGGTCGTCGAGGCCGAGCACCTCGGCCGCCGACTCCACGACGACGCCGATGAGATCGAGGTCCTCGCCTCCCGGAATCCCCGTTCCGTGCGCGGTGGACCCAACCTCAACGATCAGAATCGTGCCGCTCGGCAGCGACGGCAGTGCGAGTGGCATACGGGCATGGTGGCATCCGCAGCGTTCTTCGCCAACCAGATTCTCATCGCACCACCTACGATGCGTCGGTGCGCGAGATCCTCGATCGTTTCTTCGACGCTCCCGCCGAGTTCGGGCGCACCGACGCCGTGGTGGTCCGACACCACAACGAGATCGTGGTCGAACGTTACGGTTCCGGGCTCGACGCCAGCACCACATTGCGCTCTTGGTCGATGGCCAAAAGCATGCTTCACGCGGCGGTGGGCATCCTGGTGTCCGAGGGGAGCCTCGATGTTGACGCTCGGGCCGACGTCGCCGAATGGGAGGCCGACGATGATCCGCGACGAGCCATCTCGCTTCGTCATCTGCTCACGATGCGTGCCGGTTTGCAATGGGTGGAGGGTGACATCATCAAGGGTCAGCTGCCGGATTCCGTCACGATGATGTACGGCAACAACAAGGGACCGATGCACGACACCGCGGCTTGGGCAGCGAATCGGCGGCTCGCCGACGCCCCTGGCTCGGCCTTCAACTACTCGAGTGGGTCGAGCATGCTCCTCTCACGAATCGTGCGCGACGTCGTCGGATCTGGTTCGCGCTACGAGCAATGGCTGCGCCAACGATTCTTCGAACCCACCGGGATGATGTCGGCCAAACCGCGCTTCGATGCCGCCGGCACCTGGTTGGCATCGTCGTTCTGCTTTGCCACCGCCGCGGACTTCTCGGCGTTCGGTCAGCTCTACCTCGACGGCGGCATGGCGAACGGCGTCCGGGTCCTGCCCACCTCGTGGACCGACACGGCCGCAGTCGCCACGGGCCACGGCGACGACGGCAAGATCCACACGATGCACTGGTGGCGATTCGGGGACGCCGACTCCGGCGCGTTCCAGGCCGTCGGGTATCAAGGTCAACACATCGTGGTCGTCCCCTCCGCCGACCTCGTGGTCGTACGGCTCGGTGAGACCCCGGAAGACCATCGTCACCACGTCGGCGATGCATTGCGCGACCTCGTCGACGCATACGCCGTTCGGTGACGGTGACGTTCAGGGCATCCTCATGGGGCGTCGACCGGCGCATCGGTCGGCCGCCGCGTTTGGCGTGGGTTTGGCCCCGCCACGATCACCCGGCGTCTGGCCGGATCGCTGAGGTCGAGATGTGGTGTTCCCTCGGGGAACGCGCTCGCCAGTGCCCCCCGACGCATTGCCGGTCCCATCGCTCGAAGCGCACCGCACACGCTGGCAAACGCCACCCGATCCTTGTTCGACCAGGCGAAGTGGAACCGTCGACGCACGATGTCGGGCATGGCGCCGTACACCATGATGCGCAACACCTCGGACCCGAGCTGGTTCGCCAACCCGCTCAACGGAGCAAGGATTCCCGAGAGGCGGATCTCCTCCGAACGGGCACCGGGGTTCGATGACGGGTCGAGCACCCACGCGACCGCTGGCGTGAGCTCGAGCTCCCTCCGGCAGATCTGATCGAAGCGGTCGCGAAAGTCGGTGAGCGTGGCGGGAACGGGACGGTCGCTCACGCCATAACGTCGGTACCAGGTGACGGTCTCGGCGTAGAGCTGCTCCTGCTCGGCCCGGCGCAACGGTCGAGCGAAGTACAGCTCGTGGGCCCGGAAGAACTCCCAGGTGAAGGTGGCGTGCGCCCACCAGAAGACGTCGGGGTCGAGGGCGTGATACCGCTTCCCGTTGTGGTCGGTGCCCTTGATATCGGGATGGAAGTCGCGAATCGTACGTCCACGCGCATCGCCCTCCGTCTCATCCGGAGCGAAGATGCTGCCCCAGATGTACGGAATCGATCGGAAGATTCGGTCGAACGGATCGTCGAAGAAGTTGGAGTGATCGGTTACTCCGGCGCCAAGCCCGGGGAGCATCAACTGCATGATCCCCGCTGCCGTGCCGGGCATCAACCCGCGCGGATCACCGGCGATCGACCAAAGAAGCGACCCGGGCCCCAGCGGCGCGCCTTCGGCCCGCGGTCGGTGTGTTGCACTCAAGTGGTGCCTCCGAGGATTGAGCGCACGTGGGTGCGCACCTGCGACTGGGTGACCGGCACCGGAGCGGTGGCGGCCAGGACGGCGAACCCAAACATCGCCGCCACGATCGACAGCGCTCGGCGCTCGTCGGCTCCGAAGGATCGGATGATCCTGACGACACCGGCGTCGTTGACCGTCCGTCCTCGGCGATGAAGCGCAAGTCGCACCTCCACCATCCCGAGGAACTCGCGGGATTGCACGGTCACGAGCTCGAACAGGAAAACGGTGCACGCATCGACCATCGAGCGTTTGCCCGCCCGGGCGCTATCGGCGAGGGTGCGGAGCCGGTTGTCGAAGGCGTCGAGGTACTGGGTCGCCGCAGCCACCATCAAGTCGTCCACCTTCGGGTAGTGATACGAGACTCGGGCCAGTGGCACACCCGCCGCTTCCGCCACCGATCGATGGGTGAGGGCATCCACGCCGTTGTCGACGATGACCCGCGACGCCGCGTCGAGGATCGCCCGACGGCTGGCGTCGCCGCGTTCTCGTCGGCCATCCGGTGCAACGATCGTGGTCTCCGACATAACTGAACACATTTACAGATAGTTTGTTTCTCGGCAAACTCCACCACCCCCGCTCCGGCGAACGACGTGCGGAGGTCGCCCGCGCAAAGGCACCGTTCGCCGGGCGGGGCAGCGCGCTCAATCCTGGTGGGGCACTCCCCCGGAGAGGTCACGGCCACGCATCGCCAGAGCGTGCTTGCTTGTGCCGTCAGCGGTGCGAGCCTGGCCAACGTTGGGTACGCCGTACCCCTGTCGTTGAGGGCTCGCTGTATTTCGGCGACAGGAACCCGATCCGGGTGAGGCGTCTCGACGGCGATCTCGCCGGTGGTGGGTACCGGTGGTGGGTACCACCCGACGAGCGTTTCCTCCCGCACGATCGTTCGCATCGTTTGTCGACCACGTCGAATGCCGAGTCTGTAGCACGGACCTCGTGGGGCCCGAGACCTGCAGACCGCAATCGCCCCACCGGCACACGTCCCCGACGCAAACGTCGCTTCGGTCGCGCAAGGAGGAGTTGTGGAGGAGCGACATTCACGGAGACAATCCGCAACGCCGAACTCCTCCTCCCCGGCTGAACCCTCACGATCCTGGTGCCACGATGGACCGTCGATGGGTCCGTGCCCCTGACCCACGAGTTCCTCCGCACCGGGGACTCCCACCCACGCGAGACCTACTGCCGGACCCAGACCGAGCACGCGAGCACCCGGTCGCCCAGCGGTTACTCGAAGATCTGAGCGTCATCACTGTGCAACGACGAACCGTGTTCCAACGGACTCACGGTCGACGTGGGCAAGATCGGATCCGACCTCGCAGAACCCGTGGGCGCCCTCCCGGCCGAAGATCTCGTCCGGGAGATCCGGGGTACAACAACAAAACCACGATCCCGAGCGTCGGGATCGTGGTTCGAACAAGGGCCTGATGGTGGAGGTGATGGGACTCGAACCCACGGCCTCTTCGATGCGACCGAAGCGCTCTAGCCAACTGAGCTACACCCCCGCGGCAGCGGCCACCCTAGTCGGAGCGCGGAACCCGCCGGAAAAACGATTCGGTGTTTGGGTGGGTGACTGCCGACACATCGCCAAGTAAGCAGCGTTCACCATCTGGCCCGGACGGGTCGACGTTCGTGAGTCATGAGTCACTTGACTCAGCCTTTCCACGGCCTTGAACTGCCCTTGACCTGCGGATTCACAGAATCGGTGTGACGGATGACATTCGCGTGTAGGGCTAAAGGCCCAGGCCATTCTGAACCGAAACAGACTGCATGACCACCCACACCGCACTCGCCACGAAGACCACCTCCGCCGCCTCTGCCGCTCCGAAGCGCTCCCGCAAGCTTGCCGTCCGCCTTGGTCTCGTGCTTGCCGCCGGCGCTGTCGTTCTCGCCAGCGCTGCCTGCAACGTCGACGAGCAGCTTGTCATGGACAAAACCAATCAGACGAGGGCCGAGAATGGACGGGGGGCTTTGCAGATGAACGTCGCCCTCTGGATGAAGGCGGGAGGTTGGTCCATCAAGATGGCCAACGACGGTCGCCTTTCGCACTCCACCCTCGCCGACGGGAACCCCTACAAGTGGTCGATGCTCGGTGAGAACGTCGGCACCGGCGGTTCCATTGACGCCATCTACGGCGCCCTGGTCCGCTCGCCCGGCCACTTCAGCAACATCGTGAACAGCAACTTCACCCACACCGGCGTCGGCATCTACTTCGACGGCAGGAACTACTGGGTCACCCAAGAGTTCATGGCCCTGCAGTAGTCCCTCCTTCACGACCTCCCACCTTCGGTGCCCACGCTCTCCGGCGTGGGCACCGTACGTTTTGCTCCCCCATCGCTCCGTTTCCGCTGGTTTATGGTTCGAGCGAGGTGGCGGCCGCTTCGATGGTGCGCTGCAGGCGGGTCTGGAGCACGGTGGTGGTGACGTCGCCGCGGGTGCGTTCGAGCACGGCTCGCAGGGCGTCGAGCGTGCGCCGCAGCCCGTTGGTGAGGGCATCGGGGTAATCGACAACCACCAAGGCGTCGTAGACGTCGTCCATCACCCCCAGCAATTCCTGACCACGTTCGAGCTCTCCGGCCCGCAAGCGGTCGAGCAGGTGGCGACGCAACTCGCTCGCCGCCTCAGCGAGGCCCTTCATCCATGCCGCCGGATCGACCGACAAGTCGGCCGGACCGAGCAGGGGTTCGCCACGGATAAGCGCGGCGGTGAGGCGGGCTTCCACCATCTCCTTCTCGGCATCGTTCAGAAAACCGGCCTGGGCGACCTGGGGAAACCCCGCCACCGCCTGCTGCGCTTCCCGAATGGCGGCCTCGGATTCGTCGGCCAAAATCGCCGCTCGATCGAACTCCAAGCGATGAACGGCTCGGATCGAACTCCCGGCGGCTCGTATCGCGCGACGGCACGCGGGCAAAGCGATTTCCCGGGCGGCGTGGGCGGCATCAAGCGCCGAACGGATCGGCGTGACATGACCTTCGAGTTGTTCGCGAACAGATCCGGGCACGGCGAGACTGCCGGTGCTGGCTAGTTGGCCGAGCGACGGAGGAGAAGCACGTGGGCGGTGTCGGCCACCACGGGCCGGGCACCAGGCAGATAACGGACCTTGGTGCGGCGCTCGGTGCCGATGCGCTGCGCCCGAACGAGCAGGAAGAGGTAGGACGCCAACAGGACCGAGGTGACCACCAACAGCAACACGCCCAACGTGCCCACGATGACGGCGAGCGCCAGGCTCAAGATGACGGCACCACCCATGCCGGCCAGCACGTCGCGGCGACGTCGGCGGGCCGTGGCAAGGCTCATGCGGGAGTTCGCCGGCCGTTCGAGGTAGCCAGGACGCAACGGGATGATCGACGCGCCTGGGGAGACGCTTCGAATAGGCGCGGACCCGCCGAGCGCAGACAGGTGCTTGGAAAAGGACTGGATCGAGTTCGAACGGCGGTTTTCCGCACGCGTCCGAATCCCGCTGCCAAAGTAGGCAAGCCATCCAATTGCCACGACAACCAACAGCACGAATCTCACGCTCCGAGGGCCTTTCCTGTTGTGTGACCGTAGTCACCCTTTCGCAACATCTGGTGGATGCTCGATAGGGATGGCCCACGATCGGCCGGGGGGATTTGTTACGTTTCTACTACAAACGAAACGTGGGCGCCACAAAGGGAGGGTGGCGCGGTCCCGTCCGGCGTGCAGGAGCGAACGCCGTTACGGAGGTTCAGCGGCCGAAATGGGAGTCGGTGTGGCTATCGGTGTCGCCCGAGGGCAAGCCAAGCGAAGGATCTCGACGGTAGGTGCCCGAGCGTCCGCCGGTCTTTTCCCACAGGGTGAGGTCGCCGATCACCATGGTGCGGTCGGCCGACTTGCACATGTCGTAGATCGTGAGACACGCCACCGAGCAGGCCGTGAGCGCTTCCATCTCGACCCCCGTGCGATCGATGGTGTCGACGTGCGCCTCGACCTCCACGAAGTCGTCCTCGATACGAAAGTTCACGAGGACGGACCCGATGAGGAGCGGATGACACAGCGGGATGAGGTCCGGGGTGCGTTTGGCGGCCTGGATTCCCGCCACCCGGGCCACGGCCAGCACATCGCCCTTGGCGATGGCGCCTCGGGCCACGAGCGCCGTGGTGTCGGCGGTCATGTAGACCCGGCCCCGACACACCGCTCGACGGTGTGACGGCTCTTTGGGGGTGACGTCGACCATACGGGCCCGGCCCAGTGGATCGATGTGGGTGAGGCCTCGGTCGGACATGGCGGCGGAGTGTACCGCAGGCGGCCGTGGGACCGTCAGCCGCCGATCTGGCTCATGCCGCGTCGGGGCTGGACGAACACCGCCTGCCCGATCTGATGCCCCGCCCACTTGCCCGCGACATTGCCCGCGATCAGGTCCATGAGGTCGTCGTCGGTGGCACCAGCCCGCATGGGCCCGCGGAGATCGGTCTCGTCGTGGGCGAACAGACAGTTCCGGAGGCGCCCTTCGGCGGTGAGCCGTACCCGATCGCAGCTCGCACAAAACGGTTGCGTGACGCTGGCGATCACGCCGATCCAGCCGTTCCCGTCGACAAAGGCGAACCGTTCGGCGGGGTCGGCGTGCATTGCGGTGCTCGCATCGGGAAGCACCAACGGCAGCTCGGCGTGAATCCGTGCGAGGATCTCCGCTTGGGTGAGTACCAGATCGGCCCGCCACTCCCCCTGGGCATCGAGCGGCATGAACTCGATGAATCGGATCTCCACGCCGTGCTCACGGCCGAACCGGGCGAACGTCACGATCTCGTCGTCGTTCACCCCGCGCATGGCCACCACGTTGAGCTTCACGGGGGCCAACCCGGCGGCAACTGCGGCGTGGATCCCGCCCAACACTTGATCGAGCGCGTCGCGTTTGGTGATCGCCGCGAAACGCTCCGCCTGCAACGAATCGAGGGAGATGTTCACTCGGCCGAGGCCGGCTTCGGCGAGGTCGTGGGCCATCATGTCGAGGGTGGCGCCGTTGGTGGTGAGGGCGAGGTCGGCCCCCAGGGCGGCCAGCTTGCGCACCAACACGGGAAGGTGGGCCCGCACCGTGGGCTCGCCACCGGTGAGACGGATGCTGTCGAATCCGAAACGTTCGACGAAGATCCGCGCCAGCCGCTCGATCTCCTCGAAGGTGAGCACATCGGCGCGGGGCAACCACGGCATTCCCTCCGCAGGCATGCAATACGTGCACCGAAAGTTGCACCGATCCGTGATCGAGATCCGCAGGTCGCGGTGGGTGCGTGCAAACGAATCGACCAGCGGTTGGGTCGGCCCCGCCGACATCAACGGCCCCACGTGATCTCGGGTGAACCCGGGGATGCCGGGGATGCCGGGGATGCCGGGGAGGGGGGCAATTCCGGCGATCGAAGTACGTCTCGTTGCCGGAGCCGTTCCCACGCACCAGCGATCATTTCGGCGTCGGCGGCGAACCGACGGTTGCGCGTGAGCACGCTCGATCGAGGGGCATCAAGCTCGAAGTGCTCCACCCCGAAGGCATCGAGCCGCACCGCGGACCGACCAAATCGTGTGACCACCTCGATGTCGTCGATAGCCCACCAGGGGTAGGTGCGCCCGCGGGCCACGAGGCAATCGACGCGGAGCTCGACGGCTTGATCGGCGCGGACGAGCAGGTCGAGGATGAAGACCACGGTGGCCGCGATTGCCGCCGCGATCAGAGACGTGGCCAACATCGTCTCGCTGACGAAACCACCGAGCAGAATCGGCGCGGCACAGAGCGAACGGGATAGGGCGCCGACGACCCGCTGGGCCGGGGTGGGGCGCAGAAGCACGGTTTCGGATGGCTGGGGGGCCGTTTGGACCACCTCGGCACCCTACTCAGGCCACCCCGGGAAGTCACCTCGCCGCTCGCGAGAAGGTGGATCTCGTCTGACAGAACGGCGCGGAACGCATGCTGCGCCAAACATCTTGGCCATGGTTCCTTCTTGGTCGGGGACGTGGTGTGCCATCGACCCTCAAGAACGCAGAAGGTGGACGAGCATCGGCTCGTGTTCCTTCACGCCGTGGCCGTCGGGCAGTTCGGCGAGGGCATTGGCGCGGGCCATCGCCGAAAGTTGATGCGAACCCTGCGCGCCCGCCGACCGCACGCGTACCCCGGCACGGCCGTCGCGGAAATCGGCGACCACCCGCACGAAATGGGTTTTGCCGTCGGGTGCCCGCACGAAGTCGTGATCGGCGATGGCTTCTACCCGCAGCCGCACCGAGCTCGCGAACGGCGCTCCGGCGAGCCGCAGGAGCGCGGGTCGGGCGAGCACCTCGAAGGACACCATCGACGAGACCGGGTTCCCGGGCAGGCCGAACACCGGCACACGTCGGGTCGAATCGTCGCCTTTCGGGATCGTGCCAAAGGCGAAGGGTTTCGCCGGCTTGATCGCCACCTGCATCCATCGCATAACTCCGATGCGATCGAGCACCACCTTCACGAAGTCGAAGTCGCCCATGCTCACCCCACCGCTCGTGAGCAGCGCATCGCACCGTGCCGCACCAGCGGTGAGCGCCTCGGCGATCGCGTCTTCATCGTCGCGGATGAGGCCAAGATCGACGGCGTCGAAACCGGCGTCGCGAACGAGCGTGAGCAGGGTGAGCCGGTTGGAGTCGTAGATCTGACCAGGTTCGAGCGGCTGCCCCAACGGCACGAGCTCGTCGCCGGTAGAGAGCACCCCGACGGTGAGCCGACGGACCGCCGGAACGGTGTGCACACCGATGCTGGCGAGGACGCCGAGATGACCGGCGTCAAGCCGCTCGCCGGCGGCGAACACCACGTCTCCGACGCTCACGTCGTCGCCAGCGGGACGCACGTGATTCCCGGGAGGAACTTCGGTGAGGATCTCCACAACATCACCCGAGGCCCGGGTGCGCTCCACCATCACCACCGCATCCGCCCCGGGCGGGAGCGGGGCGCCGGTCATGATGCGCATCGTCTTGCCCGGCGCAAGAGGCTCGTCGGGGCTGTCGCCGGCCCGCACCACGCCGGTGATCTCAAGAGTTCGGGGCTTTTCGTCGGACGCCCCCACCGTGTCGGCGGCGTGCACCACGAAACCATCCATCGCCGTGTTGGCGAACGGCGGCACTGCCACAACCGAGACGACTGGCGACGACAGGAAAAGACCGGCGGCGTCGGCCAGCGGCACGAGGCCCGGGGCGATCAGCACCTCGTTGGAACGGCAGACCTCCCCCACGTGCTCGATGGCATCACCGAGAGAGATCAGGGCCATTCGCCATCAGCCCTCAAGCAAGCCGCGACGGTGCACGAGGTCGACCAAGAAAGCCCGGAACTCCGGGCCGAGATCGTCTCGGTCGATCGCGATCTCCACCGTGGCGCGGAGGTAATCGATCTTCTTGCCGACGTCGTAGCGGCCCTCGGTGAACTGATAGCCGTAGACCGCCTGATCTTTGAGCAGCAAAGCAATGGCATCGGTGAGCTGGATCTCGCCACCCACGCCCGGCGCCACCCGTTCGAGCTGGTCGAAGATCTCGGGGGTGAACACATACCGACCCATGACTGCGAGGTTGGACGGCGCCACCGCAGGGGCCGGCTTCTCCACGATGTCGAGCACGCGCACCAGCCCGTCGGACACCTGCTCGGGCTTCACGCAGCCGTAGGAGGAGATCTCCTCGATGGGGAACTCCTTCACCGCTATCACCGAACGGCCATATTGCTCGTAGGTGGCGATCATGCCCTCGAGCACGGTGGACCGACGATCCATGATGTCGTCGCCGAGCATCACCACGAACGGGTTGTCGCCCACATGTTTGCGGGCCACCCCCACGGCATGGCCAAGCCCCAGCGGCTCCCCCTGCCGCACGTAATGGATGTCGGCCATCTCGGCGAGGGCCTGCACCTCCGAGAGGTCGTCGAACTTTCCCTTCTCCTGCAAGTAGTACTCGAGCTCAAAGGCACGGTCGAAGTGGTCCTCGAGCGAGCGTTTCCCGCGGCCGGTGATGATCAGGATGTCGGTGATCCCGGCGCGTACGGCCTCCTCCACCACGTACTGGATGGCGGGCTTGTCGACGACCGGGAGCATCTCCTTGGGTTGCGCCTTGGTGGCGGGGAGGAACCGCGTGCCGAGGCCGGCCGCGGGGATGACCGCTTTGGTGACGTTGCGTTGCACGGCCGTGACCCTACCGCCGCACGAAGGCCCGCTGGTGCGTCACATGGGAGCTGCGCCGACCGCCCGGTACACTCTGCTCCCGCTCGCCGACCCACGAACATCTCCCAGGAGCTCACCGACGATGCCCACCTATGAGTACCGGTGCAAGGACTGCGGTCACCAACTCGAAACCGTGCAAGCGTTCACCGACGACGCGCTCACCGACTGCCCGAGCTGTGGGGGCGCGAACCTGAAGAAGAAGTTCGGCGCCGTTGGCATCTCCTTCAAGGGCGGCGGCTTCTACAAGACCGACAGCC
>Ga0335397_10005563_pt1 | contig 16465 bp, 15 predicted proteins | sample MAT04_FD_205740 | JGI IMG/M metagenome (GOLD analysis project Ga0335397, IMG submission 205740) | Freshwater microbial communities from Lake Fryxell liftoff mats and glacier meltwater in Antarctica - MAT-04 (spades assembly) (version 2) ... | reverse complement strand
CAGATAATATAAAAGACATAGATGATAATATCTTGAATGAAGTTATTGATTGTGAGAAGTGTGGGAGAGGATATAAAATAATAGAAATGGAGTTGAGTTTCTTGCGAAAAATGAAGTTGCCGATACCGCATGAATGTCCATTTTGTAGAATAAAAGAAAAGCTGAATCTTTGGGTGGATAATATGCATTTGAAAGATAGAAGTTGTAATAAATGTAAAAATATTTTTAAAACTCATTGGGGAAAAGAAAGAGCCCCGATTATATATTGTAGTGATTGTTATAAAAAAGAATTTTAATAGGTTTGCATAATTTATAATTTTAAACTAAGATAAATTATATGAGCGTTATTGTTAAAAACAAAGAACAAATTGAAATTATTCGGGAAGGGGGCAAGATTTTGGATTATGTTCTTCTTAAAGTGGCCAAAAAGGTTAAGCCAGGTGTATCAACTTTAGAACTTGATGAATATGCTCATAAACTGATATTAGAAAAAGGTGGAACTCCAGCTTTTTTAAATTATAAACCACAAGGAGCTAGTAAGGCTTACCCTGCATCTTTATGTGTATCAGTTAATGATGAGATTGTGCATGGTATCCCTTCAAAAAAGAAAATTTTAAAAGAAGGTGATATTGTCTCGCTTGATCTTGGTTTAAAATACAAAGGTCTTTTCACGGACCATGCGATTACTATTCCAGTTGGTAAAATATCAGATGAAGATCAGAAACTTATTGATGGCACGAAAAAGGCTCTAGAAATTGGTATTTGGGCAGCAAAAGGAGGAGCGACAGTTGGAGATATTGGTTATGCCATAGAATCTTTTGTTCATAATCGTTATGGAATTGTCAGGGAGCTGGCTGGGCATGGAGTAGGAGTAGAAATTCATGAAGATCCATATGTTCCTAATTATGGAAAGGCTGGTAAGGGACAGAAATTAATTCCGGGGATGATTATTGCTATTGAGCCGATGTTAAATATCGGAAAAGATTATATTATCAGTATGTCTGATGGTTATACGATTAAAACAGAAGATGGTTCTCGTTCGGCTCACTTTGAACATACAATTTTAATAACCGAAGGCGAGGCTGAAATTTTGACTTTATTATAAAATTTCTGTTATTTCATGGGTTTTTGATAAAAAACCTAGAATTTCTTTTCAAAATACTCAAATATTTTCCTGCTGGAAAATTTCTCTTCTCGGCTCGACAGCCTGCGAAAGGCATTTTTCAAAGATATTCTAGTTTTTTTGTTTTGTCAGGAAATGAGATATCAGTATTTTATTTTTTGGTTGTGATATAATAATAAATATATGGAAAATTTAAATTTTAATAATATTCCCAAATTTAAGACCCCACAAGAAGAGCTGGATTTTTTACGAGCACATATTACCGAAAGAGAAAAAGCTATTAATGAACAAGGACACGAAGTAAACAAAGAATTACTTGCTCATGAAGTTATAGGTGAATATAAAAAATTTGAGCCCGAAGAAGTAATGCACAAAGATGTTGTGATGAAAAAGGGCCATATGGAAGATTTGGTCTTAAGATTAAAACCAGAAAATCATGATGCTAAAATGGAAGAATTGTTGGGGGTTTTGCTTGATAAAGGAATCTCGAGCGCCTTGTCTGTGGTGACTAAAATGAATAATCCCCATATTGATGATGATTTTCATCGTTTTCTAGTTCAATATTTATATACCACTCACAAAATTCCAGGGCTTAAGGAAGGTACCCCGCTTTTTAAATCACTTGATATGAAACTTTTTGAAATCACTTTGCCGGATGCGGCGAGTGATGAAAAAGAAAAAAAGGGTTTGAAAGAATTACTTAGTGCAATGGAACAATTTTATTCTGGAATGCATTCTGTTGGAGAAAATAGTCAAAATTATAATAGAAATCATTTTACTCTTGAGATAGCTCTGTCTGAAGGGTCTGATAGTTTTATTTTTTATGCGGCAGTGCCATCACATAAAGCTGAGTTATTTGAGAAACAACTTCTCGGTGTTCATTTAGATGCGAAAGTGATTGAAGTCCCTGATGATTATAATATTTTTTCTGAGGGAGCTCATATTTCAGGGTCATATACAACACTTGCTCATCACGATGTTTATCCAATCAAATTATATGATGCTATAGATCATGATCCTCTAAATATAATATTAAATGTTTTAACTAAATTAAAAAAAACGGGAGAAGGAGCCTCTATCCAATTTACTATTTGTCCTGAAGATGATGATATTATTAAAAAATATCATATAATCCTCGCTGATGTTAAAAATGGTATGTCTGTTCGGACTGCCTCAAGTATGACCAGACAAGTAACTAAAGAATTTAAGAGTATGGCGAGTGAATTATTTTTTGGTTCATCAAAAAAGAAAGAAGAGAAAAAAGTAAACGACAAAGCTGTTGAGAATATTACTGAAAAAATGAAGAGTACTATTATGGCGACAAATATTAGAATTATAACTTCGGCTGAGACCAAAGAAAGATCAAAACAGATATTATCAGAAATTGAATCATCTTTTAATCAGTTTACTGAATCAGATCGTAATGGATTTGTTTTCAATCATCCAAAAGGGACAGATTTATCTAATTTGATTCATGATTTTTCTTATCGAACATTTAGAGATGAATATGGTATGCCACTTAATTTAAAAGAATTAGCGACAATATTTCACTTTCCTCATGGAGTTAATTCTCCACAACTCAAACAAGCTAAAGCAGGTATTGCTCCTGCCCCTATTGAGATGGGAGAAGAAGGTATTATCCTCGGTATAAATAAATATAGAGGGAAGGATACGAAAATCTATATGTCTCGTGAAGATCGTATGCGTCACATGTATGTTATCGGGCAGACGGGAACGGGTAAGACGACAATTTTAAAGAATATGATTGCTCAAGACATAAGAAATGGTGACGGATGTTGTTTTATTGATCCACATGGTAGTGACATTCAAGATATTTTGAGTTATGTTCCTAAGGAAAGAATTGATGATGTTGTATACTTTGATCCGGCTTATACTGCTCGCCCGATGGGTCTTAATATGCTTGAATATGATCTTCGATATCCAGAACAGAAAACTTTAGTTGTAAATGAACTAATGGGAATCTTTAATAAATTATTTGATATGAAAGTTGGGGGAGGAGCAATGTTTGAGCAGTATTTTAAGAATTCAGCCTTCCTTGTCATGGAGCATCCTGAGAGTGGATGTACCTTACTTGAGATTGGGAGAGTTCTTGGAGATAAAGAATTTCGTGATATGAAATTGTCACATTGTAAAAATCCAATAATTACTCAATTTTGGAGAGGAGCTGAACAAACAACAGGGGATCAATCTCTTGCCAATTTTGTCCCTTATATTACCTCCAAATTTGATAATTTTATTTCGAATGATATTATGCGACCGGTAGTCCTTCAAGAGAAATCAGTTTTTAATTTCCGTGAAATTATGGATAATAAAAAAATTCTTTTAGTTAATCTTTCTAAAGGGAGGCTAGGAGATATTAACGCAAATCTGATTGGGCTTGTTCTTGTTGGTAAAATTCAAATGGCCGCACTTTCTCGAGTAGATATGTATGGGCAGAAAATGAATGATTTTTATTTGTATATAGATGAATTCCAAAATGTGACTACAGATTCTATCGCCTCAATACTCTCTGAAGCTCGTAAGTATCGGTTGTCTCTAACTGTTGCCCATCAGTATATTTCTCAACTTGAAGAGAATATTAAAAATGCTGTTTTTGGTAACGTTGGATCAATGGCTATTTATCGTATTAGTCCAGAAGATGCCGCGATTGTCGAGCAAAACTTCAAACCTGTTTTCACTTCATCAGATATTATTAAACTTGATAATTTTAATTCTTATGTCAAGATGCTTGTGAATGGTCAACCAGTTAAACCTTTCAATATGGAATCCCATTGGAGCATGACAGAAAACGGCAACAAAGAAATTGTCGAGAAAATTAAAGAATTATCCTATCTCAAATATGGCCGTCCACGTGAAGAAGTTGAGGAAGAAATAATGGCTAAGTATAGAAATTAATAAATTTTAAGTTTGTTTTTTATTAGTTTTTTTGATAGTATGTTAGTACTTTATTAATTAAATTAAGATAATTTATGAAACACCCAAAAGAAGAAAAGACATATGTGATGGTTAAGCCAGATGGAGTCAGAAAGGGACTTACGGGAGAGATTATTAGACGTTTTGAACAAAGAGATTTAAAAATTGTTGCACTGGAAATGACGCAACCTCTATTTGATCAAATGGATAATCACTATCCCAAAAATGAAGAATGGGTCACTCGATTAGGGGAGAAAACAAAAGCGACATATGAAAAATATGGTTATGATTTATCTTCAGACTTTGGCACAGAAGATACATCGAAGATTGGTCCGGAAGTCCGTAAATGGGTTGTTGATTTTATGATGAGTGCTCCTGTTGTGAAGATGATTGTGCAGGGAATACATGCTGTTGATGTTGTTCGCAAAATTGCTGGGGAAACAATGCCCTATAAGGCTGACATGGGAACAATCAGAGGAGACTTTTCTATTGATAGTCCAGCTTTGGCAAATAAGGAGAAGAGGGCCGTTATGAATATTGTCCATTGTTCAGAAACACCAGAAGAAGCCGAACATGAAATCAAGCATTGGTTTGGAGACGCTCAAACGTATGATTATAAAAGGTTTGGTGTAGATGAATAATTAAATAAAAAATTTCCATACCGGGTATGGAAATTTTTTATTTAAGATTTAATTTGAAAATATGTCAAAAGTGTGCTATTTAGTTAAAAAATACTTGCATGCTTTGTCTCTTTGAGTATACTTACAGTAGGATTATTTGAAATGTATTACCTAGAACAATTTTTTAGGGGATGAATAGTTTTGATAGAAAGCTGTAATGTTTTTAAATTAACAAATTTCTACCATCCTTAATCCCACGTAGCTTGATGCTATGGTAATACTTTGTTCGATAGTCCTAATAAGAAATTCTTCCTTCGGGGGAGGATTTTTTATTTGTTAAAGTTAAAAGAACAAAAATCCTTTTATTTTTGAAACATTTTAGGTATAATAAAAAGATGGTAGATGATAAGAATTTAAAGATTACTTTTTGTTCAGGAGCAGGCACTGTTACAGGAGCCAATTTTTTATTAGAGGGTTATGGAAAGAAATTTCTGATTGATTGTGGCTTAATTCAGGGCGAGAAATTTGTAGATGATTTAAATTGGGATAAATTTCCTTATGATTCTTCATCTATTGATATTCTTTTTATTACTCATGGCCATATAGATCATATAGGTAGAATTCCGAAGCTTATCAGCGAAGGTTTCAACGGCCGAATTATTTCAACTATTCCAACCAAGGAAATTACTGAAGTGATGCTTGCTGATACGGCTCATATTTTGTCGAGAGATAAAGAGTATGGTCTTTCAGAAATATATTCTGAGGAAAATATTAAAAAAGCAATGTCTTTATGGGAAACATTAGAGTATGGACAAAAGCTGAATGTTGACCATGGTTTTCAATTTTCTTATAAAGACGCTGGGCATATTTTAGGATCTGGTATGCTTGAGATAATCTATAATGGGAAGAAGATAGTTTTCACTGGGGATTTAGGTAATTCACCATCACCCTTACTTCCAGATACTGAAATTATAGATGATGCAGATTATATGGTTATGGAATCATGCTATGGTGATCGTAACCATGAAAAAAGAGAAGAGAGAAAGAAAAAATTAGAAGAAATTATTATAGAAAATTTTAACCGTAAGGGTACTCTTATTATTCCAACTTTTTCTCTTGAGCGAACACAAGAATTATTATATGAAATAAATTCTTTGGTTGAGAATAAAATAGTTCCAGAAATGCCTATTTTCCTAGATTCACCCCTGTCTATAAAATTAACCGATGTTTATTTGAAATATGGTAAATATTTTAATGAAACAGCTAAAAAAATAATTGCGACAGGTGATAAATTATTTGACTTCCCAGGTCTGAAAGAAACACCAGAAACAGAAGAATCTAAAGAAATATTGAAAGTTCCTCCTCCTAAAATAATAATTGCAGGTAGTGGAATGTCCAATGGTGGGAGAATTCTTCATCATGAGAAAAATTATCTACCAAACAAGAATGATACTATTTTATTAACTGGTTATCAGTCTATAGGGACTTTGGGGCGACTAATTCAAGACGGAACTAAGAAAGTTCATATAATGAGAGAAGAAGTCCCTGTTAGGGCTCATTTGGCGATGATTAGTGGCTATTCTGGGCATAAAGATTCTGACCATCTGGTTCTATTTGTTGAAAAGACAGCCAAGACCTTGAAAAAAGTTTTTGTTGTTATGGGAGAGCCAAAATCTGCGATGTTTTTATGTCAAAAATTAAGAGATACATTGGGGATAAATGCTATAGCTCCTAATCATGGAGAGTCGGCGACAATTGAATTTTAAATAAGAAAAACCCTCGCTTGGCGAGGGTTTTTCTTAAATACTTTTTATTATTCTTTCAAATGTTTCTGGATTTTTCTGAGCCAAGTCTGACAATATTTTACGATCTACTAAGATATTTTTTTTCTTGAGACCATCTATAAATTTGCTGTATGATATTCCAAGCGGTCGCACGGCTGCATTTATTCTGGTTGTCCAAAGACTTCTAGCATCTGCTTTTTTGTCCTTACGGTGAGCAAAAGAATAATTTCCGGAATGTTTTAAGGCTTCTTTGGCTTGAGCAATCTTTGTACTACGGCCAAAACGGAAACCTTTTGTTTGAGAAAGAAGATTCTTTCTTTTTTTATTTTTTAATACACCTCTTTTTACTCTTGTCATGTGAATTAGGTTCTAGTGACTAGCTTCTAGCAACTAGTAATTTAATATTAATAATTTAGGCGTTAGGAAGGTAAGTTCTCGTAGTCTTGTTGGAAAAATTTTGTTTATTCATTTTTTTCCCGGATAATTGTTTTGTTCTTGATTGCTTTGCGTTAAAATGATTAAAACCTGGAGCCCGGGATAAAATTTTACCATTTTTAGTAACTTTTAAGCGTTTTGTTAAAGATTTATTTGTTTTTATAGACATATGTTTTAAGTAGTAAGTAGTATGTAGTATGGAAATGCTTTTGTATTTTCCTTCCTATTTTCTACTTCCTACATTTATTTATCTTTTTCGATTGTAATAGTTGGACCTTTGGGACCCTTTTTATAATTTTCTGCTATTTTATAATTTTCGGTTATAAGGTGAAGTACACGATCAAGTCTCTCTTTAAGAAAAGGATCTGGCATATATTTAGAACGGCCAGATAGGAAAAGTTCAACTTTAATTCGATGTCCTTCTTTAAGCCAAGATGAAGCCTTTCGAGCCTTAAGAGCTAAATCATTATCTCCGGTTCCAATCTTTATTTGAATAGATTTAGTTTCAGTTGTTTTTGATCCAGCTTTAGCTTTTTTCTCCTTTTTCTTTTGCTCATATTTGTACTTACCGTAATTCGCTATTTTTACTATTGGTGGGTTTGTATTGGGAGAAATTTCAATTAAATCAAGTCCGAGAGCATCTGCTTGGCTTTGAGCTTCTTTTATATTCAAAACACCCAGATTGACTCCTTCGTTTGAGATTACTCTAACCTCTGACGCTCTAATTTGATTGTTGATTCTTTCTCTCAATTGTATTGTCCGATAGAAATAATAGATTACCTACCTACAGGGAATATTATCATATATGTGATAATATGGCAACATGTCAGACAAAGTTATTCAGGTTTATAAAAAATGTGGACAAACACCACTTGAATGTATAAATGAGCTTAAAAATAACCATCCAGAGCTTAAACATGTGCCCGTGACTTATGCTGGCAGACTTGATCCACTTGCTGAAGGAGTACTTGTTTTGCTACTTGGGGATGAATGTTTAAAAAAAGATGAATATTTAGCTCTGCCTAAGGTATATGAAGTTGAAATACTTTTTGGTTTTGCCACAGATACATATGATTTAATGGGAGAAGTGGTCGCTTCATCAGTTATTAAATTTTCAGGTCCTCGGACGAGGGAGGACGAGGTGCCAGATCATGAAAATTCAATAACTGATTTCGCTCAGTCATTGCAAAAAATTTTGGGAAAATTTACAGGAAGAATAAATCAAAAATATCCAGTCTATTCTTCCCGTACTGTAAAAGGCAAGCCACTATATAAATGGGCCAGAGAAGGGAAGTTAAATGAAATTGAAATACCAAGTCATGATGTCTATGTTGAGAAAATAGAATTAATTGATGAGGGAGAAATTGATGGATATACATTTCATCAAAAAATAAAGAATGAGATAGGAAAAGTTAAAGGAGATTTTCGACAGGATAAAATACTAAAAATCTGGGATGATATTTTAAAAAGTAAAAAGGAAGAAAAATATAAAGTAATTAAACTTCGAATCGTTTGTGGAAGTGGTGTTTATGTAAGGTCTATTGCCAATGAAATAGGCGTTGTTCTTGGTGTCCCAAGTTTAGCCTTAAGTATAAAAAGAACGAAAGTTGGGGAGTATAAGATTAATTAACAATTAATAATTACTAATTAAGAATTAAATATAAATTTTTTATATTTAGATTATTTTTTTAACTTCTTCAAACAGTTCCTCAGTCCTTTCTTTGGTTTTTGCTTCACCAAAGAGTCTGATAATTGGTTCAGTGTTGGATGGGCGTAGGTGAATCCAAGAATTATCAGGAAAGTCTATACGAAGCCCATCAAGCTCATTTACTTCGCAATCAGTAAAATGATTTTTCATTTTCGAATACATTTCTTCTAAACTTCCAACAACTTGGACTTTGTCTTTTTTCATTTCGTATTTAGGGAGTGTTTCTATGCATTCACTAACTGTTTGATTCCTTTTAGCTAGCAACTCTAAGATGAGAGAAAGAGAGACAAAACTATCACGAGCCATATTAATAGTTGGATAGATGATTCCACCCCCACCTTCACCTCCAATGATGGCATTATTATCAATAATTCCAGCTACAACATTTGCTTCACCGACCTTTGTTCTAAAACAATCACCCCCATATTTTAGAGCTATGTCATTATTCATTTGAGATGTTGACATATTTATAACTACATTTTTATTTTTGTTTTCTGATCGCGACATTATAGCTTCAACTCCAAAAGCAAGTGTATATTCTTCAGATACAACTTCACCTTTTTCATTTATAATAACAAGCCTATCTGCATCAGGATCATGAGCAAAACCTAAATTACAATTTTTTTCTATAACCAATTTCCCAATATCTTCTAAATTTTCCCTAAGGGGTTCTGGCCTATGCCCAAATAGCCCATTGGGAATATCGTTGAGAGGAACAAGTTCAATGCCTAATTTTTCGAATAAGTATGGATCAAGAACACAAGCTGAAGCGTTAATCATATCTACCGCTACCCGCCACTTTTTTGATCTTATAGACTCAACATCAATATTTTTAATAATTTGATCAGCGTGTTCCTTTGGTAAATTAAAATTTTCCAAAGGAATGTTGCTTCGGGAAGCCTTGCGCAGGCCGACGGGCCGAGCAGAGAAAATTTTCTGCAGAAAATTATTCGTGCTGACAGAAATAATATTTCTTTGGGAACTTGTTTTATTTATGGCAGAATCTAAACTATTTTTTATTTGCCCCACTTCTTCCTCATTAGTGAAAAGCGCTTTATTGGTTACAAATTTTAAGCCATTGTATTCTTTTCCATTATGACTGGCAGTTATAATTATTGCCCCATCGTATTTATGTTTTCGAACAGCAAAAAGGACTGTTGGAGTAGGTAGTATATCTCCATCGATAAATTTTATTCCTAAATTACTAAAAGTTTTTATTATTTTTTCTTTTATTTCTGGACCACTTTCGCGTCCATCTCGGCCTATCAAGATTGTCGGGTTTGACGTAATGTTTTCTTTAACGAAAAAAATAAAAGCTTTTGTGTAATTTTCGACTATCTCTTTGTTTAAAGTATCACCCCAAATTCCTCGGTAGCCTGATACTGTTAGTTTTGGTTTATTTTGCATGTATGTATTTTAGCATTTTTTAGAAATAGGAGGAATTTATAGAATTTCCACACCGGGTGTGGAGATTTGGAGGGTTTTGATTAGATAAGGTATAATAAAATTATATGGGAATTTATATAATTGATATTCGTTAAATATATGCAAGAATTCTTCGGTTACACTTCAGGTGTTCTAATGGTCTTATCGGTTATACCTTATGCTCGGAGTATTTTAAAAGGTGAGACAAAACCCCAAAGAATGACTTGGCTTATTTGGTCAATATTGACCATCATTGCCTTTTTTTCGCAATTAGCGGAAGGTGGAACTTGGTCATTACTCTTAACCGCTGGAGATACTTTGGCTATTTTAATTGTTTTTATCTTTTCCATGAAATTTGGAGTTGGAGGATATAGAAAAATTGATATTTTATCTTTATTTGGTGCAGGGATTAGTTTACTTTTTTGGTATCTTACCAAAGAGCCAGCTGTAGCTTTGTTTTTAATTATATTGACTGATTTGATAGGAGCGAATTTGACTATAAAGAAAGCTTGGATAAATCCACGGAGCGAGAATTGGGTTGGCTGGGCTATGTGTGGCCTCGGAGGATTATTGGGAGCATTTGCTGTGGGAGAGTTTAATTTTATTTTATTATCTTTTCCTTTATATATTTGTCTTATAAATTCGGCTATAGCTATAATCGTTTTGTATAGGAATAAAGTTGTGCAGTATTAAAAACCCAAACAAGTTGGGGTTTTTTTGTAGAGATGTGTAGAGATGGAGGAGGTCTTGTCAACAGTACATGATCAGTGTTTTATAAATAAAACAACATCAATCTGATTTTAGAAAAGAATAATAGTAATAATTATTTGTATGAAATAATCTCAGAATTTTCCATACATTGTAAAATATGTATAGGTAAGTTATTATAAATATAATGACAAGGGAATATAAAATATTATTGGCTGCTAGTTTTCTATGTAATTTTGCAGATAATCTTTTTGGTCCATTCTATGCAGTTTTTGTTCAGAAAATAGGAGGAAGTATTTTAACCATCGGATATGCTCATACCCTCACACTGGTATCTACAGGAATATTGATTATAGTAGCTGGAAAATTATCTGATTCTTTTAATAAAGAGTGGGTTACAATATGTGGATATTCATTATATGCTCTTGGGTCACTTGGGTATCTTTTTATCTCTCACCCTTGGCAATTATTTTTATTATCTATTGTCTTTGCTTTGGGTACAGCATGTCTCTCTTCACCACTTAAAACTCTTATTTCACATGCCATAAATAAGAAAAACGAAGGATTGCAATGGGCTCTCGCAGGTGGTGGAGAAAGAATAATTCTTGGACTATCAGTCCTAATAGGTACTATGATAGTAAAATATAGTGGTTTTAAGATTTTGTTTATTATAATGTTTATTCTTCAAATTATTGTAGTTCTTATCCAATTGCAGTTGGTATTAAAAAAACAATTAAAAGTAAAGATATCAAATGATAAATAAAATTCAATTGAATGATAATGGAGGACTAGAAAGAATAAAACTTTCGGATTATTTATATATTAATAAAAATTTAAGTGAATGGTTAGAAATAAAAGAAGAAATTCCTAATGAATTTTGGGAAATGATTAAGAATACAAATCAAGAGTTGAATTTAAAACTGATGATTATGAGGATAAAGGATATTTGGCTTTATGATTTATATAAAGGAAAAAATAATACAGCAAGATCTTTTTATGATTCTAGGTTTTCTTCTTTGTCCCAAATGATAAAAAGAAAAATGGCAACATGTGGTTCTTCTGTAAAAATAATTGGAATTATTTTAAGAAGATTTGGAATACCAGTAAAATTTATTCATGGGATTACCAACTCACAAAAGAAATCTTTTATAAAAAGAAGAATTTTTATAGAGAGACACTCTTGGTTAGAAATATATAATCCAAATAAAAACGAGTGGATACCTGTGGATTTAACAGAAAAAGATTTAAATATAAGGAAAGATGCAAATAGGATTAAAGAGTATCATGATTGGGATGAAATGAAAAAGGATTATAAAAAAAGAGATATTTGATTTATGGGAAATTGGAAGTAGTATTATTAACATAGACAATAATATAAAAACTGACATGAAGTCGGATTTTTAGTTTATTGTATAAATTGTAAACTAAATTTGCCTACCCGTCTGCAACAGAAGCGAAGGAGGGGAATATCTATTACATTCTTGGGTATTGGAGGAATCAGAGGTTATTATAGAGAGAAGGGAGTGTAGAAATAGTGTTAATTTAAATGGATTACAATCTAGTTTAGTATCAAATTGTAGTAATTGAAATAAAGAAAACCCTCAGCGAGTGAACTAGCTTAGAGGTTAAATAATGTTATAATTTTAAAATGGTAGTTAAAAAGATAAATTTAATAAGTTGTGAGAAAGTAAAGATAGATGAAGTTATAAATAATCTTTTAAGTCAGAAATTTGGTACGAAATGGGCAGAAAAAACAAATGACCCCGCTATTAATTATATTAAGCATTTAGGGGAGGTTTATGGTGATGTTTGGTATAAAGGGTTTTTACCAAAAGAATTACTTTCTGAAATATTATTACCTGAACACCCAACAACGTTTAGACATAATGGAGAAAATGGTGAAAGTATTTCTTTTTTCCATTTAGATACTTTAATAAAAGATGCCGTAATGATCATAAGGGAGATTAATAAAGCAAAACAAGAAGATAAGAAAGGATGTTTAGATTTGATTAATTATCTAAAGAACGAAATAAAGAAAAATGGTTTTACTAGTAGTATTGTTTTAGCTGTGATTAACGGGACATTAAAACATGTTGATGGTCTTCATCGCTTAATGGCACTGGAACTTCTATTAGAAGAAGGATACGAATATCAACCTATCTCAGTATATTTATGTGATTCTACTAGGGGTAAGAAATAAAACTTTTCCTTTTTATGCTTTGAGTGTTATTAATTTTTATATTATTTAAGAATGTAATGACGGGAGCGTGAATACACTTATCGAACCTTACCTGCCTCGACTGCAAGGCGAGCAGGATTAGTGCTTTATAGGTTTGATGGCGGGATAATCTCGCCTACTGCGCGTGATTGGTGGTTTTGTAAACAAAACATCACCAATCTTTCGCTTCCCGCACGCAAGCCAAGCAGTTGGCTTGCTCATCTCCACAATTTAAAAACACCTATTGCTAGGTGTTTTTAAATTGTGGAGATGGCGGGAATCGAACCCGCGTGCAAAGAGAACTCAAATATAAGTCTACATGTTTAGTGTGTCCATTTGGTTTAATTATCTATCCTAGAGGGCACACAAAAAAGATAAATAACGAGCTCTTAATTGTCGGAAACTAGATCAAGCTGTTCTAGAATCGTAACCCGATAAATTATGCCCATTCTTTATATCGGATGTCAAAAGAATGGACACTTGCCGGAGCCGTTTAGGCGTAAGCAAGAGCTCTAGTTTCGAACGCAAATGCGTAAGGAGAAACTACAGCTTTAGCGACTTTGTTTGCACTTAGTCTTTTGGAAGAAGTTTAAAGAGATACCTCCGTACTCTACATGCATATATGAGAGGATTCACCTTGTCGAAGCCGATCATCCCCAATTTAAGTAGAAAGTAGCAAGTAGAAAGGGTTTTAAATTCTTACTACATAATACTTACTACATTCTAAAATTTATCAACGAGCATACTCTCTCCTTATCTCTCTATCTAAATCGCGTTTTTTAATAGTTTCTCTTTTATCAAAAACTTTCTTACCCCGAGCGATAGCGATTGAGACTTTTATATAAGGGCCTTTATTATACAACGAAATTGGAATAAGAGTCAATCCTTTAATATCATCTTTCTCGGATAATTTCTTTATCTCTTTTTTTGATAAAAGAAGTTTTCTATTTCTATCTGGATTATATCCTAGGTCTGTATTACTAGTCTGATATGGTGGTATATGTATTCCAATTATAAAGGCTTCTCCACCTCTGACAATACAAAAAGCTGAATCAATGTTTCCAGAGCCATTTTTTATTGATTTGACTTCATAACCAAAAAGCTCAATACCGGCTTCAATAGTCTCCTCGATATGGTAGTTAAAATGAGCTTTTCTATTGTTAATAAATGTTGTCATTTGCCAGATTAATTATGGATTGATAATTCCTTCTTAACAATATCATATATTATCAATAAGTTAAATTTATTACTTTATCTTTAGTCGATTTACGTGTATAATGCAATTCATTATGAAGATAAATCCAAATTTAAAAAATAACAAAATTAAACCCCCAAAATCACCAAATATTGCAAACCAAATAATTATTGCGATTTTTATTTTTATGAGTATTACGATTGCTTATACTTATTTGGCTAAAACACCAGAAGTTATAAAAGATTTAACTATTTCTGATGTGGCCAAAGGAGTGATTGATGGGACCATACAGAAAATAGAAGTTTCGGGGAGTGATATTAATGTTTCATTCAAGGATGAGACGAAAGGCAAAGCCAAAAAAGAAGTTGAGAGTTCTTTATCAGAAACACTTTTTAATTATGGAGTAACTCCTGTCGAGTTGTCGGCGACACCTATTGAAATTAAAGATGAATCTGGCTTTCTTTACTGGGTATTAAATATAATGCCATTTTTACTTCCAGTTTTAATTATTGTCTTTTTCATTTGGATGCTGACTCGTCAAGTTAAGGGTCAAGGTATGCAAGCTTTCACTTTTGGTCAATCGAAAGCTCGGATTACTGATCCGAATGATAAAAATAATAAAGTTACTTTTAAAGATGTGGCCGGAGCCAAAGAAGCCAAAGAAGAATTAAAAGAAATTGTAGATTTTTTGAAAAACCCAAAAAAGTTTTTAGATATTGGAGCTCGAATTCCAAAAGGGGTACTCTTAACTGGAGCCCCCGGAACTGGTAAAACCTTGCTTGCTCGAGCAGTAGCTGGGGAAGCCGCCGTACCATTTTTCCATTTATCGGGATCAGAATTTGTAGAGATGTTCGTCGGAGTTGGGGCATCCCGAGTCCGAGATTTATTTAAAATGGCTAAAAAAGCAGCTCCGGCAATAGTTTTTATTGATGAGATAGACGCTGTTGGACGAGTTCGTGGTACTGGTGTTGGTGGTGGGAATGATGAACGTGAACAAACTCTCAATCAAATATTAGTTGAAATGGATGGTTTTGAGCCAAATGAGAAAGTGATTGTTATGGCAGCCACAAATAGAGGAGATGTTCTTGACCCTGCTTTGCTTCGCCCGGGTCGTTTTGATCGCAGGGTTATGCTTGATTTACCTGATCGAGCAGACCGATTAGAAATACTTACAATTCATTCACGCAAAAAACCATTTGCGGAAGATGTGGATTTAAAAGTAGTGGCCGAGCGCACTCCAGGTTTTTCAGGAGCTGATTTGTATTCTCTCATGAACGAAGGAGCAATACTTGCGGCGCGTGAGGATCGAAAAAAAGTTGCACAATTTGATTTAATTCGTTCAATTGAAAAAGTTATGATGGGTCCTGAGCGAAAAAGTCATTTGCTTTCTGTTAAAGAAAAAGAAATTACCGCTTATCATGAAGCAGGCCATGCACTAGTGGCTTCGATTTTACCTTACGCTGATCCAGTTCATAAAGTTTCGATTGTGTCGCGTGGTAGGGCAGGAGGATATACTCTTAAATTACCACTTGAAGAGAGACGATTGCAAAGTAAAAAAGAATTTTTGGATGATATTACAATGTCACTAGGTGGTTATGTCGCTGAAGAAATGGTCTTTGGTGATATTACGACTGGCCCATCCAATGATTTGCAAGTGGCAACAAATCTTGCTCGAGCGATGGTCACACGTTGGGGTATGAGTGATGAAATTGGGCCGATTGCACTTGAAAGCGATGATGGACGCACGATGTTTGGTCAAGGAGTGAACGATAGAGAGTATTCAGAAAAAGTAAGTTCATTGATTGATTCTGAAGTTTCAAAAATTATGAATAATGCTTTGGCTAAAGCAAAAGAAATTTTGCTTGAAAAAAGAAGCGTGCTTGATCTTATCGCTAAAAAATTAGTGGAAGTAGAAACTTTAGAGCAAGCGGAATATAATCAATTAATAATTGCCAGTGGCATATTGCCGAAGGTTAAAGAGAAGCTTAAATAATTACTAATTACGAATTAATAACAATCACAAACAGCTTTCCGGCTTTGGTCGGAAAGCTGTTTGCAAATAGGGTTGTTTTTCTGTAATATATGAATACCAACATAGTTTAAATTTTTTAGCTATAAATCCGCCTTTAGCTCAGTTGGTTAGAGCACAGAGCTTATACCTCTGGGGTCCTAGGTTCGAATCCTAGAAGGCGGACAATATTATGATGGAGAGAATCAAATTTGCTACTAATAAACAAGAAAGAATAGAAAACTTTTTCACAGATTCTGAAAGATATAAAAACGAACTTTTACCTATAATTGAAATACTTAAACCA
>Ga0335397_10005561_pt1 | contig 16468 bp, 12 predicted proteins | sample MAT04_FD_205740 | JGI IMG/M metagenome (GOLD analysis project Ga0335397, IMG submission 205740) | Freshwater microbial communities from Lake Fryxell liftoff mats and glacier meltwater in Antarctica - MAT-04 (spades assembly) (version 2) ... | reverse complement strand
ATTGGGAAAGTTCGATCGCGCTACTGAGTGTTATTTGCGGGCAATTGGGTTAAACCCGAACCTGGCCATAGCTTATCACAATTTGGGGGAAATGCTGGTCAGGGAGAAACGGTGGGATGAGGCGATCGCCAATTACCGACAATCTATTGCCATCAATCCAGAGTCTTTTGAATCTTACCACAGTTTGGGTAAAACTTGGGCGGATCGAGGAGAATGCGATCGGGCGATCGCCTGTTACCGGAAAAGCGTCGAAATCAATCCCAATTACGCCCGTGCTTACCTTAGTTTGGGCAATATTTGGGCGCAGAAACGCGAGTTTGATGAAGCAATTAAATGTTACCATCAGACTCTGGCAATTTATGATAATTCCGATTGGGCACACAATTTTTTAGGGGAAGCTTTGGCTCAAAAACAACTGTGGCAAGAAGCTATTAGTTGTTACCGCAAAGCTATAGAAATAAATCCAAATATTCCGTGGTTTTACTGCAATTTGGGAATTGCTTTAACCTGCGAAAAATCCTGGGATGAAGCTGTTAGTGCTTACCTCCGCGCGATTCAACTCGAACCCAATTTGACTGGAATTAATCAGAGATTGGGATATGTTTTGCGGCAGCGCAGCGAATCGGATTTAGATAGCACAATCGCAGTTTATTGTCAAGATATTGAGCTGTTGGCTAGCGGGAAAATTTACCACAAATTGCTGGGAATTGAGTTAGATGGAGCGGAATTTTATATAACTTTAGGCGACAGTTTAGCGAAACAGAAGCAGCTTGAAGGTGCGATCGTATTTTATAGCATGGCCGTGAAAATCGATCCCAATGCTGCGGAAGTTGTCGCCAAACTTGATGAGGTGCGGGCGAAACAACAGGAATTGTACGCAGAAATCGCTACTTATCGCCACCAAATCGCGATCGATCCGAGCAACTCTAAGGCTTACAACGATTTAGGCAATATTCTACCGCAATTAGGGGAATTGGCAGAAGCAATTATTTGCCACCAAAAAGCGAGCGGATTGAGAGGTTGGGCTGAATGTGCGGCGAAAAATTATCAATTTACCCAAGATTGGTTTACGCACAATATTCCTATTTGGCAACGGCATTTGCAGCAATTTACCGGAATTGCAGATTTTCAAGTGGTGGAAATCGGCAGTTTTCAAGGAATGTCTGCTTGCTGGTTGTTGGATAATATTTTAACTCATCCGACGGCAAAAATTACTTGTATTGATTTGTATTTCCAGCAACATTTTAAGGGCAATATTGCTCAAACGGGAGTCGCCGAAAAAGTAATTGAATTAGAAGGTTACTCTCAAGATTTGTTAGTAAACTTGGATTCAGAATTTTACGATATTGCTTACGTTGATGGCTGTCACAAACCCACCAGCGCCCTGCAAGATGCGATTTTGTCTTGGAGGTTGGTGAAAGTTGGGGGATTGATGATTTTTGACGATTACGAGTTTACTTTTCCCGACAGCCCGGAGCAAGATACTAAAATCGGAATTAATGTTTTTTTGGAGATGTTTAGCAGTCAGTTAGAAGTAGTACACAAAGGCTATCAACTGATTGTCAAAAAAACTGATAATCAAAAATTGGGCAAAGAGCAAGCTCTTTTGTCTCTGGGTTGGGAAAAGTTGGGCGATATTGCGACAGAGGCGGGTTATCTCGATGAGGCGATCGCCCGCTATCAAACAGCTATCAAAATTAAGTCTGACAAATACTTAACTTACCACCAGTTGGGTAAAGCTTTGCAAGCCAAAGATTTGTTTGAGGAAGCTGTGTCTGCTTACGAAAGGGCGATCGCGCTTAACCCTGATTTTAGTTGGGCTTACCACTTTTTCGGGGAAACTTTACAAGAAACTGAAAAATACAGCGAAGCCGCTGCTGCTTATCGCAAAGCTATTGAGTTAAATCCTGATTTTTGTTGGACTTACAACAGTTTAGGCGATGCCTTGATGGAGCTTGATGAGTGGGAGCACGCGGTGGCTGCTTACCGCAAAGCTATTGAATTAAATCCCGATAATTGTTGGATCTACAATAGATTAGGTAAGGCTTTAGTTGCACTGGAAAACTGGGAAGAGGCGGCGGATGCTTACCGCAAAGCTATTGAATTAAATCCCGATGATTGTTGGTTGTACAAGAGTTTGGGAGAAGTTCTGGAAAAACAAGAAAATTGGCCGGAAACAGCGGTGGCTTTTGGCTGCGCTGTTGAGCTAGAACCGGAGGATAGTTGGCTGCACAAAAAGCTGGGCGATGCTTTGCGAAATCAAGGGGAATTGGAAAGGGCGATCGCAATTTATCAAAAAGGCATCAATCTCGATCCAAAATCCTGTTGGTTTTACGAAGGATTGGGCTTGACTTTCATGGCAAAACAGCAGTGGGAACCGGCAATCATTAATTTAATTCAAACCCTGCAAATCAAACCAGATTTGTTGGGAGTTTACTATCATATAGCCTATGCTTTGGAACAAAAAGGAGAAGTGGATGAAGCCGATATCATAAAACTTGGCTATAAAATGTTGCCGTTAAATGTTATCAAAAAATACTGTGGATTTACCGACGATTTGGCAATGGCAGCAGAGTCAGAGCCGAACATTAATTGCATTGAAATTTATCCTGCAAGTCAAATTATTTTATCTGATTCCACAACAATCGACAGCAACAACAAATGCTGGGAAGATACAACTTATTATACAAAAAAAGCTTTTGTTGCCGTCATACCAAACGGACGAGCTTGGGCCGATATTGCGACTAGCTGCGCCATTACTTCAGACAATAAACTTGTTGTCGGTATTTCCACCGGTTGTCCAGAATTAGTCATAACTTCCGACAAATTGTCTCCCGTCGAATACGTCGAGGGAAATGTGGCTTTTTTATCTGCTCGCTGGGGAGGCGCAGCTTATTTTCACTGGATGTTTGATGTGATTACGCGCTTCGAGCTTTTGCAGCGGAGTGGATTGATGGACAGTATTGATAAGTTTGTTGTCAATTCTTGGGATTATGCTTATGAAAAAGAAACTTTAAATACTTTGGGAATTCCTCAACAGAAAATTTTAGAAAGTCGCTACCAGCCGCACTTTACAGCGGATAAATTAATAGTTCCTTCAATTTGCGATGGTGCTGCGGGAACTTCTAAATGGAAGTGCGAATATCTAAAACGAATGTTTTTAAATGAACAGCAGTCGTCAAATACAAATTATTCAGAACGAATTTACATCAGCCGAGAAAAAGCATCCTATCGGCGAATTGTCAACGAGCAAGATGTCATCGGCTGTTTAGAAAAGTTTGGGTTTCGTACAGTCAAACTGGAAACGATGTCGGTAGCGGAACAAGCAGCGTGTATGGAGGCGGCTAAGGTAGTTGTCGCACCCCACGGCGGGGGATTGACTAATCTAGTTTTTTGCACTCCGGGAACTAAAGTAATTGAGATTTTTCCTCCGATTTATACACCAAATTGCTTTTGGACGATCTGCAATTTGTGCGATTTGGAACATTACTATTTAATTGCTGAATTGTTTGATGACGAAACTCAAAAATACGTGGGACATAAAGATATGCGAGTGGATGTCAACTCTCTGGAAAAGTTAATCAATTTGGCGGGAGTTTTGCATGGATAAGGATTACCACAAGTTAGGAAGTTCACTGCAAGAAAGCGGTAGATTTGATGAGGCTGTTGCTGCTTACAAACAAGCTGTTGAGTTACACCCCAATTTTTCCTGGTCTTATCACAGTTTGGGCGATGTTTTGCTCAAACTCGAACGCTGGGAGGATGCTGTCTGCGCCTACAACCAAGCTATTGAGTTAAATCCTGATTTTTCCTGGTCTTATCACAATTTGGGCGATGCTTTGCTGAAACTTCGGCGGTGGGAAGAGGCTGCTGCTGCTTACAAACAAGCTGTTGAGTTAAACTCGGATTTTGCTTGGTCTTTCTGCAATTTAGGGGACGCTTTAACTCAACTAAAATATTGGGATGAAGCTATTGCTGCGTATTTAAAAGCTGTAGAAATTGATGCAAATTTGCCGGGAATTTACGATAAGTTGGGATTTGTTCTCGAAAAAACTAAGTCTGATTTACAGTCGGTGTTAGAAAAATATCAATTGCAAGTTACAGCGGAAAATCAGGGATTTTATTTGGATTTAGCAAGAAGTTTAGGAAAGTATAACCGCCCCAAAAGCGCCATTATTTTTTACGAAATGCTTTTGACATTTATGCCAGATTGTGCTAGAGTATCAACGGAATTAGAGCAGTTGTTGAAACAGCAGGAAAAGTGGGTTAGCACTTTAGCCTCAGCCCGCGCCACAGTCGCCCAAAAACCCGATGATTGCTGGTCTTATTACAATTTAGGTGCTGTTTTGAGCCACCAAAAATATGGGGAAGAAGCGGCGGAAACATTTTTACAAGCAATCCAAATAAATCCCGATAATCCTTGGTGGTTTTATTACAATTTGTGGGAAGTTTTGGTTGAGCAAAATAAGCTGGATCAAGTTGAGAACTTTTGCCGCGAAGTTGTGGAAGCTCAACCGGAGGCTTTCTGGCCTTATTTGAATTTGGGGGAAGTTCTGACGAGACAAGATAAAATTTCTGAGGCGATTGATTGTTATCAAACTGCTAGTTACAAACAAAGTTTGGCATCTATTCTAGTTAAAAATACAGGCAAAATGCCTGTCACAAAAAATACAGATACAGTTAAATTTCCTAATTTTATAATTATTGGTTCTCAGCGGTGCGGCACGACTTCTCTGTACACTTATTTAGCTGAACACCCGCAAATTTTGACTCCGATTAAAAAGGAGATGGATTTTTTCTCGTGGCATTTTCACAGGGGAATTGATTGGTATTTGGCTCATTTCCCGCTAATGCCGCAGGGAGGGGAGTTTGTGACGGGTGAGGCTAGTCCGAGTTATTTTGACTGTCGGGAAGCGCCGAAACGTCTCTACAGCGCGTTTCCAGAGGCGAAACTGATTGTGCTTTTGCGAAATCCGGTCGATCGCGCGATTTCTCATTTCTATCGCTTAAAGGGCTTGAATTGGGAAGGGCGATCGCTCGATCGGGCAATTAGCGATGAAATTGAACGGTTGAATCAAAACCCAGAATACATCATCGGCGAGGAACCGGGGAATTATTTAGCTCGCGGTAGGTATATAGAATTTATTAAAAATTGGCTGGATTTCTTTCCCCGAAAACAGTTGTTAATTTTGAAAAGTGAAGATTTTTATGCAGGTGCGGCGGCGACTGTCAAGCAAGTTTTAGAATTTTTAGATTTGCCCGTCTATCAATTACCTGAATACCAAAATGCTAATCCTGGTTTTTATCCGCGAGTAAATGAGTCGGTTCGCGACTGCTTAAGCGATTATTTTAAACCTTACAATCAGGAATTAGAGGAATATTTGGGAAGAAAGTTTGATTGGGAATAAGACGGCGGTTGAAACCGCGCCTAGACAAACAAAACCTGCCTCCGCAGGTTGAATAAAAGGCAATTAAAATTAGGTTATTATCGACCGTCCGCGTCGGCGGACATCGTTTGTGTAGACGCGGTTTCAACCGCCGTCTCAACCGCCGTCTGCTAAAATTATAACAACTTGTAAGGAGGTAATACCAATGCTGACGACCGAGCTAGATACGCTACTTAAGGAACAAGCACTCCAACGCCAAGATTCTGAAGAGCGCTACATCACGGATAGGGCTAACTGGGAACAATACGAAACATTGCTGGATCGAATGGGAGATGCTGCTGGATATCGAGTTACTTATTTAGATGGACTTTTGGAAATTATGTCACCTTCTCGCCGCCATGAAAGTCGCAAAACTGGCATTGGGAATCTGCTAGAAATTTATTTTGTAGAAGCTGACATCGAATATTTTCCTTTTGGATCTACAACTCTGCGCCAAGAGGAAAAAAGTGGCGGTACGGAACCGGATGAAGCTTACTGTATTGGCACAGATCAAGAATTTCCCGATTTGGTAATTGAAGTGATTGTTACCAGCGGCAGCATCAATAAACTAGAACTGTATAGAAGGTTGAATGTGCGAGAGGTTTGGTTCTGGCGAAATGATAGATTTTCGATCTACCATTTGCGAGAAGAGATTCCGGTTGAATTTGTGTCGAACTGCGGTTATGAATTAATCACAAACAGCGAATTGCTGCCGGGAATTGATCTCGATCTGTTGACAGAATGTGTAAAAAATCCTCAGCCTTTAGCTGCGGCAAAGGAATGGAGACAAAATTTGCGATCGTGCTAAACACCAATTTTTCAATCGGCGGTATCGCCAAGCTGTCGCACAGACAAAAAGAGAGGCAGAGCCTCCGGATCTGCATTACCAGGCAGAGCCTGGTAACGAGCAAATATCCGAGAAAAAAAGGATATCCCTTGACAAGTCATACTCGTTATGAGTACGCTATAATGAACGAAGCAATTTAACCCAAGTACCCAAGGATTCAAAATTATGCTGCCTAACAAAGAAGGTAAAAGAGTACCCAAAGTCACCTTTCGCACTCGCAAAGACAACGAGTGGGTGGATGTCACCACCGATGACTTGTTTGCAGGCAAAACCGTAGCGGTGTTCTCGCTACCGGGAGCATTTACTCCCACTTGTTCCTCAACACACCTCCCTGGCTACAACGAATTGGCGAAGGTTTTCAAAGAAAATGGCGTAAATGAAATCGTTTGTATTTCCGTCAACGACGCTTTTGTGATGAACGAATGGGCAAAAGACCAAGAATCAGACAATGTGACGTTAATTCCCGACGGTAACGGCGAGTTTACTGAAGGCATGGGAATGCTGGTAGACAAAACAGATTTAGGTTTTGGGAAGCGGTCTTGGCGCTATTCCATGCTGGTCAAAGATGGCTTAGTTGAGAAAATGTTTATTGAACCGGAGGAACCGGGCGATCCTTTCAATGTGTCCGATGCTGATACGATGCTCAAGTACATCAACTCTTCAGCAAGCAAGCCGAAGGTGGTTTCGCTGTTTACAAAAATGGGCTGTCCCTTCTGCGCGTCAGCTAAGGCCATGCTGACTGAAAAGGGCTTGGATTATGAAGAAATCCTCCTGGGCCGGGACATCACAACCCGATCGCTCCGGGCGGTGACTGGGGCTACAACAGTGCCGCAAGTATTTATCGACGGCAAGTTGATCGGCGGTTCCGAAGCCCTAGAATCTTACTTGGCAGTTGCTTAGTTCGGTAAAAAACAACGGCTGCGGGTGTGTGGTGCACGCCCGCAGCCGTATTTAGTCCGATCGCGCGATCGGAGTCAAAAGTTCGATCGCGCTATCGATCGCTTCTCGTGCAACAATTATCGGTGAAACAATATTAAAAAAATCAAAAATGGGAGTTAACGATCGTGGATTTGAGTCTAGTAGCGTCAAATATCTTAAATCCACCAGTTTTAGCTTTTTTCATGGGAATGGCAGCAATATTTCTCAAATCCGATTTAGAAATTCCAGCGCCCATCCCCAAACTGTTTTCCCTGTACCTGCTATTTGCGATCGGATTTAAAGGCGGAGTCGAACTGTCCAAAAGCGGCATTGACCAGCAAGTCGCCCTGACAATTTTGGCAGCAATGCTGATGTCTGCCCTCGTACCAGTTTATACTTTCTTTATACTGAGAATCAAACTCGACACCTACAATGCAGCGGCGATCGCAGCCACCTACGGTTCCATCAGCGCCGTCACCTTTATCACCGCAACCTCCTTCCTCACAGGACAGGGAATCGAATTTGACGGTTACATGGTAGCAGCGCTAGCATTAATGGAATCCCCAGCAATTATCGTCGGTCTAATTCTCGTCAGCGTATTCGGCGGCGAAGACGAAAAACGTGAAATTGTTTGGTCAGAAGTGCTCAAAGAAGCCTTTCTAAACAGTTCAGTATTTCTGCTAATTGGCAGCCTAATTATGGGGATACTGACAGGAGAGCACGGCTGGGAAGTATTAAGTCCCTTTACTCAAGATTTGTTTTATGGAGTTTTGACTTTTTTCTTGTTAGACATGGGCTTGGTTGCCGCTAGCAGAATTCAAGATTTGCAAGACGCAGGAATTTTTCTAATCTGCTTTGCAATCCTCATTCCCATAGCTAACGCAGCAATTGGTTTAGTCATAGCAAAATCACTCGGAATGGGGGAGGGAAATAGCCTGCTATTTTCAGTATTGTGTGCGAGTGCTTCTTACATCGCAGTACCCGCAGCAATGCGGCTGACGGTTCCCGAAGCTAACCCGAGCCTTTACATTTCTACAGCCTTAGCAGTGACGTTTCCGTTTAACATCATTGTAGGTATTCCCACGTATCTATACGCAATCAATATGTTTTGGAGGTGAACCGATGGAGACAGTTAAAAGGATAGAAATTATTGCCAACTCGGTGGAGCTCCAAAAGATTTTAGACGGTTTAGAAAAAGCTGGAGTCCCCGGTTATTCAGTGATTCGTGGTGTCGCCGGCAAAAGCACCAGGGGCACTCGATCGCGCGATTTAGCAATGACAATGCTGGATAATATTTACGTGCTGGCTTTTTGCGAACCCGATCGAATATCGGCAGTTGCAGAAAACATTAGACCAGTGTTAAATAAGTTTGGCGGGTCGTGTTTTATTTCCGATGCGGTGGAATTGCTAACCACTAAGTGCGTCGGGTAGCGATTAGTCATTGGTCATTAGTCATTGGTCATTGGTCATTAGTCATTGGTCATTAGTCATTGGGCATTGGGCATTGGGCATTGGGCATTGGGCATTAGTCATTGCTCGTTACTTTCGCTCTGCCTGGTAATGCAGATCCAGAGGCTCTGCCTCTCTTTTCCTCACTACTTGCTCGTTACTTTCGCTCTGCCTGGTAATGCAGATCCAGAGGCTCTGCCTCTCTTTTCCCCACCAATTATAAAGATAGAGGAGTCTAACAAATGTTTGAATTATTAAATTTTCGTTTCTAATCGGTTTTTGCTTTTACATAAATCTTTTATGATCACTTTCGTTTGATTGCAAAAAGGCAATTTTGAAAAAAAATGTGGGCCTGCTATTGTTATAGAAAATTTACAATTGTCGAACAGCAGCCATCAGCCATTAAGGATCGAAAACTTAATAACTTAAGTATCTCCTACAGTCTTCTCTCATGTAAGTTGTAAGATAAAAGGAGGCAGAGCCTTCGGTTCTGCATTACCAGAGCGAAAGTAACGAGCAATCGCTTAAGTTCTTAAATTTTCATTCCTAACCTGCGGTGATTTCAGGAAGAATTGCACCGAAACAGAGGTCGAAGTCAGAATCCTTAAGATATAGAAAAGAATCAGTGATCAAAACAGGCAAGCGTGGTAAATTCTAAGCCATAGTAGGCGATCGACTAGCGAGATTTTCAAGAGGAGTTTAACAATGGCTGCATTAAAAGTCGGCATCAACGGATTTGGGCGCATCGGACGGCTAGTCATGCGTGCCGGCATCAAAAACCCCAACATCGAATTTGTCGGGATTAACGACTTAGTTTCGCCAGAAAACCTGGCCTATCTTTTCAAATACGACTCCACCCACGGAATTTATGACGGCGAAGTTGAAGGTAAGCCAGACGGTATCATAGTTGACGGAAAATTTATCCCCTGTACGTCAATTAGAAATCCGACAGAATTGCCTTGGGGTAAAGTCGGTGCAGATTATGTTGTAGAATCTACGGGATTGTTTACAGATTTTGAAGGCGCATCAAAACACTTGACGGCGGGAGCAAAACGAGTAATACTTTCCGCACCGACTAAAGATCCAGAAAAAGTTCCAACTTTTCTAGTAGGCGTCAATCACCACAAATTTGACCCGGCAAAAGATACTATTGTTTCCAATGCTAGCTGCACTACGAATTGTTTAGCACCAATTGCCAAAGTTATTAACGATAACTTCGGTTTGGAAGAAGGTTTAATGACTACTGTTCACGCGATGACTGCTACTCAGCCTACTGTAGATGGGCCAAGCCAAAAAGATTGGCGGGGAGGACGCGGCGCGGCTCAAAATATTATTCCATCTTCGACTGGTGCGGCGAAAGCTGTTACTTTGGTGTTGCCGGAATTGAAGGGAAAATTGACGGGAATGGCTTTGCGGGTGCCAACTCCTGACGTTTCTGTAGTGGATCTTACTTTCAAAACGAGTAAGGAAACTAGCTACAAAGAAATTTGCGAGGCTATGAAAAAAGCTTCGGAGGGTGAACTGAAAGGCATTCTCGGATATACTGAGGATGCGGTGGTTTCGACAGATTTTCGGGGCGATGCGCGATCGAGCATTTTTGATGCAGGTGCGGGAATTGAACTGAATTCTACGTTTTTTAAAGTCATTTCCTGGTATGACAACGAGTGGGGTTATTCTTGCCGTGTGATTGATTTGATGATCTCGATGGCCGAGAAAGACGGAATTTTGGGTAAGTAGTATTGTAGGGTGGGTAAAGAGTTTTCTAGGTTTCCCGACGATATTCAACAGCACAACCTAATTATGTAGGGTGCGCAGTGCGCACCTTACGGCGATAATTCGCTTTTTTTTTAAGTTCTCATATCGCACTCCAATTATGTCTGAACTGCCACCGCTCAACAACGAAACTATTTGGGCTATCCTCAACGAAGAAATGGACGATGCTGCTGTCAACAGATTAGTTTGGCTGTATCTGGGCTACCGCTGCGATGCCGAGACTGGTAAATGGAACAGCGCTGATGTTGCTAGCGAGTGGCGCGAAGAGTACCCGGAACCGCCGGATTTTATCGATTCTAGGCCGGCGACGGTGAAATTGACGCGATCGACCCTTCCAGAAAACAAGCAGTTACTGAAGGAGAAATTGGGGTTTAAGGGCTATAAAATTGGGGAATTCGGGCCGAGACAGACTCGCAGGGCGACGATGGCTAATTGGTTGATGGGTTTTATGGAGGCTGGGGTGTAGATGGAACTATATTTTTTGTTGAAAAGTGCGGGAGTCGGTAGGTGTAAAATTTGGGGTGTGGAGTTTTGAGGCTGTAATGTAGATGCTGCAAGGGTTTGATGCCTGTGGAGCGAAAAGATACGGTTTTAAGGGCGCAAAGTCGATCGTCAAAATTGAATTTGTCGAAAAACAGCCCGCCACATTTTGGAATACCATCGGCCCCAACGAATACGCTTTTGAAGCAAACGTCGAACCCGACAAACCACACCCCAGATGGTCACAAGCTAGCGAAAGAGTAGTCGGCCCTGGTAATAGTTGGTCATGGGAAACTCGCCCGACTTTGCCCTATAACGGTTACGGCGAATATGTGGCGAGTCTTTACAGTTAATTAAGTCCGCGAGATATAATTTGAGGAACAGGCTTTGCGGCTTCTTCCTCAAATGATTAATTTCTCTCCTTTCTCTTTCTCTGCGCCCTCTGCGTTCTCTGCGGTAAAAAAATCCTTATTGTTCGCTTCAGGAAAATGAAATACAGGACACGGCAGTGCCGTATCCCTACCCAATACCTGCACTATGTTTGTAAATTTTACCTTAAATTTGAGTCCATCGACTACAATAAAAATTGATGAAGCTACCAAGGAATTGTTAAATGGTAACAACAACATCAACTCCCATCAAGCAGCAAACAACCCCAGAAAACCGAGTTATTTTAAAAGGTGTCAGTTGGTCAACTTTTAAAGCATTGCTGGCAGATGTTGGGGACGATAGAGCTTGGAGAATTGCTTACGATGAAGGAGTATTAGAAATCAGAATGCCACTGGAAGAACACGAAGAACCCAAACGACTGATAGAAAGCTTTGTGGAAGCCATTGTAGATGAGCTGGAAATTGAACTTAGGAGTCTGGGTTCGCTGACTCTTGAACGAGAAGATTTAACTCGTGCTGTCGAACCTGATTCCTGTTTTTACATTCAAAATGAATCTTTAGTGAGAGGCAGAAATATAAATTTGGCAAATGACCCGCCGCCTGATTTAGTCATAGAATCAGATTACACGAATTCTTCAGTTAATAAGTTGCCAATTTATGCTGCTCTTGGTGTTCCCGAAATCTGGAGGTATCGCCGGGAATCTCTGCAAGTGTATCACCTTGTAGATGGGAAATATGAAATGTGCGATCGCAGTTTAGCTTTTTCATTTTTACCCGTTGCCGAAATCCCCGGTTTCATCGAACAAAGCAGAACAATCGGACAGCGTGCGGCTGTGCGTTTGTTTCGGCAAAGAATTAGAGAGACTTTGCAGAGTCAAAGTTAACCTCAAGTGATATAATACAGCATATTGCACGTCTATTTTGTAAAATTTACCTATGGTTGAAATAAATCCTTTCCCGGAAATTTTATTAGAGCAAGCCAGAGAACAAGCAGCCTCCACCACGCAGAGAGAAAAAGACATCAAAGCGCAGGCTGAGGAAGTAGAACGCCTTTGCAAGCTCTGGGACAACCTTAACCGGTTCCTCCACAAACAGTGGCCGCTGCACTGCCTGGATTTATTGGATAAGCACAAGCACCTTATAGAGAAGATGAGGGTTGATCAGTCCCCTGAAGTTTTCCTACTGGATGATATTTATCGGGTAGCCAAAGAGCGGGCCCAAGAGCTTAAGCCACATCGGTTTCCAGCCTATTTAGAAAAAGCTTGTCAGGCGACTAGCTTACAGTTAGATCAAGACAGTCGTCATCCCCGCTACAAGTTTGACAAAGGATTCTTTCAGCTTGATATAGATGACCATAAAAAAACAGCAAGCTTGTCTAACTATGAATCATCAAAAATGGTTGAATTCCCTGCTGACATAGGAGCTATAGTTGAGGTTGTACAACGAGAACACAAGAGGATTTTTGGGCGAACCTTTGATGGCAAAAAGTTTCTTAAAAAGCTCCTATCCCAATATTTGGCAATACTAAAGAAAGATAAACTATCAGATGGATCAACCATTCCTATTCGCAATATCACGCAACGTTTGGGAAAGAACGAAAGTGGATTTCGTACAGATGAATTCCTCATCGACCTTTCACGCTTGGTTGAGCAAGGGGTAACAGAGATTGAGGGTTTTCGTCTTGAACTACAACAGACCAAAGAAACTAATCAAGGAATGCTTCTTCATATAGAGTCAAAACGCTATGTCGGTCTAATTTTCTTTAAAAAGGTATAGTTATGGATCAGAAAAATTGTACTCAAGTTGTTGAGTCACTTCGCAAAGGTATCCCTCCCCAACGCGGTGTAGATTTGTATTCAGTGGGGAATGAAAAATTAATTTTAGGGATTAAAAGATTTCATTTGAGTGCAATAGGAGAAGGAGGACTTATCCGTTTTATTAGCGGTTCCTGGGGATCTGGAAAAACCCATTTCTTTAGGTTGCTTCGGGAAGTTGCCTTTCAAAATAACTGCCTAGTCTCTAATGTACAGTTGAACGTAGATGATGCTGCCTTAAATAAATTTGAGCGCGTTTTTTATTCTATCTTGCGGAATATTTCAACGGCATCTTACTTAACTGAAAGTGAAGCAGCACCCTTTGGACAAGTTTTAAAAGAATCTTTAGCCTATTTATCAACAGGCAGTTGTGAAGTTAGTAACGAAGTTTCTTATGAGGATTATGTTAAAGCTAGAGAAGCTCTGATTATTGATAAGAGTATTGATATTGATTTTAAAAAGATGATTCAAAAATACTGGGAAACTTTTCTGCCTGAATCCCCGGATCTAGCTCTTCAAGAACAAACTAGAGCTGAAATTCTCCAATGGTTTAGTGGAGAAGGTAGCGTGGTGATGTACCGGAAGCGATTTGAAGTTAATAAAATTGTCAACAAAGATAATGCAAAACTAATGCTACAATCCCTTGCCGGATTTGTGCGTCTTTCCGGCTACAAAGGATTACTCATTCTGTTTGATGAGGCAGAGCAAGCTTACTCTATTATGCGTAAGTCTTCTCTTCGGGATGCTCACAACAATTTGTTATCTCTGATCAATAATATTGAAGCGCTGAAGGGTCTGTTTCTCATCTATGCAACCACGCCTGACTTTTTCACCGACCCCAAACACGGAATCATAACTTATGGAGCTTTGTCAGGACGAGTTGGCAAACTAGAGCAACAACGTCAGCCAAGAGCATTAGATACTATCTGGAATTTCGATCAGGTAGTAACAGACCTATCAGACTATCAAACTGCTGCCAAGAAAATCCTCAGTATTTATGCAACTGCTTATCCAGAAGGAGCAAGAGAATTACCTTCTGAAGCTAAAGTTGAAAATTTTGTCAAAGAACTTTATGACATACATCCGACACTTAGTGGTGTTCGCTTTTGGCGCGTCCTAGTAACAGCTTTGATTACACATTTTGATGACCATTTTGAAGGAGAAATCAGGTCAGCGGAGACCATATACGATGACGTAATGGATCATCTGAGGGAGGAATAATCGGTGAATGTAGAAGTGCAGCGAGTTATTGAATCTCTTCGCCTTGGAATTCCCCCTGATGGTCATGTACGCTATTTCACAGTAGGTAGACTATCAGAAATCACGGAACTGACAGCTAGGCTTCAACAAGGAAAAGCCGATGCGCTATTGCTAAAAGCTAACTACGGTTCTGGCAAAAGTCACTTGTTGCGATTTATTCGTGAAACTGCTTTAAAAGAAAATTTTGCTGTTAGCTCCGTAACACTGGATGCTAAATCTGCTGTCCGTTTCAATCGCATGGATCAGATATTGGGTGCAATCTGGCGTGGTCTAGAAGTTCCCAGCAACTCTGAATGTAGAGGTGTCCGCCCTTTCTTTGACTGGGTTTGTGAACAAGCGCGTGAGAGTAAAGGAACAGCAGGTAAGCAATGGCAAAAATTAACCAATAACGGGCAATGGAATTTTTCTCAATCCCTTGAATCTCCAGCTACTTTTATTGCCTTGCGCGCTTGGATGAGCGGAAGAGTTAATAAAGATTTAGTAGAGGATTGGCTGTTTCAAAAAAGTAATTATAAGACACAGGATCTTTATCAAGAATTGATACATAAAAACCGGATGTGCTACCGACAAGAACTAGAATTAACTCGCACAATTAAGTGGCAAAACTATACAACAAAGGCACTTTTGTTTGACTTTAAATCTCAAGGTTACGCTCAGTCTTGGGCAGCAATTAGAGATATTCATACCCTTGCCTGTGCTTCGGGAATGAGGGGAATTATCATACTTTTCGATGAATTTGAGGATGTTTTATCTAACATTACAAATATAGCCCATCAAGAAATGGCATTTCAGAATCTATTCCAGTTTTTTGCAGGTCAGCAATTTCAGGGCATGAGTTTTTTTGCTGTGACACCAGAATTTGTCAGCAAGTGCAGGAATCGTCTGATTAGTAAGGGTCGGTGGGATTATGACTATGCTCAATTGGATGCACTTTCTACCTTTGAAATGAGTCCCCTAGAGATCAGTCAGTTACAAGAGTTAACCATAAAAATTAAGGACATTCATGGAATTGCTTATGGATGGGATACTAATTCCTTGGCTATTGAACTAGGTCTGACTGCGGTTGTCAAAAAAACTGGCTCTATTGCAGTTCAAGACCGTACTCGTCAAACGATTAAGGAAGTTGTAAAGTTTTTAGACCGACAGCTTGAGGAAATAGAATGAGTAGCATTGAATTGTTAGAGCGCCGTGTTGCTTCAGCATTTTATGGAAGTTTTACAACTTTGCGTCCAGTACAAGAAGCTGCTATTGAACCGCTAGTAAAGGGTCAAAATATTGTCCTATCTTCTGGTACGGGTTCTGGGAAAACTGAGGCTGTTTTGGCTCCCTTGCTAAGTCGTTATTGGCGAAAAGCTGTCACAAATGAAGCCTTGATTCTGATTTATATTGCCCCTACGAAGGCACTGGTGAACGATTTAGAAAAGCGGCTGTATCCGCCATTGGATAAATTGGGACTTCGTGTTGGCATACGTCATGGCGATCGCGATGATTTAGTATCTGGGCAAACACCCCATGTTCTAGTAACAACGCCAGAATCGCTGGAAGTGCTACTTTTCCGCAAAGATGCAACTTTACAAACAGTTTGCGCTGTAGTTATTGACGAGGTGCATCTTCTCTACAACACGCAGAGAGGATTGCAACTATCTGTCCTACTTCAAAGACTCCAACAAAGCTTAGGAAAAGAGTTGCAATGGGCTGCCTTATCTGCAACAGTGGGGAGACTTTCAGACGTGCGCGATTTCTTGTTTGGATCAGCAGCGAGTGCTGAATTACTTCAATTTCCTGCTCATCGTTCTATTAATGCCCATGTGCAGCATATTGCTGATGAAGCCAGCTTTCTGAAGCTCATTTGCAAGTTGACAGACGGGAGACAGACTAAACTATTGATCTTTACTAATTCCCGGCGAGAATGTGAACGATTAGCCGGAATTTTACAGCAGGAAAAAAGCTTTAATTCCCTCATTTTTACTCATTACTCATCTCTCTCGCCAGAAGTCAGAGGTGAAACAGAACGAAAATTTACTGCTGCAAGAACTGCTATCTGTATTGCTACCAGTACATTAGAACTTGGTATTGATATTGGCGACATTGATGCTGTTATTCTTTGGGGTG